>Ga0082335_1001645_pt1 | contig 45824 bp, 45 predicted proteins | sample Subgrocontami58m_FD_72375 | JGI IMG/M metagenome (GOLD analysis project Ga0082335, IMG submission 72375) | Subsurface groundwater microbial communities from S. Glens Falls, New York, USA - GMW37 contaminated, 5.8 m (SPADES assembly) (version 2) ...
GGGGGGCTGGCGGGGGGGGGGGTTGGGGGGGGGGGGGGCGCGCGGGGGGGGTGGGGGTTGCGGCGGCTCGCGGTGGGGGCGGGCGGTGGGCGTGGGGCGCGCACCGTCATCGGCCAGCACCGTGGCCGGTGGCGCGAGCTGCGCGGCGTCGCTGGCGAGCAGCAGCGCCGCCGCGAGGACCGACCGCCAGAGCTTTGAAGGGTTCATCACCGGCCGTTCATCGTGAGAGGCCGCGCCTCCGGCTGGGCGTGAGCCCAGCGGGTACCACCCGCGCGTGGTACATGATACAAGAACCGGGCGCGGATGACGCTATGCCGCCGCTACCCATGCTGACATGAAATGCCGCACCATGGAGTGAGGAAAATCACTCCGCGTCAAAGTTGGCTACGCTCCGCACTCAGCGCAGGACGGCGGTGGTGGCCCCGGTTGGCGCTGCAGCGACCGCGGTTCGCCGGCCGCGGGCCTTGCGGGCCAGCCACGAGCGCACCCGCAGGTAGTGCGCCCAGTGCACGTGCCAGGGGCGGTAGCGCTCGGCCAGCCGCTGGGCCGCCGTGCGGTCGCTGGCGAGGTCGTGGCCGTACACCTCCACCATGGCGCGCAGCAGCGGGGCGTCCACCAGCACCGGGCCGTCGGTGCGGCCGGCGCCGCGCAGCAGGGTGAACTGGGCGCTCCACGGCCCGATGCCGCCGAGGGTGCGCAGCCAGGTCTCCGCCTCGGCGTAGGTGGCCTGGCCCAGGAATGCCTCCTGGTCGCCCAGGAACGCGTGGGCCAGGCCGTAGAGATAGATGGCCCGCTGCTCGTTGCGCAGCACCGCCAGCAGGTGGCCCGGCTCGGCCGCCGCCAGGTGCGACGGACTGGGGAAGGCCACGTGCTCCGCGCCCTCCACCGTGAGGTTGGGGCCGAAGGCGTGCAGCAGGTCGCGGCGCATCTTGGCCGCCACGGTCATGTGGTTGTGCTGGGTGAGAACGGCCCAGCAGGCGGCTTCGAAGGCGGTGGGGAAACGGGTGGGATGGTAGCCGTGGAACGCCGCGAGCACCGGTGCAAACGCTTCATCCTGCGCCGCCTGGGTGTAGAAGGGGGCGAGGTCGTCGGTGAGGGCGAGCGTGTGGTCGAGGGCGGCGAGGGCGTGGGACAGGCCGTCGGGGCCCCAGGCCGCGCCGCTGTGCAGGCGCACGTCCACGGTGGCGGAGGCGTCGTTGGCGGCCGTCACTGCGAAGGCGATGGCACGGCCGTCCACGTTCAGGGCGCCGATGAGGCCGCCGCCGGCGTCGGGGCGCAGCGTGTCGCGGGTGGCGGTGGAGACGGCGAGCACGGCCACGGTGTGCGCGAGGTCGAACGGTGAGGTGGTGGCGGCGGCGCCGTGCCAGGTGTGGAGGTGGGCGCGGGTGGTTGGGGAGCGGTCAGTCATGGAGTCGCGTTGGACGGTGGTGGTTTGTTTCATCGGTTGGTGCATTGAGGACAGCGGTTTCACCCCCAAACCCCCTCAAGGGGGTTCAAGGTACCCCTTCGGGGTTGATTGAAGTTTTGGGGGGACACCCCCCAAAGCCCCCTGGCAAGGAGGGTTGCACCCTCCCTGCACTCACCTCCCGGGGAGCGGTTTCACCCCCGAACCCCCTCAAGGGGGTTCAAAGTAACCCCTTCGGGGTTGATTGAAGTTTTGGGGGGACACCCCCCAAAGCCCCCTGGCAGAGAGGGCGCAGCCCTCTTTGCACTCACCTGCTGGACGCTCGCTGCGCTCGGTTGCGCGGTGGGCTGGCCCGCTTTCAATCGCTAGCCCGGCCTACCGTTGGGGCGTGTCGGGGTTCTGGCGGAAGAACTCTTCGACGGAGCGGATGATCTCGTCGCCGCGTAGGGGTTCGGGCGGGGCCATGGAGTCCATGTGCTGTTCGAGCTCGCGCACGTGGTCGGCCATCTGGCGGTTGCCCTCCATTTGGCTGTTGAGTTGTTGCTCGAACCCCTGGACTCGCTTCATCAGTGGCACCAGGTCCACCGGCAGGCGGGTGACGCCCACCAGCCGCCACAGCACGCCGTGCCAGGCCTTGGGGTTGGGTATCTGCACGTAGTGGGGGGCGCGGCCCCACAGCGAGGCGGCAGGCAGGCTGCGCTGCTTGGCCTCGTGCAGCACGGCGGTGACGATGCCGGTGGGGCCGACGTAGCTGGATGGCTCGACCCGCAGTTGCCGCAGGTCGTCCATCAGCGGCTTGTCGTCGGACCCGCCGGTGCAGGGCGTGTCGCGGGTGTGGGGCACATTGTCGTAAAAGCCGCCGACGGCGAACAGGCGGCTGACGCCCAGTTCCTGGGCCAGGTCGAGGATCTCCTTGACGTAGGACGGCCAGCGCAGGTCGGGTTCGGCGCCCACCAGCAGCACGGCGTCCTGGCGCTCCTTGGGGTCCTGCCAGTAGAACAGCTCGGTGCGGGGGTAGGTGAAGCTGCGGATCTTGCCGTCGCGCAGGGCCACCATGGGCCGGTTGTGAGTGAACTGGTAGAAGGCCTCGCTGTCGAACTCAGCGAACTTCTTGGCGCCCAGCCGGTCCTTCAGATAGCCCACCACGCCGGTGGCCACCTCGCCCGCGTTGGTCCAGCCGTCCCACCCCATGATGAAGATGGGGCTACGCAGGGTGGGCGTCTCGGTACGGTGGAGGAGGTCGGACATGGCATGCGCCTGTGCGGGGAGGGGTGCCGCGAGTATAGGGAGGGGCGGTGGGGGGTGTCAAAAGCGGGGTGGGGGATAGAGCGTTCCGAGTTGCCCCCTCTTAGATCCGTCCCGACTCCTAGCCCGGACGCTGGTCAAAAACGAAGAACCGGCATTAGTACCAACGGCCACAGCACCGGCTCCAGACCACCAGGTACCGGAGCGCCTCGGCCCTCTTGCTCTCTCAGCCCCCTCAACGCCGCCCTTCTGCATTGACTTACTGACGCAACCGGGACGATACTTATCGTCATCATGGCTATGTTTCCCCCGTCCCCTCGCCAGCTCGCTTTCGACACTTCTGACAGGGCTCCGATGGATAGCGCTCACCTTAAGGTGACCTATCGTCATCTCGAAGCCCGATCCGTGACTTTCAAGGCAGGGTTACGTCAGCCTATCCATCGATGGTTCAGGCTGACGCCGAGCTTCGGACCGGACCTCGTCGAAGATATTCTTCTCCGGCTGGGGTGCAGTGCGAGTTCCAAGATTCTCGACCCCTTCTCGGGTGCTGGAACAACGCTCACACATTGTCAATTGAACGGGTTAGAAGCTTACGGGTACGAAATTAACCCGTTCCTACATTCCGTGTGTGCAACGAGCCTATTCTGGCAACTCGATCTAACGGAGCTTCGGAGTAGGGCTTCTGAGATCCAAGACCGTTACAACGAACTCCTACTAATTTCTCCAGCGAATGTCAGTGACATCGGGATATTAACCCCAGCGATTCATAATCCGTTGCGTTGGTGGCGCCCAGATGTATTGCGTGAACTCTTAATACTGAAACACAGTATTTCCACGGTCAATGCACCAGATAGTGCTGAATGGCGATTCTTTCGCTTAGCACTAGCTTCAGCATTAGTGCCAGACTTAACGAATGTTACTTTAGGAAAGCTACAGCTCCATTTTATCGACCGAAGTAGGGAGCGCATAGACGTCATAGGGACGTTTTTGGGTAAAGTTGGCATAATGCTGGAGGACTTGCAACTAGTTCAAGCGGCCCACCTCAGCACTACGGCTACAGTGTTTCAATGGGATGCCACGCTCCCCAACGAGAACTTGGCCGAGCGACAAATTGATTACGTAGTTACTTCCCCACCGTATCCCAATCGCTATAGCTATGTCTGGAACACTCGTCCTCATTTGTATTTTTTTGACTTCATGTCTATCGCAGGCGACGCTTCCCAACTCGACCTAAGATCAATTGGTGGGACCTGGGGAACTGCCACATCCGTGTTGGCTCGGGGCGTTGTCGAGCCAGAAAGCGCTGTGATTGGCGAAAATATACGCAAGACCGTTGCTGATATTCGTGAGCACGATGGCGTAATGGCCAATTATGTGCTGAAGTATTTTAACATGCTGGCGCGACATATTGCAGCTATGGAACCCTCTTTGGCAGAAAATGCTCAGGTAGCCTATGTAGTAGGCTGTTCACGGATAAAAGGAGTATTTGTCGAAACAGATGTTCTTCTTGCCGAGATTTTCAAAAATGCAGGGTACGATATTACATCAATTGAGCGTATTAGAAAGCGAAACAGTGGCAAAGATCTGCATGAAGCTATAGTATTCGCTAAACGCAATTGCGCCGGGTAAAGGCGCTCACTTAGTGAGTACCTGCTGAAAGGCATAGGATTGAACCATCGTCTGCATAATTGCCCCCATATTCTTCTTGATCTCGGCCCGAACTTCAACGTCTTCTAGCACATTTCGAACATCAAGTCCAAAGAGGTCGCTGAGATAGGTTTCAGCATCTTCGCCAATCAGGAAATTCCAACCTGCTCGCTTCAAACGCGCTATTGCTTCATCTCTGGGGCTAAGTGTACTAAAGACTACATAGATTGGCAACAACCCAGCGTTCGCCACGTATCCCGCCATCTGAACATCTTTTCTGAGTCGAGCGCTATCATTAGGGTTGAAATTGTAGCGAATTTCGATGCCAACTCCAGCATATTGGTGATCCCAGCTAACATGGGCTTTAGTAACTGCCTGTACGTGAGCGAAGTCTTCGATTGCGAGATCGGTGGAAACTAGGCCAATGTCCAGCTCTAGTCCGCCTAGCTTCGGGGCCACTTGGGTCTGGCTTAAGTTAAATCGGGCCGCAGCAACAAGACGCGGAACCTTGTCGTAAATTTCACCAAGTCTACGCCCAATGCTAATGCTCACACGGCCCATCAGACGCACTAGTACATATTCGGGGCAGTCGAGAGCAAATGCGCGATATATACCATCCGCTTGAAGCTGCATCAATTGAGAATCAGATTGTTCCTTGGAAAAATCCAACTCGATCTTTGAACGCAACCCAGCCAGGTGATGCCGAAGCTCATCGAGTAGGCGTTCTTTGAAGGGGGGAGCGGTTGGCGTCATGGCGTTCCAGGATGCGACCGCTGTTCGGCATTGAGGTTAAGAAGCTCAGCCGGTGGGACACGCAGCGCATTTGCGATCCGCTCAATATTACGGAGACTTACATTGCGCTCGCCCCTCTCAATGGACCCGACGTATGTCCGATGGAGTCCCGCCAGTTCGGCGAGTTCTTCTTGGGACAGCCCTGCGGCCAGCCGGCGAGCTTTGAGGTTGACAGCGAAGGCCGCAATGAGGTCTGCCACGCCCGTTAGCTTTACCGGATGCTGACAATGAGTCTACATACTATAAGTAGCAATTCCGAATGATGCTGTGTTTCCGCATTCTAACGGGTGACCGCCACTAGTGGCACTCCTCCGAATTGGCGGTCGTACTGCTACTTCAACCTCGTTAACCGCCGGAAGCACTTGAAGGTCTTGGGAGGGTCGAAGAAGCGGCGGCCGTAGACGGTGAACGAGACCTCGCCCACGTACAGGTTGCCCTGGCTGTCCACGTCGAAGCCGTGGGGGGCGATGAACTGGGTGGGCGCGTCGCCGATCTCGGGGTCGCCCAGGCGGGCCAGCCGCTCGCCCTGCAGGTTGTACACGTTCAGGTGGTGGCCCAGGGTGGTGCAGTCCTCCAGCCCCGCCTGCATCAGCATCTCGCCCACGTAGATGTGCTCGCAGGCGTCGTCCATGCACAGGGCCTGGGGCCGGTAGATGTTCTGCCAGATGGCCTGCACCTTGCCGGTCTTATCGAACACCTGCACCCGGTTGCCCTCGCGGTCGGTCACGTAGATGTTCTCGTCGCGGTCGATGACCACGTTGTGGGGGAACTGGAACTGGCCGGGGTCGATGCCGGGCTCGCCCCAACTGGTGATGTGCGTGCCGCTGCTGTCGAAGCGGTGCACCCGGGCGTTGCCGTAGCCGTCGGTGATGTACACGTCGCCGGTGGTGGGACTGATGCCCATGTTGGTGGGGCGGTTGAAGGGCACGCCGCTCCACTTCGCGGCGGCCTGCCCCTCCTTGCCGATGGTCTGCTTCAGCGTGCCGTCCTGCGTCCACTGGCGCACGCAGTGCTGGCTGTCGTTCACGGTCCAGATGGTGCCGTCGTGCGCGGCATGGATGCCGTGGGCCCGCTGGTCGAACAGGCCCTCGCCCCAACTGCGCACAAACTCGCCGTTCTTGTCCACCACGATGACCGGGTGCGGGCCACGGTTCAGGATGTAGACGTTGTCGGCCTTGTCCACCGCCACGCCCGAAGCGTCGGGAAACTCGTAACCGGGCGGCAGCTTGGCCCAGTCCTGCTGGCTCTCGTAGCGGTACCCGTTGGCGGTGATGACGGTGTCTGGCATGGTGGTGCTCCTGGTGGCAGGGTGGGCGCGTCGGCGTCCGGCGCGCGAGGGGCATGGTAGCACCTCACCGGCCGCTGCGACACCGCGCGGTGGTGAGGCGCGAGTTCAGCTTGGCGGGGTGAGTAAGCGGCGGGAGAGTGCAGGGAGGCGCCGCCCTCCTTGCCGGGGGTTTGGGGGTGTCCCCCAAAAGGACAGCTTGAGGGGGGCGGGTGGGATACGACGTGACAGGATCCATCCTGCAGCCTTGCCGGCAGGTGCCGGACAACTCGGCGCCAAAAGCCTGAACGGACGAGTGTCAGCTGAACTGATACGTGGTTACTGATAGTCGCCAATCCATACGACTTCGGGCAAGCGCTGCACCGCAGCGTAGAACCGGCGGTCGGCGGTGACGAGCGTGGTGTTCAGGCGCTGTGCCAGGGCGAGATGGAGAGCGTCGTAGAAGGCGCAGTTGTAGCGCATTATGAGGATGTGGGCCGGTACGAGCAGTGGGGGGTTGGGTACAAGTTGTTGCACTGTCAGGCTCATCGCGCAATACGCATTTGGCGCCCACCGAGCCGTCAACGACGAGGGTTCTACTCGCTAGGGTCGTCGTCATAGACCGACTTCTCACGCGCTTGGTGGATCAGGTCGGCGGTGGTCAGCGGCCGGATGTCGAGCTTTTCTCGGTGGGCAAGAATTCTAGCGACTACCTTCGTTCGCCGAGCGATCTCCTCCGCGGTGACCGGTTGGTTCAGCCTACGTAGGAAGGCGGCGAAGGCGGGGTCCTCGTCGAGCGTTGGTGGCTGCGCCAGCCGGTCCACATCGGCCCGGCGGATGCGCAGTGTGCGCGGGCCGACCCGGTAGGCGGGCAGGCGGTGGGCTTCGATCCAGCGCCACACGGTGGAGCGGCTGACGTCGAGGCGTTCGGCCGCCTCGGTCACCGTGTAGTAGTCGCGTTCCTTGGTGGTCATGATCGCTACCTCATGGTGCAGTTGTCGCGATTGTCGCATAGGCCCCGAGGGCGTTCAACCCACCTTCTCGCCGGCCGCCCGATGCGTCATCATGGGGCTCAGCCCTTCCGCCGCCCGAAAGCCGCCCATGCCCCCGCCCACCATCCACGACCGCCGCTTCACGCTCGACGACGCCGGCGCGCTGGAGTGCGACACCCACTACCTGCGGTGCGGCTTCGACGGCCTGGCGTTGGGGAAGGTGGCGCTGGAGGACTGCACGTTCCGCGACTGCTCGTTTGTGGGCAGCGGGCTGATCGGGGCGCGGTTTAACGGGTCGGCGTTCGCATCGTGCAACTTCAGCAACGCCCGCATTGCGGGGGCCAACCTGTTCGGGGCGCGCTTCGAGGGCTGCAAGTTCACCGGCGTCGATTTCAGCTCGGGTGTCACGTTGCTGGGGGTGGCGTTCAAGGCCTGCACCTTCCACCTGGCCAATCTCAGCGGCCGCGACCTCTCGGGCATGAGCTTCGACGCCTGCGAACTGGTGGAGGCCGACCTGAACCACGCCAACCTCACCGGCGTCTCATTCTTGAACGCCGACCTCACCTACGCTGACCTAACCGGCGCTCGCTTCGGCAACACCGACCTACGGGGCGCCAACCTCACCGGCCTCGACCCTCGCCGCGTCGATCTGCGGGGCGCCATCATGACGCCGCGGCAGCTCGACTACCTAGCGCAGGAGTTGGGTATCCGGGTCATCGACCCCGACCTGTAGGCATGTGCTTCGGGGGTGCCTTCTCTACATAATGTACCCTCTGGTATACTCACGAGACGATGGAACCCACCCACGTTGCCCCTCAGGCCATACCACTACCCACGCTCGCGCTGCGCCTGCGCACGCTGGTGCTGTTCCGTGGCGCGTTCGCCGACGAGGGGGGCCGTCACTTCCGGCGTCTGGTTGACCTGCTCGCGTCGCCCGACAGTGGTTCGCAGGCTGAGGCCATCGAGTGCTTCTCTGCGCTTCAGGCGGGGCTGCTCAGCCAGCCGGCCCGCCCCGAGTATCTCGATAGTCAGCGCGAGCGCGTCGTGGAACGGCCTGAGCGGGTGCGGCCGGTGGCTCGCGCGGCGTCCCAGACCTCCGGTACCAGCAGCGTGCCGCCGGGCCCAGCTCCAGATCTTTGGCAGGCACATCTCCTGGACCGCGTGCTGACCGACGAGAATGCGTTCTCGCTGGCGGCGGAAGTGACGCCCGCCGACGAGTTGCCCGCGGCGCTGGTGGCGCAGGCCGCCGCCGAGTTGCGCACCCTGCAGCAGGCCTACGCGCTCTCGTTAGAGCGTATGGTGGGCGCGCTGGCGTCGCGGTCGGCGGGCGACGGGCCGGCGCTGCGCGATTTGTGGACCTTCGCCGCCACGGGAGCGCCCGGCAGGGAAGGCGGCGAGCAGCGGACGGGCATTGCTGCCCGCCTGGCTGGCGCCTCAGACTACTGGGGCGCTCTGGCCCCTTCGATTGCCGACCACTTCTATGCTCACGGCTGTGGCGACTTTGGCCGCTACGCGGCGTTCCGCTGGGTGGGCGGCTCGGGCGGCAGGGGTTTGGAGCCGGTGCCCGCGCCCGATGCGGTGCGCCTGGACCACTTGGTGGCGTACGACCGCGAGCGCGAGTTGGTGCTGAGCAACACGCTGCGGTTCGTGCTGGGCGCACCAGGCAACAACGTGCTGCTGTATGGCGACGCCGGTACCGGCAAGTCGTCGCTGGTGAAGGCGCTGCTCAACCAATACGCCGACCAGGGCCTCCGCATCATCGAAGTGAGCAAGGACCGGCTCACCGACTTCCCGTACATCGCCCAGGTGGTGCGGGGCCGGCGGCAGCGCTTCATCCTCTTCGTCGACGACCTCTCCTTTGAGGAGGACGAGACGGAGTACAAGGCGCTGAAAGCGCTGCTGGAAGGTGGCGTGCAGGCCCGGCCTGAGAACCTGCTGATCTACGCCACCAGCAACCGCCGGCACTTGGTGCGTGAGCAGTTCGCCGACCGCAGCCGCCCGGCCGATGACGACGTGCACCCCCACGAGACGGCCCAGGAGAAGGTGTCGCTGTCGGAGCGGTTCGGGATCCGGGTCGCCTTCCTCACGCCCGAACAGCCGCGCTATCTCGCCATCGTGGACGCCATCGCCCGCCAAGAGGGTATTGAACTGCCGGCGGATGATCTGCACCGGCGGGCGCTGGTGTGGGCCACCTGGCAGAACGGGTTCTCCGGCCGCACCGCCCGCCAGTTCGTGAACGACCTGTTGGGCGAGATGCGGGAGCGGGCCGCCGGATAACACCGTGTCCAAGGTTATCGAGGTCGCCCAGGGCATGTATCAGCTCACCTCGGTCGGTGCGGCCGTGACGGTGGTCGTGGATGGCGGTCAGGTGGTGGTGCTGGACGCCGGCATGCGGTCGACCCCTCCGCGGGTGCTGGCCCTGCTGGAGCAACTGGGACTGCGGCCGGACCAGGTCACGCACATCCTGGTCACTCACCACCACCCTGACCACATCGGCGGCCTGTTGGCGCTTCAGCAGGCGACGGGCGCGTTGGTAGCGGCGCACGCCGGCGACCGGGCGGTCATCCAGGGCGATGTGCCCTTCCCCAGCCCATTTGTGCATAAGCCGCTGGAGCTGGCGTTCGGCGGCTTGATGCGCCTGATGGATCCTAGGCCGACGCCGGTGGAGCTACCCTTAGCCCACGGCGACGTCATCGACGTGGCCGGAGGCATCCGTATCCTCCATACGCCTGGGCATACGCAAGGCAGCCTCAGCTTTTTGTTCCCAGAGCGGGGACTGCTGTTCGTAGGCGATGCCCTGCAGCGCCATTTTGGGCGTTTAGATTGGCCGGATCCCATGTACACCTGGGACATGGCGGCCGCCCGGCGGTCGGTAGTAGCGCTGTCGGAACTCGATTTCGACGTGCTGGCCTTCAGCCACTTCCCGGTGGTGCGCCGGGCTGCGCGCGCGGACCTGCAGCGCCTAGCGGCGCGAGCTGCGTGACGTGGCCGCCAACCCGCTGAACGCCGCGCTGGCTGCCTGGCTGCAGGCCAGCCTCACGGCGTTCTCGCTGGCAGTCTACGGCGGGGTGATACCGCTGGCAGGTGGCCGAGACGCACCGCTGTGGCGGTGGGTGCTGGTAGAGGAGGGGCTGTTCGTGGTCTTCCTGTTCATCGGCGCGTGGCTCACGCGCATTATGCTGGGCGGCCGCCGCACCCAGAACTGGGGCACGGCCGCCGTATTCGCCGCCGTCTTCGGCCTACTGTGGAACTGGTACAGCCTCACCGTCAGCCAGGCCATCGAGCTGGGGGCGCACCCCTACCAGGGCTGGGAGTGGACCTTCTTCACGTGGGGCATGCCGCTGCTGCTGGCGTCGGTGGCGCTGCCGGGCGTGGCGTTTGTGGGGCAGCTTGGGGCCGCCATGGGGCTGGCCGCCGTCGCCATCATCGCCCTGGCCGCCTTCTGGCTCAGCCTGCCCAACCCGTTTCACCGGCCGCCCCCCGGCGATGCCGCCGCCCGCACCCACCCGACTCCCCGTACCTCCACACCGGCGTGATCGTCGATTTCCACGTCCACGTGTTCCCGGCCGCGGTCAAAGCCGACCGCACGCCCTATCTGGAGCACGACCCAGTGTTCGGAGCGCTCTATGCCGGCGACAAGGCGCACATTGCCACTGCCGAGGACCTGCTGCGCAGCATGGACCGCTGCGGCATCGACGTCTCGGTAATGCAGGGGTTCGGCTGGGTGGACAGCGACCTGTGCCGCGCTCACAACGATGCGCTGTTGGACGCCGCCGCCCGCTACCCCGACCGTCTGATCGCCTACTGCACCATCCAACCCGACGCTCCGGGCGCGCGTGAAGAGGCCGCCCGCTGCCTCACCGCCGCTACGCCGGCCCGCGGTTTTGGGGAACTGCGGCCAGACGGCCAGGGCTACGGTGGCTACTGGGAGGCGTTGGCCCCCCTGTGGGAGACGGCTGGCCCGGCGGGCGCACCGCTGCTGGTGCACGCCTCGGAGCCGGTTGGCCACCGCTACGCCGGGAAGGGGCGCATGACGCCGGGCCTGCTGTACACGCTGGCGCTGGCGTATCCGGAGTGGCCGATGGTGTTCGCCCACCTGGGGGGCGGGCTGCCGTTCTACGCCGCCATGCCCGAGGTGCGAGACACTTTACGTAATGTGTATATCGATACCGCCGCTTGGCCGCTGCTGTACGGCCCGGAGGTGTTCACAGCACTGGCTGCGGTGTTCGATACCGGCCGCATCTTGTTTGCCAGCGACTACCCGCTGCAGGCGCAGGACCGTTCGGTGGCGCGCCTGCGGGCGGTGCCACTGCCCGGAGAGGTGATCGACGCCATTCTGGGCGGGAACGCCGCCCGGCTGCTGGGGCTGGCCGGTGCTTGAGGAGCGCTTCCGGGCGTTCGTCGCGCTGCCGTTGCCGGCCGCCGTGCAGGCCTATCTGCAGGCGGTGCAGCTACGGCTGAACGGCCGCACGCCCGGCATGGTGCGGTGGGTCGGCTCGGAGGGTATGCACCTGACCCTCAAGTTTCTGGGCGACACCCACATCCAGTTGGTGGAGCACATCGAGACATTGCTGCTGGAGGTAGCCGCTGCACATCCGCCGTTCACGCTCACACTCTCGGCCATGGGGTGCTTCCCCACCCCGCAGAGCCCGCGCGTGGTGTGGGCGGGCCTGGCCGGCGAGACGCAGCGGCTGGCGGCGCTCTGTACCGATGCTGAGGCCGGGCTGGTGAGGCTGGGGTTCGCCCCCGAGCAGCGCCCGTTCGCACCGCACGTCACGCTTGGCCGGGTGCGCGATCAGGTGGCGCCTGCCGATGCCGCCGCGCTGGGCCGCATCCTGCAGACTGCGCCTCGTTTAACCGCCGCCCCGCCGGCGCGATTGGAGCGTGTGGTGCTGTTCAAGAGCGTGCTCACGCCGCAGGGCGCGAACTATGAGCACTTGGTGACGGCACGGTTGGGGCAGGGGATGGAGGCCGTGGGCTAGGGCTGCGGCTTGGGTGCGACTTCGCGCGTTTGCGACGCTGCTTCTACCCTCCTCTACCTCCTCCCTGCAAGGGAGGAGAACTTGGCGCCGCTGTTCCCTCCAGTATGGTTTGCGGGTTCGAGGGTGGGCATCGAAATGGGCAAGGAAAGGGGGCTGCCCGGTCGGGCAGCCCCCTTGCGCTGCAGGTTCTTAGGGTTAGCGGGGGATGACGTAGGAGACGGGGACACCGGCTACCGAGGAGCGCGCTTGCTCGGTGGCGGCTACCCAGTCCTCGCCCTCGGGCAATACGATGGACGCCGAGCGTACCTGGTACAGCTTGGGATCACGGGCACTGATGGGCACCTCGCCGGTGGCCATATAGTTCTTCACCATTTTCAGCAACGACCGCCGCACGTGGATGACCATGGAGTCGGACGTGCCCAAGTGCTCCTTGTCGCGCTGGTAGATGATGCCCATGCTCTCGGTCATGGCCACGTCCGACAAGTTGCCGGCGAAGGGCACACCGCAGAACAGCGTGGTCTTTTCCAGTTCGCGGTCCAGCATGTAGTCGTTAGCCTTGTTGGCCTTGAACAGGTAACGCTTGTTCGGGTCGCCGCCATCCTCTACGAAGCCCCCCACGTAGGTGGCGGGTTGTACGCTCTTGCGGCGCTCCGGCGGCAGCGGGCCTTTGGGGCTGAAGGGCAGGTTGTACAGCATGGTGTACTCGTCGTCCAGCGGCACCCAGGCGCGGTTGCTCATGCGGTTTGGGTCGCCGGCGGCGATCTGGGTCCAGAAGGGGAACAGCCACTGGGTAATACGGTACCAGTAGTTGTTCTCGCCCTCGTGCCACTGGCGTTTGCCGCAGTAGAAGGCGCCGTAATCGGTGGGCACAATCTCCAGCTTGGCGGCTCGGTCATGGCTGAGGAAGCCCCGAATGGCGGGGTTGGGGTGGTTGATCGGCTCGAGGTGCAGGCGCGAGTGCAACCAGTCGATGTGGCTGGTGTCGATGTCGCCTTCGAGTCCCTGTACCCAGTTGTTCTGCTCCAGCATCATGGTGGGTTCCATGCACCAGTCGTCGGGCAGCGTGTTGAACTCCATGGCCGGGATGGGTGGAGCGGGGCTCTGCTTGCCCATGTAGCACCAGATCATGCCGCTCTTCTCCCAGGTGGGGTAAGCGGTGGCCTTGATCTTGTGCTTGAAGTTGGACTCGGCCGGCTCATTCGGCATGTCGGTGCAGGTGCCCTCGGCGTCGAACTTCCAGCCGTGGTACACGCAGCGCAGGCCGTCCTCTTCGTTGCGGCCGAAGAACATGGAGGCGCCGCGGTGGGGGCAGGCGTTCTGCATCACGCCCACCGACCCATTGGTGTTGCGCCAGGCGACCAGTTGCTCGCCCAGCAGCTTGACGCGCTTGGGGGCACAGTCCGGCTCGGGCAGTTCGGCCGATGGCAATATCGGCATCCAGTACTCCCGCATGAGCGTCCCCATAGGAGTTCCGGGGCCAACACGACAGAGCAGTTCGTTATCAGCAGGGCTGAGCACGCGGTTTGTCCTCCGGTAGAGTGATGGCCTAGTGTGCTCGACAGGGCCTGAGCGACGCATGAGGGTTGAGGTTGCAAGTGTGAGGATTTTGTGAGGATTGCCTGGTTCAGTCGTCGATCGCCTGGTACGCCAGCGTCCAGTAGTCGGTACAGACGGCGGGCGGCTTCGGCGACGTCCACATGGCCTGGGTCATCAGGATGGTGACCATGTCCTCCTGCGGGTCGGAATACCACGACGTGCCCATGCCGCCATCCCACCCGTACTTGCCGACGGTGCCGGCGAGGTCGTCGCGCCGGGTGACCACCGACATGCCGAACCCCCAGCCGTGGTTGTCGAAGTAACCGGGCACGATGCCAGCGAGTGCCTTCTGCGCCGGGGTCAGGTGGTCGGCGGTCATCACCTCCACCACGGCCCGCGACAGGATGCGCCGATTCCCGTGCCGTCCCTTATTGAGCAGCATCTGCCCGAATGCCAGGTAGTCGTCGACCGTCGAGACCAGCCCCGCGCCGCCGGCGGGGAAGGCGGGTGGACTGGCCCACTGGCCGCCCACCGGGGGGTCGTACAGGCCGAGCGCTCCTGTCTGCGGGTCGGTCCAATAGCTGGTGGTGAAGCGGTCGAGCTTGGTGGCTGGCACGCTGAACGCGGTGTCGTTCATGCCCAGCGGCTCGAACAGGCGCTCCCGCAAGAACGCCTGCAGCGGCTGCCCGGCGGCGCGGGCGATGAGCACGCCCAGGATGTCCGACCCCGCGTGGTAGAGCCAGCGCTCGCCCGGCTGGTACATCAGGGGCAGCGTGCCTAGGTTGCGCATCCACTCGTCGGGCGCCGGCGCCGCGGCAGGAGCGGGCGGGCCCTGGCCCAAGCGCAGGTCGTTCATGGCGCGCAGAATCGGTAGCGAGTCGGGCGGCGCCAGCACCATGCCGAAGCCCAGCCGGAAGGTGAGCAGGTCGCGCAGCGTGATGGGCCGGATGGCCGGCACCGTGTCGTCCAGCGGGCTATCAATCTGCTTCAGCACCTGCCGGTTGGCCAGCTCGGGCAGCAGGCCGTCCACCGGGTCGTCCAGCCGCAACCGGCACTCCTCCACCAGGATTATGGCTGCTGCCGCCACGATGGTCTTGGTCATGGACGAGATGCGGAAGATGGAGTCCCGTCGCATGGGCGTGCCGCCCACGGCCTGCGCGCCCAGCACGTCCACGTGCGCTTCACCGTGGCGGGCTACCGCGGTGATGAGCCCCGGCACGGCGCCACGTTCGACGTAGCCGGCCATCACCTCGTGCATACGTGCCAGCCGTGGCTGGGATAAACCAGTGGCGCTCATCGTCGGTCCTCCGTGGTGGGTTGGGTGGGTGCAGCCAGTCCGCCGGTGCAGGCCGCGGCTCGCGCCAGCAGGAGATCGCGCTCGCGGGTGTTGCGGGTGAGCGCCGCCGCCCGCTCGAACTCGGCGCGCGCTTCGTCGAGACGGCCCAGCTTGGCCAGCAGGTCGCCCCTGACGCTCGGCAGCAGGTGGTAGGCCTTGAGCGATGGCTCGGCGGTGAGCGCGTCCACCAGTTCCAGTCCGGTCGCGGGGCCGAAGGCCATGGCCAGCGCCACGGCCCGGTTCAGCTCGATCACGGGCGATGGCCCAAGCTGGGCCAGGGCGTCGTACAGCGCCGCGATGCGGTGCCAGTCGGTCTCGTCGGCAGTGCGGGCACGGGCGTGACAGGCCGCGATGGCCGCCTGCATTGTGTAGGGCCCCAACGGCCCGCCCAGCCGCTCGGCCCGCTCCAGCGCCGCTAGGCCGCGCCGGATCAGCAGGTGGTCCCACCGTCCACGGTCTTGTTCCAGCAGCAGGATCGGTTCGCCAGCCGGGCCGGTACGGGCGGCGGCACGCGACGCCTGGATCTCCATCAGCGCCACCAACCCGTGCACCTCCGGCTCGCCGCGGGCCAGCTCGGCCAGAATGCGGCCCAGGCGCAGCGCCTCCTGGCAGAGCGCCGGGCGCATCCAGTCGTCGCCCGCCGTCGCGGCGTACCCTTCGTTGAAGATGAGGTAGAGCACCTCCAGCACCGATGACAGGCGGCCGGCGCGATCGGCCCCCACCGGCACCTCGAACGGCACGCGTGCCTCGGCCAAGCTGCGCTTGGCCCGCACGATGCGCTGGGCCACCGTGGGTTCCGGCACCAAGAACGCGCGGGCGATCTCGTCGGTGGTCAGGCCTCCCAGCAGACGCAGCGTCAGCGCCACACGCGCCTCGGTCGAGAGCACGGGATGGCAGGCGATGAAGATGAGGCGCAGCAGGTCGTCGCCGAAGTCCTCGGCCTGTGGGGTGTCGAGGTCGGCCGCCGACAGCTCCCGCTCCACTTCCAGTTCGCGGGCCAGTGCCTCGTACTTGCGTTCCAACCGCTGGTTGCGCCGCAGCCGGTCCACCGCCCGCCGCTTAGCCACGGCCATGAGCCACGGGCCGGGCCGGTCGGGCACGCCGCCCTGCGGCCACTGCTCCAGCGCCGCCACCAGTGCGTCCTGCGCCAGGTCCTCGGCTAGGCCCACGTCCCGCACCATGCGCGCCAGCCCGGCGATGAGCCTGGCCGACTCGATGCGCCACACGGCGTCGATGGCCCGGTTGGTTGCGGCGGGGGTTGCGGTAGATGCGTCTTGCATGGCGGTCAGTGCCTCAGCAGATGCCTCGGGCGATGGCGTCGGCGCTGCTAGGAGCGGCCCTCGTGGAGCTTGGCCACGGTCTGATCGATGCGGCGCTGGCGTGTGTCCGCTGCCTTGGCCGTCTCCACCGCCAGCACCAGACGCAACTGGTTGCTGTAGGAGAGGGCCTCGAAGAACCGCTTGGCTTCGCCATCCTGGTTGAGAGCCTCCGTGAAGTCCGGCGGCACCGTCACCTGGCGGGGCGCCGTGTCCAATTCAACCTCTACGTCCACCTGGTCGCCGCCGGCGATTCCGGCGCCGGCGCGCACCTCGGCGCTGACGGGCAGCATGAAGACCCCGCCCATTGCGGCGATGCTACTGCGGTAAGTGTACCCATTGATGGTGACGCTCACGGCAGGCCGCTTGCTGGTGCCCAGGCCTCCCACCACCGCTGCCGGCACCTGGATGCCGGTCGCGGTCTTACCGCTCTGCTGGATTATCGCGTGAAATCGCATGGACACGCTCCTCACTATCAGCGCAGCGCCGCCGCCGGCCGGTCCGACGACGCTGCTGCGCGCTGTTGTTGGCTAGGCTTGGTTGGCTGCAGCCTGAGTGCGGGTGCGTTCCTCCTGCGCTTGCAGCTCCGGGGTTAGGGCCGGACCGAAGTCCTCCGCCTCGTACACCTGGCGGATTTCGATCTCTGCCTCCATCCCTGGGAAGGGGTTCGGGCAGCGTTTCACCCACTCGATGGCTTCCTCTTTGGAGCTGACCTGCCACAGCCAGAACCCGGCAATCAATTCCTTCGTCGGCGAACGGGCCATCGATGACGGTGCGGCTGGCGCCGGAGAAGCGGACGCGGGCGCCCTTGCGACTGGGCTGCAGCCCCTCGCCGGCCAGCAGCACGCCGGCCTTCGCCAGCTCCTCGTTGAACTTGCCCATCTCGGCCAGCAGCGTCTCGTCGGGCAGCCCGTCGGTGGGGCCGTTCTCCGCTTCCGACCAGTCCGTCGCTCGCACCATCACCATGAACCGCATGGCTGTGTCTCCTTCTGGTGGTTTTCTTCGAGCTCGGCGTCTCCGGACTCGCCGCTGAAACCTCGCTCTACTTATACATCGAACGGCGCGGGTCTCGATCGACACGGTTGCGACGAATTCCTTAACGAATCCTTCGCGGTGTTCCGGCCGCCTTACATGGTGGCGAGGTACTCCTCCAGCCGGTCGAGGTGCTGGTTGCCGCCCTCGATGGCGTGGTACTGCTCCACCACCATCTCGCGCTCGGCGGCGGAGGCGAATACCGACCGCATGGTGACGAAGGTCCTTCCGTCCCGGTCGTCGAACGTCACCGTGACGTGGAACTGGCCGGAGCCGTCCTCCAGGCCGGACCCGTGGTTGTACGTCAGTCGCTCCGGCGGCGCCACCTCGAGGTAGGCAATGAGGTTGGGGTAGTCGACACCGTCGGGCCCGTGCATGATGAAGCGCCACAGTCCACCTGGCCGCACGTCCATTTCGTGCGTGGTGGTGGTGAAGCCGCGAGGTCCCCACCACCGGCCGGCGTGCTGGGGGTTGGTCCAGGCTTCGAATACCAGAGCGGGCGGGGCGTTCACCAGGCGGGTGAGGACGATCTCGCGGTCGGCGGTACTGGTCTCGGCGGTCATCGGCTCGGTCATCGTGGTCTCCTTGGCGTGTTTGGTGGTGGGTCAGGGTTGATTCAGGCCATGGTGGCGAGGTACTCCTCCAGCCGGTCGAGGTGCTGGTTGCCGCCCTCAATGGCGTGGTGCTGCTCCACCACCATCTCGCGCTCGGCGGCGGAGGCGAATACCAACCGCATGGTGATGCAGGTCTTGCCCTCGCGGTCGTCGAAGGTCACCGTGACGTGGATCTGGCCGGGGTCATCCTCCAAGTCCGAGCCGAGGTCGTAGACCAGCCGCTCGGGCCGCACCACCTCGCGGTAGATGATGCGGTCGGGATAATCGACACCATCGGGGCCGTGCATGGTGTGGCGCCACACGCCGTCCGGCCGCAGGTCCATCTCGTGTGTGGTGGTGGTGAAGCCCCGGGGCCCCCACCACCGGCTCACGTGCTCGGAGTTGGTCCAGGCCTCGAATACCAGAGCGGGTGGGGCGTTTACCAGGCGGGTGAGGACGATCTCGCGGTCGGCGGTACTGGTCTCGGGGGTCATCGGCTCGGTCATCGTGGTCTCCTTGGCGTGTTTGGTGGTGGGGTGGTGTTAGTTCAGGACATGGTGGCGAGGTGCTCGCCCAGCCGGTCGTAGGTCTCGCGCATGCCGGCCTCCATGCCGGACTGGGCGTGCCCATCGCGATCCGCTTGCGACTGGTATCGCGCCAGGCCGTGGAGGGTGGTCTTGCCGTCGTGCTCTTCCAGGGTGAGCGTCACCAGGTAGTCGTGACCGGGCAGCGCTTCGTACACCTCGGTGGCGACCACGCGCTCCGGCCGCGACAGCTCGCGGTACACGCCCGAGAAGGCGAACTCGGACCCGTCGGGGGCCCGGTGCACGTAGCGCCAGGCGCCGCCCACCCGCAGGTCGATCTCGCAGAGCGTCATCGTCAGGAAGCGGGGACCCATCCAATGGCGCACGTGCTCCGCCTTGGTGATGGCCTGCCACACCAAAGCACGCGGGGCGTCGAAGCTGCGGGCCCAAGCCGTCTCGAGGTCGGACGGGAACGTGAGTACCAGCGGGTTGGTGGTCGTTTGCATGGCGGTCTTCCTTCGTCGTTTGTCGTGGGGTCGTTTGGGTTGGTGCCGCTACGTGGCCATCAGGATGGCGGCGAGCCGTTCGAGAGTCTGCTTCAAGCCCTCCACAGCGCCGAACCGTTGGATCACGCGCTCGCGCTCCGCTGCCGAGGGGAAGAGCATGTGCGCCGTCAGCCTGGTGCGGCCATCCCAGTCCTCGAACGTCACCGACATGCGAAACCTGGCGCCGCCTTCGTGGTCGTACACCAGGCGCTCCGGTTCCGCCACCTCCACATACGTCACGTGATTCTGATAGTCGATGCCATCGGGACCGTGCATAACGAACCGCCACAGACCGCCCGGCCGCACGTCCATCTCGTAGATGGTAGTGGTGAAACCCGTTGGGCCCCACCAGCGCACCACGTGCTCCGGGTCGGTCCACATGGTGAACACCCGCTCCCGCGGTGCATGGAACATACGGGTCATGAGGATCTCGCGGTCGGCGGTTGGCGAGAGGATGGCGCTGCCGAGGTAGTCGGCGAAGCGCTCGAGGTTCTGAACCCAGCCAGGTTCCATCCCCGCCAAGTACTGAGCCGCCTCAGGCGCCGCCTCGAGCACGTGGTTGCGCACCGTTATCTCGGTGCGCCCACCAGCGTCCTTGAAGGTGGCGGTGGTGCGCACCACGAACAGCGGCCGCCCGGCCTCGTCGACCGCTGAAGCGAGCAAGACCAGCCGTTCGGGTTCCACCACCTCCTGGTAGGTGCCGCGCATGGGGTGGATGGTGCCGTCGGGGCCGCGCATGTCGATGCGGATGGCGCCGCCCGGGCGGACGTCCATCTCGCACACCGGGTTGGTGAAGCCGTGTGGTCCCCACCAGAGGGCCACCTGCGCGGGGTCGGTCCACGCCTTGAACACCAGGGCGCGCGGCGCGTTGAAGGTGCGCGTGAGCACCAGGTCGGGCCATGCCTGCGGGCTGGCGAGGCTATTCGTCTGCGTCATCGTGATGCTCCTTCTGCTGTGCTTGTAGGTCGCGCAGGTACTCGTCCAGACGGTCGAAGCTCTCCTCCCAAAACCGCCGGTAGCCGCCAACCCACTCGGCCACCTCCTTCAAGGGGCCGCCCTCCAGCCGGCAGGGGCGCCACTGGGCGTCGCGCCCGCGGGCGATGAGCCCGGCCCGCTGCAGCACCTTCAGATGCTTGGAGACGGCGGGCAGGCTCATGGCGAACGGCTCGGCGATCTCGGTGACGGACGCCTCGCCGTCGCTGAGGCGGGCGAGGATGGCCCGCCGGGTCGGATCGGCGAGGGCGGCGAAGGTGGTGCTGAGGTGGTCGGTGCCCATGTCGTAATAAACCATACGGTTAATTAACCAAAAGGTAAAGTACAGCCTCTGCCGGTCACTGTCAAGCCCTTCAACGCGCATCTGCCGAGACCGGGGACAGAGAGAAAGGGCCGTCCACCTTGGACGGCCCTTTGCGGAGCGTCTGAACTAGAGGTTAGCGCGGGATGACGTACGAGACGGGCTGGCCGGCGTCCACCGAGCGCGCCTGCTCGGTGGCGGCAATCCAGTCGTGTCCGGCCGGCAGCACGATGGAGGCCGACCGCACCTTGTAGAGGTTCGGGTCGGAGCAGGTGGGCGGCAGTTCACCGGTGTCGCGGTACTGCTTGGCCGCCTTCAGTAGGGTGCGCCGCACGAAGATTACCATCGCGTCCGACGTGCCCAGATGCTCGTGGTCGCGCTGGTAGACGACGCCCATGCTCTCGGTCATGGCGATGTCCTGCAGGTTGCCCGCAAAAGGGATGCCGCAGAACATCTGCGTCTTCTGCACGCCGTAGTCGATCAGGTAGTCGTTGTCGCGGTGGGCCTTGAAGAGGTAACGCTTCTTCGGGTTGCCCTTGTCGTCCACAAAACCGCCCACCATGTCGGCAGCCGAGAACCCACTGCGCCGCTCGGCCGGAATGGGGCCGTTGACGCTGTAGGGCAGGTTGTAGAGCAGGGTGGTCTCGTCGTCCAGGGGCACCCAGGCGCGGTTGCTCATGCGGTTAGGGTCGCCGGCCGCGATCTGGGTCCAGAACGGCAGCAGGTACTGGGTGATGCGGTAGTAGTGGTTGTTCACGCCCTCGTGCCAGTCGCGACGGCCGCAGTAGAAGGCCCCGTAGTCGGTGGGCACGATCTCCAGCTTGGGAGCTTTGTCGCTGTTGTGGAAGCCGAGGAGTCCGGCCCTGCCACCGCTATTGGGAGTACCTTCGCTGAGCTTCAGCCGGGAGTGCAGGAAGTCGATGTGGCTGGTGTCGATGTCGCCCTCGACGCCCTGCACCCAGTTGTTCTGCTCCAGCATCATGGTGGGCTCGTAGCAGTACTCCTGCGGCAGGGTGTTGAACTCCAGCGCGGGGATGGCCGGGGCCGGGCTCTGCTTGCCCATGTAGGCCCAGATCATGCCGTTCTTTTCCCACGTGGGGTAGGCAGTGGGCTTGATCTTGTGCTTGAAGTTGGACTCAGCGGGCTCGTTGGGCATGTCGACACAGGTGCCCTCGGTGTCGAACTTCCAACCGTGGTACACGCAGCGGAGGCCGTTCTCCTCGTTGCGGCCGAAGAACATGCTGGCACCGCGGTGCGGGCAGGCGTTCTGCATCACGCCCACGCGGCCGTCGGTCTGGCGCCAGGCGATGAGGTCTTCGCTCAGCAGGCGCACCCGCTTGGGCGGGCAATCGGCCTCGGGCAGCTCCTTGGAGGGCAGCATGGGCATCCAGTACTCGCGCAGCAGGTTGCCCATGGGCGTTCCGGGGCCGACCCGGCAGAGCAGTTCGTTATCAACAGGGCTGAGCATTGGTTCGCCTTCTAGCTAGTGCAAGGGCCGGACCGTCCGGCCAACTCGGCTAGTCGATTTGTATACCCGCGGCCTAACAGTGTCAAGCCGAGGTTATGGTTAGGTATGGTTAGGCGTACGCAGTGGCTTGGCGGCGCCGTTGACCCCGAGGCAGGTCTCCCTGTGAGTTATCGGCGGCATCGGGCGCGCTGGGCCTAGGGCTCGCGTGGCCGCCACACCTCCACCGCGAAGGCGCCGGTGGCTCCGGGCACCGGCGCGCCGGGCTTGGTGATGCGCACCCACGCCCGCCCGCCGAACTGGGCGGCCACCCGTTCGGCCACAGCAACCGCCAGGGTCTCGATGAGGTGCTTGGGGGCACCCTCCACCACGTCGCGCACCTCGCGATAGATGCGGCTGTAGTCGGTGGCGTCGCGCAGGTCGTCGGACGCGGCGGCGGCGGAGACGTCGCGATACAGCGCTAGGTCCACCACGAAGCGCTGGCCGAGCGCCCGCTCCTCGGGCCGCACGCCGTGGTAGCCGTAGAAGGTCATGCCGTCGAGCCGGACGCAGTCTTCTTGCATGGGGCCTCTAGCTAGGAATCGGGAATCGGGCATCAGGATATGAGGCGGCGGCGCAGCATTTCGTGCAGGAGCGTAGCACCGGGCCGCGGCGCGCACAACGGGCGTTGCCAGTGTGCTGGGCGGCGGCGTACGCTGCGGGCGCATCCTATTCGCACCTGAGGAGTCTGACTTTGGCGTTGACCCTGGACGAAGCATCGAAGATTGTGGACGTGGCGCTGGCCAAAGCGGCCGAACTGAAGCTGAACCCAATGGCGGTGGCGGTGCTGGACGCCGGCGGCCACCTGCTGGCCTTCAAGCGTGACGAGCGGGCGGGCGTGCTGCGGCCGGAGATCGCCATCGGCAAGGCGTGGGGCTGCGTGGGCATGGGCGTGGCCTCCACCCGCATTATGGAGACCCGCTACACGCCGCGCCCGTCGTTCCTGGCGTCGCTGATCGCCATGTCGGGCGGCAACATCGTGCCGGTGGCGGGCGGACTGCTCATCAAGAAGGCCGGAGAGATCGTGGGGGCGGTCGGCGTGACCGGCGACACCTCGGACAACGACGAGGTGTGCGCCCTGGCCGGCGTGCAGGCGGCGGGCCTCGAAGCCACGCCGTAGGCTGGCGGGCGTAAGGGCCAACCTTCACAAGCGCCGCGGGCACGTGCTGGCGGGGTTTGCCTTGCTGCACACATTAGGCATACCTACAATGGCTGTGCACCCTGCCGCCTGCTTTGACCGGGCGGGCGGCAGCACTACCTATCTAATGGAGGACACATCCCATGCTGACGGCAGAGCAAAACCAGCGGCTCACCGAAGTGGGCGCCGGCACGCCAATGGGCGAGTTGATGCGCCGCTATTGGCACCCCATCGCGGCCGCAAGCCAGCTCAAAAGCGTAGCCACCATGCGCGTGCGGCTGCTGGGCGAGGACCTGATCCTGTACAAGGACCGCAGCGGGACCTACGGCCTGATGGAGCCGTTCTGCCCGCACCGCCGCATGTCGATGATGTTCGGCGTACCGGAGGAGCATGGCCTGCGCTGCGCCTACCACGGCTGGCTGTTCGACGAGACGGGCAAGTGCCTGGAGATGCCGTACGAGGAGACCGAGGACCCTGACAGCGGGTTCAAGGACAAGGTGAACATCGCCACCTACCCGGCCAAAGAGCATGGCGGCATGATCTTTGCCTACCTGGGTCCGCAGCCCGCCCCGCTGCTGCCGCCCTGGGACCTGTATAAGATGGAGAACGTGCTGCGCGATGTCGGCTACGCCGAGTTGCAGTGCAATTGGCTCCAGACACAGGAGAACTCGCTGGACCCGGTGCACGTGGAGTGGCTGCACCAGCACTTCGCCAACTACGCCATGCAACGGTTGGGCCAGGATGCTCGCACCCGCCCGCCGGCGAAGCACGTGAAGATCCACTTCGACACGTTCGAGTACGGCCTTATCAAGCGGCGCGTGGTCGAAGGCGGCTCGGAGGATGATGACGACTGGAAGATTGGTCACCCAGCGGTGTTCCCGAACATGCTGCGACAGGGTGGTGGCAGTACCCGTGGCCGGTTGTCGGGCGGCGGGTTCCAGATCCGGGTGCCCATCGACGATACGCACACCGCCCACTGGTGGTACCGCTGCTACCCCATGATGGAGGGCGACAAGCCCCAGCCGGTCGAGGACATACCCTACTACACGGTGCCCGTACCGGTGCTGGACGAAAACGGCCAGCCGGGCTGGGATGTGATGGACAACAACAGCGGCCAGGACATCACGGCCTGGATCACGCAGGGGGCCATTGCCGACCGCACCAAGGAGACCCTGGGCCGGTCGGACCGGGGCATCATCATGTTCCGCCAGCAGTTGGAGGACGGCCTGAAGGCCATCGCCAGCGGGCGCGACCCCATGGGCGTGTTCCGCGACCCGGCGGTGACGTACGTGGAAATGCCGTGCGAGGGCAGCGCTCGCTTCGCCAGCGGCGGTCCAGCCCGCCAGCGGGGCGGCGCCGCCACCAAGTACAGTCCCATCATGATCGCCCGCGAGGGTGAGGTGAAATACTAGGCCTGACCTTCAGGCTACCAAGCGCCCCCTCCAAACGGAGGGGGCGCTTTTGTGGAGTCTCGCCGGCGCTGGCTACCGGTCGAGCCACACGTCGTTCAATGGCCATCCGTCGGTACCCCAGTTCGGGGCGTAGTCCTTAACTGCGGGCCTCCACGCATGGAACGTGGTGCGGTAGACGAACGCCAAGTTCCACGCCTTTTCGGCGATGACCCTCACGGCTGAGCGGATCACTTCCTTGCGCGTCTTCGGGTCGATCTCCTTGCGCGTCTGCTCCACCAGCTTGGTGAGTTCAGGGTCGTTCACGCCGCCATAGTTGCTGGGCGAGGAGGGGTGGAACACGCCGAAGATGTAGGAGTCGATGTCGCCGGCCATGGCCTTGTTGCGGAAGGTCAGGTCGAAGGTGTTGCCCCGGGTCTGCGACAGGTAGGTGGCGTGTTCCATGAACTTCAGGTTCATGCGGATGTTCGCCTTCTTCATCCACGACTGCAGCAACTCTGCCTGCTGTTGGTAGATGGAGCCGTATGCCGTGGACCCGAAGAACTCGATGTCGAGGCCGTTGGGATAGCCAGCCTGCTCCACCAGCTTCTTGGCCTGCTCTGGGTCGTACTTCAGAATCTGTTTGACCTCGGCCTGGGTGAAGGTGTCGGGCAGCGCTCCTGCCAGCGCCCAGCCGCCTTCGCCGTCGTTGAACACCTTGTTCCACTCGTCGCGGTTCATAGCCAAGCTCACGGCCTGACGCACCAACTGGTTGTTGAACGGCGCCCGGCGCACGTTGAGGTAGAGGTGCTCCGGCGAAGGAGTCTCGGCGCCGTAGACTACGGCGTTGGCGCCGTTCTCTGACCGCAAGCGCTTGGCGTCTTCGGCGCCCATGGTGTAGCCGCTGTCGCCCATCATGTCGAGTTGGCCGGTCTTGAAGGCGGCGAAGGCGGTGGAGGCATCGGGCAGCACAAAGCCTGCCACTTCGTCCAGGTAGGGTTTGCCCGGTTGCCAGTAGGTGGGGTTCTTTTTCAGCACCCAGCGCGCTCCCGGCTGCGAGCTGGTCTTATCGAGCATGAAGCCGCCAGTGCCCACCAGCGTGTCCTTGAAGTGGCCGTCCTTCTGGAAGATCTCCTTGGCGTACACCGGGTTCTTGGCGAACGCTGCGTAGTTCAGGAACGGCGCGAAGGGATCCTTGAAGGACACCTTTAGCGTGGTCGGGTTGGGAGCCTCGATGCTCTCCATGCCCTCGAATAGCTGGGTGTAGAGCGATGGCGTCAGCTTCTTCTCGTCGGCCAGCTTCTTGAATTCGCCGGTGCGGGAGGTGTACTCCCAACTGAACTTCAGGTCCTCCGCCGTGATCTCGCGGCCGTTCACCGGCGGCAGGTTCTGGAACTTGACGCCTTTGCGCACGGTGAAGGTGTAGACTTTGCCGTCGGGCGATATCTCCCACTTCTCGGCGAGGCCGGGCTGCAGGATGAGTTCGGGGTACTTCACGTCGGGACCGTATTTATAGGCCAGCACGCTCTCGTAGGCGCGGGCCTTCCAACGGTCGGAGACGCTGGACACGCCATCAGAGCCGTCCCAGGTGGTGGGGTCGGCAGTTACCCACACCTTGAGGCTGCCGCCCGGCTTCGGGGTGGTGGATGCTGCACCGGGGGCGCTGCCGCCACCCGGCTGAGGGGCGGAACAGGCCACCGTTGCCAGCAGGCCGGCAGCGGCCAGAAGGCTGAAATATCGTTTCACCGTGCGCTTTCCCTTCTAGCGCCGGGGCGGAGCGGCCCGACGCCTACGCTGACGGCCCGCTGCCAGGCAGCGGGCCGTTGCGGACCTTGATTGGTGGCTTTAGTATACCGGCTGCTTGAGCGCTTCTTCGCCCTTCAGCTTGCGGACGGCCTCGGCCAGGACCGGGCTGTACTTGCTGGCGCCGCCGGTGCGGTTGAGCTGGTTGGCGCCGTTGCCACGCTGCGTCTGCAGATACCAGTACTCCGTGGGTAGCTCCAGGTTGATGTTCTTGGCGGGGTCGCGGAACACGTTCATCGGTTCCTCGCCGCGTTGCATCTTTTTCAGGTTGTCCAGCAGCATCTGGCGGTACTGGATGATTCCCTTGTCCGACAGGCCCAGGCGTTCCTGGGTGCGGTCCGACACGTAGCCCTGGGTGATCCACATCATGATGTCTTGCCCGCCGTTGTTGTCGAGCAGCGGCCATGGCGCCTTGCCATTGGGTCCGAACTCGGGCAGCGGTACGTCGTAGAAAGGCACCTTCGCCTGGGGCAGGGTCATACCAGCCTCGTCGGGCACCTTGTATGGGAACAGCCACCAGTGATAGGTGTGGTTGTCGTCCACCGGCACGCGGTACTGGAAGCCCGTGGTCTTCAGGATGTTCGGGAACACGATGGGGTGGCCCATGGTCCAGTAAGGGTGGGTCTCATCGGTATCCTCCATGATGCGCTTCTTGAGGATGCCGTATTCGAACTCATCGAACTTGATCATCTTGTGCTGAGCCACTTCGCCCTTGGCGTTGTCCCAGCCCTGGCGGCGCAGGTCCTTGCGGCCCAGGCGCTCCAGCACATAGTTGCTGAAGTGCACGTGCAGCCACTCGACGTGCACGGGGTCTAGGGAGTTCTCCATGATCTGGAGGTAGTTGCAGGGGATGAGGCAGGAGCCGATGTCGTAGAACACATCGTCCCAGGTGAGGAAGTCCCAGTTGGGCAACAGCGGAGCGGGCTCTGGGCCCAGGTAGGCGAAGATCATGCCTCGCTGCTCTTTGACCTGGTAGCCGTCGATCTTGATCTTGTCCTTGAAGCTGTGGTTGCCCTCAGCTTCTTCGTAGGGCATCTCAATGCACTGGCCGGTCTGGTCGTACTCCCAGCCGTGATAGGGGCAGCGCAGGCCACGCTCGGTGGGAATGCCAAGGACCATGTCGGGCCGGCGGTGAGCGCAGCGCTGGCCGATGAGGCCCAGGTTGCCCGCGCGGTCGCGGTACAGGGTCAGGTCCTCGCCCAGCAGACGGACGCTGCGGACCGGCTCGTCGTCCAGTTGGACGCTGGCGGCAATGGGCTGCCAGTAGCGGCGCATCAGTTCGCCCATGGGCGTGCCGGGGCCAACCCGCGTGAGCAGTTCGTTTTCTTCTTGGGTAAGCACGCTACACTCTCCTTGGCCTGTGTCATAGACGTAACATGAACGCCTCTATCGATTTGGATGCTAGCAGGCGCTCACATAAGCGTCAACCGTTCGGAGCACGTCTGCAGTATGCTGGGTGCCACCCGGCAGCTATTAGGGAGCGGGCGAATACTTTCTATGTGCGAGGTCGTTCGAGAAGTTGCACAAGCTGTGCCTACGCTCTACAATGCGCACTCAAATAGATACGCTCCCTTCGAGGTGCGAATGAACCGCTCTATAGCAGCAATAGCGACGCGGTGCCGGGTATGAGCGATCGCGTATTGCGACTGGGCCTGGCCGGGCTGGGCGCCGGCGCCCGCAACATCCTGAGCGGCGTTACGTCGCACAAGGGTTTCCGCGTGGCGGCCGGCGCTGACGTGCGTGAGCAGGCAACGCAGCGCTTCGCCGAAGAGTTCGGCGCCAAGCCTTTCCCGTCGCTCGAAGCTATGTGCGATAGCTCAGACATCGACGCTGTCTGGATCGTGACGCCTAACCAGCACCACGCCCGCCACGCGGTGTACGCCGCGGATCATGGCAAACATGTGGTGGTGTCCAAGCCGATGGCGGTCACGCTTGATGAGTGCAAGGCCATGATCGCCGCTGCGGCGGCCAACGGCGTGCAGTTGGTGGCCGGCCACACGCAGAGCATGCTGCCCGGAGCCCGGGGCTTGGCCGAGCTTGCCCGCAGTGGCAAGTATGGCCGGGTGGGCATGGTGCAGTCGTGGAACTTCACACCGTGGGTCTACCGGCCCCGGATGCCGGAGGAGTTAGACGAGCGCACCGGCGGCGGCGTGGTGTTCCGGCAGGCGCCACATCACATCGATATTGTGCGGCTTATCGGTGGCGGCATGGTGCGCAGCGTGCGGGCGATGACGCTGAAGATGGACCCGGAGCGTCCCGTCTCGGGCGCCTTCACGGCGTACCTGGAGTTTGAGGATGGTACACCGGCCACCATCGTCTATAACGGCTACGGCCACTTCGACGCCGACGAGTTGAATTCGGGCGAGCGCAACTCCCGCCGGGCCAGCCAGGCTGCGCCGGTGCTGAGCCGTTCGGCCAGCCGGGAACAGCAGGCGGAGCTGAAGGAGTCGATCCGCTACGGCAGCGCCGCCACCGCCGGACGCACAGCGCCCGACCAAGGCCTGGCGCCATTCGGGTATACGCTGGTGTCCTGTGAGCTGGCCGACCTGCGGCAATCGAATGAGGGCGTAGTGGTGTATGGCGAGGGTGGTAAGGTCGAAGAGATCGCCTTGGCGAAGGGTGAGCATCGCGGCTGGGCCGAGCTGGATGAGCTCTACCAGGCGGTGACCACCGGCAAGCCGGTCACCCACGACGGCCGCTGGGGCCTGGCGACCCAAGAGGTCGCGGTGGCCATCCTTGAGTCGGCACGCACCCGGCAGGAAGTGCGCATGCAACATCAAGTGCCGGTTCCGGCGTAAAAACCCCAAGGAGGCATCACGCGTGCGTCGTTACATTATTAAGCGGCTTCTACTGATGATCCCGGTTGCGTTTGGCGTGACCGTACTCTGCTTTGCCCTGATCCGCGTGGTGCCGGGTGACGTGATCGACGTCATGTACGGCGACACCCCGCTCTCGGATGCAGATCGCGCGATCATTAAGCATGACCTGGGTATGGATAAACCGCTGGTGGAACAGTATACCGACTGGGTTGGCGGCGTGATCCGCTTGGATGCCGGCAAGTCGCTCTGGACGCGGCGGCCGGTGTTCCAGGAGATTTCCGACCGACTGCCTGTCACAATTGAACTGGCATTGCTGGCCTTCGTTATCGAACTCGCCATCGCCATTCCGACCGGGGTGTACTCTGCCACGCATCAGGATAAGGTGGGTGACCAGGTGGCGCGTGTGCTGTCCATCATGGGTGCCGCCACCCCCGACTTCTGGGTGGCCACCATTGCGGTGGTGGGCCTGTCGTCGGTGTTCGGATGGATTCCACCCTTGGGGGGCATTGCGCCGCTGCTGAAGGACCCCGGCACCAACCTGCAGCAATTTCTGCTGCCGGCCGCCATTCTGGGCATGTCGGGCGCCGGAGGGCTCACCCGCTTGGCCCGTAACACCTTGTTGGAGGTGGTGCGGCAAGACTACATTCGCACGGCATTTGCGAAGGGTCTGGCCAGCAATCGGGTGTGGTACGTCCACGCAGTGCGCAACGCACTCATTCCGGTCATCACCAACGCCGGCAGCATTCTCGGCTTCCAGCTAGGCGGCACGGTGATCATCGAGAACATCTTCTCGCTGCCGGGTGTGGGCCAGCTCACGCTCAGCGCCATCCAGCACCGGGATGTGCCGCAGTTGCAGTTGAACGTGCTGTTCTTGGCCCTGGTATTCTTATGCATCAACCTGATTGTCGACCTCAGCTACGGCTGGCTCGACCCCCGCATTCGGTATAGCTAAGGAGGTATCCGATGGCGATTCGGACCGAAGCGTTTGAATTAGCCGGTGGTGGATTTCACCGTGAGTCGCGCTGGGAAAACCTGGCGCGCATGGCCCGCACCAAGTATTTGGGCACGGCGTCGGCGCTCATTATCATCCTCGCGGTGGGTGTGGCGCTGCTGGCGCCGATCATAGCGCCCTACGACCCGCTCGACGTTGATACCGCCTCCGCTCTGCTGTCGCCCCGCAGTTCGCACTGGTTGGGCACCGATGAGTTGGGACGTGACCTGCTGAGCCGCGTGATGTATGGCGCACGGGTGTCGCTGCAGGTGGGCCTGCTGGCAGTGTCTACCGGTACCGTATTCGGGGTGTTCCTGGGCATCAGCTCCGCATTTTTCGGTGGCTTATACGACCTGCTGGTGCAGCGGTTCATCGACTCGTTGCAGGCGTTCCCCTCGCTGGTGCTCGCGCTGGTGCTGGTGGCGACCCTGGGGTCATCGGTGACCAATGTCACGCTGGCCATCGCTATCACGCTCATCGCCACCAAGGCTCGGGTGGTGCGCAGCGCTACGCTGTCGCTGATGCAGCATCAGTACGTGGACGGCGCACGGGTCATTGGCTGCAGCAGTGCGCGCATCATGCTGCGCTACATCCTACCGAACGCTTGGCCGGTGGTCATCGTGCTGTTCTCGCTCAGCATCGGCCAGGCTATCATCCGCGAGGCGTCGTTGAGCTTCCTGGGCCTGGGGCCGCCCCCGCCCACGCCTACCTGGGGCGGCATGTTGAGCGGCAGCGCCCGCAGCTACATGACCACCGCCCCCTGGCTGGCGATCGCACCGGGGCTCTGCATCATGCTGGTGGTGCTGTCGTTCAACCTGTTGGGCGATGCCATCCGCGACGTGTTGGACCCCCGCCTGCGGAACACCAACTAGCCGGCCCAGCACACCGTTCGAGCACGCCGCCGCAGGCCACCAGCCTGCGGCGGACGTATGCCGGCCAGTGCACTGCCGGGAAGAGCGCTACAGAATTCTGAAGGAGGTTTTCCATGGCGGATACGATAGCGGACGTGCGGTACAAGGTGGCGATGGCCAACCGGGTGCTTTCGGCGTGCGGGCTGGCCACCGGCCACCGGCTGAGCTTGGGGCATGCCAGTATGCGCATTCCGGGCCAACCCGACCAGTTCCTGGTGAAGGGCCGCGGCTACCAGATGGACGCGTTGCCGGCCATGAAGCCGGAGGACATGATTCTGTGCGACCTCGATGGCAACATGCTGGACGGCCCGCCGGGATCAACCCAGTGCTTTGAGGTGAAGATCCACTCCTGTGTGTATAAGCTGAACCCCGGCATTCAGTCGGTGGTGCACGTACACCCCACGTTCACCGTGCTGATGAGCGTGCTGGGCCTGCCGATCCGGCCGATGGCGCAGGAGGGCGTGCAACTGGTGGCGAAGACGTTGCCGCTCTACCCGCACACACGTACTATCCAGACCGACGAAGAGGGGATGGACATGGCCACGCAGATGGGCAAGCACAAGGCCATTCTGCTGCAGGGCCACGGGGCCACCACCCGCGGCGCCGACCTTGAGGAAGCGGTGATGAACATGCTTAACCTCGAGGAGCAGGCCAAGATGAACTACTACGCCCTCAGTGCGCTGGGGCCGAATTACCCGTTCATCCCGGAGACGCTGGTCGCCGAGATGAGCAACCGGACTCCCCTGGCGGAGTTGCCCCACTTCCGCGACCCTATCGCTCGAGCGAAGGGCCAGCCGCGTGTGGGTGGCGTGTGGAAGTACTACACGGAGCTAGTGTCTAAAGACCTGTAGCATCGCGTGAGCATTCGTGCAAAAGACCAGCCCACAAGGCTGGTCTCTTGCTGTCCCTAGCAGACGGACAATCAGGGCTTGTTATGGCCCGATATGCGATCAAACGGCGGTGGCTGGTTCATGATCTTACGCACGTAATATGCGGCTTGGTGGCGTACACTACATGTGGGTGCTCGGCGTGGCTTGAACGCACCTTCCCCTGCCACGTCGAGCACCCACGGCATTTGTACCTGCCGGCAGGCGCTGCTTGGGCGGCTCTCGTAATGGCAGCGGTCTGAACGACGCGGGCTTGCCCATCCGAGGTCGTTGCTACGCCCTGCACCTCAGGGTCTGCCCATTGCTCCGTCTGCCAGCCGAAGGCCTGTGGGATCCTCCCAACGGAAACGTGCGCTTTGGACCCTGCGGCGAGCGCCGCTTGCGTGCCTGAGCGCTACCGCGCGTTGGCGATCAGCGCCGCGAAGCTTCCCAGGGAGATGCCTCCCGCCACGCGTAGCCGTGAGAGTAACAGCGGGTCGGCGTCGGGGTTTGCGAGGCCGTAGCGGGTGGTGACTGCGGCTTCGTACCCAAGCCGGCGCAGTGCTGCCATGGCTTCGTTGCCGAAGCGGCCGGAGGGGTACGCGAAGGTGGTGGGCGCCTGACCAGTCATTTCGGTCAGTTCATTGGCTGCGCCCTCCATCTCCTGAGCGAGCCGTGCACCGCTCAGGCGGCTGACGTCGGGATGGGTGCGGGTGTGCGAGGCAATCTCCCAGCCGGCGGCCTGCAACTCCTGTAAGTGCTCGGTCGCCATGTAGCCGCCGCGCCCCACGAATGTGCTGATGATGAACGCAGTGGCCGCAAACCCGTGGGTCCGCAGCTCCGGGAACGCGGCAGTGTAGGCGTCCAAGTAGCCGTCGTCGAGCGTGATGACGATGGGCTTGTCGGGCAATTCGGCCTCACCGCGCCATGCAGCGGCAAGCTGGTGCAGCGTGACGGTGTGGTAGCCCCGGTCCTCCAGCCAGGCCATCTGCTGGGCGAAGGCATTGGGCGTCACCGAAAGGCTGAAGCCCAGGCGATCATTCGGGTTGGGGTTCACCCGGATGTAGTGATACATGAGCACGGGAACGCGCTGCCCACCGGCGCGACCCGGTGCGCCGGCGCCCGCCGCTGGCCGTGATGCAGGCTGGACAGACGACACGGACTGCGCCGCGATACCGCTGGGGCGATCGGGCGCCTGGGCGGCGGCCGGCGCTGCTGGAGCGGGCGCTGCGTTTGTCAGGAGCGCGGCGTCGGTCTGCGAGGCTTGGGGTGTCTCCATGGCCGCGTTGAAGGCGGGCGTGCTCGCTCTAGCGGCCGGCTCCGGGGATTCGGCAGCCGGTGTGGCGGGTGGACGGGCGAAGCCCGCGGCCAGGCACACGGCGAGAAGGAGCATGCCGGTGGCTACGAGGCCACGGCGCGTGGTGAGACGCGACACGGGACTGCCTTTCATGCGCCTGCCCTCGTCTGCAGCGCGGGCGGTGCGCTGGCCGGCTGTTGGGCGCCGGCATCCGCCACGGGCTGTTGCGCCGGGGGAGGCGCGTGGAGGTGATGCAAGAATTTTAGCACGTATGTCCGTTTGGTGTGCCGAAGGTCACGATCCGTCTGGTAAACTCGGTTACACCATGACCAAGTCCGACGATACCGACCGTCTGTTATCCGTGGAGCGTTGCTTGGCGCTGCTGCAGCTTGACCACGCGCTGCTGCGCATTCAGATGCGGGTGCAATACCTGGCGTTCGCGCGTCTCGCGGAGAAGGACACGCTGGACGCCTGCGACTACTTCGCGTGGGAGAAGGCGCAGGAGTACAAGCAGCGCATCGCCGCATCGTCCGCACCACTGGCCGAGGTGGATGGCTGGCATGCCGCCATCCGCGCCGTGTTCGGCGAATGGGCGGTGCACCTTGCCAGCGACCATCCGCCGCGTATGAACCCGCCAACGCCCACGGAGCCGGCGTGAGCGACCCGCTGGCTCCGCCCGCGGCTTCCACCGGTCCAGCGGGCGGGTGGGTAGCCCGTAACCTGCCTGCGCTGGCGTACCGCGACTTTCGCCTGCTGTGGGCGGGCGTGTTGTTCGCCAGCGGAGGCCTGTGGGTTCAGAACGTCACCGTCGGCTGGCTGGTCTACACCCTGACGGGATCGTCGGTGCTGCTGGGCCTGCTGAACGGGATCGGCGTTATCCCCTGGTTGTTCGTCTCGCCGGTGGCCGGGGCCATGGCCGACCGGATTGACCGGCGCTTCCTGCTGTTGGGGGCGTCAGCGGTGCTGGTAACGGCGGCGCTCATCATCGGTGCGCTCACCGCCACCGGCCATGTGGAGGTGTGGCACCTGTACGTGTTTGTGCTGGTCAGCGGCTGTGCGTGGTCGGTGGACCAGCCGGTGCGGCAGGCGATGGTGGGCAGCAGCGTGCCGCGCGAGGTGATTGCCAACGCTGTGGCGTTGAACTCGGCGGGCTTCAACCTCAGCCGCATCGTGGGTCCGGGCGTTGCCGGCCTCATGATCGCATTCCTGGGAGCGGGCGGGAATTTCTTCGTGCAGGCGGCCGCATTCGCCGGCGTCGGGCTGACGGTGTGGGCCATGGCCAGCGCTCCCCCGCGGCGGGGTGCTGCGGCTCAGAGCGTGCTGTCCAACATGAAGGCTGGGTTCCGGTGGGTGTGGGGCAACGCCCCAGCCCGCATGCTCATGATGCTGGCGCTGACGCCGTTCTTCCTGGGGTTCCCTTTCTTGAGCCTCATGCCTATCTTCGCCGAGGATGTGCTCAAGATCGGACCGTCGGGCTTGGGGTTGCTGCTGGCGGCCAATGGGGTGGGTGCGCTTTCGGGCGCCATGCTGATGGCTGCGGTGGGCCCGAAGCGGCGGCGCGGGCCGTTCCTGATGGCGATGTTAGGGTGCATGGGCGTGTCGCTGGTGGCGTTCAGCCTTATGGACTCGCTACCAGTGGCGCTGCTGTGCCTGGTGGTGGTGGGCGTGTGCCAGATGTGCTACGCCGCCACCAACATGACCAGGCTGCAGTTGCTGGTGCCCGACGAATACCGCGGCCGCGCCATGAGCATCTTCATGCTGAATAACGCCTTCTTCCCGCTCGGCAGTCTCACGGCCGGTATCGTGGCCGGATTCATCGGCGCCCCGAGCACGGTGACACTCATGGGCGTGTCGTGCGTGCTGCTGGCTGCCGGCGCCGCCTATTTTTCCCGCACACTGCGCAACCTGGAGTAGCAACGCGCAGAGCGCCACCGCTAGCGGTGGCGCTCTGCGACCGTACGAGGCTGGTTCGCCTTAAGCGAGTTGCTTCTCAAAGAACCCAAAGACCTTCGACCAGCCGTCCATGGCTTGCTGCTGCCGGTAGTTCGGGCGGTCGTAGTAGAAGAACCCGTGGCCTGCGCCGTCGTAGCGGTGGAACTCGTAGTTCTTGCCCAGGCGCTTTAGCTCAGCCTCGTGCTCGTCGACCTGCGCCGGTGGCGGGTTCTGGTCGTCGTTGCCAAAGAGGCCCAACAGCGGGCAGCACAGGTCGGCGGTCATGGTGACCGGCGACTTGGGCTGGTTTGCGGTGAGGTTGGCCTGCACCACGTTGCCGCCCCACAGCTCCACTGCAGCGTCCCAGCCGGTGCTGGAGCACGCCACCATGAAGGTGTGGCGCCCGCCGGAGCAGGTACCGATGAGGCCGACCTTGGCGCTGCCCTGGGCCTTTAGGAACTCGCGTGCGCCGACGCAATCGCCGACCACCTGGGCGTCGGCCACCCCGCCGGCGCCGCGCACCTGTGCTGCCACGTCATCGGGCGAGCCGTGGCCCAAACGGCAATATAGATTGGGGCAGATGGCCGCGTAGCCGTGCTGGGCGAAGCGGCGGGTGGTCTCCAGGTAGAACTCGTCCCACCCCGGCACGTGGTGAATGAGCACGACGCCGGGGAATGGCCCGTTGCCGGCCGGCTTGGCGTAGTAGGCATCGACCATATCGCCGTTCTGGCCTTTGATCTGGACCATTTCGGCAGTCATGCCACGTACCGCATTGGTCTGAAACTGGTTCCACTGCATTGGGTGCCTCCGTAAGTTAGTTCAGGAAGTGCCCACGAGAATTGCCCGCGCGGGGGTAGTTTGTCAAGCTGGCCCTAAGGCGTGTTGACGAGCCCCCGTCGCGGGCAATTCTTTTGGCCAGGGTGCAGCGTTACTTGAACGCTGGGATGACCTCTTTGCCGAAGAGCTTGATGGAATTCTCCACCAGATCGGGGGCCATGCGGCCAATCTCGTGGTTGGTGCAGAAGATGTCGTAGCCGATCTGCTTCTGGCCTTCCTGCAGCTTCTTGATAACGGTCTCGGGGCTGCCCACAATGGCGAGGCCGTTCTCGATGTTGAACTCGTAGCTGTTGGCGGCGTTGCGGATGACCTCGCCGCGGTTCTTGTCGTCGGGGCGCTCGCTGTCGCTGCCCATACCACGGGGGTGGGTGCCCCAGCCGATGCGGGTCTGTGCGATGGGGCCGCCGCCCACCGGCACGGCGCCGCCAGCACGGGACGCGATGAACTGGCGGGCCTGCTCGTGGGCCTTCTCGTCGGTTTCGGCCACGTGCACCTGGCGTTGCAAGAAGACGCGAGGCATCGTGCCGGTATGGCCCGACTCGTGCCATACCTTGCGGTACAGGTCGAACTTGCGGGCCACCACCTCGTCGGTGTCCAGGTTCTGCGACACGTGGTAGTTGTTCTTGGCGGCGAACTCTATGGCAGTGTCGCTGTGGACGGCGGCCCAGATGGGCGGGTAGGGCTTCTGGTAGGGCTTGGGCTGTGGCAGCGCCTCGTCGAAGTGGAAGTACTTGCCGTTGTACGTCACTTCGTCCTGGGTCCAGGCCATCTTGACGATGTCCAGCACCTCGCCGGAGAGTTCAGCGCGCTTGTAGAAGTCGACACCCCAGCGGATGAACTCGTGCTCGTGGACGCCGATGCCGGTGCCGAACTCGACGCGTCCGCGGGAGAGCTGGTCGAGCATGGCCACTTCTTGGGCCAGCCGGATGGGGTGGTAGAAGGGCAATTGCCACATCATGGCGCCGATGCGGAGCGTGCTGGTGGCGCGGGCTACCGCCGTCAAGTAGACGGTGGGTGCGGTGATGCGGCCCACCGGCGAGTTCTGGTGCTCGATCACGAAGTAGGAGTGCCAGCCGAGTTGCTCGATGGTCTGCGCGAGCTTGATGTGCTCCTCGTAGACATCGGCCATGTGTTCGTACTTCTCCGAGTATCCGCCCACGCCGTCCCAGAGTGCGAAGTCTAGCTTTGCCATCGGTGTTGACCTCCTGTTGTCGCTTTACTGTTGTCGGTGCTGCCAGAGTAGCGCATTCGCGCTTGGTGCGGGAGCCGTAGTCTAGCCCTCTCACGGATTCTTCATGTGCGCCCAGCATGACCCCGCAAGAGTCTGTCGCCCGCTTACTTATCCAGCCACGCCGTCAGGAACTTCTGGCCCCATCCCCAGTACATGTGGGGGTAGTACCCCTTCAGGTACGGCTGCCAGTAGATGAACCGCTGGTCGGCCACGGGGTTCAGGGCGTAAGCCTGGTCGGCAATGCGCCGCACGATGTCCTGGATGAGCTTCTTGCGCTCGGCGGTGTCGAGGATAGTGCGCTGCTTGTCGAGCATTGTGTCCAGTTGCGGGTCGTTGATGCGGCTGTAGTTCACGTCGCCCTTGCTGCTGTACACGGTGGCGAGATTGCCGTCGGGGTCAATCTCCTGCGACTTGCCGTTCACGAAGATCTGGTAGTCGCCGGAGCGCCGCCGCTGGATGATCTCTGCCCACTCGACGATGGTCATCTTGACGTCGAAGCCGATCTCCTTCATTTGGGCCTGCAGCAGCTCGGCGTAGGTCATGACGGTACGGTTGTTGTTGGCGGTGTGCATGATGAGGGCCGGCCCGCCGTTGGTGTACCCCGCGTCGCGCAGCAGTTGCTTCGCCTTGGCCAGGTCGTGGGGATAGAGGGCCTTCACCTCGTCGGCGGGCAGCGCCCACTGAGTGTAGGCGGTGCCGATGCCGGCCACGTTAAGCTGCGACTGGCCCTTACTGAGCGCCTGGATCATGCCCATGGGGTCCAGGCCGATGCGCATTGCCTGCCGCACCCGCACGTCGTTGAACGGCGGCTTGTTGTTCGACATGTAGATCTCGGTGCCGCCGGGATCGGCCACCGACACGAACACCGCCTTGGGCACGCTGGCCCTCATCTGGTCGGCGGCGGGCGAGCCGGCCCGCTGGCACTCGCCGCACACGTCCACCTGGCCCGCCACAAAGGCCGCCATCTGGGTGGACTGGTCAGGGAGCACGAGGGCGTCGTAGCCGTCGACATAGGGCAGTTGCCGTCCGGCGGCGTCCTTCAGGAAGAAGTCGGGGTTCTTCTTGAAGTGCCACACGGCGCCCCGCTGGAAGGAGTCCAGCATGAAGGGGCCTGACCCGATGGCAACAGTGTCCAGCAGCTTCTGCTCCACCAGCTCACGCGGATGGAACAACGCCTTGTCCCACGCCATGTAGGCGATGAACGGGACGAACGGCCGCGCGGTCTTGATCTTCACCGTGTAGGGGTCCGGCGTCTGCACGTCGGCGATCTCCTGCACGATGAACTTGGCCATGGAGACCTTCTCGTCGCGGAAGCGCAGCAGGTTGTACTTGATGTCCTCGGAGGTGATGGCGCGGCCGTTGACCGGCGGCTTGTTCTGCCACTTCAGGTCTTTGCGCAGGGTGAAGGTGTATTCCGCGGCGTCGGGCGAGACCTGCCAGCTCTCGGCCATGTTGGGCAACACCTTGGAGCCGGTGTAGCCCACCTGCTCGCCCATCTCCAGTCGCAGCAGCGGGTTGTAGATGCCGCCCAGCGCCAGTTGCTGGGTGGGGCCGTCCTTCAGCATTGGGTTCAGCGTCTCGGTCTCGGCGTTCACGTCGATGCGTATGACACCGCCGGGCTTTGGGCCGCTCTCGGCGCCGCCGCCACCGGCTGGGGGCGCACCGGTGCTGGGTGCAGCGCACGCGGCCAGCAGCAGTGTGGCGGCCACTCCGGCCACGAAAGAGCGCAGCTTCGGGAAGGTCATGGCTCGTCTCCTCTTCAGCGATGGTCTGGGGAATCCATACGCCTGAGCACCGGTAGGTTGCCAGCATGATAGGCCCGTTCGATGTGCCACTACAAGTAGAGGGGCCAAGTTAAGGCCAGACGTATGTCTTCGCTCTATAGCAATGGTGCGACGGGGAGCCCGGCAGGGAAGGGTGCGCGGCCGGGCTGACGGCCTAAAGCAGGGGCAGGATGTCGTCGCAGAGCACGCTCATCGCCTCGTCCACGTCGGGGCCCAGCTCCGAGAACATGAGCTGGTGGAAACCCAGACTGCGGGCCAGTTCGGCGGTCTGCAGCACGCGTTCGCGGCAGTAAGCGGCGTCGCCGGCAATGAAGATGGCGTCGATCATGGCGTCGGTACACAGGTGTTCTAGCTCGTGGCGGGTGGCGCCCGCGGCCTCGGCCTGCTCCATGCGGTCGATGTCCTCCGGCGGCACGCCCAACCCCCGGATCTCGTCGACGGTGTAGCCGCGCTTCCGTAGGCTCATCACGCGCGGGCCGGCGCTGTGCTTCACGAAGTCGCGGGCGCGCTGCCGGTCCTTCGAGAGCGAGATCTTGATCTCGGCCACACGTGGCGGGGCGCTGGTCTTGCCGGCTGCGGTTGCCGCGTCGTCGAAGGTGCGCAGCAACTCGGGCATGCGGCCGGTGCGGGCCACAGCCTGGAAGGTGCCACCAAAGATGAGGCCGTCCATGTGCTCGCCGCCCACCGCCAGGCTGAGCGGCGCGTTGCCGCCGCAGTACAGCCGCACCGGCGATTGCGGCGTGAATGCCAGCTTGAACCGGGCCTCGGGCACCAGGTTGAAGTAGGACGCCAGGGTGGGATACCGGTCGAAGCTGACGGTGTCGCCCGCCAGCAGGTGATGCAGGCTCTGCGCCGTCTCGCGCAGGAAGGTGATGGGCTTGGGCGAGTGCACCAGCCGCGGGGTGTAGGCGTTGCCGCGCGCGATGCCGATGCTCAACTCCCGCCCGTCCAGCAACTCGCTGATGGCGGCGGCCGCATCGGCCACGTCGAGCGGGCTGCGGAAGTACTGCACCATCACCGCTGTGCCCAGCTTCACCGGCACGTTGCCGGCCAGGGCAGTGAGCACCACCCAGGCGTTGCGGCTCTGCAGGTTGTCGGTAACCCATAGCTGTGAGACGCCGCCGGCGTGGGCGGTCTGCCCCAGGCTCACCAGGTCGCGCACGCTGAGCTTGCTGTAGGTGGGGAGGTGGAGCTGGATGCCGGCTTCCAGGGCTGCCATGAGGGTCCTTTCTGGGTACCCCGCGGGCGGGGCCTGGCGGCGGATGGTAGTAGTGCAGACCGCCGCAGGCAGTATAAGACACGGGGGCTGCGGGGCTCTGCGCCGCCCCAATGCGACCTATGCGCCTATTGACGAGGGTGGAGGATGGATCCCGTCACGCCGCATCCCACCCGCCCGCCCTCCACAACTCCTTTCGGAGGGACCGAGGGCACATCCCTCGGACTCCCTGGCAAGGAGGGCTGCGCCCTCCCTGCACTCACCCGCCGGAGCACCTCCGAGACGCCGGTCCTACCCGGCGCGGCGGTAGAAGGGGCGGCGTACCACGGTGGCGGGCAGCAGGGTGCCCCGTACGTCAATGTCGAGCGCAGTGCCGAGCTTGGCGGCTGGTGGCTCCACGTAGCCCATGCCGATGCCCTTCTTGAGCGTGGGGGCAATGCCGCCGCTGGTGGTCTGGCCCACCGCGTGGCCCTGGTGCAGGATGGTCTGGTGCGAGCGGGGGATGCCGCGGCCGGTCAACTCGAAGCCGACCAGCCGGCGGAGCGGGCCGCTGGCGCGGATTGCCCGTAATGCCGCCGCGCCGATGAAGTCGGACTTGTCCCATGCCACCGCCCACGAGAGGCCGGCCTCAACTGGGTTGGTGTCGAGGCTGATGTCGTTGCCGTGCAGGGGCAGTGCCGCCTCCAGTCGCAGGGTGTCGCGCGCGCCTAGACCGCAGGCCTGTACCTCCATGCCGGCCAGCCGTTGCCAGAGGGTGCGGCCCGCCTCCGCGTCGGTGATGATCTCGAACCCGTCCTCGCCGGTGTAGCCGGTGCGTGCCACGAACGCGGGCCGGCCGCCAATGCTCGCTTCGGCCCAGTGGAAGTATGCGGGGTTGGGCGCGGCGGCCGGGGCGCACACCGCCGCCAGGCGAGCGGGCGACTGGGGGCCCTGCAGGGCGATCATGACCGTTTGGAGGGTTCGGTCGTCCATCGCCACGTCCTCGCCCGGGCGTTTGTGCTCGTTCAGCCAGTTCAGCACGGCCAGGCGGTTGCCGGCGTTGCACACCAGCAGGAAACGGGTGGCGTCGCGCCGGTACAGGATGGTGTCGTCCAGGATGCCGCCGTTGTTGGTGCAGATGAGCGTGTACTTGCCGGCGCCGGGCGCGATGGCGTCGATGTCGCAGGTGAAGATGCGCTGCAAGAACCCACCAGCGTCCGCGCCCGCGAACTCGAGGCGGCCCATATGCGACACATCAAAGATGCCGGCCGCCTCCCGCACCGCGCGGTGCTCCTCCAGAATGCTCTGGTACTGCACCGGCATGTCCCACCCGCCGAAGGGCACCATGCGGGCGTCAGCCGTTACGTGCAGGTCGTGCAGGGCCGTGCGGAACAGCGAATCGGGGTCGACGGGGGCGTGTTCGGACATTGGGGGTCACCTATCGTGGGAGTTTGGTTTTGGGTGGGAGCGCCTGACCGTGAGCGGCGAGGGCGCGGCGAGTTTCCGAGAATCGTGCGCTGAGCCCCTAGAGGATCGGGCGCGCGTCATCCATAATGAAACACGATGGGACTCCGAGACAATCACTCTTGGATTCGGAGAGGCTGCCTCACCTCCCACGGGGCAGCGGTGTTTCATTCCAACGCGACATAACGCAAAGGAGTGCTCATGGCTGAGCTTGTGCAACCCCCTAACGACCGCCGGTACACCGACCAGCACGAATGGGCGAAGCAGGACGGCGACGTGATCACGGTGGGCATCACCGACTACGCCGCAGGCGAGATGGGCGATGTGGTGTATGTGGTGCTGCCCACAGCCGGTACCACAGTCAAGCGATCGGAGAAGTTCGGCGAGGTCGAATCGGTGAAGGCCGTTTCGGACCTGTTCTCGCCGGTGAGCGGCGAGGTGGTGGAGGTGAACGGGGCGCTGGTGGACCAGCCGGAGGCGGTCAATCAGTCGCCGTTCAGCGACGGCTGGATGATCCGGGTGCGGCCGAATACCGCCAACCCGTTGGACGGCCTGCTGGACGGGGCCGCTTACTTCGCCTTCCTAGAAGCGGACGCGGGTACAGGAGGCGGACACTAATGCCCGGTTATGTGCCGAACACCGACCCCGAACGCAAGGCGATGCTGGCAGCGATCGGGGTTTCTTCTGTGGACGACCTGTTCAACGACATCCCCCCCTCCCTCCGGGACGCCGAGCTTGACCTGCCGGCTCCCCTCAGCGAGATGGAGTTGCACCAGGTGATGACCGAGCTGTCCCTCAAGAACGCCTCGGTGGACCGCAACCCCTGTTTTTTGGGCGCCGGCGCGTACCGGCACTTCGTGCCCGCGGTGGTGGGGGCGGTGACCAGCCGCGGCGAGTTTGCCACGGCGTACACGCCCTATCAGCCCGAGATCAGCCAGGGCACGTTGCAGACCATCTTCGAATTCCAGTCGATGATGTGTGAGCTGACCGGCATGGACGTGGCGAATTCCGGCATGTACGACGGCGCCACCGCGCTCGCCGAGGCCGCGCTGATGGCCTGCCGTCTCACCGGCCGCAGCGCCGTGGCGTCGCTTTCCACCGTCAACCCGTTGTGGCGGGCAGTGGTCGATACCTACTGTCTGGGCCCCGAGGTGCGCCACGATGTGGTGGACCCGGCAGCGGTGGCGCTGGACGGCAGCCACGCTTGCCTCATCGTGCAGTACCCCAACTTCTACGGGTCTATCGAGGACCTCGGCCGCTGGGCGGAGCTGGCCCATGCGGCGGGCGCCCTGCTGGTGGTGGCCACGTATCTGCCCGCCCTCGGGTTGCTGAAGCCACCGGCCTACTACGGGGCCGACATCGTGGTGGCCGAGGGCCAGCCGCTGGGCTCGACGGTGAACTTTGGCGGGCCGTATGTGGGGGTGTTCACCTGCCGCCAGCAGTTTGTGCGGCAGATGCCCGGACGCATCGTGGGGCGGACGACCGACGTGCAGGGCCGCACGGCCTACGTGTTGACGCTGCAGACCCGCGAGCAGCATATCCGGCGCGAGCGGGCCACCTCCAACATCTGCACCAGCGAGGCGCTGGTGGCGTTGGGGTGCACGGTGTATTTGGCGTCGCTGGGACCCCAGGGGTTCCGGGAGCTGGCGGAGCTGTGCTACCACAAGGCGCACTATCTCTCTGACCGTCTGTCGCATTTGCCGGGCTATGCACTGGCGTTCGGCCTGCCGTTCTTTAACGAGTTTGTCATAACATGCCCAGCACCGCCGAACGAGGTGAACTGGCTGCTGCTCAACCGGGGCTTCATCGGCGGGCTCGACGTGAGCGGCGCCGTGCCAAACGGCCTGCTGCTGGCGTGCACCGAACTGAACAGCCGCCGAGAAATGGACCAACTGGTGAACATGCTCTCGAATGCGACCGCACTCAGCCACAGCGGAGGCGTCAATGGCGCCTGAGCAATCGACCCACCCAGCCGGCGACGAGACGCACGCCACCGGCCGCCTGCTGTTCGACTTGAGCGTGCCGGGCCGGCGGGCCACCACCTTCCCCGAGCCCGACGTGCCCCGTGCCCCGCTGCCCGACGCCGCGCTGCTGCGCGACAGCGTGCGGCTGCCGGAGGTTGGTGAACTGGAGCTGGTGCGCTACTTCACCCACCTCTCGACGCTCAACTACAGCATCGAGAGCGGGCTGTATCCGCTAGGCTCCTGCACGATGAAGTACAACCCCAAGCGCAACGAGGAGGTGGCGCGCATGCCGGGCTTTGCCTGGGTGCACCCGCTTACCCCCGAGCATGCCATTCAGGGCACGCTGCAGGTCTTGTCGGAGTTGCAGGACTACTTGTGCGAGATGACCGGCATGGAAGCCTGCAGCCTGGCGCCCATGGCGGGCGCGCACGGCGAGCTGGCCGGGGTGTTGATGATCCGGGCCTACCACCACCAGCGCGGCGACACCGCCCGCACCAAGGTGCTGGTGCCCGACTCGGCCCACGGCACCAACCCCGCCACTGCGGCCATGGCGGGCTACACCGTGGTGTCCATCCGGTCCGATGCCGACGGCAACTGCGACCTGGAGCACCTGCGGTCGGAGTTGGGGCCGGACGTGGCGGGCATGATGCTGACGCAGCCCAACACGCTGGGCCTGTTCGACACCAAGATCCTGGAGATTGCCGAGGCGCTGCACGCGCACGGCGCGCTGCTGTACGGCGACGGCGCCAACATGAACGCACTGCTGGGCCACACCAAGCCGGGGGCCATGGGCTTCGACGTGATGCACCTGAACCTGCACAAAACCTTCAGCACGCCCCACGGCGGTGGCGGTCCCGGCGCCGGGCCGGTGTGCGCCGCACCGAGGCTGCTGGAATTCCTGCCGACGCCGGTGGTCAGCTTCGACGGCAACTACCACCTGGACGCGCCGTCCGCGAGCATCGGCCGGATGGGGGCCTTTGCCGGCAACTGGGGCGTGCTGCTGCGGGCCTACGCCTACATCCGCACGTTGGGCGCCGACGGGCTGCGAGAGGTGGCGGAGAACGCGGTGCTGAACGCCAACTACCTGCGAGTGCACCTGGCCCCGCTGTACGACATCAAGCACGACCGCACCTGCATGCACGAAGTGGTGGTGAGCGGCGCCCGCCAGAGGGCGGTGGGCGTGAACACCCTGGCTATCGCCAAGCGGCTCATCGACTACGGGTTCCACCCACCGACAGTCTACTTCCCGCTCATCGTGGAAGAGGCCATGATGATCGAGCCGACCGAGACCGAGACGCTGGCCAGCCTCGACGGCTTCGTTGCTGCCATGCAGGCCATTGCCCGGGAGGCCACCGACGATCCAGACCTGTTGCTCACGGCCCCCCACGACGCGCCGGTGGGCAAACTGGACGAGGCGACCGCTGCCCGCCATCCCTACCTGCGGTGGCGGCCCGACGGGGAGTAGCGGACGCGCCCCAGGAGTGAACACCCGTGCACATGTGCACGGGTGTTCTAGATCACCGGATTACGGCGCCAGTGTAGAGGGGTTGGTGATGGGGCTGGTGCGCAGCCGGGTTAGCGCCTCGCTGGCGCCGGTCAGCGGATAGGTCTCACGTGCCGGCGAGTCTACGCATCTGCACGCTGCGCTGGCCCTTCATATCCTACGTCAGGCACGAAACGGTACGGTTGGGGTAGCCGCCGCAGGGCCGAATGGCCCCCGTTCTGTCCCCGTTCATCCCCATTCCTAGGCCTGAAACCGGTCCGTACCCGCCGATTGTTTCTTGTGGGAACCCACACCCGCACCGCAAAGCGGGAACCCTGAGGCAGCAGGGGCGAGACTGCCGGCGAACAAACACGATTCCCACCTTCGGGTGGGCGCCCACGCAGGGAACGCGTGAGCGACATGCTTGCACAGGAGGCAACATTCCATGAGTACGGTCATCAACACCAACGTCAGTGCCCTCATCGCCCAGCGCAACCTGGTGACCAGTGGCGGCGCCCTTTCCAAGTCCACAGAGCGCTTGTCCAGCGGTCTCCGCATCAACCGGGCGGGCGACGATGCCGCCGGGCTGGCCATCAGCGAGAAGCTGGAGGCGCAGATCCGGGGCACCCGCCAGGCCAGCCGCAATGGCCAGGACGGCATCTCGATGATTCAGACCGCTGAAGGGGCGCTCATCGAGACCACCAGCATGCCGCG
>Ga0082335_1001646_pt1 | contig 45820 bp, 38 predicted proteins | sample Subgrocontami58m_FD_72375 | JGI IMG/M metagenome (GOLD analysis project Ga0082335, IMG submission 72375) | Subsurface groundwater microbial communities from S. Glens Falls, New York, USA - GMW37 contaminated, 5.8 m (SPADES assembly) (version 2) ...
TGGGCAGCTACATCCCCGCCTTCATCGTCTTCGACATCCTGTGCGTCATCGGCCTCATCCTGTTCGCTCTGGCGAAACCGCCGACTCCCCCTCTGCCCGTGCCTTCCACACCGCTCGCGGAAGTGCAGACTGCGCGCTGAGCACAGCAGTCGCCCCCGGCCTGCTTAGATGGGGGGCGCCCGCGGCGCAGGCGGGGGCCGACGAAAGCTTCCCCTGCGCCGCAGGCTATGAATAGCCTTCCGGCTGCTAGCCGAAGAGGCTGTGGAATATGTCAGCAATCCAGCGCGCAACCACCTCCAGCAATCCAGGCGCCGCGCTGTCGGGCGGCGGGCCGGCCTGCGGGCGCGGCGTCGGCGCGACTGTCGGGGCCGGGCCCGGCGTCCGCGTGGGCGCGGGCGTGACCGTTGCTGTCGCGGGCGGCTGCCGCGTCGGCGCGGGCGTGATGATGGCCGAGGGCGTCGCGGTGGGCGTCGCCGCCTCGACGGGCTGAGCGGAGACTTCAGCCGTCACCCGGTAGGCCGCGCCGTCCAGCGCCACGATAACTTTGTCTCCCACCGCCAGGTAGCGCGCCGCCTCCGGATATCGGTCGAGCAGCCGGAAGTAGCCGTCGCTCCCGAACGGCACGTCGGTCAGCGGCGTCCCCTGCTTGTAGGTCGTGTCCGTCCAGACGCCGTCCCGCAGCACGAAGACCCGCGCGCCGACGACCTTCTGCTCCTGCGTGGAGGCGTCAGCCGCCTTGTCCGCCTGTCGGAGCCCCTCGATGGCCCGGCTGGCCTGCACCGCCGCCGCTCCAGACTGCGCCGACGGCATGGGCGCGGGCATGGCGGGTGCGGGCATACCCTGCGCGGGCAGCGGCCGCGGAGTCCCCACTGGTGGCGTCACCACGCCACCCCTCTCCTGCACGAGGAACGACGTGTACGGCGTCGCGATACCGTAGCGCGTCGCTAGGGCGACCACCTCGTCCACCAGCTCCTTGTTCTGGCCGTTCAGTCGTATCTGGTTGAGCAGATAGCCGACCTTGCGTGTGGCCCACAGGCGTGGCAGGAAGGCCGCAGACGCGCTCTCGGCTGGGAAGCTCTGGTCGGCGTACATGTACGCCTTCTCCTGGCCGTTGACGAGGCCCTTGAGCGTGACGGTCGCCGCGCCATCGCCGCGGTAGCGTCCCACGACGACGAGTTGGTTTCCGGCGTACAGGTCCGGCAGTGGCTGCGGGTACACGCCCTCCACCTTGACGGCCCCCGTGTCCAGCTTCAGGTCGGTCAGGACGGGCGTGCTTGTCTTCTCGTAAAAGCGGGAGACCTTCTCCTGGATGTCCTGCCCAGGACGGATGTAGTCGCTGACGCCCCGGTCGCGCTGCGCGATGGTGTCCAGCAGGAAGGCGTTCACGTCGTCGCCGACGCCGAAGGCGAACAGGCGCACGTCCTTCGTGCTGGCCTGGACAACGCCGTCAATGATGGCGTTCGTCTGCGTGACACCCACGGTCGGCAGGCCGTCCGTCAGGAAGATGATGACGTGCGGGCGTCCCCCGCCTTGCTGGGCCATGCCCAGCGCCGACTGCAGGGCGTCGTGGATGTTGGTGCCGCCGGCCGCCTGCAGGCCACGGACGAAGGGAAGGGCCTGCGCCTTCTCGGAGGCGGACCGCAGGGTGTCCGCATACGTGCGCACCGCCGAGTTGAAGGCGACGATGTTGAAGCGGTCGCCGGGGTTGAGCTTGTCCAGCACGTACTCCAGGGCCGCCCTCGCCTGCTCCATCTTCGGGCCCTGCATGCTTCCCGAAATGTCCAGGACAAACACCACATCCTTGTCCACCGCCTTCGCGGGCGCCTGCACCGGCGGCGCGATGAGCAAGAGGAAGAAGCCGTCCTGCCCCTTCTCGCGGTAGGTCAGCAGGCTCAGGCCAATATCCCCCGGAGCGAAGCTGTAGTACAGGTCAAAGTCCTTGTCAGGGCGCACGTTCGACGCCTCGTAGCTCACGTCCGCCTGCCGCTCCGAGGGCCGCGTCACCGCGACCTCGTGGCTGGGCGAATAGACGGCCTTGATGGGCTGCGCGGCCTTAAGCGCGGCGTGGATGGTCAGCTCCCGGATGAGAGGCGCGGGCGGCATGGGGAAAACCTGCGGGGCGCAGCCCAGGCACGGCGTCGGCTCGACGATCTCCCGCGGCAGGATGCGCGGCGACTTCAGCGGGTACACGTAGTGCACCACGCCCGAGTCGGCGGGTAGCACCTGGGCATACTCAAGCTGAATACGGCGCTCTCCCTGCGGCGGAATCGGGAAGATGCGCGCCTGGAACGCGCTCCGGCCCACGTACTCCAGCAAAGCAGGGTCGCGCTGCCGCCGGACGATGCTCTCGTATATCTGGCGCGCCTTCTCCTTGGGCAGCAGCTCGCCCTGCCAGCGCTGGCCGTCCACGTACATGTCGAACGAGGAGATGGCGGCGTCCTCAGGCAACGGGAAGAGATAGACCCCCTCCACGGGAAAGGAGCCGGTGTTCACGAAGAGCTGGTCAATCCGCGTGATCGCGACCTGGCCGTCAATGCTCACCTCGACGCGCTGGTACTTGACCTCCGCCGTCGGCATGATGAAGGGCATGCGCGTCGGCGGCATGGGCGGCACCGGCGGCGGGACGGGCGTCACGCCGGGCGGCGGCTCGACGCCCTGCGCGAAGGCGGGCGCGACGGGGCCCGCCAGCGTCCCAAGGCCGAAGATGAGAAGAAGCAGCAAACGCAGTATCGTGTTCATGACGTCCCTCCTGCAACGGAGTGTGTGGTGTATCCCCTCACACAATTAGAACGTCTGAGGCCGGTGTTTTGTTCCCGCGTTGACACTCCCCTGTCTGCGCCGATACACTAGACCGCACTCTCCGTCGTCTTTCGTTCGCTTTGTTTCGTTAAATGGCAGTGCCCGCCGCCCGGACCGGACGGGCGAGAGGGAAGTCCATCGTGGGGAAGACTCCGCGTCTGCCCTCTCTGGCCTACTTGGCGTTCCGCCAGAGCCGCGCCCACGCGCGGCTGATCGTGGGCATCGCCCTGGGCATTCTGCTGGCCGCCACGGTCCTGGCCGCCATCCCCCTTTATCTGCGGGCCATCAGCGACCTGGGCCTGTCGTACGCAATCGACGAGCACGGCGCCAGCTTCCTTGACTTCGAGGCCGTCTCCTACAGTCGGCCCATCGCTCGCCGCGACTACGAGCAGGCGTGGGCCCAGGCGCGCGAGGCCATTCGCTCGCGGATAGGGGCGTTCCTCCGGGAGGAGCGACGCGCGGTCTATACGCCCAGCTTCGTCATGGCGCAGCGTGACTCGCAGGGGCGCGAGAGCGCGCCGGGCGAGCGCAGCTCCCACGCCTTTTTCTTTTTCCTGACGGGCCTGCAGGGGCATGTCCTGATGCTGGAGGGGCGCCCGCCGACGTACCCGCCCGCGGACGGCGCGGATGTGGAGGCGCTGCTGAGTGTGTGGGCCGCGGGCGACATGCGCCTCCGCGCGGGCGACGTCGTCACCTTCTATCCGTTCGTCACCGACCAGTCGCAGAGCATCCGTGTGCGCATAGCAGGCATCATCCAGCCGCGCGACATGAACGAGGACTTCTGGCTTGGACACAAAGAGTATTTCTTCCCCACGCGCGACTCCGGCGGGCAATCAAGGACATTCGCGCTGTACGTTCCGGAGGAGCAGTTCTTCGCCGCGTTGGGCGAACGCTTCCCCGTGCTGCCCGTCAACTACTGGTGGATAGCCACCGTCGAGCCGTCCAACATCAAGGCGTCCGACGCCGCCCGCATCCGGCAGTCCATCACGGACATGGAGGGTGACCTGAACCGCGCGCTCCCGCGCACCCTGCTGTTCACCGGACTTAAACAGGTCCTCAATGAGTACGAGAGCAAGCTGGTCTTCGCCCGCGTCCCGCTCCTCATCTTCGCCCTGCTCATGCTGGGGACGACGCTCTACTACCTGATGATGACCGCGTCGTTCCTGCTCCAGCGCCAGGCGCCCGACCAGGCGGTGCTGCGCGCCCGCGGCGCGAGCACGGGACAACTGGTTGGCATCTTCGCCCTTCAGGGAGCGTTCGTCGCCCTGCCCTCCGCCCTGCTGGGGCCGCTGTACGCCTACCTGCTCGTCGCGCCCCTGGGCCAGCTCAGCCTGCTGGCGGCGCGCACCGACGGGCGGTGGCTCTCCCTGCCCTTTGCGCCCGAGACAATACTGTGGTCGGCGGCGGGCGCGGCCATTGCATGGGTAGCCCTGCTGGCGCCCGCCGTCATCGCCGCGCGGCGCACCGTCGTGGACGAGCGCCAGGCGACCGCCCGTCCGGAGCAGCGCTCGTTCGCGCACCGCGCCTACATTGACCTGCTTCTGGCCGCCGTGGCGCTGGTGCTGTGGCTGGACCTGTCGCAGCGCGGCTCCTTCCTCGCCCAGCGCCTTTTTGGCCGCGGCCCGCTCATCGACGGCGTACTGCTCGTTACCCCCGTCCTGGCTCTCGCCGCCGGTGTTCTTCTGGCCCTGCGCCTGCTGCCGCCGCTGCTCGGCGCGCTGGCCTCGCTGGCCCAGCGCCTGCCCTCGCCCACAATGCTTCTGGCCCTGCGCCACCTGGCCCGCGAGCCGCTGCTGGCGGCGGGGCCTCTCGCGCTGCTGGCCCTGGTCACCGCCATGCTGGTGTTCGCCGCGTCCTTCGGCGCCACGCTGGAGCGCTCGTACCACGACAGGGCCGCGTACCAGGCCGGCGCGGACATTCGCGTGACCGCGACCGCGGGCCGGGCCGAGGACATGGAGCAGGCCCTGCCGCAGATGCCCGCCGTCCAGGCATCCAGCCTTGTTCTGCGGGAGAAAGGCCGCGCGGGGCCGGGCCAGAGCGCCGCCGACTACACGCTGCTGGCGGTGGAGCCGGACTCCATTCAGCAGGTCGCGTGGATGCGCCCGGACTTCTCCGCGCGTCCTCTCTCCGACCAGATGTGGCTCGTCCACGCGCCGTTCGGACGGCAGACGCCCAAGACGCTGCCTGGCGAGCCTCAGCGCGTCGGCGTGTGGGTGCACCCGGACCGCGCCTACAGCGGCCTGGGCCTGTGGCTGCGGCTGTGGGACGACGGCGGCGACTATTTCACGTACTATCTGGGCCAGCTTGACTTCGAGGGCTGGCGGTTCCTGGAAGCGGACCTGACGCCGCGTGGCCCGCCGTTCCCGCGCTATCCCTTGTCCCTCAACGCCCTCTTCATGGCGGGCGGCCGCTTCAGCGCCATCGGCCCCACGGGGCGCGTCGTCTTCGACGACCTGCACGTGCAGCAGGCGTCGGACAGGCCGTCCGAGGCGCCGGACAGCTTTGAGAACCCCGCCGGATGGAGGACGCTGCCCATCGGCGACTTCATTCAGGACAAGGTGGCGGCCACGGAGGAGGCCCGCCTGGACAAGGCGGCCATCGCCTTTTCCTGGACCACGCCCATCAGCAGCACGCCGCGCGGCGTCTTCGTCGAAGACGTGGACCTGCCTATCCCCGTCCTGGCGAGCCGCTCCTTCCTGCGCGCGTCCACCTACCGCTCCGGTGAAGAGGGCCTCGTGAGCATCGGCGGGGACCTGGTGCCGATCACCGTCCGGGGCACGCTGGACTACTTCCCCACGCTTGACCCGGCTGGCGAGCGCTTCATCGTCGCCGACAGGGAGAAGCTGGAGGCCTACCTCCGGGCCGTTCCGGGCGCCGAGACTCTCCCGCCCAACGAGGTGTGGCTGGCGCTGCGCCCCGGCGCGGACGCGCGTGAAGCGGACCGCCGCCTGAGCGCCAATCTGCCGCCGGGCTTCGAGATTTCGTCCGTCTCCCGCTTCTACAGGCTGCTGCTGAATGACCCCCTTGCCGCTGCGGGCTGGCGCGCGTTCCTGGTCATCGCCTACGTGGCGATGGCCGCGCTGGCGCTGCTGGGCTTCGCGCTGTACGCGCTGGTGTACGCTCAGCGCCACATGACGGAGTACGCCATCCTGCGGGCCTCCGGATTCTCCCGGCGGCAGGTGGCCGCCACCGTTACCTTTGAGAACGGCGTCCTGCTGGCGCTGGGGCTGGCCCTGGGCATCGGCCTCGGACATCTGACCAGCGCAATGGTGGTGACGTACCTGGACGTCACCGAGCGCGGCGCGCGCGTCCTGCCACCCTTCATCCCCACGGTGGACTGGGCGCAGGTGGGCGTCGTCGCCGGGGCCGCGGCGCTTCTGGTGGCCGCGGCCACCGTTGCCGTGGTGCGCGCCCTGACCAGCGCGCGGCTCCACCGCGTGCTGCGGGCGGGTGAATAGATGTCCACCGTGAGCTTTGTGCTGGGCTTCCTGGCCAGGCGCGTCCGCGCCCAGTGGCCCCTCGTCCTCGCCATCCTCATGGGCTGTCTTGTCGTCGTCGCGGCCATGACGGGGGCCGTGCTCTACCCGGACGCGGTGGACCAAGTGGGACTGCAGCACACCCTGGCCCAGCGCAAGCCGGAGGAGCTCCACGTCCAGGTCAGCGCGTACTACCTCCCACCCCGGCGCGACGCTTTTGACCAGACGAGCCGACTGATGGAGAGCGCGCTCCGCCGCGACGTCCCCTGGTTCTACCCGGACGCCGTCCGTTCAGGGATTTCCTCCACCTTCTACATGGCCCAGCCCGACGCCTCCGTGCCGCAGGACCAGAGGCCGCGCGCCGCCGTCGCGTACATCGCCGAGCCGACGCGCCACATCAAGGTCATCCGTGGCGCGGCGCCGGAGGCAGTCCGCGTCCCCGCGGCGCGCGGGGAGTCGGGCGCGGCGGCGGAGATACAGGCCCTGGCGTTCCAGGAGTCGGCGGAGCGGTTCGGCTTGGACGTCGGGGCCGAGGTGACGCTGCTGCCCACGTGGGGGACGAACGAGCCGCCGCTGCGCGTCCGCATCACCGGCATCGCCGAGCGGCAGTCGCCCGCGGACCCGTTCTGGACAAGCGAAGCGGCCAGCGCGATGTTCCAGCCGAAGGCCACGTACCCTCACCTTGCGCTGGTGACGCCGCAAGACACGTTCCTGGATGCTTTGGGGCGCAGCTACCCGGACATGACCGCCGACTACTGGTGGTTCCTGCCCGTGAACAGGACGCAGGTGCGTCCGACCAACGCCCCGCGCGTCCGCGACGGCCTGGAAGCCCTGAACAGGGAGCTGTCCGTGCGGGTGCGCCGCTCGCGGGTCGTGACCTCGCTGGACCGCGCGCTGAACGACTACTCCACCAAGCGGGAGTTCTCCCGCGTGCCGCTCGCCCTGTTCACCGCCCTCGTCGTGGGCGCGGCCATGTACTACCTGGTGCTGGCGGCGTCCGTCCTCCTGGAGCGCCAGTCGTCCGAGCTGGCCCTGCTGCGCTCGCGCGGCGCGGGCCTCCGGCAGCTCATGGCGCTGCTGGCCGCGCAGGCCGTCGCCGTCGTCCTGCCCGCCGCGCTCCTGGGGCCTCCCCTGGCGCTGGCCTTCGTGTCGCTGCTGGGCCTGGCCGGGCCGCTGGCGGCGCAAACGGGAGGTCAGCCGCTGCCCGCAGCCCTGTCGTCGAACGTCGTGACGGTTGCCGCCGTGGGCGCGGCGCTGGTGTTCGTGGTCATCCTCATCCCCGCCGTCAACGCCGCGCGTCGCACCACGCTCTCCCTGCGTGCAGCCCAGGCCAGGCCGAGCGGGCGGCTCATGCACCACATATCCCTGGACCTGATCCTCGCCGCCGTGGCGCTGGTGCTGTGGCTGGACCTCTCGCAGCGCGGCTCCTTCCTCGCGCGGCGCCTCTTCGGGCAGGGACCCGTGGCGGATGCGCTGCTGCTTCTGGCGCCCGCCCTCGCCCTCGCGGCGGCCCTGGCGCTGAGCCTGCGTCTGCTGCCGCTGCTGCTCGGCGCGCTGGCGTCCCTCGCCCAGCGCCTGCCCTCGCCCGCGCTGCTGCTGACCCTGCGCTACATGGCGCGCGAGCCGCTGCTGGCTACGGGGCCTCTCGCGCTGCTGGCCATCGCCTCCGCCATGCTGGTGTTCGCCGCGTCCTTTGGCGCCACGCTGGAGCGCTCGTACCGCGACAGAGCCGCGTACGAGGCTGGCGCGGACCTTCGCGTCGTCGAGATGCAAAGTCCTTCCAGCGGCCCATCGCAGCCGATCATGGCGGGACTGGAGCCCCGACACGTCGGGGCGGAGGCCACGTCTCCCGCCCTCCGCGAGCGGGGCGCCATCCTCACGGGCGGACTGGGCGCGTCGTTCAACATCCTCGGCGTGGACCCCGGGAGCATCCCGGACGTGGCGTACTACCGGGCCGACTTCTCGCCGTCCTCCCTGCGGGCAGCCCTGCCGCCGCTGGCGGCGACGCCCGTCACGCAGGGCCGTGCGCTCCCGCGGGATGCGCGACGCCTGGGGCTGTGGGTGCGCCCCGCGGTGTCCAGACCCGACCTCTCGCTCTTCGTGCGCCTGTCCGACGCCAACGGCCACGTCTTCAGCTTCCCGCTGGGCAACCTGGGGTTCCGCGAGTGGCGCTTCATGGAGACTGACATGACCCCCCGCCAGAGGGAGGGCGCGCGCCGTCCACCCATGACGCCCGTGCACCCGCTGTCGCTTCAGGCCATCTACATCGCGTCGCTGCGGGAGCCGGGACTGGCCGAGCCGGGCGCCCTGTTCCTGGACAGCCTGCGCGTCACGGGCGACGACGGGCGGGAGACGCTGGTGGAAGGCTTTGAAGACCTTTCGCCGTGGAGCGTGCTGGAGAACCCCAGCATCCCGCAGAAAGACTTCCTCACCATGTCCGAAGCCATCGCCCGCGAGGGGGTCGCCGCCCAGCTGACGTGGGGGCCGGGCAGCCCGACATACGCGCGCGGCATCTACCTGGGCGTGGTCGAGGCCCCGCTGCCGGTGATTGCATCCGACGCGTTTCTGAGCAACACGGGCTTCCGCGTCGGCGACGAGCCTGTCCTGGCCATCCGGGATGTGCCCATCCGTGCGCGTATCGTGGGACGGACGGCGCTCTTCCCGACGATGTACCCGGAGGCGGACGACTTCCTTGTGGCGGGGCTGGAGCCGCTGAGGGAGCGACTGAACCTGAAGACCACGAGCGCGGAGGTCCTGCCCGACGAGCTGTGGGTGCGCTCGTCCGACCCGGCGCGCGTCCGGGCGTCCCTGCAGGCGTTGCGCCAGAGCGGCACGGTGGGCTTCAGCGACATCCGGGAGAGAGAAAAGCTCGTAACGTCTTACAGAGTGGACCCTCTCATCGCAGCCGGATGGGCGGGCATGCTCGTCATCGCGTTCGCGGCGGTGCTGCTGGTGGGCGCAACGGGCTTCGTCATCTACGCGGCGGCCACTGCGGAGCGCCGGCGCACCCTCTTCGGCGTGCTGCGTGCCGTGGGCTTCAGCCCCCGGCAGGTCCGCGCCATGGTCTGGGTGGACCACGGACTGGTGGGACTGCTTGGCCTGGCGATAGGCACGGCGCTGGGCGCCGGACTGGGTGGTTTCTTCCTGCGCTTCATGGAGGTGACGGAGCGCGGCGGGCGGGTGACACCGCCCTTTGTCCTCCAGGTGGACTGGGCGGCGCTAGGCATCGCCTATGCTATACTCGGGGCGGTCATGGGAACAGCCGTCGGCGTGGCGTCCGCGGCATTCATGCGGCAGGCGGTGGGACGCGCCCTCCGCTGGACCGGGGGATAGCGCATGGGACCAGAGACGGGAGCGGCGGCGAGGCGCGCGGGCGACCGGACGTGCGTCCTGTGCGACGACGTCTTCAAAATCTACAAGCGCGCCAACATCGAGGTGGTGGCCCTACGCGGCATGGACCTGACGGTCCAGCGAGGCGAGGTGGTGGCCCTCGTCGGCCCCTCCGGCTCCGGCAAGACCACCCTCCTCAACATCCTCGCCGGCCTGGACAAGCCCTCCGCCGGCCAGGTCTCCGTCAACGGGCGCGACCTGCTCTCCATGACGGAGCCCGACCTTGTGCGCTATCGCCGCGAGGAGGTGGGCTTCGTCTGGCAGGACGTGGGCCGCAACCTCCTGCCCTACCTGTCCGCCGTGGAGAACGTCGCGCTCCCCATGGCCATCCAGGGCACGCCCCCCGTGGAGCGGCTGGAGCGGGCGCGGCAGGTGCTGGAGACGGTGGGCCTCGGCCCCAAGGCCGACCGTCGGCCCACGGAGCTGTCCGGCGGCGAGCAGCAGCGCGTCGCCATAGCGGTGGCCCTCGCCAACCGCCCGCCTCTCCTGCTGGCGGACGAGCCGACTGGTGAGCTGGACGAGCGCACCGCCACCGACATCTTCGGCCTCTACAGCGAGATGCGGAATGCCTTCGGCGTGACCGTGGTCATCGTCACCCACTATCCGCGCATCGCCGACCACGTGGACAGGGTGGTGGCCATGCGGGACGGACGCGCCAGCACCGAAACGGTGCGCGTGCTCACATTCCGCCCCGCGGAGCAGGCGGGCCGTGAGGAGGAGTCCGTGGTGGTGGACAGAGCGGGCCGCCTGCAGCTCCCCGCCGAGTACGTGGAGAAGCTTGGCCTGGGCGAGCGCGCGAAGGTCCACCTGAAAGGCGACACCATTGAGGTGCGACGCTGGGAGCCGCGCCACGGCGGCGACGGGCCATGACCGCGAGCGACACCGGGCCTCTCCTCCTCGCGCGCGGCGTGGAGCGCGTCTTCGAAAGCGGCGGCCAGAGCGTCCACGCGCTCCGCGGCGTGGACGTGGCCGTGCATCCGGGCGAGCGGCTCGCGCTGATGGGCCGCTCCGGCTCCGGCAAGACCACGCTCCTGAACATTCTGGGCGGTCTGGACAGGCCGACGTCCGGCGCAGTCTTTTTCCAGCAGCAGGATATGGGGCGTCTCTCCGAAGGACAGCTCACCACACTGCGCCGCACGGGTATGGGTTTCGTCTTCCAGTCGTTCGGCCTCATCCCTCTGCTCTCCGCCTACGAGAACGTGGAGCTGGCGCTGCGTATCGCGGGGGCGCACGCCGGGGAACGCGACAGGCGCGCGAAGGAGTGTCTGGAGATGGTCGGGCTGGCCCGCAGAATGAAGCACCGGCCCTACGAGATGTCCGGCGGCGAGCAGCAGCGCGTCGCCATCGCCCGCGCCATCGCCAACCAGCCCCGCCTCGTCCTGGCCGACGAGCCGACGGGCGAGCTGGACTCCGCCAACGCCGCCGCCGTGTTCGCCCTTTTGCGCGACATCGCCCTGCGCGACGGCGCGGCGGTGGTCGTGGCGACCCACGACCCGCTCGTGAGAGATGCGGGCTTCACCGTGCGCGAGCTGGTGGACGGCGCGTTCACCGACGGCTGGCGGCTGCCTCCGGCTCCAGGGGCTCCCTCCCGCACGCCGGAGGCCCGCGCGCAGGGATTCCGCCGCTGATGTCCTGGCTATTGTCACCCCTCCGGGCACGGACCTTCGCCACGCTGGGGCTGGCGCTGAGCACGGCGCTGGCCGCCTGCGCGGTCCCTCAACCTCCTCCGCCTTCGTCGCCCACGCCTGCGCAGACGGCGCCACCCGCGCGGACACTCACCGCCACACCCCCAGCCTCCACCGCGCAACCGGTGGCGCCGCCGACTGCGGTTGCCACACCTGTCTCCCAGGCCGACGCCGCGACTGGCGAGACGCTCGGCCAGTGGGCTTACGACTACGTGCGGCGTCTGAGCGTTGAGCTGGGCCCCCGGACGTCCGGCACCGAGAGGGAGAGGCGCGCCGCCGACGACATAGCCGCCGAACTGCGTTCCCTGGGCTACCAGGTGGAAATAGCCCCGTTTCCAGTGCAGGACTACTCGGAGGCGTCCAGGCAGGTCGTTCAGGACACGCCTGGCCCGGCCTCCTACCGCGCCAGCCCGATTATCCTGTCAGGCCACGGCGCTGTCACCGCGCCGCTGGCGCAAGCCGGACTGGGCCGGCCCGACGACTTCCCATCAAACATTACGGGCAAGGTGGCCCTGATGGAGCGCGGAGCGCTCACCTTCCAGGACAAGGTCGCGAACGCCGCGAAGGCGGGTGCGGCGGCGGCCATGGTCTATAACAACGCGCCGGGACCGTTCCAAGGGAGCATGCAGTCCCGCAGCGCCATTCCCGCCGTCGCCGTATCCCGCGAGGACGGCGCGCGTCTTCTGGAGCTTCTGGACAGGGGCGGTGTGACGGTGACCGTCACCGTGCAGGTGATCGAGTCTCCCAGCCAGAACGTCATTGGCGAAAAGCCGGGCGGCGACAGGGTCATCATAATTGGCGGCCACTATGACACGGTGGCCGTCTCCCCTAGCGCCAACGACAACGGCTCCGGCACCGCCGTGATGCTGGCCGTCGCCCGATACTTCGCCCAGCGGCAGGTGCCGGTCACGTTGCGGTTCATGGCCTTCGGCGCGGAGGAAGCGGGGCTGGTGGGCAGTCGCGCGTACGTCCGGTCGCTTCCGGAGACCGAGAGGAAGCGCATCGTCGGAGTGCTGAATCTGGACGCGCTGGGCACGGGCGCGCCGCTCCGGATGAACGGAAGCACGGCGCTGTCGGAACTGGTGCAGCGCATGGCCGACCGCGCGGGAATCACCCTTCGCAGAGAGTCCCGCACGGAAGGCGACAGCGACCACGCCAGCTTTATACAGGCGAACATTCCCGCGGTCCACATTTTCAGCAGCGACATGAGCCGCATCCACACGTCCAACGACCGCATTGAGTTCGTCGAGAGTGCCTTGCTGCGGGATGCCGCTCTACTGGCCGTGGCCGCGGTGCAGGAAATGGCGCGGAACACCCCATAGCGCCACCGCAGGTAGTACACTGGGCCTATGCCCGTCACGCGCGTCGCCTTCCCCAACCTTCGTGGCCAGACACTCGTGGGTATCCTTGACAAGCCGGACGCGCCCACCGGCAGGCGCCCCGCCGTCGTCCTCTGCCACGGGTTCACCGGCTTCAAGGAGGTCAAGTACCTGGTCCGCCTCGCGCAGGGCCTGTCCCGCGCCGGTTTCGTCTGCCTGCGGTTCGACTACGCGGACGGCGTCGGCGACAGCGACGGCACCAGCGAGGACATGCTGCTCACCCACCAGATTGAGGACACCCACGCAGCGCTCAACTTCCTGGAGGCCGACCCGGACGTGGACGCGCGGCGCATCGGCCTGACGGGCCACTCGCTGGGCGGCGTTGCCTGCATCGCCGTCGCCGCATCGGACACGCGAGTGAAGGCGCTGATGACCATCGCCGCGCCCGCGCACCCGGACTGGCAGCGTCTCTTTGACCCGGAGATGGTGAAGCGCTGGGAGCGCGACGGAGCCGCCGATATCCCCATGTACCCGCAGGGCCACGCCCGCGTCCGTTATGGCTTCCTGCCGGACTTCCAGCGGTACGACGCTGCGGAGCTTGTCCGCAGGGTCCGGATACCCGCGCTCTTCATGCATGGCTCGCGGGACGACATCGTCCCGCCGCTCAACGCGCAGGTCCTGTACGACAACGCGGGCGGCCCGAAGCAGGTTACGCTGGTGCGGGGCGCGACGCACCTCTTCCTGGACAGCGTGAGTCTTCAGTCGCTGGTGAGGACCGGCGTGGACTGGTTCCAGCGGCGTCTGGGCGAAAAAGCGCTGTAATCGACGTCTGCCTTGCGTCCCACGACGCGCGGTGCTAGACTCCGAGCGACCCACACACCGACATCTAAGGAGGAGCGCCGATGGAAGCTGGAGTCAAACAGGGAACAGAGGCCAAAATTACGCAGGAGATGGTGGACGAACTTCTCGCCGTCAAGGGCAAGGAGTACCCCACCAAGGGACAGTGGAACACCGAGGCGACCAGGGACACCATTCGCCACTGGGTGGAGGGCATCGGCGACATCAACCCGCTGTACGTGGACGAGGCGTACGCGAAGAAGACGCGCTTCGGCGGCATCACTGCCCCGTTCAGCTTCCTGCTGAGCTGCGAGGGCCGGTCGGGCCGCGTGGGCATGCCCGGCATCCACGCGCTGCACGCGGGCGTGCGCTTCATCAATCACAAGCCCATCTGCGCGGGCGACACCATCATCGCCTCTGGCGGGCTGCACGACCTGGTGGAGAAGAAGACCAGCAGCTTCGCGAAGCGCACCTTCGTGCAGACGTGGTTCAAGCACTACCGCAATCAGAAGGGCGAGATCGTCTCGACGCTGTACGACTTCGCCGTCCGCTCGGAGCGTGACACCGCCAGCGAGAAGGGCAAGTACCACGGCGTCACCAAGCACAAGTGGACGGAGGCGGAGCTGCAGGATATCTGGAAGGGCATCGAGGCGGAGGAGGTCCGCGGCGCCAAGCCCCGCTACTGGGAGGACGTCAACGTGGGAGACGACCTGCGTCCGGTGGTCAAAGGCCCGCTCACCATGTCGGACGTCGTCGCCTTCAAGATGGGCTGGGGCAGCCAGCTTGTGCACCATATCCGCGCCAACGAGGTCCGCTACTGGATGATGAAGCGTCATCCGGGCATCCCCATCCGGAACAGGCTCAACGTGCCGGACTGCCCGGAGGCCGTCCATATGGACGATGATTTCGCCGTCCGCATCGGCTTCCCCGGCTGGTATGACTACGGCCCGCAGCGCGTCTCTTGGGTCGCCAACCTGATGACGAACTGGGTCGGCGACGACGGCTGGGTCAAGGAGTTCTACGCCGAGGTCCGCCGCCCGAACATCGAGGGGGACGTGCAGTGGTGCAAGGGCAAGGTGACGCGCAAGTGGGTCGAGGGCAATGAGCACCTGGTGGCGTGCGACATCTGGGCGGAGAACCAGCGCGGCGAGATCACCGCGCCGGGCAACTCGACCGTCATCCTGCCGTCGCGGGGCTAGGTAAGCAGGCTTGGCCCCGGAGCAGACACCCGCACCCTACGCGGGCGCTCGCAAGGCGCGTCGTCCTTCCGCGGAAGGACGACGCGCGGGACTCGGCACGCGGGATTTCCTGCGCCGTGTGGAGTCGGCGGCGCTGGCGGCGTTCCCGTCCACACTGGCGCACGGTGCAACCTCCCACGTCCGCTTCAGCCTGCTCCAAGTCCACTTCGGCGACCCGACGGTCCACTACGAGGTGTGGGTGCAGCGCCGCGGCCAGCCCGCCGGGCACGGCGTCATCGAGGTGAGCCTCCACTTCGAGGGGCGCGACGGCGACCGGAACCGCGCCCTGCTCGCGGGCCTCGTGGCGCACGCGGGCGAGCTGATGGACGCGCTGGGGCCGCGCATCGAGCCGGAGGAGTGGACGAAGAGCTGGACGCGCCTCCACGAGACGCTGCCGCTGGACACGCCGCTCGACGAGCGCCTTGCCGACGCTGTGGGCAGACGCGTCGCGCGATGGGTTGAGGTCTGCAAGCCACTTCTGCCAAAGCGGAGACACGTATGACGCCGTCATCCCAACCCTCCCGCCAGAGCAGGCGGGACGCCCTGCTCGCCAGGGCGCGCCGCCATATGGCGGGAGGCCTGATGCACCACACCTATCCCGTCCCCGCCGATGTGAACACCGTGTTCGCACGTGGCGCGGGTAGCCGCCTGTGGGACGTGGACGGCAGGGAGTACATTGACTTTCTCATGGGGTCGGGCCCCATGATTCTGGGCCACGCCCACCCAGAGGTCGTGGCCGCTGTCCAGCGCCGCGCCGCCGAGGGGACGCAGTTCTTCCAGCTTTCGGAGCCGACCATCGAGCTGGCCGAGACCATCGCCGGAGCGGTGCCCTGCGCCGAGCGGGTCAAGTTCGCCGGGACCGGCTCGGAGGCCACGCTCGTCGCCCTGCGGCTGGCCCGCGCCGTGACCGGCAGGGAGAAAATCCTCAAGTTCGAAGGCGGCTACCATGGCAGCCACGACTACGCCGTGTGGGCCATACGCCACAGGGACAGGCTCGATTACCCGCGCATCGCCCGTCCCGACTCGGCGGGCGTTCCGGCGACGCTGGGCGACACGGTGCTCGTCGCGCCGTACAACGACTTGGAGACGACCGCGTCCATCATCCAGCGCCACAAGGACGATCTGGCCGCCGTCATCGTGGAGCCTTTGCAGCGGAGCATCGCGCCGCAGCCCGGCTTCCTCCGGGGGCTGCGCGAGGCGACGAAGCAAGCGGGCGTCCCGCTGGTGTTCGACGAGGTAGTGACGGGCTTCCGCCTGGCATGGGGCGGCGCGCAGGAGCGCTACGGCGTCGTGCCGGACATCGCCGCGCTGGGCAAGGCCATTGGCGGAGGCTACCCCGTGGGCGCCGTCGTTGGCCGCGAGGAGATGATGGCCCCGCTGACGGTGGAGGCGTTGCGGGAGGGCCGCCACGTGTTCTACTCCGGCACGTTCAGTGGCAATCCCCTCACGGCGACGGCGGGACTTGCGACACTCGGCGTGCTGCACCGCCCCGGCACGTACGAGCGGCTTGAGGCCGCGGGCCGGCGGCTCGCGCGGGGGCTGCGCGACCTCTGCCGCATGCTGGAGTTCCCCGCCTTCGTGGCTCACGAGGGGTCCATCGTGGACATCCTTTTCACCGAGGCGGAGGTGAAGGACTACCGGGATACGCTCACGGCGGACGCTGAGCGTGGGACGCAGTTCCGGCTGGGACTCATCGAGCGCGGCGTGTGGTCGCCGCCCGGCACCAAGTTCTACGTGTCGCTGGCCCACTCGGACGAGGACATTGACCGGACGCTGGAGGCTGCGGAAGGCGCGCTGCGGGCGCTGCGGCGATAGCCGGAAAGGAGTATCACATGGCGCGAATAGCCGTGCTCGACGACTACCAGGACGTCGCCCGCCAGATGGCCGACTGGACCCCGCTGCGCGCCCACGAGGTCGTGTTCTTCCGCGACCATCTGGAGGACGAGAGCGCGGTCGCCAAGCGGCTCCGCGATTTCGACTTCGTCATCGCCATGCGCGAGAGGACGCCGTTCACCGCCTCCCTGCTCGGGCAACTGCCGTCGCTGCGGATGCTGGTCACCACGGGACGCCGCAACGCCGCCATTGACACGGACGCGGCGACGAAGCTGGGCCTCGTCGTGAGCTGGACCGGAGCGCCGAGCACCAGCACCGCCGAACTGACCATCGGACTGATGATCGCGGTGATGCGCCACGTCCCGGAGGAGGACCGCGCCGTGCGGGAGGGCCACTGGCAGCGCACCGTAGGCGTGGCGCTGGGCGGCAAGACGCTCGGCGTCATCGGCCTGGGGGGCATCGGGTCGCACATCGCGCAGATAGGCCGCGCGCTCCAGATGCGCGTGGTGGCGTGGAGCCAGAACCTCACGGCGGCGCGCGCGATGGAGTGCGGCGCGACGCTCGTGTCCAAGCTGGAGCTGCTCCAGACGTCGGATGTTGTGACCATCCACCTGCGGCTCAGCCCGCGCACGCGGGGGCTGCTCGGCGCGGACGACCTGGCGCTGATGAAGCGGACGGCCTACCTCATCAACACGTCGCGCGGGCCGATCGTGGACGAGGCCGCGCTGGTGCGCGCGCTGAACGAGGGGACGATCGCGGGCGCGGGACTCGACGTGTTCGACCGGGAGCCGCTGCCCAAGGGGCACCCGCTGCTGACGGCGCGGAACACGGTGCTGACGCCGCATATCGGCTACGTGACGCGGGAGTCCTACTGCGCCTACTTCACAGAGGCGGTCGAGAACATACTGTCGTTCATGGACGGCAAGCCGCTGCGAGTGCTCAACACAGAGGTGATGGACTCGCCCGCGCGGCGACGGTAGGGACGCGAATCCCAAGCCGTTTTGATCTCAGAAGCGGAGAAGACCAAAGGAGGAGATGACCATGGCAAAGCCCGTCGCGAACGTTCCGGCGGATGCCCGGAAAGCCATCGAAAAGGCGTTCCCCACTATCGCGAAGATCAAGGACGCCAGCCTGCGGGAGGGAGTCGTCAAGACCTGGTACATGGCGTGGAAGGAGAGCTCCTACAAGCGTCTGGAGGACGCCCCCATGGGCGTCGGCAGGCCGGAGGACTCTCTGCTGAAGCATGTCAACGCGGTGACCGGCTCCGCCTACGCTATCGGCCAGCAGCTCCAGCAGGTATACGGGACGAAGGTCAATTTCGACTACGTCATCGCGGGCGCCCTGCTGCATGACGTGGACAAGATAGTCATGTACGATGGCTCGGGCGCCAGGGCCACGCACTCCGCGCTGTCGGAGAAGATCGTCCACGGCGCATACGGGGGACACCTTGCGCTGCTGGCGGGGCTGCCAATGGACATCGTCTTCATCATCATGGCGCACAGCCCCAAGGTGGCCGTGGAGCCGGACAGCGTCGAAGGCCAGCTCATCTGCCACGCCGACCTTGCCGTCGCGAGGACACCCAAGGTTGCCGCAGGCAAGCCGAAGGCCGGTTCGTCTCACTAGGGACGCGCCGGGCAGGGACAGAGCCCGCTTAGGGAAAAGTGGCGCGCCCGGTGGGATTCGAACCCACGACCATCGGATTCGAAGTCCGACGCTCTGTTCCGCTGAGCTACGGGCGCACGCTGTCATTATAGGCGCTTGGGAAGGGGCGAGGCAAACGTAAAAGGCGTCGGGGCGGGTGCGAAGGGAGAGAGATGGGGTGAGCGGAGGGGTTCGAACCCTCGATCTCCTGGGCCACAGCCAGGCGCCTTGACCACTAGGCAACGCTCACCGCGCGTTCAGGGCAACGCTCAGTGTAGCATCCAGGCCACATACGGTCAAGGTAAGCCCGTACCCGGCGGCTGCCCGCCGCCACCCTGCCGCTCCATGATGCGGCAGAAGGCGTTAACCAGCGCGGGGTCGAACTGACTGCCCGCCTGAGCGCGGAGCTCCTCCAGCGCCCTGTCCCGCGTCCGCGCCTGCTGGTAGGGCCGGTCGCTGGTCATGGCGTCGTACGCGTCCACCACCGTCGTGATGCGGGCTACCAGTGGAATGGCCTCACCGCTCAGGCCATCCGGATAGCCCGCGCCGTCCCACCGCTCATGGTGGTGCCGGATGGCGTGCAGGACCATGGGATTGTCCACCAGAGGCTGGCATATATCGAAACCGACGCCGGGGTGCCGCTTAACCTGGTCGTACTCCTCCGCCGTCAGCGCGCCCGTCTTTCCCAGGATGGTGTCCGGCACGCCGATCTTCCCGACGTCGTGCAGCAGCATTCCGAAGCGCATCTCCCGCAGGGAGCGGCCGGAAAGGCCCACCGCCCTGCCAAGAAGCTCCGCGTAAGAGGCAATGCGCTCAAGGTGTCCCTGAATGTCCGGCGTCTTCGCCTCGACGGCGCGCGCCAGCACGAGGACGATGCGCTCCGTGCGCGCCAGTTCCTCCCGCAGCCGATGCAGGCGCAGGAGCGACCGCACGCGCGCCACCAGCTCCACCGAGTTCACGGGCTTGGTCAGCAGGTCGTCGCAGCCCGCCTCGATGGCCTCGACCTTGCTCACCGGCCCGAAACGAGGAGTGATGAGAACGATGGGGATTTCCATGAACTGAGGCGTCTGGCGAAACCGCTTGCAGACATCCAGTCCGGACAGCCGGGGCATGACCACGTCAAGCAGGACGAGGTCGGGAGTCCTGCTGATCGCCAGGTCCAGCACCTGCTGCCCGTCCTTCGCGGTCAGGACCTGGTAACCCGCCAGCTTCAGAATGCTCTGAAGACGCGCCCGGTGGGTGGCGCTGTCATCGGCCACGATGATTGTGGCGTCGTCGCCCTCAACCCGAAGCTTTTCGACCTGGCGCACGAGACCTCCCGAAATCACTTGCGATTATCGCGCAATGGGGCAAATCCTACCAGAAGTCGTCCGCTTGCACAAGGGCGGATTTCGAACCTTTTACGAGCAATGCACACCTGATAGTACGTTTGCACCACTTAAATAGATGCATCCGCGTCTTGTATTTTGTAAAATCGGCGTGATTCCAGTCGGCGTCAACCCCTCCACATGCTCGGTTTTCTCAGTCCATGCCTTACGACCTGTTCCAGGCGTGCTATCATGAAACCGTTGTATGGAGATAGCGCAGCAGACCAACGCCACTCCTGAGCGCGCGCACCGTGCGCTGGCGGGCCAGTACGGCAACATGCTGGCCTGCATCCGGTGCGCCCTCTGTCTGTCCGTGTGTCCCACCTACCAGGCCACCATGCTGGAAGAGGAGTCGCCACGGGGACGCATCGCCATCGCCCGCGCCCTGGCCGAAGGCCACCTGCCGCCGACGCCCGACCTGCGCCGCCACGAGGCGAGCTGCCTCGTCTGCGAGGCGTGCACCGCCATCTGTCCCACCGGCGTCCGCATGGAGGAGATACAAATCGCGCTGCGCTCCGACGTGCCGGAGGTCTCCCGCCCCCCTGCTCCGGGCCGCCTGGCCCTGGCGTGGCTGTTCCCCCACATGGGCCTCTTTCGCGTCGCCGTCCGGCTGCTGCGGCTCTACCAGCGCTCCGGGCTCCGGGCCGCCGCGCGCGCCACGGGCCTGCTGCGACTCCTGGGTCTGGCCGACGCCGACGCCCTGGCGCCGCCCGTTCCCGCGCGCTTCCTCGTCCCGCGGGGACAGTCCTGGGGCGACGGGAAGCGACGGGCCGCGCTTTTCGCCGGGTGCGTCATGAGCACGATGTTCGCCGAGACGGACCATCGCACCGTTGACGTGCTGGTACGATGCGGATGCGCCGTGGAGGCCACGCGCGGCCAGGGCTGCTGCGGCGCGCTCCACACCCACGCCGGCGACATCGCCAGCGCGCGACGCATGGCCCAGCGCAACATCGCCGCATTCGAGCAGTCGCCCGCTGAGGCCATCGTCGTGAACGCGGCGGGATGCGGCAACATGCTGAAGAAGTACCCTGAGCTGTTCGAGGACGACGCGGCGTGGCGCGAGCGTGCGCTGCGTTTCAGCGCGCGCGTGCGGGACGCGACGGAGTACCTGGACGCGCTTCCAGACAGGCCATCGCCGGGCCGACTGAAGCTAACGGCCACCTATCAGGACGCCTGCCATCTGGCGAACGCCCAGCGCATCACGGCCGCGCCGCGGCGGCTGCTTCGCGGCATCCCCGGCCTGACGCTGGTGGAGATGCGCGAGAGCGCCATGTGCTGCGGCAGCGCTGGCATCTACAACCTGACTCAGCCCCGTATGGGGGCCACCCTGCGCGAGCGCAAGCTGGACCGCGCGCTGGACACGGGCCCGGACGTCATCGTCACCACCAATCCGGGCTGCCTGCTGCACCTGCAGGCGGGTCTCGCCGGGCGCAAGGTGCCCGTTCAAGTTATGCACATCATGGACCTGCTGGCGAAGGCATATGAACGCAGCGAAGCAGCTAAATAGCCACAAGGACAGGTGCCAGGGGCGAAGCCCCCGCCGGAGGGTGCGGGAGGTGTCCTCCCGCATTCGTTTCTATCTGGCCCCCTCTCCTGCTAGGAGAGGGGGCCAGGGGGTGAGGTATCCGTTCAGGCAAAGGTCGCTATCCACGGAACATCGCCCGCTCTACGCGGGCATTGAGGTGAACACCATGGGGAAATACAATCACGGCATCCGGTGCATTGAGATGGACGCGTCCGACGAGGCAGTCATGCCCGCGCACTTCAAGAACGCCCGCAAGGCGTGGGCCGCCCGGCAGGATGTGATGGACGGCCGCATGGTGTACCACGTGGACGACAAGGGCGTCTGGGCGCGCATCCAGGACTGGCAGAAGCCGGAGTACTTCTGGCCGAAGGCGCTGTTCGGGTAAAAGCCGCGCGCCCTACTTGATCAGCCCCAGTTTCCGCGCCAGTTCCAGCGTCTGCGTGCCCGTGCGGACCATCGCCGTGTCCACCATGTCGCCCTTGTAGGTGATGGCAGTGGTGCCTTGCTTCTCCGCCACGACCAGCGCCTCCATCAACCCCTGCCAGTAGGCGATCTCCTCCGCGGTGGGAGTGAAGACCTCGTTCACGACAGGCACGTGCGAGGGGTGGATGAGCCGCAGCCCCGTGTAGCCGATGTGCCGCATCTCCGTGGCGAAGGCGCGCAGGCCGTCCAGGTCCTTGATATCCGTCCAGAGGCCGCCCATGGGGTAGCGCACACCCGCGGCGCGGGCGTCCAGCAGTATCTTGGAGCGCAGGAATAGGCTCTCCCGCGCGTCCCGCGTCCACATGAGGCCCAGCGCCTTCGCAATGTCGCCGCCGTTGGAGACGACGGCCCCGGAGTTGTCCACCCGCTTGGACGCGGTGAACACTTCGTAGGCCTCGCGCATAGCCCGCGCCGTCTCCAACCCCGGCACGATGATCGTCCGGCCCACCTCCACGCCGGCGCGCCGCTCGAAGGTGGACAGAAGCACATCCAGCTCCACCGCGTCTTCCGGCCCACGCGCCTTGGGCAGGAAGACCGCGTACAGGCCCTTACAGACCACGGCCTCAAGGTCGTCCGCCGTCGTGCCCGTGTCAATGCCGTTCACACGGACGAGCAGCGTGTGCTGCGCGCCCATCTCCAGCAGGGCCTCCCGCACGAACTTGCGCGCGGCGGGCCGCTCGACGGGCGGGACGGAGTCCTCCAGGTCAAAGACAAGCCCGTCGGCGCCGTACTTGGGCGCCTTGCGCATCCATTCCGGCTTGTTGCCGGGAACATACAGCACGGTGCGCAGCGGCTTGGGATCAATGGGCATGACAGCCTCCTTGGGTGCAGGATGCGGGGCCGCACAATACACTACTATCGGAGGCTGTCTGCGTCAAGGCCCGCACCGACAGGCGGCGCCCGCCGTCCCGGCTTGACGATTGGGGTTCACACCAGCGCACGTGGGTAAGCGTCTCCAGCGGCGTTGCGGGGCTGCACCCTCTGAAGTTGAGGGCCGACCCTCTACGCTTGCCACATTGCATCCTGCTATTCTTCTGGCATCTGCCACGCCATGCTTGAGAAACGGCCCGCGGAGAATTTCTATGCGGGTGGAAAGCCATCAGAACGAATACGTTGCGCGGACGCTGCCGGGCAGCCTTACGGTGCGCAGGGAACCTGCCAGCGGGCCTGACTTGCGGCAGTCGCTGATGCGACAGAAGCGGAGACAGACCATGACTACCATGTCTCGGCCACTGGTCAATCTGAACTCATGGGAGACCTATATTGTCAGCCCGCGATACAGGAATGCCCATATCGCGCTTATCATCCTCGGCCTGATGATGAACATTGCGCTCAACTACGTTCGTCTCGGCGCCTTGCTGCACGACCCCCAGAGCTGGACATCCACCACGCCGCTGAACATCATGTACCAGGCGCATCTCCTGATTCTGGTGATCTACGCGGGACTGACGCTGCGCCTGAAGTGGGGCGTCTTCTGCACGCTCTTCGCCGCCGCGCCAACCGCTCCCGTCCTGCTCTACGCATACGCCGTCGGCCCCGCTGTGGGGCGGGACGCCACGGCGGGCGCGCTGATCCAAGAGTCTCTGATTGTCGCGGCCGGGCTCGTCATGGTGCTGCTGGTGGAACGGGGAGTGCGGCAGAGAGAGCTTGGACAGAGCCTGGCGCTCCAGTTGCACGAGGCGCAGGCCCAGTTGCAGCGGAAAATGACCGAGGTGGAGCAGTTGAGCCGCACGGTGGAGACCACCGACAGGCAGCTCCACGGCCTGAACACGCTGGTGCGCGCGAACCTCAACACGCTGTACGACGACCTTCGGGAAATCGTCGAGCGCGAGCAGAGGCAGATCGAGGCGCTGCCGCTCAGCCCCGAGAAGCTCGAGTTCGCGGAGTTCCTCCAGACGGTGTCCCTGGTGATAAGCGCCAACGGCCGCCAGAACGGAAACGGCGCGCTCTCCGGAAAGGCAATGCGGTCAGGTCCAGCCCGGGAGTGCCCGTAGCCCGTATTCCACGACGCCTCATCTCTGCCTCGCAACTCGGGTTACTAACGCAGAGCTACGACCGTCGGCAGCCCCGGCGACAGAGCCGCATGTCGCGCCCGAGGCCCTCATTTTCAGCCTCGCAAGCGCCTCGCGGCGTGCTACGCGACTTCCGGCCCGGCCCGCGACGCGGATAGGCCCGCATGGAAATTGGACCTCTCACCCAAGCTGAAGAACCCGTGGAAAAGGCCTCCATTCCGGTTGCGTGTACGCCCCGCTCAAACTGCGTGGTGTCCATCTTCTGAGAATCTCCACGTACCTCTACACTGGGTCACAGCAAGGCCGCCGGTCCACTCGGCCGACGAGCGCCTGCAGCCAGAAAGGACGTCATGCGACGTCGGCATCGCAGGCTTGAGCCAATCGAGGAACCGAGGCCCGCCCAGCATCTCTCGCGGAGGCGAGACGGGAACTCTGAAGAGGAGGAGGAAAGCGCAATACCTTCCCGGAGACAGGGAAGGGCCACCATGGGCAAGGCAGCCTGGGTCCGGTCAAAGGCGATGCCCGGTGTCAGCCAGCGCCGATGCTTCTGGCGGAACGAGTCATACAACCTTCGGGTTGTACTGACCCAGCCGGAAAGACCGCACGGCGCCCCGGAAGAACGACGGGCAGTAACCAGGACGGGACCGAGGACACGGGCCTTCCGCCAGCGGCAACCGAGAGCCACTGAACGGCTCCAAACGCCGACCGGGGCGCCTGGCCCCTGTGCGGAGCACAGCGCCACCAAGGACTTCGCGCAGAAAGGCAACCTATGGACAAAGCAATCGCGACAATGCTGCTGATCATAGCCGGCATCACCGCAGTGATCATAGCGATCAATGCTATTTATCCTGCGGTGATGCGCAGCAGCAACTCTATTGCCCAGGCCGCCGATCAGATGGACGCGCGCATCGGGACCCAGATCAGTGTCGTCTTCGCGACGGGAGAGCTGGACTCCAGCAGCACCTGGGTGGACACGGACTCCGACGGCGAATTCGACGTGACGGTCTGGGTCAAGAACGTGAGCACCGCGAACATCCAGAGCATCGGGGACGTGGACGTATTCTTCGGCCAGCAGGGGAGCATCGTGCGCATCCCCTACGCCATGGACGCCGGCGCCAGCTATCCCCAATGGGACTACACCCTGGAGAACGGAAGTGAATGGACGAACACCGTCACACTCAAGCTCAGCATCCATTACACGTCCGAGCTGGCGTCGGGCACGTACACGGTCAAGGTGGTCACGTCGTCAGGCGCGTATGCGGAACAGACCTTTAGCTTCTAGCCATGAGCAACGTCATTACCGGCCTGTTCATCATCGCAATCCTCCTGAGCGGGGTGATGATGCTGTCGCAGGCAGGCATAGTCTCCCTGCGCCAGACCGTGGACGCATGGGATGGACTGCAAACGAGGCAAAGCGCCATTCTGCTCACCCGCCTGAGCGTCGCGGACACGACGCACACACCGCCCCAGGCGGACATCACGCTCCAGAATACGGGACAGGTCCACATGGCGACGTTTTCCGCATGGGACGTGTTCGTCCAGTACTACACAACCAGCGGGACGTACTATATCAAACGCCTGACTTACACCACGGCGGCGTCGCCAGGGGACAACGAATGGACGGTGAAGGGCATCTACACCAACGAATCGGCGAGCACCACCGAGGTCTTCCAGCCCAACATCTTCGACCCGGACGAGTACCTGGTCGTGCGGATGAAGCTTTCGCCCGCGGCCAGGACCAGCCAGGTCAACTACGCGACCATCGCGGTCTCCAACGGCGTGACGGTATCCACAACGTTCAGAAACTAAACAGCGGCAGAGGTACATATGGCGACAGCAGTTTTGGACCGAACGGAAACAAAGGCCAAGATCATCTCCACGGGCAACTCGGAGATTGACAAGAAGCTGGGCGGAGGCATTCCGCTCGGCTCGCTCATCCTGATCGAGGGGCAGTCGGACTCGGGGAAATCCGTGCTCATTCAGCAGATAGCGTGGGGGTCTCTCCGGGATGGCTTCAGCTTCACCCTGATGACGACCGAAGACACCGTAAAAAGCCTTCTGCGCCAGATGAAGAGCCTCAATCTGGACATCCTGGACTACCTGCTCCTGGGCCGGTTCCGCGTCTTCCACATCAGGAACACGGAGGCCGCCACGGGCGCCACGCTTTCCCCGAAGCAGTTGCTCAGAGCGCTGCGCGCGCAAAGCTCTGACATGGTCGCCATTGACTCCATAACCAGCTTCATCGCCCACTCGCCGGAGGAAGACGTTATCTCCTTCTTTGAGGAATGCAAGGGCCTCTGCGCCGAGGGGATGAGCCTGGCGGTGGTGGCGCACCCGTACGCATTCAGCCAGGGGATGCTGGTCCGGATAAGCTCTCTTTGCGACACGCACCTTCGGTTCACCATCGAAAGCGCCGGCGAGAAGCTCATGAAGACCATGGAGGTCGCCAAGATACGGGGAGCGCAGCAGTCAACCGGCGGCGTCTTCAGCTTTGACGTGGAGCCTGGCTGGGGCATGAGGCCCATACCATTCAGCAAGGCCAGGGCCTAGGGGCGCGACATGACGCAGGCCAGCGTCGCCCCCCGCCTCAAGGGAGAAAGCGCGCATACCGTGGACTCCGCCAGTCACGTTGACCAGTGCGGATTCCTCCGGCTCATGCCCCCTGAGCTGCGGGAGCGGTGCAAAACAAGCCCGCACGTCGTCCGGTACCTCCACGACCTGCCTACGGACGAGATGGGCATCCCCCAGTTCTATCCAAAGCTTAACAAGAAGCTGGGCGATCTGGAATATCGCAACCTGTTCTATCCCGTCTCCGACGAGGTGCTCATCCACGTGTGGTCCAAGCCCGGGGAGGAGCGAGACCTGTACATACCGGTGGAGCCTTCCACCAAGGTGGCGCTGAACGGTAAGCTCGCCCAAGTGGAGGAGCGCCTGCTCCGCGTGGCGCACCGCTTCGACCACACGAAGAGCGATGCGGACAGGGCGAAGGCCCTGACGGACTCCTTGAAGCGCATTTGCAAAGTCGGCAACGGCAAGAGCAACCCGGGCGGATGGCGACTGTTCCACTTTGGAAAGACCGAGGAAGACCAGGTCGCGGTAACTCCCCAGGAATACAACGCCCTGAAGTACATGATGGTCCGGGACAAGGCCGGGCTGGGCGTCCTTCAGCCCATGGTGTTCGACTCCAACATCGAGGATATAAGCTGCAGCGGCGTGGGGAACGTGTACGTTGAGCACAAGGTCTTCAAGAGCATGAAGAGCGCCATCAACTTCACGACTCACGAGCAACTGGACCAGTTCGTGCTCCGCCTGTCCGAGCAGATCAAACGGCCGGTCACGGTGCGGAACCCCATTGTGGACGCTGTCTTGCCCGACGGCTCTCGTATCAACATCGTTTACGGACGGGAGGTCTCTCAGCGGGGCAGCAACTTCACCATCCGCAAGTTCAGCGACACTCCCTTGAGCATTTTTGAACTTATCGAGTTCGGCGCCCTGGACTACCGGATGGCCGCCTACATGTCCTTCATTCTGGAGGAGGGCATGAACACCTTCGTCTCCGGCGAGACGGCGTCCGGCAAGACGACCCTGATGAACGCCCTCACCACCTTCGTCTCCCCCTCAGCCAAGATCGTCAGCATTGAAGATACGCCGGAAGTCCAGGTGCCTCACAAGAACTGGCTGAGAGAGGTGGCCAAGAACCCGCGACAGGGAGAACGAGCTGCCACGGTCACTATGATGGACCTGCTCAAAGCCGCCCTCCGGCAGCGTCCCAACCTGATTATCGTCGGTGAGATACGCGGCGAGGAGGGAGCCATCGCTTTCCAGGCCATGCAGACAGGCCACGCCGTAATGGCAACCTTCCACGCGTCCTCCGTCGAGAAACTGATACAACGCCTGACCGGTCATCCCATCAACATTCCCAAGACGTACGTTGACAACCTGAACGTGGTCGTCATACAGAGCGCCGTGAAGCTCCCCAACGGCAAGCAGGCACGGCGTGCCCTGAGCATCTCTGAGATTGTGGGATACGACCCGGTGGCGGGCACCTTCTCGTTTGTCGAGGTGTTCCGCTGGAACCCGGCAAAGGACATCTTTGAATTCATTGGAAACAATAATAGCTATCTGCTGGAGCAGAAGATCGCATTCCGGCGCGGCATCCCGCTGAACAAGAAACAGGAGATCTACAAGCTCCTGGAGCGGCGCGCCAAGCTGCTGGAAAAGCTGCACAAAGAGAAAAAGGTGGTCGGCTTTCATGAACTCTACCAAGTCCTCGCCGAAGCGCAGCGAAAAGGCCTCTTCTAACGAGGCCCTCCTCGACTTCGACCTGCTGCATCATCTGACATACCTTTCCGCCGTGTCCGCCGCGGGCGTCGGCCGCAGCCAGTTGTTCGACCTGGCCTCCAAGCTGCCCCTCTGCACGTCCCACTACTTCGGGGACATACAGGACGTGGCCAAGAACATGAACTACGAGTATGCAGAGGCCTGCCGCATTGTGGGAGAGACGACAAAGCGAGAGGAGGTGCAAAGCCTTCTCATGCGCCTGGCGGCGGCCCTCGCGTCCGGCGAGCCGGAGATGGACTTCCTGAACACAGAGGCCCAAGTGCAGGGGGAGATTTACAGCAACTCATTTGAACGCAAGTTGGATTCCCTCAGGAAATGGACGGACGGCTACTCGGCGCTCGTCATCTCCGCAGGGTTGATAGTCGTCATCGCCATCATCTCCACCATGATCTACGACCTGGGCATGCCCACGTTGATAACCCTGATAGCAGTCACTATTCTGGTCAGCGCCTTTGGGGCTTGGATTATTCATATCTCAACACCCAAGGAAGTAAAACCGCTTTCCGGGCCGAGTGCGGGAGTAAGCGACAAAGTCCCGCGTTTCCTCTTCGCCCTTACAGTACCGGCCGTCCTGGTGGCGAGCGCTGTTATGACCGTGCTGCACGTCCGTGCGGGGTGGATCTTGCTGGTTGATGCCGTTATGCTCTTCCCTCTCGGCGTTGTCGCTTCCCGGTACGATGCCATCATTACCGAGCGGGACCGGGACCTGCCGACGTTCCTGCGTGTGCTGGGGTCCACGGCAAGCTCTCTGGGCACTACACTGGGTGAGGTCATGGGCCGAATCGACCTGAGGTCCATCCCTCATCTGGCCCCCTTCATCAAGCGCCTGCACGCGAGGCTGCGGGCCCAGGTTAACCCCGAACTCTGCTGGCAATACTTCGTGGCGGAGACTGGAAGCGAGCTCGTGGGCCGCAGTGTGCGTGTGTTTCTGGACGGCGTGCGCATGGGCGGGGACGCCGGCGAGGTCAGCACGCGAGCGTCCGTGCTGGCGATGAAGCTTAACCTGCTCAGGGCCAAACGACGGATTGTCGCCACCACGTTCGGGTGGCTCACGGTAATCCTGCACGCCACGCTGGCTTTCCTTCTCATCTTCATCACGGAGATCGTGGGGGGCTTCGGGAAGATGATTGAGACGGTGGCCACTTCCGCCGGAAACCAGTCCGGAGGGATGTCCGCAGTATCCAGCGCGTTCAGCTTTAACTTCCAGAACGTGGCGATCTTTCAGTGGATGGTTATGCCCATTGCCATCTGCCTGGCCCTCATCAACGCGGCGGCAAGCCACGTAGCCGACGGCGGTTATTTCCACAAGTTCTGGTTCCATCTGAGCCTCATGCTTCTGGCGACGGCCGCGGCCTCGATTATCGCGCCGGAGTTCATGAAGCTGATATTCAAGTCGTCAACGATACCACCGTAGTGCAAGAGGAGGATTACAATGAGCATCTTCACCCAAGTGGCCGCTGCTGTCGCCTGGCCCGTGTCCCGCATCAAAAGGCGAGGCAAAGAGGAAGGCGACCCGTTGCAGAACGACGGCGAAGCCGTGGAGCCACAGCAGAATGACTCCGGCACGGAGGGTGACGCAGCAGGATTGCCGAATATGGCCGCAGGTTCGGGGACGTTCGAGCAGACGAACGCCGCATCCAGCGCCGCAGCCGTCGCTGGAGCCGGACCGACCCCACAGACCGCGGCCCCGGGCCAGCCCCCTCTTCCCGCACCCGGCCCCGAGGCGAGTGCCACCCCGCCGCAGAAGAGCGACATCCAGAAGGACGATATCCTGCAGCTTTTCACCGAGGACATGGCCGGCAACGAGGATATGAAGAGACTGGAGCCCTTCCTCAAGGAAGTGAGCGTCTACGACCTGGCCGACGAGTGCCGGTCAGTGGCCATGGCGCTCCAGAAGCGGTAACAGGAACGGGACCCGCTCCTCTTCCAGACCACCGTGGAGTGCTCGCGCCGACGGCGCGAGCACTCTTTTTATGTCCACTCCCTGCCCATACCGACGCGCCGTTCCGCCGCGCGACGACTTGGACGCCCATCCCGGATCCCCGCCTGTATCCCACCGAGGGCTCCTCACTGTTCCCCTGATCAGCAGCTCTCGGGGGTGTTCTTTCCGTCCTGTTTCCCTGCCATGAATGGAAAGCACCTGGGATAGTCCGGCATGAAGAGCAGACGACGGATAGACGTTCACAGTGTCACGGAACGCCCCGTGCATCAATCCGATGGCATTCAATGGCCGACAGGGGCGCCGCACGTCCCGGACGCCGGGTTTCCCTCCGCTCCACCCCTTCCCGGCAAAACGGCAAGAGCACGGACGGGAGCGCCGTCCGTGCTCTTGCCGTGCGAGGCTGTTCGGCTCTTAGAGAGACCGACAGTCCGCTCCTGCTGCCATTGTGGTGTTACCGAGCGCCACCACCGCGCTTGAGGTACACCGCGAGCATGGCGGTGCCGGTCTTGTCCAGGCGGCTTCGCACCATCAAATTGTCCAGGTCCGCCAGCACCGCCAGAGAGTCCTTCAGGGACACCACCGAGGGAGCCGTTTCATTGCTGTCCAGGTTGATCAGCTGAAAAATGACGTCCTTGTGCTCCTCTGACAGATTGCCCGTCGCCGCGTAGGTCTTGACCACGCCTTTGAGCCGGTTCCGGCCTATGCGCTGGATGCCGTCCTCGACCCACGGCGCGAGCATGGCGAGAGTGACCATGTCAACAGGTGACTGTTCCTGCGCAGCGGGCGCGGACTCCCCCTCTTCCGCGAACGCCGTGTCTTGCTCGTCTGACGCGTCGTCGTCCGATTGTCGGCTTACAGGCCCGGGACGGCCCTTGCGCGCGTCGTTTCTGCCCAAGGGCGCGGGTGACGCAGTCCCTTTCCGGATACTCCTGGGCAGCGCTTTGGATTTGGCGGCCTCATCCTCGTTGGAGCGCGACGCCGTGGCGCGGTCTTTCTTTTCGGCGGCGACCTGGGAGATCAGCGCCGCGTCTTCGCTTCGTGGAGCACCGCCAGCCAGTATCTCGTGAAGAGCCGTTTCTCCAAGGACTAACGATTTGACCTGGCCTTGTCCCGCCGCGGCCTGCGCCGGCTGTCCCTGATTTTGCGGACCAGCGGGCGCCGCGGCCGGCGGGCCGAAGGCCGGAGGCGCCGCCGCCGGGGGCGCTTCCACGCCGATTTTCATTTCCGGAGGGGCAGGCGGCGGACTACCGGGCGGCGTCGTCGCGGCGCGATAGACTGGCGCAGGAGCATTGTGCTGCCCGGAGTCGCTGGCGAACGGGTTCTGGGCGTAGGTCAGAAGGTACTCCCGGATGTCCACCAGCGTCTCCTTGATCTCGTTGTTGAGCACCTTTATCTGGTTCTGGACTTCTTCTAACGTATCCACTCTCAGCGCCTCTCTCGGAAGTTAGGGGAGCCGCTGCCCGAAGTCTGGTTCAGGCAGCGGCTCCCGAAGACTATCCTGTTGCCCCTTCCTAGTTGAGGTCCATGTTCGCCTTGATGACAACAGGGAGGGTCCGTTCCACAATAAGGCTGGCGCCCGACGGTGGACGGAGAATGATGCTGAACTTGGTGTTGTCCACCGGCATGGGACTGGCGGCGGTCAAGTTCACCGAGATGCGATACTTCTCCCGCGGCTCGAGAAGGTTGTCGCCGTCATCGTAGCCCAGGGATGTCTTTGTCCACGTGATGTCATCCAGCCTCTGGTTCTGGTCCGCGTACGAGGCGACCATCACATGGCTCTTGCTGGCCTCGTCGGAGAGGAGGCCGTCACTGTCGGCGTCGCTGGTGGTGGTCATGTCAATCGGCTCGGAGCCGAGCGCATTGGCCACGACGAGGTGCGCCTGGGTGGCTTCACCCGGGGCTTCCACAAGGTCAATCTTGAGAGTTGGAGCAGCCGGGTCGGAGGCGGCTGTCAGGCCGACGCAGGCGACAGCGGTGAGGGCCGACGGGGTGGTCGGCTTGACCTGAATCTGCTTCCAGCCGTCAGATGACTTGAGCTCTCCGAGGCTCAGAGTCTCAAGCGGCGATACGCATGCGGCCGTGTCGTCCAGGACCAGGCTCAGGACGCCGGACGCCACGTTGACATCCGTCTTGATCCAGAGCCGCGCGGAGTAGTGGTCGCTCATGTCAACGGTGGGCGACACGCTCACGTAACCGACCAGGCCGGTGGTGAAGGCAGCGCCAATAGCCAACGTTGCGCTCGCCGTTCCTTCCTTCCTGTCCGTGGTGTCCGTGTTCGCGGTGACGTTCGCAGATGCTGTCCATGCAGCGTCCGCCGCGTTCAATGTATCGGCCGCCACGCCGGTGACCATCAGAGGTCCGACGACCTCCATGGAGGAGCTGGCCTGCCTCAGGCCGGCGTAGATGGCCTCCTTGCCCTTCTCCGCGGAGAAGACGCCCGCGGAGAGGACGGTGAAGGCGAAGACCGAGGCCACGACCACGAAGGCGATGAGGATGATGGCCGTTTCCAGGCCCGTGATGCCCCGCTGGGACTTGTGCAATGCTCTCATGTGGTGAATCATGTTGTGTCCCTCCATATTCGCAATGCGGGGCCGGCTAGTTCAGGTCCATGACTTGGTCAACGACCGCGGGCATGGTCCGCTTGACGACGATGACGCTGCCAGTTTTGGGCTTGAGCTCCAGCGTGAAGGTGTCGTTCTGATTGAGCACCGTGGTGAGCGCGGTGAGGCTGATCGTGATATTAAACTTCTCGCCAGCGTCCAGGATAGTGTCGCTGTTGCCCCGGCCCATCTGAGTGGCGGTCCAGGTGATGTCCGAGAACTGCTGGGCGGAGTCGCGATAGTTCACGATCATGGTGTGGCTCTTGCTGGCTTCGTCCGAGAGGAGGCCGTCGGCGTCGGCGTCAGTCGTCTGGGTCAGGTCAATGGCCTCGCCGCCGAGGGCGTTGGTCACCGTGAGGACGATCGAGTCGGCATCGTTATCGTCGTCGGAGTCCAGCGCAAGGACGCTGCCCACCACTTCCATCGAGCCGCGGGCCTGCTGAAGTCCGGCGCTGATGGCCTCTTTGCTCTTGTCCGCGGAGAAGATACCGGCGGACAGGATGGTGTAACCGAAGACCGAGGCCACGACCACGAAGGCGATCAGGATGATGGCCGTTTCCAGGCCCGTGATGCCTCGCTGAGACCGGTGTAGGGTTCTGAGATCCTTGACCATATGATGTCTCCTTCTTTCCTCCGAGTTTCTTGTGCTTCTCTTGTCAGTTAAGGACCTGAGTCACGTGGTGTTGAGACCGGAACGATGAGGTGCGACTTATCGCCATCGCGAGCATCCGCTCAATCGTTCACCTCCTGTTCTGCGCCTGCCTTTCATGATGTCTTGGCCCTCGTTTTGCAGTCAGGCGCCCCCAAAGGGACTAGGCCTGTGAGATTCACTTGTGGCAAGGTTAGACCAGACGCGACGCACGGGACAGCGGGAGAGCACGCATAGGGGGCGGGGGTGTCCCGAATAATGCAGGGGAGGGAAACCCCTCCATGCATTGAGGGTTAACCCGCAGTGCCAGGGAGGGGCCAGACAGAGCCGTATGGGACCGTACTTGCCGTTATGTCACAAGGCAACCCGGGTGCGCTCCCGGACATTGCCGGACTCGTCCTCCGCAGCGCGAGGAGAGGCATTTCCCGACCCGAGCCTTAGGCGCACTGGCGAGACCGCGCGCATGTTAATTAAGCGGATTAAGGCACGCGACTCCGTCGGGGCGCGGGCCGCGAAAAAACAGCACAGGACTCTCCCATTCCCAGGCCGCGGTGACGGAACGCACGGAGGGCGTTGTGCGCCGCACCCACGCCTGTGGCCCCAGGACCTCACCGAGTCCATCGCGGCTCGCACCGTGGTCTGGCGGTGGCGACCGCGCTCAGCCTCGCCCAGGCGGGACCCTCGTGTCGCGGAGGCCGCGAAAGAACATGCGTTCCTTCGTTCAGCGAAGGTGTCGCCGGATGCGCCTCCCATGGGTCCAACCAGAGGGAAGGCACACAGCTCATCAGAGGCTCGCCCCCATAAAAGTCTAGGGGTTAACCCTTAAGAGTCTTTCAGGGATGCACGGGCATCAGGGGGGAGTCTACCCCATTGTGAGCTTGAACCCGCGTATGGCATCATAGGTCAAAGCTTCCGGGGAGGACTACATGACAACGAAGGCGTATGCTATGGAAGCAGAACAAAGGGTAGCCCCGCGCCCGTCAAGCACCAGCAACGGCAACGGCAAGAAGAGAGTCAAGCTTTACCTGGCTGAAGAACAACAGATGTTGCGAGAGGCGTACCAGGCATTTTTCATCGATCACTACGGCATCCAGGTGGTGGGGTCTTCGGGCGACACGGGCGGCGAGTCCCTGATCGCGGCGACGACCGCTCTCAAGCCGAACGTTATCCTGGTGGGAATCAAGGTCCTGCAGCCCGCGGCGGTGGAGAAGCTGGAGACGCTGAGGGAGCAGTGCCCGGAAACCGCCATTGTCCTCCTCTCCGCCTCCTATGACGTCAAGGGGCTGAAGGCGCTCCGCGAGTTCTCCCGCGGCAAGGCAGCGGGCTGCGCGTACCTTCTCAAGCACACCATAGACACCGTGGACCAACTCACCCAGGTCATCGTGTCAGCGTCAGAAGGCCGGATTATCGTTGACCCGGCCGTGATGGAAGGACTGATTACGACCGGGGAAGGCCACGGCGCCCTGATCAAGGAGCTTTCGCCTCGGGAGGTGGAAGTGCTGAGCTGGATGGCGAAAGGGTACCGGAATCAGACGATCGCCGAGGTGCTGTGTCTTGAACCGAAGACGGTGGAACGGCACATCAACAGCATCTACAGCAAGCTGGAGCCGTGCCCCGAAGCGCAACACCCCCGCGTGCACGCCGTGACGCTATACATGCGCGCTACGGGGCTTTTACCCGCGGACCCGATCGCTGAGGGCTAGATAGGAACGCGGACCGAAGAGAGCGCCGCGCTAAGGGGCGAGGAGCCGCGCGACGTTCCAGCCGAGGACGCCCATCAGGAATGCGATGGAGGGCGAAAGCAGCCTGCCCGGCACGAGCCAGGCGATGCCCACCGGCACCGCGACCTTGGCGAGGAGCAGGATAACGGGGTATCCCAGCATCCATGCCATGACGGGGTTCACCTCGGTGAAGCCCCGGCGCATCGCGACCAGAGTAAGCGCGAGGTCAACATAGCCGAGCGAGACGAACCCAATCTTGAAGAGGGTGTCGCGCCCGAACGTTGTCGCTGACTCGAACAGAGTCGCCAACTCACACGCTCCCCCACGTTGCCCCCGCACCAGGACAGGGGCGACGCGGTAGGGATTTCGCTACCTCTTACCCATTCTGCCTGAAAAAACGCCAGCGTGCAAGCCCCCTTCGCTCCCTGTGGCTGCCTGCATTCCCCCCGCCACGGCAAGACGCGACCCACCCCTTCAGCTCTGTCCCTTCTCCCCTTCGCACTGTCGCGCCCAGGCGGCGCCCGCGACGCACGCCTCCCCAGCCAGATGCACCCGTCCCGACATAGAGCGCCTCAGGTAAGCGTTGTGTCATGCCCTGACCTGACGATGATGAACGGGCCGGGCGGCCGGTGCAAAAGCCCAGCACCCACACTGCGATGAGGGGATAAATACAGAAGCGGCGCCCTGGGCTGTAACCCAGGGCGCCGCCGGAGGAAAGAAGGCCGGAGCACCCACGACCACTGTAAACGAAACTGCTCCACGAAACCAACGCGGCCAACCATCACTTTCCGTAGGTGTTTTGGCCGTGCAACACCCTCAGGTTTTCGCGATGCGCCCCCTTCCGCCCGTGCCCGCGGGCGCGCTTGACCGCGCGGGACGCTTCGCGCTACGCTTCTACCCACTACACTTTTTCGAGGAAACGCATGACGCAGCGCACACTCGTCCTAGGCACCCGCCTGAGCATCAGCGACGCAACCATCGAACGCATACGCCGGGACTATCCGGCCCTGCGCGTGGTGGACGCCAGCGCGGACTGGACCCCCGTGGCGGGCTACAAGACCATTCCACCCGTGACAGGGCCCGCGTGGGAGGAGGCCAGCAAGAGGCTTAACAAGCACCTAGCGGAGGCGGAGATCATCTACTCCCTGCAGTACATCCCGCTCGACCTGAAGGCGCGCGCGCCGAAGCTGAAGTGGATACACTTCGGCGGGACGGGCATTGACCGGACGCAGGGCAGCGACATCCACGACGGCACCCTGCAGCTGACGAACAGTCGCGGCGCGCTCGCCGTGCCCATCGCCGAGTGGGTGGTCATGCTGATGCTGATGCTCGCCAAGCAGACCCGCGCGGTGGAGGAGAGCCAGCGCCAGAAGAAATGGGAACGCCCCGACGTGGGGGACATCGCGGGCAAGACTGTCGGTATCTTGGGCCTGGGGAACATCGGCGCGGCGACGGCGCGCCTGTGCAAGGCGTTCGGCATGCGCGTGCTGGCGACGCGCCGCGCCTGCGCCCGTCGCGGGCCGGGCGACGACGGCGTCACCGACGAGATGTTCCCGCCCGACCAGCTTCGCGAGCTTCTTGCCCAGTGCGACTTCGTGGCCGTCACGCTGCCGTCCACGCCGGAGACGCGCCACGTCATCGGCGAGCGGGAGCTGCGCGCGCTGAAGCCGACCGCGTACATCGTCAACGTGGGCCGCGGCGCGCTCATTGACGAGCCTGCGCTTATCCGCGCGCTGCAGGAGAAACGGATAGCCGGGGCCGGGCTGGACGTCTTCGAGAAGGAGCCGCCCGCGCAGGACAACCCGCTCTGGAGCATGCCCAACGTGATTGTGACGCCGCACATGGCGGGGAACACGGTGAGCCACGACGACCTGGTGGCGGCCATCCTGCTGGACAACATCCGGCGTTATATGGCGGGCGAGCCGCTGCGGAACCCCGTCCGGCCCGACATGGGGTACTGATTGTGACTACGAGCGAGCCACGGCAGGCCGCCCCGCGCAGCGGGGGCGAGCCGCGCGTCGCGGTCATGGCCATCACGAAGCACAGCGCCGCGCTCTCCCAGCGGCTCCGCGACCTGCTGCCCGGCGCCGACCTCTTCATCCCGGACAAGTTCGCCTCGCAGGTGAGCGGCGACCGCACCACCCTGTTCCCGGAGAAGGTGAGCGAGAAGCTCGGCGAGCTTTTCACCAGCTACGACAACCTGGTCCTGTTCATCTCCCTGGGCGCGGTCGTGCGCATGCTGGCGGGCCACCTGAAGGACAAGCGCTACGACCCGGGCGTCGTCGTCGTGGACGACCGCGGGCGCTTCGCCATCAGCGTGCTGTCCGGCCACCTGGGCGGCGCCAACGCCCTCGCGCGGCGCGTCGCCGACCTGCTGGGCGCGCAGCCCGTCATCACGACCGCGTCGGACGTGGGCGAGACCATCGCGGTGGACCTCTTCGGGCGCGACCTGGGCTGGCGCATGGAGAGCGATATCCACGTCACGCTGGTGAGCGCGGCGGTGGTCAACGAGGAGCCGGTGGGCGTGCTGGTGGAGACCGGCGAAATGGGCTGGTGGCCCGCGGGCAAGCCGCTTCCCGCCAGCATCCGCGTGTACGCCACGCTCGACGAGATGGCCACGGCCAACCCGAACGCGGCGCTCATCGTCACCGACCGCCTGCTGGGCGAGGGCTACGCCCCGCTGCTCAAGAAGGCGGTCGTGTACCGCCCCCGGAGCCTCGTCGTCGGCGTCGGGTGCAAGAAGGGCGCGTCCGCGGACGAGATAGAGGGCCTGCTGCGCCAGACGCTCCTAGAGGCGGGCCTGTCCGCGCAGAGCGTGCGCAACCTGGCGAGCATTGACGCCAAGCGCGGCGAGCCGGGGCTGGAGGAGGTCGCGCGGCGACTGGGCGTGCCCATCGCGTACTTCACGGCGGAGCAGTTGAACGCCGTGGAGGGCGTGGAGAGCGAGTCGCGGGCGGCGCTGGCCGCCGTGGGCGCGAAGGGCGTCTGCGAGCCCGCCGCACTGCTGAGCGCGGGCGCGGCGAAGCTGCTCGTGAGCAAGCGCAAGACGACCAGCGTTACCGTGGCCGTCGCGCGGGTGAACGTCAGCGGCCAGATGCAACGCAAGTAGCAGGGTGCAGGGGGCGCAGCCCCCGCTGGGGGTCTGGGGGCTTGTCCCCCAGTCTCTATCATCCAAAACGGGAGGGAGCATATGGCAGACACACACGTCGCGCCCAGAAAGCGCGGCAAGCTCTACATCGTCGGGTTCGGGCCGGGCGCGAAGGAGCACATGACCTATCGCGCGCGCCAGGCCATCACGGAGGCCGAGGTCGTCGTCGGCTACGACACGTACATCAACCTCGTGGCCGACCTGCTGGAGGGCAAGGAGGTCATCCGCACGGGGATGCAGGAGGAGATGGCCCGCGCCAGCACCACGGTGGACATGGCGGAGCAGGGCAAGACCGTCGCCATCGTCTCCAGCGGCGACTCGGGCATCTACGGCATGGCGGGCCTCGTGTGGGAGGTCTTGCAGCAGCGCGGGTGGTCGCCGGAGCGCGGCATCGAGATCGAGGTGGTGCCGGGCGTGACGGCTATCAACGCGTGCGCCGCGCTGCTCGGCGCGCCGCTGGTCCACGACTTCGCGGCCATCAGCCTCAGCACGCTGCTGACGCCGTGGCCGGTCATCGCGCGGCGCATCGAGGCCGCCGCCGCCGCCGACTTCGTCATCGGCCTGTACAACCCGAAGAGCGGGCGGCGCACGCAGGAGATCATCGAGACGCAGAAGATCGTGCGGGCGTACCGGGCGGGCGCGACGCCGGTGGGCGTCATCAAGAGCGCGTACCGGGCGGGACAGCGCATCGTGCTGACCGACCTCGACCACATGCTGGACCACGAGATAGGGATGCTGACGACGCTGGTGATCGGCAATTCGAACACGTTCACGTTCGAGGGGAAGATGGTGACGCCGCGCGGGTACACGGCGAAGTACACGTGGGACGGGCGGCTGAAGAACCCGCAGGCTGCGCCCGGCGCGGCGCCGGAGGAGGCCCCCGCGAGGCCGGCGTAGGGCTGTTTACCTCACCCCTTCGGTCCCCCGCTCCTCATCAGGAGCGGGGGAGGAAAAAGGGCTTTTCGGGAGGACACCTCCCGAACCCTCCGGCGGGGACTTCGTCCCCTGCACTCCTTCCGTGGCCTGATCGCGATTGCGTTCCACCATTGTCCTCGCAAGGGGAGAGGCGGACGGGGATTTGAATTGTTTTATTTTTTTCGAGGGGCCTCCCCTATCTGGGCTGCAATCTGACGTGTTTAGTTAAGGGTATTTGTTCCTGTTATGTCATGTCGAGGGCTCTGAAGGCAACAGGGCGGACACACGGGTCCTCCCCCACATCATGGCGCATCGGCGGAGGACACATCGGTCCGCCCCTCCAGGGCCGAGCACGGCGCGATTCCGACGAAGGTGCGCGGGGTAACGCAACCGTTCTGTTGACAGGGTAGCGCGCAGTCCTGGGGCGGAGCAATGGGCGGGTGGCGGGGGCGGGAGACGGGGTTGGGGGACGCACCTCACCCCCTCGGTCCCCCTCTTCCTTCGGCTGCGCTCAGGACGACGCCTGCAGGAGAAGGGGATGGAAGACGGAGGGGGACTCCCTCGCTGTCCGGCCATTCACGTCGCACCGAGCTGCGTTAAATCCGGGCAGACAGGGCGAAGGCGTTCTCCGTAAACTGGCCGACGCTGCCCAGGTCAAGCCTGGTAAGGTCGCGCAGGCGCTCCCACTTCGTGGGGATCGGATAGCGCCCGCGCCATTCGAGGAATGCGGTGAGCCCGTCGAGTACTTGCAGGTCGGTTTCTGAAAGCCCGACTCCCGCTTCTACCGCGAAACGGCGAAGATTATGATGCTTGAATTGCTTCTGCAGAATGCCCTCTGGGCTAACAGGACTCCCACCCTTCTTGAGCAGGGCAGCCTTTAGACGACACTCAACCGCGTATGCCAGGAGTAGCATGGAGACGCCCCAGAGGTCCGAGTCAATCCATGCGCCGACCTCTTCAGGAGTTGCGTCCCGGGTATGGCTTTCTCCTGGTGCTGGAGGTGGGTCTCGGAACGACAGCTCCCTCACGCGGTCCGCTCCAGTCCATGCTACCTGAAGCAACACAGCGGCGCCTCGTTGAAGTATCTCGGAACTCCGATACCACGCTGGCACCGCTTGTCCTATCAAACGGACTTGTTCAATGAGCCGCTCTTTCTCCGTTGGCTCCATCGCTCCTCCAGCACCTCAACCCACCGAACAGTGCCTTTAATCCGGATTGCGTATCGGCAGCATACTATCCTCTTGCATTATGGCGCGTCAAGGGCGATATATCACAGGGCAGGTCGAGCATCTGGCTCCCATGAGGAGCGTTCGTGACGGTATGGCCGTCGCTGACGTTTCCACCAGCGCTACGCTAAGCTACAGTGGGTGCTATAATCCGCTCATGATCATTGACTCCCACGTCCACCTCTTCCCGCCGGAGGCCGTGGCGCACCGCGAGCGCTTCCTGGCCGCGGACCGCACGTTCGGGGCGCTCTACGCGAACCCCAAGGCCAGGCTCGCGACGCCGGAGGAGCTTGTCGAGCGGATGGACGCGGCGGGCATTGACCTCTCCGTGGCCGTCGGCATCGGCTGGGAGAAGGCGCAGCACTGCGCCCTGGCGAACGACGCCATCGCGGAGGCGGTGCGCCACTATCCCACACGCCTGGCCGGATTCGGCGTCGTGAACCCGCGACATGCCGGGGCGGTCGCCGAGGTGGAGCGCATCGCGAAGCTGGGGCTGCGCGGCGTCGGCGAGCTGCATCCGGACAGCCAGGGCTACGCGCTGGACGACGCGCGGGTGATGGCGCCGGTGATGGACGCGGCGCGGCGACTGGGGCTGGCGGTGCTCGTTCACGCGTCGGAGCCGGTGGGACACGCCTACGCGGGCAAGGGGACCGTGACGCCGGACGTGCTCGTCCGCTTCATCGCGCGCTTCCCGGAGAACGACATCGTCTGCGCCCACTGGGGCGGCGGCCTGCCGTTCTACGCCCTGATGCCGGAGGTCAGACGGCTGCTGGCCCGCGTGTGGTTCGACTCGGCGGCGACGCCGTTCCTGTACCAGCCCGACGTTTTCCGCCTGGCGACGGAGCTGCTGGGAGCGGAGCGCGTGCTGTTCGGCAGCGACTACCCGCTGCTGGGCCAGGAGCGGGTGCTGGCGCAGGCGCTGGAGGCGGGCCTGCCAGCGGGCGCGCGGCGGCTCGTGCTGGGCGAAAACGCAAGGAAGCTGCTCGGCTTGGAGAAACAGAGAAGGGGTATGCACCGGATGCACACCCCTTCTGAAGCAGCGCGCTAAAGGGGAGGGTGATTTAGCGCGCTTTGGAAACCCTCGTTTGTTGAACCTCTGTTAGTCTAAAGCATGCGACAAGACCTGACATGATGCATTCACACTATCCTGCGGGGATAAATCACACCATGTTTGGAGGTGCGGCCCGTCGCGAGGAGGACGCTCCGTGACGGAGGACATGCGCGCCTTCATCGCCGTAGAGCTGCCGCGGAACGTGCTGGACTACATCCAGAGCATCCAGGACGCCCTGCGCGCGGGGCGGTTTTCGTCCATCGCGTGGACGCGGCCCCAGGGCATTCACCTGACCCTCAAGTTCCTGGGCAACATCCTGCCGGACCAGGTCCCGCAGGTCGTCGAAGCGATGGAGTCCTCGGCCCGTGGGTGCGGCCCGCTCCGGCTGACGACGCGGGAGATAGGCGCGTTCCCCGGCATGGACAGGGCGCGCGTGCTGTGGCTGGGCGTCCACGGCGACGTGCGGGCGCTGACGGCGCTGCAGGCCCGGCTGGACGGCGCGCTGGCCGCGCTCGGCTTCCCGCGCGAGACCAAGCCGTTCTCCGCGCACCTGACGCTGGGGCGCGTCCGCGACGGCATGCCTCCCGCCGAGCGGCGGCGTCTGGGCCCGCTGGCGGCGTCCGTGCGGACGGACGGCGGCGTCTCCTTCGACGTGACCGCCGTGAGCCTGATGCGGAGCACGCTGACGCCGACGGGCGCCATCTACGACCGGCTGGCGGAGGCGCCTCTCCTGGGAGACGCGTCGCCGCGACCGTGACGGCTCGCGCCCTGGCACGAGCGGAGAACGCGACGTTTTCCAGCATAACCAAAGGCGTCCGCCCTTGCGCAACATGGAACACGATGCTATACTGAGCGGCGGCCTTTCAAGGGGCCAGGAAGTTCCGCGACACAAGCGGGCGAAGTGCAGGGAGGTGGGTTTCCGTGGACCAGAACCAGTTCCCCAAGTGTCAGAAGTGCAAAGTGGGCGACCTCGTGCCGCTGTCCGACTTCGGCAGCCAGGGCGCTCCCATCCAGTACAAGGCATGGGTTTGCACGAGCCCCGAGTGCGGGTTCAACATCAAGATCCGCAACGGCGACCTCTATGTGAACGAGCCCGTGACCAGCGGCGCCATGCACGTTCCACGAGTGCGGTAGAGTGGTGAGGCGGCCCTCTCTCTAGTCTCCCCCTCCGGCGCGTCCTCCAACGTCTGGCAAGCGCTCCCGACTCCGAGAAGCCTCAGAGCTGGCCGTGTCGCTTTGCGTTGGTCGTCGCGCGGCGCGGAGAGAACGGCGCTACGGACCCGCGCTAAGAGGGTGTTTCCAAACGGGCTTCTTGTCTTCGGCGTCCGGCCTTGCGCGAATGAACCATCCCCTTTGGTCCCCCTTCCTTTCCTGGAAGGGGGACAGAATACGCCAGAAACCTCGGTTCGCTTCGCTCACCTCGGTTTCCGGCACCTTCCGTCGTCCGGCGGGAGGTATGAGCCCATGTATCCCATGAATCTCCCGTTGACTTGAGAAACACGCCCTACGACTCCAGAGGCAGGCCGACCCACCGTCGCTCGGAGCTCGAGCGGACGATGGCGTCCGTGACCTCCTGAGCGCGCAGCCCGTCCTCCAGGTCCGGCGCGACGCGCACGCCCTCGCGAATTGCGCGCGCCATCTCCCGCGCAAGCCGTGGGAACGCCACCTGCGACCCTACGCCGGTGACGCCCGCCTTGGGCATCTGGCCCGGCGTCAACAGCGGCTCCTGATGTTTGTCGCCGCGGCGCGCGCCGGTGAGCACCCCTTCGTCGGTCAGGACGAGCGTGCCCTCGCTGCCGTACACCATGATGCGCCCGCCGGTGCCATGCCGCACCACGCGGCTGACGCAGATGGTGCCCTGCACGCCGCCCTCCATGCGCAGCATGACGATGAAGCAGTCCTCCGTCTCCACGGGCCGCCACTGCTCCACGCCCGCGACCTTCCGGAGCGGCTCCTTCGTCTCCAGCGTGGCGTACACGCCCGTCACCTCGCCGAACCACCAGCGGTACAGGTCAACGTAGTGGCAGCCCTTCGCGCCGAAGAAGCCGCCGCCCATGCTGCGCACGGCCAGCCAGTCCCACGGCACGTCGCGCCCGTGCATGCCCTTGAACGGCCCGAAGAACTCGCCGACGACCATGCGCGGCTCGCCGACATAGCCCGCCTCCAGCAACTCCTTGACCTTCTGACGCCAGGGCAGAAAACGCAGCTCGTAGTTGACCATGTGCGCCTTGCGGGAGAACTGCGCCGCCGCGAGCATCTCCGCGGCCTGCCGCCGGTTCAGGGCCAGGGGCTTCTCGCACAGCACGTGCTTGCCCGCGGCGAATGCGTCCACCGTCACGGGGTGGTGCAGGTACACCGGCGTCGCCACGCTGACCATGTCCACGTCCGACCGCGCCAAGAGCTCCCGATAGTCGTCCGTGGCGAAGGGGATGCCGAACTGCCGCGCCGTGGCCTCCGCGCGCTCGCGCCGGCCCGACGCGACGCCGACCACCTGGTACTCCGGCAACGACTGAAAGCCGGGGATGTGCACCTCCGCGCCGAAGCTGGAGCCGATGACCCCCACGCGAATGCGGTCCTTCATGTCGCGCTCCCTCCTAGTACCTGCTTTCCAAAGAAAGCGTAACTATGGGTTCTTCGTCGCCCAGTGCGCGACCCATTGAACCATCCCCCTTTGTCCCCCTTCCTTTCCTGGAAGGGGGAAGAAAAGTCCCGGGGGACACCCCCAGACCCCTGTCAAAGGGGGCTTGGCCCCCTCTGAACTCCCTGAACGCGGCGGACCGGATGCTACGCTGCTTTACGCAAGCAAGTACTAGGCCAGGCCGAGCCGCCGCGATTCCAGCGGCAGGCCAACCCAGCGCCGCGTCTCCGACGAGCGATGAATGGCGTCCATGACCTCCTGGCAGCGCGCGCCGTCGCGGAAGTCCGGCGCAATCTGCTGTCCCTCGCGGACGGCGTCCACCACGCGGCGCGCCCATGGAATGAAGGCGCGCAGTCGCCTGTCCTCCTTCTCCGCCGGAGAGAGCAGCCGCGGGGGGACAGGCAACTCGGTCAGCCGGGCGTCGCCCGCGCGCGCGCCGAAGAGCGGGCCGTCGTTCTCGAGCACAAGCGTGCCCTCGCTGCCGTACGCCTCGATGCGGAAGCCGGGGCCGTGGCGCACCGCCGAGCTCAGGACAAGCGTCGCCATCGCGCCGTTGCTCAGCTTCATGCTGCACCAGATGGTGTCGTCCGAGTCCGCCTCGCGCGTGCCGGAGCCGTCCGGCAGGGGGCGCGCCTTCGCACGCGTATCCAGCTCGGCGTACAGGCCGGTGACCTCGCCGAACCACCAGCGGTACGCGTCAATGTAGTGGCACCCCATGGCGCCGAGCATCCCGCCCGCATACTTTTTCTGCGCCAGCCAGTCGTACGGCACGTCGTCCATCGCCCTGCCGCGGAACCCGTCGAAGTACGTGGTGTGGACCCAGAACAGCACGCCCAGGTAGCCGCTGTCTATCAGCTCCTTCATGTACACGCGCGTCGGCATGCACCGCAGCTCGAAGTCAATCAGCCCGACGCGTCCCGTCTCCCGGACGCGCCGCTCCATCTCCCACGCCTGCCAGCGGTCCGCCGCCATGGGCTTCTCGCACAGCACGTGCTTGCCCGCGGCCAGGGCCGCCATAGTCATCTCGTGGTGCAGGCACGGAGGGGCGGAGACGCACACAAGGTCCACGTCGTCCCGCGCCAGCAACGCCCGGTAGTCGTCCGTGGCGAACGGGATGCCGAGCTGCCGCGCCGCGGCCTCCGCGCGATCGCGCCGGCCCGACGCGATGCCGATCACCTTGCACCCAGGCGTGCGACTGAAGCCCGGCGCCTGGATGATGCTGCCGAAGCCCGTGCCTATGATACCGACGCCCACAACTCCGTTACGCATTATGTCACCTGCCCGCCTTCGCCTTTTTCTTCGCGGCAAACTGGGCCTTGATGGCGCCCAGGTAGTACGCGTCCCAGCCGGAGGCTATCTCGTCCAGATCCTTCGCGGGGATGCCCGTGTGGACAAGCTCCACGTCGGTCTCGACCACGCCTCCGTTCTTCCGCTCGCGGAGGTTGAAGGTGACAGTGGACGGGGTCTTCCAGCCCTTCATCCGCCACGCCTGGACCAGCCTGCGCGGTGGCGCGACCTCCAGGTTCTCCCCGAAGGTGTCACCGTCCCACAGGGAGAACGCCGCGCCTGCTTTCGCGCTCATCGTCGCGGGCGCGCCCGACCACTCGGCGATCTTTTGCGCGTCCACCAGCATGGCCCATACGTCGCGCGCGGACGCCTTCATGCGGTAGCTCTGCCGCAGGTTGCGCAGCGGGCCGTCCGGGAGCTTCCAGCGCAGGGGCTTCTCCGGCAGCCGCTCCAGCTTTCCCTCGCGCTCCAACTCAAGTTGCACGGACTTGGTGTACCAGCCCAACCGGCCAGCCGCGAGCGATGGAACGCGCTTGCCCGCCGCGTCGCGCATCTCCTCGAACGTCATCGGCTTCCCTGCCTTCTCCAGAGCCCCGAGGACTGCGTCCGCAATCGTCTTGTAAGGCTCTTTGTCCATCCTCGACTGCGGCATGGCGTTCCCTCCCCCGTATCTGTGACGCCGCTAGTGTAGTGCTTC
>Ga0082335_1001647_pt1 | contig 45814 bp, 53 predicted proteins | sample Subgrocontami58m_FD_72375 | JGI IMG/M metagenome (GOLD analysis project Ga0082335, IMG submission 72375) | Subsurface groundwater microbial communities from S. Glens Falls, New York, USA - GMW37 contaminated, 5.8 m (SPADES assembly) (version 2) ...
GCGTGGGCGCGGGGGGGTGCGGGGGGGCGGGGCGGGGGGAGGGGGAGGCGCGGGGGTGGGAGCGGCGGGGCGGCCCCTTGTTGTTGTGCGCAACATAGCCGCCCCCTCACCCGACGCGCTACGCGCGTCGACCTCTCCCCGCACGCGGGGAGAGGTGAAAAAAGCGCGGAGATCGCGCGATGAGCGCCGTGGCTCACCCGAAAACAGGCCTGTGTCCGTTCCTGCCGGCGGACGCGCCGATGCTTGCCGAGATTTTCCGCGCCGCCATCGAGGAATTGACGGCGGATGACTATACGGAGGCGCAGCGGGAGGCATGGGCTTCCGCCGCCGCCGATGAGACCGATTTCGCGGCACGGCTCGGCAATCAGCTCACGCTGATCGGCACGCTGGACGGCTCGCCGCTGGGCTTCATCTCTCTTGCCGCCTCCGAGCAGATTGACATGCTCTATGTGCATCCGGCCGCGGCGGGGCAGGGCATCGGCGCCATGCTATTCGATGCGGTGGAAAAGCTCGCCCGGTCGCGCGGTGCGTCACGCTTGACCGTGGATGCGAGCGATAACGCCAGCGGCTTCTTCCAGCATCGCGGCTTCGTCGCGCAGCAGCGCAATACCGTATTGCGCGGCGACGAATGGCTTGCCAACACCACCATGGAAAAGAAACTCACCGCCAAGGAGAGCGCATCATGAAACGCCCGGACACGCCGTTCCCGCGCCACTGGCTCTATTACATCGTGCTCAAATTCGTGGTGATTGCTGCGGCACTGCTGTTGGCGTTTTACGTCTATACGAGGTTTGTCTGATCATGCCGCGCGAGCGCCTTTATCTCTTTGACACCACGCTGCGCGACGGCGCGCAGACCAACGGTGTTGACTTCACGCTGCATGACAAGCTCGCCATCGCGGCCATGCTGGACGGGCTCGGCATCGATTATATCGAGGGCGGCTATCCCGGCGCCAATCCCACCGACAGCCAGCTTTTCAGCGAGGAGCGCAAACTCGCAGCCACCTTCACGGCCTTCGGCATGACGCGGCGGCCCGGCCGCTCTACCTCGAACGATCCCGGCTTGGCCGCGCTGCTGGAGGCGAAGGCCGACGCCATCTGCTTTGTCGCCAAAACCTGGGACTATCATGTGCGCGTGGCGCTGGAGACGACGGAAGATGAAAACCTCGCCTCCATCCGCGATAGCGTGCGTGCCGCCAAGGCCAAGGGCCGCGAGGTGCTGCTCGACTGCGAGCATTTTTTCGACGGCTACAAGGCCAATCCGAAATACGCGCTGGCTTGCGCCAAGACGGCCTATGACGAGGGCGCGCGCTGGGTGGTGCTGTGCGATACCAACGGCGGCGCGCTGCCGCATGAGGTGGAAGCGATCGTCGGGGAGGTGGTCAAACACATCCCCGGCGACCATGTCGGCATCCATGCCCACAACGACACCGAGCAGGCGGTGGCCAATTCGCTCGCCGCCGTGCGCGCGGGCGCGCGCCAGATCCAGGGTACGCTCAACGGACTTGGCGAGCGGTGCGGCAACGCCAATCTCGTCTCCATCATCCCGACGCTGAAGCTCAAGCCCGATTATGCCGAGCGTTTCGAAATCGGCGTGTCGGACGAAAAGCTCAAGGGCCTCACCCACGCCTCGCGCACGCTCGACGAGATGCTCAACCGCGCGCCGAACCGCCACGCGCCCTACGTGGGCGAAAGCGCCTTCGCCACCAAGGCCGGCATCCATGCCTCGGCCATTCTTAAGGACCCGGCGACCTATGAGCATGTAGAGCCGGAAACCGTGGGCAATCGGCGCAAGCTGATGGTGTCGGACCAGGGCGGAAAATCCAATATCTTGGCCGAGCTGGAACGCATCGGCATCAAGGCCAACAAGGACGATCCGCGCATCGGACGGCTGCTGGACGAAGTGAAGACGCGCGAAGCGATCGGCTATGCCTATGAGGCGGCGGAGGCTTCTTTCGAGCTGCTGGCGCGGCGCATTCTCGGCAGCGTGCCGGATTTCTTCAGCGTCGAGCAGTTCGACGTCAATGTGGAGCATCGCATCAATGCGGTCGGCGAGCATGTCGCCGTGTCGATGGCGGTGGTGAAAGTGAAAATCGGCGGCGAGACACTGATCTCCGCCGGCGAAGGCAATGGCCCGGTCAACGCGCTCGACCTCGCGCTGCGCAAGGACCTCGGCAAATATCAGCGCTATATCGAAAAGCTCGAGCTTACCGACTATCGCGTACGTATCCTCAACGGCGGCACCGAAGCGGTGACGCGCGTCTTGATCGAGAGCCAGGACGAGAATGGCGAACGCTGGACCACGGTCGGGGTTTCTCCCAACATCATCGACGCCTCGTTCCAGGCGTTGATGGACTCCATCGTCTACAAGCTGATCAAGAGCGGAGCGCGCGCATGATGATTAGCCTCTCCTGCAAACATGGAGGTAATCTGGTAGAATGGAGCAGTGAGTAACTTTAACAAAGGGCTCAGCGCTTAGCCACAACGAATGGCTGGTCGCCATGATCGTCACGTTTCATAAGGATGAACCATGCAAATCTATATTGCAGGGCCACTGGGTTTTTCAGAAGCCGGGCGTTTCTTTTATTATGAAAAACTCATTCCGGAGGTGAATCGGCTGGGACATGATGTACTAGACCCCTGGAAATTGATGGCGCAAGATAAAATTGATGTTGTGTTGAACATGCCATACGGCGAAGCGAAACGTGACGCTTGGCGGTGCCTCAATGTTGAAATCGGAGCTAAGAACAGGGCGGCGATAGATATATGCGATGCGGTTCTTGCCATTCTGGATGGCGCGGACGTTGATAGCGGAACGGCATCCGAAATTGGCTATGCGTTCGCCTCAGGCAAACTGATTTTGGGATACCGCGGGGACTTCAGGCTGTGTGCGGATAATGAAGGCTCGGTGGTGAATCTCCAGGTTGAGTATTTTATACGACAAAGTGGCGGTGATATTATTACCAATTTGGCCCAATTAGACAACGTACTCGAGAAAATCGCCAGCGACACGATCAAAAGACGTTACTAATTTGATGCGGCTTCAAATTCTGAAACCGAGCCATTTAAAATGAATGCAAGTCGCATAGAGCGCGGCAGTAAGGAACAGAATGGCAGCTGTGACGAAGATAAACCACATGAGAAATTTATGTTTTAGGACAAAATTTGAAATCGTCGGGGTTCCATACAAGATAGCTTCTTCTGTTATAATTCCACGAAACTCCCGTTCGACGCTGGCTTCGTCTTTGAAAAATAAAGGCCGAAATCCATAAAAATACAGGAAACTATTTTCAATTAATTTCAGGTTATTTTGACTTACCAAATAAAGCTGTCGGTTTCGAATATCAAGGAACAAAAATGTGACGCTTAATACGGAACCAATAACGCCAACTAAAATTGCTGCGGCGGGATTGGCCGGTTGAAATTGATCAGATTTTAAAAAATAGAAAAATCCTCCAAAAAGAAACGGCATCAATAAAATAAAGAAATGGAACATTGTTGTCCGCTGCCTGGCGTGAAACTCAAAATGCCTCCACGCAAATTCAAATCTGATCTTTTCAAACTCTATAAGTGCTTTCGTATCAGCATTAATTGCTTCGAAACTCATGTTGACCTCCCTTGCGCCATTTTTTTTTCGATACGCGCCTATCAAACTAAACCATATGTGTATCGTGCAATCAACAAGACTAAGTCTGCCCAACCATGAGCAATCAAAACCAAGCATGCCCTTCACGGACTGGTCTGCAACTGCATTGAGTAGTGACATTTTCGATGCAGTCGGAGTACCCCGGAAAGACTACATCCTCTCTATCGCCTCCGTTTCGGCAGTCTTTTCTACGTCTTTGTCAGGAGGCGCTGCGTCTCGCAGCTTCGGCAAGATATCATCAATGCAGTTCGCGACAAGGTAGTGAACTGGTGCCGTCAAATGGATAAAGTCAAGATTCTCCATATGATCGAGAAGGGCCAAAAGCGGCTTCCAAAATCCCTCAAGATCGGCAATCAAGATTGGCTTGCTGTGGTGGCCGAGCTGCTCCCAGGTGAGCTGCTCGACCAACTCCTCTAGCGTCCCGACACCGCCCGGTAACGCGACGAAGGCGTCGGAGCGTTCGAACATCAGCCGCTTGCGCTCGTGTAGATCGCGGGTGACGATGATTTCCTGGGCAGTTTGGAGCATTCGCTCGCTTCCGGTGAGAAAATCCGGAATAATGCCGGTCACCTTGCCGCCGTGTTGCAGCACCGACTTGGCCAATTCCCCCATCAGTCCGATTGACCCGCCGCCATACACAAGCTCGATGTTGTTTTCCGCGAGAATTTTTCCGAACTCGCGTGCGGCCGCGACGAAGGCAGGGTTTTTTCCGGGTCCGGAGCCGCAATAGACGCAAATGGTTCGAAGGGTGCTCATGATTTGGATGTGGCATTGCGCTTGGGGGAGCGTCAAGGCGGCCTCGGGAAACGCGGAGGCAGCAAATAGGGTTCCGAAGCGGCGTAACCTTTACCTCTCCCATAGGGAGAGGTCGGATCGCGGAGCGATCCGGGTGAGGGGTTATAGCGCCAATGATGGGCCCGAACCCCCTCACCCCGGCCCTCTCCCCAACGGGGAGAGGGAGAAGAGAGAAAGTGCCTCGTGATCCCTGGCCCGGAATCCCCTATATGAAGGATAACGGTCTGCCCCGCGCGCGGGCCGGCGCACGTGGGACATGGCATGAGTGACGTTCAAGTTCGATCTGTCCGGTCGCTGAAGCGGGACGTTTCCGCTGAAGGCGGGGGCTCGCTTTTTCCGACCCTTCACCGGCTGTGGCCCTATATCTGGCCGTCCGACCGCCCCGACCTGAAACTGCGGGTTATGCTGGCCATGGGGCTGCTGCTTCTGGCCAAGCTCGCGACCATTTCCGTGCCCTTCACCTTCAAATGGGCGACCGATGCCTTGACCGGGCAGGGGAGCGCGCCCATTGCGCCGTCCTGGCTGGGCTGGGCGCTGGTCGCGCCGGTGACCTTGACCGCCGCCTATGGCGGCATGCGCATCCTGATGGCGCTGATTACACAGTCGCGCGACGGCATGTTCGCCAAGGTGGCGATGAATGCGGTGCGCCGCCTCGCGCTTCTTACGTTCAAGCACATGCACGAGCTGTCGCTGCGTTTCCATCTCGAGCGCAAGACCGGAGGGCTGACGCGCGTGCTCGAGCGCGGGCGCAACGGTATCGAAACCATCGTTCGCATGGTGATCCTGCAAGCCGCGCCAACCATCATCGAATTCCTGATGATCATCGGTGTGCTGCTCTATGTGTTCGATTGGCGCTATGTGGTCGTCATTCTTATCACTATTACGCTCTACATGGTTTACACCTACTACGCGACCGAATGGCGCATCGGCATCCGGCGCAAGATGAATGACAGCGACAGCGACGCCAACACTAAGGCGATCGACTCGCTGCTCAATTACGAGACCGTCAAATATTTCAGCGCCGAGGAGCGCGAGGCGAGACGCTACGACAGGTCGATGGAGCGTTACGAAGTAGCGAGCGTGAACTCCTATGTCTCGCTCGCGGTTCTCAATGCCGGCCAGGCTACCATCTTCGCCATCGGGCTGACGGCGGCAATGATCCTGTGTGTGCAGGGAATCCAGAACGGGACCAACACTATCGGCGACTTCGTGATGATCAACGCCATGATGATCCAGCTCTACCAGCCGCTCAACTTCATGGGCATGGTCTATCGCGAGATCAAGCAGGGCGTCATCGATATCGAGACCATGTTCGCCATCCTTGGCCGCGAGCCGGAGATCAAGGACCGGCCAGACGCGCGGCCGCTCGCCGTAACAAATGGCGTGATCTGTTTCGATAACGTGGTCTTTGCCTACGATCCCGAGCGCACGATCCTCAAGGGGCTGAGTTTCGAAGTGCCGGCTGGCCGCACGGTGGCCATCGTCGGGCCGTCGGGCGCGGGCAAATCCACCATTTCGCGTCTGCTATTCCGTTTCTACGAGGTCAGCGGCGGCCAAATCCTGATCGACGGCCAGGATATCCGCGGCGTCACGCAAAAATCTCTGCGCGAGGCCATTGGCATGGTCCCGCAGGACACGGTGCTGTTCAACGATACCATCCGCTACAACATCCGCTACGGCCGCTGGGAAGCGAGCGACGCCGAAGTGGAGGAAGCCGCGCGCCTGGCGCAGATCGACGGCTTCATCCGCTTGGCTCCCAAAGGCTATGACACCGAGGTCGGTGAGCGCGGCCTAAAGCTATCCGGCGGCGAGAAGCAGCGCGTCGCCATCGCCCGGACGATCCTCAAGGGGCCGCCGATCCTGGTGCTCGATGAGGCGACCTCAGCGCTCGACAGCCACACCGAGAAGGAAATCCAGGACGCGCTCGACCGCGTTTCGCGCAACCGCACTACGCTGGTCATCGCGCATCGCCTCTCCACCATCGTTGGCGCCGACGAGATCATCGTGCTCGACAAGGGCATCATCGTCGAGCGCGGGACGCATCAGGAGCTGCTCGCCGCCGCTGGCCTCTATGCCAGCATGTGGAACCGCCAGCGCGAGGCCGAGGAAGCACGCGAGAAGCTCGCCCGTGTCGCCGAGGAGGAGGGCGGTTCAAATCGCAATCCGCCTGACGTCGCGGAACTGGCGCCGGCCGACGCGGCGGAGTGATCTGAAAAGAAAAGGTATCCGAAGTTTCCCATGTCCATTTCAGCCTCCATCCGCTCGCAACTCGTCCTGATCCATCGCGAAGGCTATCCCTTCATTGGGACTTTCGCGCTCGTCAGCCTGATCCTGTTCTGGCTGTGGCCGCCGCTTGGGTGGATCGGCACCGCGTTGACCATCTGGTGCACGCTGTTCTTTCGCGATCCGCCACGGGTGACGCCGGTGCGCGACGGCATCCTGGTGGCGCCCGCCGATGGCCGCATAAGCCAGATCACCCAGGCGCCGCCGCCGCAGGAGCTGGGGATGGGAGACATCCCTTTGCCGCGGCTCTCGATCTTCATGAGCGTCTTCGATTGCCACATCAACCGGAGCCCCACCGCCGGCCGCATCGATCGCGTCGTCTACCGCGCCGGTGCCTTCCTCAATGCCGACCTGGACAAGGCGAGCGAGGACAATGAGCGCAATTCCTTCATCATCATCGCGCCGGGCATGCGTATAGCCGTCGTGCAGATTGCCGGCCTGATAGCCCGCCGCATCGTGACTTTCGTGCGCGAAGGCGAGACCATCCCGGCCGGGGCAAGACTGGGAATGATCCGTTTCGGCTCCCGCGTCGATGTCTACCTGCCGGCCGGGGGCAAGTTCCTTGCCGCCGAGGGGCAGAGGACGGTCGCAGGTGAGACCGTGATCGCTGATCTCCGCCTCGCGGAAAGCGGCCGCAGTTTTCGCGTCGATTGACCGCTTAACCACGCGGTGGCGTCCGGTGGCGGCCTGGACCAGGAAAGGCTATATTGACAGCCATGGTTTTTACGCCCTTCGAGCCTGACCGCCCCGAGGTCAAACGCCGCCGTTTCGGCCCGATCCCGGTGCGCATCTTGCTGCCCAACCTCGTTACTCTGCTCGCGCTCTGCGTGGGGTTGACCGGCATCCGGCTCGCATTCGAGGGCAAGCTTGAGCTCGCGCTCTATGCCATCGTATTCGCGGCCGCGCTCGATGGCGTCGACGGCCGCCTTGCGCGCCTGATAAAGGGGCAGTCGAAATTTGGCGCGGAGCTGGACAGCCTCGCCGACTTCATGAATTTCGGCTGTGCGCCTGCGCTATTCCTTTACCTTTGGGGCCTGCACCAGCTCGGCAATGTCGGCTGGATTGCCGCCATGGTTTTCGCGATCTGCGGCGCGCTGCGGCTTGCGCGCTTCAATGTGATGATCGACGATCCGAACAAGCCCGCATGGGCCGGCAACTTCTTCACCGGCATGCCGGCGCCCGCCGGAGCGCTGGTTGTGCTTCTGCCGATCTATCTCAGCCTGCTCGGCTGGTTTAAGGCGCCTGCGACGCTGACCCTGGTCTACACGCTCGCGATCGCCGCGCTGATGGTGTCGCGCATTCCGGTTCTTTCCGGCAAGAAGGTCGGCCAAAGAGTGTCGCCCGAGATGGTGCTGCCGGTCTTTGTTGTGATCGTCATTTTTCTCGCGCTTCTCATCAGCTATCCGTGGGAGGTGCTCACCATCGGGACGCTGCTTTATCTCGCGTCCCTGCCGTTTGGCTGGCTCTCCTATCGCGACTATGAGCGCCAAGCGGTGAGCGAGAGGACGCCAGCCGCCAAGCCGGACGCGGGAGGCGCGCCCGCCTCAGGCGATCCGCGGCCAGCGTCTGTTTCCGGCGACCAGCCGGAACTCGCCGATCGCGACCGTCCCCCCCGGCTCAATTGATATGATCGACGCGGCGGCTCGCTAACGTTCGAGCCAGACAAACTCGCGGTTGGCCGTCTCGCCTTCAAAGCGGCCCACTGGACTCTGCTTCAACTGCACCAGCGGCTTACGGTTGTGGTCGAGCAGCGCAAGCGAGCCCTGTTCAAAGACCCAGTGCCGGCTCGTGAAGAAATTGCCGGGACAGCCGCCTTCCGGTGCGACCGCGCCCTGCGCTGCTCCCACCGGCGCAGTGAAGGTCATGCCGCAGGCTTCGCCGTTGGTTGACACGAACCGCCAGCGCCCCGCCATGTCCGCGGGCGGCGAGGGGGGCGGAGCTGGGGCCGGTGCAGCGGCGGGCTGACCTGACAAGGACGAAATGAAGTTGCCGGAGCCCAATGAATTGCTGCTGCAGCCCGCCAGCAATAGGCCCGCCAGGAGGGCCAAGGCCCGCGCGGCCGGAGGGAATGTTTCGTATGCCGCCATCGCTTCACACAGCCTGTCATTTAGTTGCGCGGGATAGCAGATTCCGCGGCTTCTTCAATCCTGACACCCTTGTGGGCGGGGCGGACCCAGAAAAGCCTTGCATTTCAACGGTGCGGTGGCCGCCTGGCGAGGCGATCCCTGGGGAATCGCGACCTTAACCGGTAACCGTCCTTTAAGCGCGCAGGGGCTAGGGTCTCTTGGTGTCTGCGCAGAAAGCGCGCGCCCGCGTTCGTTTGGGGGATTCATGGATATCGCAACGACCCTCGGTCTCCTTGCTGGGGCTCTCGTTCTTGCCAGCCTCATTTTGATGGGCGGCGACCTCAGAATGTTCGCGGACAGCCATGCCGCCATTGTGATTTTAGGGGGCTCCTTCGCGGCGACCCTGATCCGCTTTCCGCTTGCGTCGATCTTCCATGGGCTGCCGGTTGGAGCGAAATACGCCTTTTCGCTGCGCCGGATCACGCAGCGTGAGCTGGTGGACGAAATCGCCGGATTGGCGGAGATCGCGCGCAAGCAGGGCCCGATCAGCCTGGAAAAGGTCGAGGTGGAAGATGCATTTCTGGCCAAGGGCATCCGTTTCGTCGCCGACGGCTACGACGCCGACTTCATTCGCGACAATCTCGAGCGCGACCGCGACAATTTCATCACGCATCTCGACGAGGGGCAGAAAATCTATCGCGCGATCGGCGATTGCGCGCCCGCCTTTGGCATGATCGGCACGCTGATCGGCATGGTGCAGATGTTCGCCAATATGACCGATCCATCCAAGCTTGGCCCGTATATGGCGGTAGCTCTGCTCGCGACGTTCTACGGCGCGGCGGTGGCCAATCTGTTCTGCCTGCCGATCGCCGACAAATTGCATCTCAAGCTGCAGGATGAAGAGATCAACCGCACCCTCATCATCGACGGCATCCTGATGATCCGTGACGCCAAAAGCCCGACGCTGGTGCGGGAAATGCTGCTCGCCTACCTGCCCGAGCGGCATCGTCATGAGGAAGCGGAAGCCGAACCGGAACCGGCGCCGGTCTAACGGCCGGTCTCCAGCACCACCGGCAGCTACGGACGCAGATCATGGCCAAGAAGAAAGCAGTGGCACACGGCGGTCACGGCTGGTTCGTGACCTTCGCGGACCTCATGGGCCTGCTTGTCTCCTTCTTCGTCATGCTGGTGGCATTTTCCACGCAGGACCAAGCCAAGCTTCAGGTCGTCGCCGGTTCCATGCGTGATGCCTTCGGCGTGCAGGACCGGGTGCGCCATTCTGGCATTATCGAAATCCTCGGCTTGCCGACGCGGCCGAAGCTGAAGAACGCGGCGAATATCCCACCCGAGGAGGCGTCCTTGACGCCAAGCCCCGACGAGCAAGACCGCAACCGCAACTATGGAGCAAAATTCAAGGATGACCGTTCCTTTGTGCTCGCGTCGGCGTCGCTGCGTCAGGCTTTGCAGGAGATGCCTGAAATCAGCGAAGTATCGAAAAATATCATGGTGGAAGAAACCAAGGACGGGCTGAACATCGAGATTGTGGATCAGAATGGCCGCTCGATGTTCGCCGAGGGCTCCAGGGAACCCAACGAGCGCACGCGCAAACTTGTCCGGAAGCTCGCCGGTTCGCTCAAGGCCGTGCCGTTTCGCATTTCCATCGTGGGGCACACCTCGGCGAGCCGCGTGCCGCCGAAGCCGGGCTATGGGCCTTGGGATTTATCCGCGGATCGTGCCAATGCAGTGAGGCAGATCCTGCAAGAAGAAGGCGTGCCTTCCGGGCACGTATTCATGGTGGCAGGCAAGGCGGATACTCAGCTATTGTTTCCCGATGACCCCTATATCGCCGCCAATCGCCGCGTCACGATTACATTGATGCGCGAGGAACCGCCGCTGCCTCCGGGCTTCACGCCCTGATACCGCTGTGCCTTCAATTCCCGCCCTGCAACCCACGCGATACCGCGAGCCTGACCTGCCTAGTCCATTAGCTGGGTTGAATCGCGCAATCGAAAGCCGTATTGCGGGCCAGATGACGGTGATATAAGGCCCCTTCTTTGCGCCGCGGCGAGAGCCAAACAAGTTCATGAAAAAGATCGAAGAAACGCCGCCGCCGACTGCGTCAACGGCCGAGGCTGAGGAATCCTACGCCAGGGGCAGTTTTTGGAAACTGACCCTTGGCAGTCTCGGCGTCGTCTACGGCGACATTGGCACGAGCCCGCTCTATGCATTCCGCGAGGCCGCGAACGCGGCCGCCGCCGGGGGCGTGGTCAGCCGGGAAATCATTCTCGGCGTGCTCTCCCTCATCCTCTGGTCGCTGATCCTCGTCGTTACGCTCAAATACGTGCTGGTGTTGTTGCGGGCCGACAACAACGGCGAGGGCGGAACACTTTCGCTGACGGCCCTGGCCTTTCGGGCGCTGGGCCGGCGCGCCCCCGCGGTGCTCATGCTGGGTATCGTGGGCGCCGCCATGTTCTATGGCTCGTCGCTGATCACCCCCGCGCTCTCGGTGCTGTCCGCGGTGGAGGGCTTGCAGGTTGCGACGCCGGCCTTCGAGCCTTTCGTGCTGCCGCTCACCTTTGTGATCCTGACTTGTCTTTTCGCCGTGCAGTCGCATGGAACGGGCAGGGTTTCGGCTCTGTTCGGGCCTATCACGGCGGTATGGTTTCTGGTCGTGGCCGTGATCGGGGGCATGCATATCGCCGACGACCCGACGGTGCTCGCCGCCATCAATCCGGCCTACGGGATCACCTTTCTCGCCGGGCACGGCACGATCGGGCTGGTGACGCTCGGCGCCGTGTTTCTCGCCGTCACCGGCAGCGAGGCGCTCTATGCCGATCTCGGCCACTTTGGCCGGAAACCCATTCAGGCCGCCTGGCTCTTCTTGGTGCTGCCGGCTCTGCTCATCAACTACTTCGGCCAAGGCGCGCTGGTATTGGCCAACCCGGCCGCCATCGGAAATCCCTTCTACCGGCTCGTGCCTGAATCGATGCTGCTGCCGCTGGTCGGGCTTGCGACCGCCGCGACGATCATCGCCAGCCAGGCGGTGATCACCGGCGCCTATTCGCTCACCCAGCAGGCGATCCAGCTCGGCTTGCTGCCGCGTTTCGAAATTCGCCACACCTCGGAGGCGCACTACGGACAGATTTATATTCCGCGGATCAATTTCCTACTTTTTATCGGCGTCATGCTGCTGGTGGGACTATTCCGCACGTCGAGCGAACTCGCGGCTGCTTACACTCTTGCCGTGGCGGCGACCGTCTGGGTTGCGGGGCCACTTGGCTTCACCGTGATCTGGAAGCTATGGCAGTGGCCATTTTGGGCGGCGGCACTGTTGATGACGCCGTTCATCCTGGCCGACAGCGCATTTCTGGTGGCCTCCACGATGAAGCTGCTGCAAGGCGCCTGGGTCCCTGTTCTGTTTGGCACGCTGGTCGTTCTCGTCATGATAACCTGGCGGCGCGGCACGGCAATTCTTGCACAGAAAACGCGCCGCACGGAAATCCCGCTGGATACGTTGATCCGCGGCTTCGAGAAGAAACCGCCGCATATCGTTCCGGGGACGGCGGTATTCTTAACGAGCGATCCAGAATTTGCGCCAACAGCGCTCCTGCATAACCTCAAGCACAACAAGGTGCTGCACGAGCACAACGTAATCCTGACCATCGTCATCACGGACACGCCGCGGGTGCCACTCAAGGACCGGGTGACGATTAGTCCTATTTCGCCCTTGTTCAGGCGCGTCGCGCTTCGGTTCGGCTACATGGAATCTCCGAACGTGCCGAAAGCGCTCGCCATCGCGCGCAAACATGGCTGGTATTTTGACATCATGTCCACGTCGTTCTTTCTATCGCGCCGATCCCTCAAACCCGCTGCATACTCTGGGATGCCCAGATGGCAGGACCGCCTGTTTATTATGCTTGCGAGGTCAGCGAGCGATGCGACGGAATTCTTCCAGATCCCGACAGGGCGCGTGGTCGAGGTCGGTACCCAGGTCACCATTTGATCCCTCGGCTCGGGGGCAAGGTATCAATAGCCGCCGAAAAGCAAGCCCGGGTAGAGTGGATAGCGGAATAGAACAACGAAGACGAGCCAGATCGTCAGCGTGGTCGCGGCCGCCGCCAACACGCTGTCGCGAATGCTGCGACCGCCGTGTATGACCATGTAGAGGAAAATGTAGACGGGTGTGGCGATGATAAATCCGACGAAGAAGAGCGCCGCAAGATAGGCCAGCACCCAGAAGACCGATAGAGCAATTCGGCTGACCGGTAGATCTTCATCGCCTTCCATTTTCCATTCGACGATCCTGTCCGCGGTGACCAAGCGGCGCAGCCAGCGGCCGAAGGGAGTCTCGAACTGCGAAGCGACGTCGACCAGTGCCAGCAAGATCGTGCCCCATGCCACGAGGACCGGCATGGTGCCGGCGGGCGCAGGATACTTTCTTGCCCATAGCAGGAACGCAATACTGAGCGCGAGAACGAACATCGCTGCCCAAAATTCCCGCTGGCGGACAGGGAAAGTCATGCGGCGGGCTCCGGTAGGCGTGGCCGCCGGCGGAGCATCTGCACAGCCGGCCATGCGAGGCAGCCGATGGTCAGTAGAAACAGGATCAGCGAGGTCGTGCGCGAGAAGAAAATCGTCCAGTCGCCATCCGCCATGTTGAGGGATTGATGATAGCTGCGCTCGGCAAGCTCGCCGAGGACGAGAGCAATCACCAGCGTGATGCGGGGAAAGCTAAACTTCATCATCACATAACCCAGTATCCCGAACGCAACGGCCATCATGACGTCACCGATGCTGTTCTGCAGCGCATAGACGCCCACGAGCGACACCGCGATCACCGCCGGCGCCACGATGTGCACGTCTACCAGCGTGATCATAGCAAGCGGCCGGGTCACCAGCAGCGTGATCACGGTCGCGATGATGCACGACGCCGACAGCGCGATGATAAGGCTGAACACCACCCCTTCGTGCTTGATCAGCAGCATCGGTCCAGGCTCGATTCCAAGCAGTACCAGCACGCCCAGGAATACCGCCATCTCAGCCGAGCCTGGAACGCCGAATGCGAGGGTCGGGATGAGCGAGCCGCCGTCCTTGGAATTGTTGGCGGCCTCGGGGCCGATGACACCTTCGATATTGCCTTTGCCGAAAGTTTCTGGGTGCTTCGATATCTGCATCGCCGCCGTATAGGAAAGGAAAGCCGCCACGGTGCCGCCAAGGCCGGGGATGGCGCCGATGACGGTTCCAATCGCCGAGCCTTGCAGCAAAGTTTTCCAGTGTGTGAAGCAGGCCCACACACCCTCCATCACGCCTGTGACGCGGGTTGCGGTGGCATCTTTGGAGATCGTGCCGCCCGAAGCTGAGAGCGCGATCATCTCGGTGATCGCGAACAAGCCCGTCAGCGCGGGGACGAGCGAAATTCCGTCCCATAGGTACTCGGACCCTCCGGTAAATCTGACGGTCCCGCTGACTCCGCTATAGCCCACGAACGACAGCATCAGCCCGATCCCGCCCGCGATCAGCCCCCGCAAGAACTGCCCGCCCGTCGCCAACGCGACCGCAGCGAGACCCATGAGCGCGAGCATGAAGAATTCCGGGGGGCCAAACAGCAGGACGACTTGCTTGAGAATCGGAATGACCGCCACCAGCACGACGACGCCGATCAGGCCCCCGAGCGTGGAGGCGGCGGCTGCCGCCCCGATGGCAGCCCCCGCCTTGCCCTGCTGAGCCATGGGGTAGCCGTCGAAACAGGTCGCTGCGTTGGGTGCTCCGCCGGGCGTATTGATGAGAATCGAGGTAATGGAACCGCCGGCCGAAACCGCGCCCATGATGCCACCCATGAGCATCATTGCGTTGTTGGCATCCATGCCCATTGTCAGCGGCATGAGCAGCGCAATGGCGGTCGTGCCCCCGATTCCGGGAACAACCCCGAAGATCAGACCGACGACGACGCCCGCAAAAAGAAAGAGCGCGCCGGAAAGCGTGAACATCACCTGAAGGGCCGCCAACGTGCTCTCAAGCATGATTCTTCAGCCGCGGCGGCCCTTCCTTCATTCGCCTCGTCAGCGCTTGTCTGTATTCTATTTCTTACTAAGCGCTGCTTTGTACTTTGAATACAGAGCAAGCGTAGAATCGGCGCTGGCCTTGGCCTTATCAGCAGGCAGAGGCGCAAAACCTTCCGTCTCCGCGTGCTTTTGAGCTTCCGGGTCGGCGATCGCTTTCATCAGACTGTCCGACAAAATCTTGACTGTCCCGGCTGGCATGCCGGGCGGTCCGACCACAAACCGTTCCACACCGAGGCCGGTGAGATCGGGATAGCCAAGCTCGGCGATGGTTTTTACGCCCGCAACGGTGCTCTTCGCTTCGGTCGTGAAGATAGCGCGTATGTCACCCGCTTGGATGAATTGCTTCATGGTCGACACCGGCGCGACCGTCGCCTCGCCATCGCCGCGGATCACGCCGACAATGTAGTCGTTCGTGCCCTTATACCCGGTCAGATGCTGGATGGGGAACTTGAGAACCTGGCCGAAAATCTCCGACGCGGCGTATGCTGTGGAACCGAAATCGGTGCTGGGTATCTTAAGCGGCCGGCCAAGCTTCTGGATATCCTCGATCGTGCGGATATCTGACTTCGCCGAAACCGCCAGCATGTATTCCTCGGTCCCGAGCCGCGCAATCCAGGTGAATTTATTGATGTCGTATTCGACCGGCTCGCCGGTGATGGCGGGGATGGCTGCCCCCGGCATGTTGGCGATGCCGATCGTGTGGCCGTCCGGCGCGGCGCGGAAGACTGTCGCCAAACCTTTCCCGCCGCCGGCGCCGGGGACATTCTTCGGCAGGACCTCGACCTTGTTCGGCAGAATCTTTTCCATAGCGGGCGAAACGATCCGAACAGTGCGATCGAATCCGCCGCCCGGGCCGAATGGAATGATGAACTCGATATTTTTCTCAGGGAATCCAGCGGCAGCAGCCGGAGTGGCCAATGCCGTCGTGATCCCTACCGCTGTCGCGAGCGCAAGCTTCAACATGAAATCCTCCCTACACTACTGCACGATATTTCATCGACCTGAGCATGAACGTAACTGCGGCGCAACGCTGATGTACGTTTTCCATACGGCATTCTGGCTCAGACAGTGGTTGCAGATGCGTAATTTAGTGCGCTCTGCTGCGCAAGTCCGAAGGGCGGGAATGCAACCATTTCGCGCCTTTAAACCCATTTTGCGGTGCAGCATTGCCCAGGCCCATGCCAAACGTCGGCGCCTCTCGGAATTATATTTCAGACCTATCTGAATGGCGAAATGCTGCTGGCCGCCGCATCGGACGTCCCTGGCATCTCTGGATTTGTTGCGCGCGGGCAAGCGCCTCTGGACGCACCATGCGGCAGGTCTTATTGACAGGCTAAAGATCGCCGCCGCCCGAAGGAGGCCTGCCATGTCCGATGTGACGCCGCCGAAAGTGCGCGATCTCAGTCCCGAGGAGGTCGCGCGCGGAATGCGCGAAGGGCGGATGCTGCTGGTTGACGTGCGCGAACCGAATGAAACCGCCCTAGAGAGCTATCCTGATGCGGCCCATGTGCCGCTTTCCACATTTGATCCCGATGCAATTCCTGATCCCGGCGAGAAGCAAGTGGTGTTCGCCTGCCGGTCCGGAAAGCGGTCGGTGACGGCGTCGCTGGCGGCGCAGGAACGGGGATACCGCTACGACGCGCATCTCGCCGGCGGCATCATTGCGTGGAAGGCCGCAGGGCTGCCGACCAGGACGTGAAGAGTTGGTGACAACCATGCGCTCGACCTTCGCACGGCTCGCTCTTGTTCTGACCGCCGCGCTCGTGCTGGCCGGCTCCACCCATGCGCAGACCAAGAAACGGGTAGTCAACGTCTACAATTGGACTGATTACATCGCGCTGGAAGTGCTCAAGGATTTCACCAGCGAAACCGGGATCGAGGTCACCTACGACACCTTCGACTCGAATGACACGCTGGAAACCAAGCTGCTCGCCGGAAAATCCGGCTACGACGTCGTGGTGCCGACCGGTAATTTCCTGCAACAGCAAATCAAGGCGGGCGTCTTTCAAAAGCTCGACAAGTCGAAGCTGCCCAACCTGGTCAATGCCTGGCCTGAGATCGCCCGTCGGCTTGCGACCTATGACCCTGGCAATCAGTACGCGGTCAACTACATGTGGGGGACGACCGGCATTGGCTACAACGTGAAGAAGGCGAAGGAAATCCTTGGCGCCGATGCACGGATCGACAGCTGGGACATCATCTTCAAGCCGGAGAACATCGCCAAGTTCAAGGACTGCGGCGTTCACCTGCTGGATTCATCCGACGATATCCTGCCGGCGGCGCTGAAATATCTTGGGCTCGATCCCAACTCCGCGAAACCGGAGGATATCGAAAAGGCCGCCACTCTAGTAATGAAGATTCGGCCCTACGTGCGCAAGTTCCATTCGTCGGAATATCTCAATGCGCTGGCGTCGGGAGAGATTTGCCTCGTCGTCGGCTTTTCCGGTGACATCAAGCAGGCGCAGAACCGCGCGGCCGAAGTCAAAAAGGGCGTCGATGTCGGCTACGCTATTCCCAAAGAGGGCGCGCAACTGTGGTTCGACAATCTGGCCATTCCGAAGGATGCACCGCATGTGGCGGAGGCCCACGAGTTCATCAATTATTTGATGAAGCCGGAAGTAGCAGCGAAGAACACGAACTTCATCGCTTATGCCAATGGAAACTTGGCGAGTCAGAAGTTCATCGACAAGGCCATTTTGCAAGATCGTGCCGTCTACCCGGACCAGGCCACGCTGGAGCGCCTTTACACCAACGTCGCGCATGATGCGAAGACGAAGCGGCTGATGAACCGCCTGTGGACACGGATCAAAACCGGCCGCTGACGCCGCTCGCGCCCGGCCGTCCTAACGCCAGCGCCGGTGCAGCCAGAGCCACTGCTCGGGATGCTCTCGTATCCAGCCCTCGAGGATCGAGGTGATGAGCTGCATCGTCGCGGCGACGTTGATCTCGCCTTTTGCGTCGCGCGGCGGTTCGATCGCCTCGGTGAGGTCGACACGGAAGCGGTCTCCCGGCAGGCGGATCACGCGCGTGCCGTGAATGGGGCCGTCGATGTGCCGGGCGAGGCGGGCAATAAGCGGATTGGCCTTGGTGCGGCGGCCAAAGAAGGTCACGTCGACACCGCGAGTGTAATATTGGTCGACGAGCATGCCTGCATGGGAGCCTTGCTCCATCGCCTCCGCGATCCGCATAGGCGCGTCGAGCGTGGTTGGGATGAGCCGTCCCATTCGGGACAAGCGGACGCCGAGGACAAAACGGCTGACATTCGGGATATTGGGCGGACGGAATAATACCACCGTATCGAGGCCGAAGGCCGCAGCCGCAAGCGCCGGCAATTCCCAATTGGCCAAATGCGCAGCGAATATGAGCGCTGGCTTCTTTGCGTCGTGCAGCCGCAAGAAGCGGTCTTTGGTCTCAGGCGAAAATTCGATCCGACTCAGATCCGGCCGCGCCGGGTCAAAGTTGAAGAGATGATCGAGATGGATGAATTCGGCGCCGAGGCGGCCGAGATTGTCCCACACCCCGGCGAGCACGCGCTCGATCTCTGCGGGCGGCCAATCTGGAAATGCGGCCGCCAGATTGGCGCGACCAATGCGATGCTCCGGCAGCCACGGTCCGATTCGCCGCAAAAATCGTCCAGCGAAACGGACCGTGCGTTGGGGATCGGTTCGCCGTATTGCCTTCAGCAAGAGGACGGCCAGCCAGCCGAGGACGACGTTGACGATATTTTTGGCCCGCCGGGCCATGCGCCGCGCAGCGTGTCGGAGCTTTGTTTGCATCAGCTAGGCAGCGCCTTCAGAAGTTCACGATAACCTTGCCGAACACCTTGCGCCCTTCGATCCGCGCAAGGCCGCGTTCGAAATCGGCAAGCCCGACTTCGGTATCGATCACGGGCAGCAGATCGTCGGCCATCTTTGCCAGGCTATCCCGGATGTTGCGCATGGAGGCGCCGAACGACCCAAAAATCTTATACTGCTGCTGGAAGAGCTGCATCAGATTGATTGTGGTTGTCGGTCCGGAGGTCGATCCGCAGGTGACCAGGCGCCCCCCGCGTTTGAGCGAGAGCAGGGAACCGGGAAAAGTCTCAGCGCCGACATGCTCAAACACCACGTCGACACCCTTCTTCGCCGTGATTTTACGGACAGCACCTTCGAAACGATCGGTGCGGTAATTGATGACGTGGTCGGCGCCGATGGCTTTGGCTTTTTCCGCCTTTTCATCGTCGCCCACGGTGGTGATAACGGTGCAATTTATGGCTTTGGCCATCTTGATCGCGGCCGTTCCGATGCCCGAGCCGCCGGCGTGAACGAGGATGGTCTCGCCGGGTTGCAGCTTGGCGTTATCGAACAGCATGTGCTCGACCGTGGCGAACGCGATGGGCGCGCAGGCGGCGTCCCGCATGCTGACGCCCTTCGGCACGGGAATGACGAGACGGGCCGGCAGATTGAGCAGCTCGCGCGCAAAGCCGTCGACGTGGAATCCCATGATCCCGGAGACATTCTCGCAAAGATTGTCGCGGCCTTCGCGGCAGGCCTTGCAGCTGCCGCACGTTAGTGCCCCGTACATGACGACGCGATCACCGGGGCGAAATGCCGAGACGCCGCTTCCCACGGCGGCGATTTCGCCGGCAGCTTCGGCGCCGACGATCAGCGGCAGCTTGCGCTTGGCGAAAGCCATGCCGCGGAAGCCCCACAAATCGAGGTGATTGAGCGCCACCGCCTTGACGCGAATTTGCACCTCGCCGGGCCCGGGCGGCGGGGGAGGGGCTAAGTCCGCAAGCTCAAGCTTGCGGTCGGCGATCAAAGTGAGCGCGCGCATCCGTCAGGCGGGCTCGCGCGCCATGACCAGCGAGACGTTCTGCCCCCCGAAGCCGAATGAATTGGAGATGGCATGGCGCAGGCGGGCATCGCGGGCCGTATTGGGCACGACGTCAAGCGGAATGGCGGGGTCCGGCACATGGTAATTGATCGTCGGCGGGATGCGCTGGTGCTCAAGCGTCAGCAGCGTGAACACCGCTTCGACGGCGCCGGCGGCGGACAGGGTATGGCCGACCATGGATTTGTTGGACGAAATCGGGATCTGCTTGGCCCGCTCGCCGAACACGCTCATCACGCCTAAGCATTCCATCTTGTCGTTCTCCGACGTGCCGGTGCCATGGGGGTTGATATAGTCGATGTCGTCCGGCGTCAGTCCTGCGTCGGTCAGCGCGTTGCGGATGCAGCCGATGATGGGCTTGCCGTCCGGGCTTGAGCGGGTGCGGTGGAAAGCATCCGCCATCTCGCCGCAGCCTTGCATGACGCCCAAGATTTTGGCGCCGCGTGCTTGTGCTGATTCGAGACTTTCCAGCACCAGCGCCCCCGCTCCCTCGGCCATGACAAATCCATCGCGGTTCTTGGAGAATGGTTTGGCCGCGGCCGCGGGAGGTTCATTCTGGGTCGAGAGCGCGGATAGGAGCGAAAAGCGGATCAAGGTTTCCGCATTGATCGAGCCGTCGCTGGCGACGCACAAGGCGGCGTCGGTGTCCCCGCGGCGGATCGCTTCGATGCCAAGTTGAATCGCGCTCGCGCCCGAGGCGCAGGCGGTGGAGAGCGATATCGGTGATCCCTTGGTGCCGAACTTGCCGGCAAGATGATCGGCCACCGAGCCGAACAAGAAGCGTTGATGATAATGGGAGAAGCGCGCGGAGCCGCTGGCGCGCAGAAGCCCATCGTAGCTCATGTCCTCTTGGTTTGAACAAGAAGCTATTTCGCGGCGCTGCTTCCATTCGATCTCGACCGGCGGCATGGCAAGGAAAAGCGGGCCGGGAAAGTCGCCGCGTGAACCGATGGCCGCCTGACCGACGGCTTCCTCCGCCGCTTTGTCTGCAAGCAGCTCCGACAGGGCCGGAGCGGAAAAGGGTTCCACCGGCAGGAAGTCGACAGTGCCGGCCACTTTGGTCTTAAGATTATCCGTGGGGAAGCGCGTGATCGCGTGGATACCGGACTGGCCCGCGGTGAGGCGGGCCCAATTGTCGGCCTTGCCTTGGCCGAGCGACGTCACGACACCCGCGCCGGTAACCACGACGATGGGCCGTCCGGCTTTGTCCCGTTTCGATCCCATTCGCGCCTCCTTCAGCCTGCCGCATCGAGCAGCGCCAAGCCCTCGCCCCGCCAGTGTCCAACCCCGGTCACAACGGCCTGGGTGAGGGTTCCGCCCATGGGGCGCTCGACCCCCGAGCTGTCGCCGGGCGGGAAGAGACTAGCACGGCTCACAGCCAGCGCAGCGAGTGCGACGTTCATGACGAATTGCGGCTCCATGCCGTGACCAAGATAGGTCCCAGTGGCCCGGACGGGGGCTTCCGGATGCTCGGCAAGAAATGTCCGCTCCTCGGTGGTGGCCGGCTCGACGCCACTGGCGCCCGATATCACGGCATATTGGCCCGGCCGCAGCCGCTGCGCCACGCTTTGCCACAGGCGCTGCAAGGTCGCGATCACGGCCCCCGGCTGGCGGCCGGAACGGTCGGAAATGATCGCGGAAAGTCGCGCCATCGGCTTGGCGCCGCGGGCCTCCGCATGCGCGCGCGATTCGAGCACCAGAAACGCTCCGAGCGAGCCGAGCGCGAATCCGCCTTTCGGCCCGCGTTCCCATACCGGGGCAAAACGGTCCTTCAGATTGCAGCCGCCAAATTCGTAGAGCATCAAGAGGTCCTTGCGCCCCCCGTTATGAGCGCCGCCGACCAGCACAATCTCGCTCTGACCGGCCGCGATACGCGCTTGCGCAATCCGCACCGCGTCGACGCCCGCCGCTTCTTCTCCCATGAAGGTCCGGGAAGAGCCGGTGACCCCGTGCACGATTGAGATATTGCCGGCGAGCAGATTTGACAGCTGCGCCAAAAAGAGCGTCGGCCGCAGGTCGTTCATCAGCCGCTCGTTGAGAAAGGCTCCCGGGTCAGCCGCCTTGGGCATGCCGCTCAATATGGTACTGTCCACGGTGAGATCGCGCTCGCCACCTCCGGCGGCAACGATCATGTCCATCTGGGCCAGCAATTCGGCATTGCCCTTGACGCCGGCGGACTCGAGCGCAAGGCCCGCGGCATAGGTGCCGATGCGCTGCCACGGCTCCATCTGCCGCTGGTCGCCCTTCTTCGGTATCTGTTTGTCCAGTTCAAGCGGCACCATCGGATGGACGATGTAAGGGGCAAAGGTTGTCATATCCGCACTCAGCCGAGACGCGGCCAGCGCTTCCCAGTGCGCTTGCGGTCCTTCACCAAGACAAGAGACGATACCGATGCCGGTGATTAATGCCTCGCGGCTGGTTTCAGCCATCGGCGACGGCTCCCATCGGGAAATCAAGACGCGCGGCTTGCGCCTTCATGTGAGCGCGAAGCTCCGGGGCAGGAAAGGCCACGACCCGAAATGTGATTTCCGCGTCGCAGGCGACCTTGCCGTCAACCGTGACGGCAGCTTGGGTCACCGCGTAGCCCGAACCCTCATGCTCAAGCTTCGCCGAAACCGACAGTTGCTGTCCGGGCGTGATGAACGTCCGCAACTTTGCTTCCTTGAATGCGGCGAGAAACGGCATCCGTTCGAACCGCGTGAGCGCAATAATAAGCCAGCCCGAGGTCTGCGCCATCGTTTCTAGAAGCAGCACCCCCGGCATCAGGGGATAGCCGGGAAAATGACCCTCGAAGATGGTGCTCGTCAGCGGAACCGTCGCCTCGGTGCGTATGGTGCGATTTTGGACATCCAGTTCGACAATGCGGTCGAGGAGCTGGAAATAGTCGATCTGCATTAGATTGGTTCACGCACCCTTAGCAGCGACCAGATCATCGATGCGGGCGCATAGATTCTTCATGACGAAATACTGTTCGGTCGTCGCCTTGCCATCATTGACCTCCTGCGTCCATTGCTCGAGCGGAAGCTTGATGCCGAAGGCTTTGTCGATGGCAAAGGCGATGTCGAGAAAGTCCAGGCTGTCGATGCCCAAGTCGTTAATGGCGTGGCTTTCCGGTGTGATCGTATCAGCGGGGATATCGCAGGTCTCGGCGATAATCTTGGCCACGGTGTCAAAGGTCGATGACATGGTAAATCTCTGATGGGAAAGAAGTTTTGGAAGCCCTACGGACCCTGTCCTGCCCGCTTCTGGACACGTCCGGCCAGCCGAACCCCCGCGCGAGGTCGTTTGAGCCGTATAGCGAAGAGGCGGTAGGAGTTCAATGCCAGTGGGGCGTTGCCAATGTGCCGCAGGTGAGCCGGAATCTAACTTTGCCCCTTCACCATGATGCAGGCGCGCGCTAAAAATAGCGACCGGTTTCCGGGGGGGTGCGTTCATGGGGGTAATCGAACACGGGGCTAAATTCGATCACGGCCGGGCAGCCGCGGTAACCCTTCACCCCAATAATTTCCCGTTATTGCCGGTAATCGGGACCATTCGCCCCTTAGGGCGCTATAGTCCCGAAAAATAGTTGGGGGAGCGTGCGTCGTGCGTAAATACATCAGTGGCGTCGTTGCAGCGTGTCTTATGCTCGCGTTCGTTTGCGCAGAAGCCTCGGCAGCTGCGCAAAAGGCAAAAAAGCCCGCGGCGGCAGTTGTGCATAAGGCAGCTGCGCAGAAGGCAAAAAAGCCAGAGGCAAAAAAGCTGGTGCACCAATCCGGCATCGCTTCGGTCTACAACGAAAAGGGTACGCGCAGCGCCAGTGGGGAAATCATAAATCCCAAAAATCTCACCGCCGCGCATCGGAGTCTGCGCTTCGGCACCAAGGTCCGCGTCGTGAATCACAAGAATGGGCGGTCCGTCGTGGTGCGGATAATCGACCGGGGCCCGTTCATCCGCGGCCGCGTCATCGATCTTTCGCCGGCCGCAGCCCGCGTTCTTGGATTCTCCGGTCTCGCGCCGGTCACGCTTTCGGTGCTCGGGGGCGGCAAAGCGTCTTGAGGTGCCAAGACGAGGTCACCGGTCGCGCACCTCTGCACCGATATCCATGCAGTTGCGCCGGCCAGAGAGCGTGCAGTCCTGATTTTTTTGCAGCATGGCCATCGTTTCCGCGAGCCATACGCCTGCGATGGTGAGCATGAGGATAAAGGCAAAGGCAATCGCGTTGATGATCGTCCGGCGCGGGTAGTCGTCGGCTTGGTTGCTGCGCTCGTATTCCGAGAGATCGCCGATCGCTGCCCTTTCCTCGCCGTGATTCTTCCCGGCGCCCGGATGCCGGGCCTTTCCCTTCCGCAAGGAAGAACGCGGCGGGAAGAGAACGATGCGCCCGGTCGTTTCGCTGCGATGAGATTGCTTGGCAGCCACGTCGATGTTCCAGCTCAGTTGCTATCCCGGACCTGTGATCCCATAAGGATAGCATGGCTTGGCCGCCCGACTTTAGATGGCCGGATGCCTTTTTTGGGCATTTTTGTTCACGCCCATGCGAGCTATATCAAACCTCGCCCGTCAAGACCGAAGAAGCGAAGATCGCGCCAAGGATGACTCGCAGATTGTTCCTTTACGCCGCGACGCTGATCCTGATGCCGACGATCGCGGCTGCCCACGACTACCGGGCCGGTTCGATTTTCATCACGCACCCTTGGGCACGCGCCACGCCCAAGGGCGCGCAGGTCGGCGGCGGCTATATGAAAATCACAAATCAGGGCACGACGCCAGACCGCCTGATCGGAGGCTCGCTCTCGACGGCCCGCCAGGCGGGCATCCATGAGATGAGGATGAAAGGCAGTGTGATGAAGATGCGGATGCTGAATCAAGGCTTGGACCTCAAGCCGGGCGCGACGATTGAGCTGGTCCCCGGCTCCCTGCATATGATGTTCGAGGGGCTGCAAGCGCCGCTGGTAGAAGGGCACCGCGTCAAAGGGACCCTGGTCTTCGAAAAGGCGGGCACCGTCGAGATCGAGTATGCGGTAGAGGGCATGGGCGCGGGTTCGGCGGCGCCTAAGGGCCCGAATAGCCAGCACAATCACTGACGGCGGGCCTCGCTTGTGCTTGCAAGCTGGCGCCCCCACGCCAGGTAGCAGGCCAGCCCAAACGCACCGGCAAATTACGATTAGTTAACGTAATCGGGCGTATATCGTCACGTGCAACCAATCATTGAGGTTGTTCATGACAGCGCGTGATGCGGCTGACGAGCTACGACGCTGGTCCGGCCCGATGGAGAATCTCGACGACAGCGAGCGGCGCTCGCTCCTCGATTCCATGTTGCCCAATGGTCGGCCGCGGATCGAGATTGCCGAGGCGCTGCGCAACAACTGGTTCGAAATCTGGTATCAGCCAAAGATCGATCTGAAGCGGAAATGCCTTGCGGGGGCCGAGGCCTTGGCGCGCATCAGGCACCCGGCGCTCGGCGTTCTCCTGCCGGGGAGCTTTCTGCCGGCCGCGGATGATGAAAGCATTGCGCTGCTCACGGAGCATGCGCTGCTCTCCACCCTGCGCACATGGTCCACGTTCGATGCCGCCGGCTTCAATCTACATCTGGCCATCAACGTCCCGGTCAGCGCCCTGCTCAAGCTGCCAATTCCCGCCATAGTTCGCGAGAACCGTCCGAAGGCCGATCACTGGCCGGGCATCATTCTCGAGGTGACCGAAGACCAGATCGTCCGCGATATCAAACAGGCTCACGAGATCGCGACGCAGTTGCGCGTCAGTGGCATCACCATTGCCATCGACGATTTCGGTGCCGGCTATTCTTCCTTCTCCAGCTTGCGCGATCTGCCCTTCGCCGAAATCAAGCTCGACGACAGCTTCGTCAAGAATTGCGCGACCGACGCCACCAACGCCGCGATTTGCCAGACGGCAATCGACCTTGCGCACCGCTTCGGCAGCGCCGCGGTGGCGGAAGGCATTGAAGCCGCCGCCGATTTGCAGGCATTGCTTGTGATGGGTTGCGATTTCGGGCAGGGGGTGCTGATCGCCCCACCCATGCCGCAGGAGCGCTTCCTCGGGCTGCTGCGGCAACGCATGAACAAGCCGCGGCAGCCTGACGACGCCGCGCCACAGCCAGCCGCCCGAGACGGAAGCGCGGTCGGCTGCGTCGCCTGAACCGCCAATTCCGGTACTTACGCAGCCTTCGCTTCGCGCCGCTCCGCGCGCGTGTCGCGAACCTCGCGTACCAACGAAATAACGATAAAAATGACGGACACGGTGAGCAGTCCCACGCAGATCGAATCTTCGAGGAAGATGCCGTGATCTCCGCTGGACAGGAGCAGAGAGCGGCGGTAGTTCGATTCCACGATCGGTCCCATCACCACGCCGAGGATCGTCGGCAGGAACGGAAACTTCATCAGGACCATCAGGTAGCCGATGAGGCCCGTCACCAGCACGATACCCAGATCAACCATGCTGCTGTTGAGGGTGTAGATGCCCGATAGAACCAAGGCGAGAATAAATCCGGCCAGATAGGGCCTCGGCCGGTTTACCATCCAGATACAGAGCGGCAGGATCAAAATCCCCACCAGCAACTGCGCGATGATTGCCACGAAGGAGCCGGTATAGAGGCCAAGGATCACGTCCGCGTTCTGCTCGAATAGGCGCGGCCCCGGCAGGAGGCCATGGATAAGCAGCCCGCCGAGCAGAACGGCGGACGAGTTCGACCCTGGAATGCCGAAGCTCAAGAGCGGGATGAGCGAAGTGCTCGCCACCGTATTGTTGGAGGCTTCGGGCGCAGCGACGCCTTCCACCGAACCCTTGCCAAACTCCCACCGATAGCGCGACCAGCGCTTGGCTTCATTGTAGGACAGGAAGGCTGCGATCGAACCGCCACCCCCGGGCATCAGTCCCTCGAAGGTGCCCACGATGCAACCGATCCCCTGGGCCTTGCCGATTTTGCGCATGGTCAGCCAGTTCGGCAACTTCACGCGAACGCTCTCGGTCGTGTCGCCCTCGAGTCCTTTCATACCGGATTGACGCAGCAATTCGCTGAGAGCGAAGAGGCCGATCATGATCAGAATCGGCGGTATGCCGCTAAGAAGGTCGGGCGAACCGAAGGTGAACCGGCTGACGCCGGAAATCGGGTCGGTGCCAACTGTCGCGACCATGACTCCGATCACCGCGGCGATCATTGCTTTCAGCAGCGAGCCGCCCGACAGCGACGCAATGATGCTGAGCCCAAGAATGCCCAGCCCGAAATAGGACATGGGCGTGAACAGGAGCGCGACCCGCGCCAGGGGCTCCGTGAGCATGACAAGCATCGTCAGGCCGAACAGGCTGCCGACGATGCCGGACCACAGGGAGATGCCCAGCGCTTCGCCGGCGCGACCCTGCCGTTTCATCTCGTAGCCGTCGATCACCGTGGCCGCGGCGGAATTGGTGCCCGGCGTGCGGATGAGGATGGCGGGGATCGACCCGCCGTATTCGGCGCCGATATAGACCGAGGCGAGAAGCACGATCGCATTGACCGGCTCCATCGTGAAGGTAAATGGCAGGATCAGCGCCATGGTGATCGACGCCGATATTCCCGGCAGCGCGCCGCCGATGATGCCCCATATCAGTCCTGCGAACGCGAAGAACACGATGGGCGTGGTCACCAGCATCGTGAAGGCTTGGGCAAGTTGCTCCATGACGCGCCCGCGTGCCTAGAAGAACATGCCGGCCGGCTGCCTGACGCCAAGCAGCCACACGAAGAGCAGCCAGAATGCCATGGCGCCGCCGACGGCGATAATGGCCAGCCGCCAGGATGGCCTCATGCCGCCCTCGTACATCGCGACGGCGGCGATCAACAAGGCGACGGCGGGCAAATAGCCGATAATGGGTGCAATCAAGGCGTAGCCTACGGCGATCGCCAAAAATCCGAGCGCGCGGGGGAAAGGCGCCTGGTATTCGCCGCCGTCAGCAGGGGCACTGCGGGCGCGGCTCGGGCTGGGGAACAGTAGAGTGCGCAAAATCAGCATCACACCCAGACTTGCCAGCAGGACGGTGAGGATCAGCGGCAGGCCGTCGGCCCCCACTCCATCCTCAAGGCTGCTGTGCAGGATCTGGCGCGCCCCAAGATAGTAGACCCCAGCGACGGCGAGAACGACGCCGCCGCTGAGGAGGTCCTTTATCATCGGTCGGATATTCCCGGCATTGCTGGTAGCCGCGGGAGAGCGGATCGCTCGCGGGCTTACTTCACTACCCCGGCTTCTTTCATCAAGGTTTCCGACGAACTGCCGAAGTCCGCGATGAACTTCACGTATTGGTCGTGCGGCATGAAATCCGCCACTAAGCTCTTCGGCTCATAACTCTTCCTGTATTCAGGATCCGCAAGAAGTTGCGGAACGGCCTTTTCCCAGATCGCCACGACATCCTTAGGCAAGCCTTTGGGACCCGCAAGGCCGCGGAATTTCGAGACCACGACATCGTAGCCGGACTCCTTGACCGTTGGAACATCGGGGAAATTGGCCAGCCGGCCGACATTGAAGGTCGCCAGCACGCGCACCTTGTTGCCCTCGAGCTGCGAGCGGATCTCCTGGATTTCGCCGATGCCAAAATCCAACGTGCCGTTGAGGACGTTGATGATCAGGTCGCCCCCGCCTTCATGGGGCACGATGGCGGCTTTTACGCCGGCCGCCGTCTTCAGCTTTTCGGCTGCCTGGCGCTCAAGCGACGCAGGATTGGCCACGCCCCAACGCCCCTGCTTTTCTTTCGCGTGCGTAATGACGTCTTTCAGCGTTTTGAAAGGTCCATCAGTCCGCGTATAGATGACTTCGGCATCGGCAAAAAAGTTCACCAGAGGCTCAAGGTCCTTGTAGCTGTGCGTCGGCTTACTCTGGATCGAGGTGTAAATGTACGTCGGCGTCGTGGCGTAAAAGATGCTGCCATCCGGTTTGCTGCCAGCAAGATGTGACATAGCCTTGGCACCGCTGCCACCAGAGACGTTCTCGACCACGAAGTCGGCCTTGATGTACTTGGCCAAGTGCTTGGTCATTTCCCGCAGGAAGACGTCACTGCCACCGCCGGGGCTCGAATGGGTAACGAGCGTCACGACCTTGTGCGGATAAGCGGCGGGTTCCGAACTGGCCGGCTGCGAGGCCAAGGCGCCGAACGCGACAAGCGCGACGGACGCAGCCATCACTTTGGTTATCATTGCGTTCCTCCCGATAATACAAGCCCCTGATTTTCATTAGTTTGGGGTCAATCCTTCTAGCATCCCTGCCAGCGAGGCGGAAACCCTTTTGGCGGTATCCACGGGCCGCTTTCGCGACTTGGGGTCGCATGTTTTCCCCGGTGGAGGAGGAGGAGAGCCGAGGCGCGCTCCGTTGATGAACTGTTTACTATCGGAGCAATTTCCGGCTCAAAAGTGGCCGGGATCGCAGGGTCGATAAAATTCAAGCATTTGAAAAAAGGCGCCGTCAAATAGGTATCTGTAACCTTGCCCGCAGGACCAACCTTCGGATGCGGGCGCGATGCGATTCTTTGTTTTCCCTTTGGTGGCCTTGGGTGTTGTGGCCGGCGGCTACAGCGACGAGCCAAGCGAAGGCCAAATGAAAACGGCTTTTGAGACCTCGCTGTCGGCGCAGGTCCGCAACGCACTGGAGTTCGTGGCGGAGGCCGGCGGCCCGGAAGCCGTGCAGAAGATCCAGCAGGCCGGCAGCGACCGTTTCGCGATCCGAACCTTTCGCAAGCTTGATTGTGCGCGCGCGGCGGACCATGCCGGCTATGTCTGCGGCTTCGCCGTCAATATCGATCTCATGAACGGCAACCTGGAGCGGCAGATGAATGGCCGCTTCTCTTCGGGTTCAGGCGGCCTGGCTTTCTCGGAAAAAGTTTGAGGTTGGCAAGGCAGCGCGCCTCGCTCGGCGCGCAACAAAGGGCCCGGCTCCTGAGGAACCGGGCCCTTTGCATTCAACTCTAACGTTTTTACCTCAACGGCAAGATACCTGGCGCAATCTGCCGGAGGAGGTCCGCACATAGCATGGGCCGCGCGGGGCCGTAGCGGCTCCAATGATCCCGCCCGCTGCCGCACCGATCACGCCTCCGGCTACGGCTGAACCGGCGGAACGGCCGGCAATGCCGCCGATGACCGCGCCTGTTGCGCCACCGAGGACTGCACCGGTCAGCGCACGTTCCTCTTGCACCGTTTGGCACCCGCCAAGGGCGAGCGCTACGGCGCCGATCATGATCAATTTACGCATTTGCTTCCCTCCAGTCGTCAGGCAGGTACGAAAACCGAATAATCACTTGGTCCAATACTCGGGCTGGACGTGTAAACCGCTGTCGCGGAACTTTGTTCCCGGCCGGGGACGCTGGTGCGGCGAAGTGTCAGAGTTTCACTTGCGCCACCTATTTCGCGCCGTTCGCGCTAGCGGCGGCCAGCGGGCAATGCCTGCTTCAGGCGTCCGATATCCTTCCATGGATCCTTATGCAGGTGCGACAGGCGCTGCGGCAGATTGAGCACCGTATAGCGGTCGGAGGAGGGTAGCGAGCCGAGCTCTTCCCAGGCGATCGGGGTCGAAACCGGCGCTCCCGGGCGGGCGCGGGTGGAGTAGGGAGCGACCGCTGTCGCCTCGCGGCTGTTGCGCAGGTAATCGACAAAAATGCGATTTGCGCGCGCCGACTTCTTGGCCGTCGCGGTGTAGCGGTCAGGAGCGCCGGCCACCATCTGCTCGGCGATGCCGCGGCAGAAATCCTTGGCCTCGTCCCACGGCGTGTAGCGGATTGGCAAGACAACATGCAGGCCTTTGCCGCCGGAGGTCTTGAGGAAGCTCTTGAGGCCGACGGCTGTGAGGCGCTCGCGCACTTCGCGCGCGGCGGCAATCACGCCTTTCCAACCGACGCCGGGACCGGGATCGAGATCGAATACCAGGCGGTCGGCTTCCTCCAGGTGGTCTATGGTCGTGCCGCGCGTGTGTATCTCCAGCACGCCGGCTTGCACCAGCGAGATGACGCCGTCGAGATCATCAACCGAGATGCTCTCGTCGCCGTCAGGCTCGGCCACGAGATGCAGGCGGTTCTTATCCACGCCTGCGGAAGCATGTTTCTGGAAGAAGCAGTCCGCCGTGGCGCCTTCCGGACAGCGCACGAGCGCCAGTACGCGGCCGACGACATGCGGCGCCATCCATTTCCAGACGCGGGTGTAGTATTCGGCAAGGCCCTGTTTGGTGATGCCGACGTCTTGCCAATAAACGCGGTCGGGATGCGTCAGCTTGGAGGCTGATTCCTTTGCCGGATGGCGGCCGGCCGCTTTGGTCTTGACGGGAATCGGCCTCGCCTTGGCGGCCTTTGCCGGGCGCCTCGCGTTTTTCTTGACCGGCTTGTTGCCGCGCGCCACAGCGTCTTGTGTGCCGGCGATTTCTTCCATGTTGCGGCCGGTAGCCGCCGACAATGGCTCTTCTTCCAGAATATCCGGATCGCGAGGGCCACGCGCCTCCTCGTCGTGAGCTTTTATCAGCAGCCAGTTCTCCCGCTTCTCGCCGGACTTCTTATGCATGCGCACCAGATGCCAAAGGCCGCGCAGCTTTTTGCCGTCGAGGTGGAAACTGAGATGGCCTTCCCTGTAACCCTTGTGCGGGTCGCCCTCCGGCTTCCAGCGGCCGCGGTCCCAGATCATCACCGTCCCGCCGCCGTATTGGCCCTGGGGGATCGTCCCCTCGAATTTGTTGTATTCGATGGGGTGGTCTTCCACATGGACGGCAAGCCGTTTCTCGTTGGGAACGAGGCTGGGCCCGCGCGTCACCGCCCAGCTCTTCATCACGCCGCCGAGCTCAAGGCGCAAATCATAATGCAGGCGGCGGGCCGCATGCTTCTGTATGACGAAGGCTTTGCCGGAGCATCGGCCGGTCTTGCCGCGCGGCTCCGGCGTGATGTCGAACCGGCGCTTGGTCCGGTAAGTCTGAAGGCCCATCCTGCTTACCTGACATCGGCCAAAGGATTGGCGGCAACTTTGTGGGACCCGAGGGCAACGCTATCCGGAACAACCGGTTCCTGGAAGCTGCCGCTTGTGTCCCGCGATGGTCAGGAACAATTTTTCTCTTTGCGAATTTCCCCTCCAGGCAGACCTGCCGTTTTGAAGGAGAACTCCCATGCTCGGTTGGGCCGTCACCTTTCTTGTCGTTGCGCTGGTCGCGGCGGTGCTTGGCTTTGGCGGCATCGCAGGCGTAGCAGTGGAAGCAGCCAAGCTGATTTTCTTCGTTGCGATCGTTCTGTTCGCCATTTCCGCGGTGGTTGCACTGTTGCGCGGACGTTCGCTACACACGCCATAATCCGCGGGGGCCTGAGTTTATTTTCCGGCGCGGATGTTGCGTAGGCCCGTCGCAGATGCGGCGGGCCTCATTTGTTTGGCCGTTGATCAGGCCCGTTCGTTGCGAGAAAGAACCGCGCGCGTCGTCCGGTCCGGTCCGAAATCGTCCACGCCGTCGATCGACATCAGTTCGGCAAGCCGCGTTCGCGCCCGATTGACGCGGCTCTTGATGGTGCCGATGGCGCACTCACAGATGGACGCCGCTTCCTCATAGGAGAAGCCCGATGCGCCCACCAGGACCAAGGCTTCGCGCTGGTCGGGCGGCAGTTTGGCCAGCGCGATACGGAATTCCTCAAACTCGATGTGGCCATGCTGCTCCGGATGCGATTTCAGCGTCTCGGCATAGCTGCCGTCGCTGTCCTCGACTTCGCGGCGGCGCTTTCGGTATTCCGAGCGGAAATGGTTGCGCAAGATCGTGAACAGCCACGCCGACATATTGGTGCCGGGCTGGAAGGAATTAATGTTGGCCAGCGCCCGCAGCAACGTCTCCTGGACCAGGTCATCGGCCCGGTCGACGTTCCCGCACAACGAAATGGCGAAAGCGCGCAGGCTGGGAACCGCTGCGAGCACAGCGTCGCGCACTGGGGCATCCAGGGCCATTACCGCGATTCCTTATCGTCCGGCTTATCAAGGCGGTTCAATAAGTCGGCGAAGCGGTCCGGCACCCCTTGGTTGACGACGTCGTCGTAAAGGGCGCGAAGCTGCTGGCCGATTTTTGCTTGAATATCGCGGCCCAGCTTCGCTTCAGTCTTGCCTGGGTTGGTTCCAGCTTCCATCGGCGATCGGGGCCTAGTTGAATGAGGATCCTTCATTATCTTGCTCGCCCCCCGGTCTCTGCGTGTCGGCTCGCGGGCCCCCCGCGCGTCATTAGAAGAGTAAAATGCCCGTGCCGACGAATTGTTCCAAAACTATGGAACTTTTTTCGATCTGACTCATTCTTTTGCCGTAGCCTGCGACTATAATATCCCTTTGCGGGGGCACAGGGGTCAATCTGGGAGGGTTTCCGTGTCGACTTCTCAAGCCGTAGCTCAGCATTTACCCTATCTTCGCCGCTATGCCCGGGCTCTGACCGGGAGCCAGAGCTCCGGCGACGCCTATGTGGCGACCACCTTGGAGGCGCTGATCGAGGACCCGTCGGTACTGGAAAAAGACGCCTCCACGCGCATCGCCCTCTACCGCCTCTTCACCAAGATATGGAATTCCGTGGCGGTAAATGGCGCCGCCGAATCGCCGGGCAAGGAAATGCCCGTGGAGCAGCGCCTCTCCCACATAACGCCAAAACCCCGCCAGGCTTTCCTCCTGGTCGCGCTGGAGGGGCTTTCCGAAGATGACGCGGCCCAAGTTCTCGCTGTCGACGTCCTCACCTTGCGCCGCCTGGTGGATGAATCCGGCCGCGAGCTCGCCGCGGAAATTGCGACCGACGTGCTCATCATCGAAGACGAAACTTTCATCGCCATGGACCTGGAAGGCCTGGTGGAAAGCCTCGGGCATCGCGTACTCGGGGTCGCGCGGACGCATTCGGAAGCCATCACGCTGGCCAAAGCCAAGCGTCCCGGGCTCATCCTGGCCGACATTCAGCTGGCGGACGGAAGCTCCGGCCTCGATGCTGTGAACGAGCTGCTGCGGTTGTTCGAGGTGCCGGTCATTTTCATCACCGCCTATCCGGAGAGGTTCCTCACCGGGGAACGGCCGGAACCGGCGTTCTTGATCGCAAAGCCATTCCAGCCGGCCACAGTATCGGCGGTATTGAGCCAGGCTCTGTTCTTCGAGCGCAAAGCCAAGCGGCGTGAGCATCGCGCCACGGCCTGAGCGGCTAATTGCGCCGCGACATCGCATATCCGAGAAGCATCGCTTCCACGATCGCGGCAATTTGCAATTCGGGCGGCGTGCGCGGGATGCTGGCGCGGCGATCATAGGCAAGCGAAGGCCGCCGCGCGGTAAACCATAGCATGGCCCCGATGACAATCGCCGCGATAGCGTAAAAGGCAGCGATCATAAGATGAGCGTGGACGACGCCAAATTCAAGCTCCAACGCGGCCGACACGGCGACAGTCGCCTGATAGATAGCAGCAAGCGCGGCGACAGCCACGAGCAGCCATCCCACAGCCCGGCGCGCCAGCCGGCCGACAATGCAATTGACTGCCACGTCGGCGATATCGATCAACGCCATGAATCGCTCCATCTAGGCTCGCCGGCTGATGATGCCGACCAGATATCCCGCTGCCGCCGCCAGCGCGAGGGTTGCGAGCGGCCGGCGCTCGATCTCGTCCCAGATTTTCTTCAACGCGTCTGTTCCCACTTGGGTGGCTTCGTCCGCGATGGAATGGGTCGCCGTCCGCACGCTGTCGCGCGCCTGCTGGGCGATGCGGGCCAGCGCCTGCGTGACGAATTCACCGATATCGCCGGAGGCTCCGGAGACTTCGGTCTTCGCCTTCGAGTTTAGGCGGTGCAGGCGTGTTTCGAGATCGTGCATCAACTCTTCGATGGCCACGATATCGTCGGAGGAACGATGGTTTTTTCTGCTCATGATGATTTCCCTTCATGCGACGGTCGCTGGCCAACGGCGCGCGGGGAATTAACGGCGCGCGCGGAAAAAAGTTCCGGTTTTTGGGTAACTGAATGACCAAAGGCGCAGTCAGTTGGCTGCGCCGACCGTAACCCGCCGCGTGCGAGGGGAGGGGAACGCCGCTGGTTGTCATGCCAATGCGTGATGTGGAGGAGCGGTTCCCGTTAGATGTGCAAAATTACAGGACAGGGACGTGACGGTGCCGTTTCTTTGCGGGAAACTATTGAGAGGCTACAAGCGTTTGCGTCACAAGCTAGAGCGAAGCCGCCTGGATCCTAAGGCGTCAGGGTGGACTCCCGGCTGCCACAAACCGCGATCGTCCAAGCTGCAGGGCGGGATGCTTCATGGGCACTGGCGCTGTTTCATGCGCGATATCATGTAAAAACGCTTGTCTTTGGCCGTTGGTTGGATCGCTGAATGCCGCAATTTTCTGACAAAGTTAAGTCCCTGCACCGCGCGGATGATGATCCCTCCCGTGGACGCGCGCAGCCGTCTGACACCAAGAGCAAGAAGCCTGAGCTCACGGCTGAACGCCTCCAGGCCGCCCTGGCGGACGCCCATATTTATATTTTTGGCCAGGATGCCGATCTTCGCTACACCTGGATGTGCTGCCCGCAAGAAGGTGAGAATACTGTCCTGGGCAGGACCGACGAGGAATTGTTGCCGCCGCGCGAGCGCGAAGCCATCGTCGCCCTCAAGCGAAAGGTATTGCGGACCGGTGTCCCGGCAGATTGCGAAGTATCCTACGCGCTTCCGGAAGACCGCGCGCTGTTTGCCTTGCATATCCACCCCTCATTCGGCTCGAACGGTGATGTTACCGGAATCATCACCGCGGCAACCGACATCTCGCACGCCCGCTCGTTGGAAAGCGAGCAGCGCCGCGTGAGCGAGAAACTCGCCGACACATTACAGCGGTATGAGACGGCGCTGCGCGGCTCCAACGTCACCGTCTACACGCAGGATCGAGACCTGCGCTACACGTCGATCAGCAGTCCAATGTTTGGCCTCGACATCGATCAGATCATCGGGCGCACCGACGAGCAGGTGCTGCCGCCCGAGAGCCGATCCGCGGTGATCTCCTTGAAGCAGATCGCTCTCGAAACCGGCAACCCGCAGGACAGCGAGGTAAGCATCAAGACAGCTATGGGCGAGCGCTGGCAAGATCTTCACATAGAACCGCTGCGCAACATCGCCGGTACGATTGTTGGCTTGAGCTGTGCGGCGGTCGATGTCACCGAACGCAAGGAAGGGGAGGGCCACCTGCGCCTCTTGATGCGGGAACTGACGCATCGTTCGAAGAATCTGCTCGCCGTCATCCAGGCGATGGCGCGTCAGACCGCACGGCATGTGGGCTCCATTGACGCCTTCCTCAACCAGTTCAGCGCGCGCTTGCAGGCGCTGGCCACGTCGCATGACCTGCTGGTGCAGGAAAGCTGGTACGGCGTTTCGCTATTTGAGCTCGTGCGGTCCCAGCTCGGCCATTACCTAGATCGGGACGGCGCCCAGGTTTCGCTGGACGGGCCGGGCGTCGTTCTGAAGCCGGAGGCGGCGCAAAGTCTCGGTCTGGCGTTGCACGAATTGGCGACCAATGCGGCGAAATACGGGGCGCTTTCAGTTTCCGGCGGTCATGTGTTCATCACATGGAGGCGATTGCCGGCGAACGAGGGCAACGGCGTCGAGATTTGTTGGCCGGAAGAGCGCGGGCCGAAGGTGAAGACGCCGAGGCAGCGCGGCTTTGGCAGCATGGTGATTGAGCACAACCTCATGCGCGCGCTCGACGCGGAGGTGAATATGACTTTCTCGCAAGCAGGATTGCGCTGCCGCATTGTCATCCCCGTGACGCAGCTGTGTCATCCCCGTGACGCAGCTGTCGGTCGGCCGGTAGCTCCGATTTTATAACCAGGCTGGGAACCTATTGCCGGCCGCCCGCGTTCATTCCCCGAACCTTTCTCGGTCATGCGCGCCGTGCAATCGGCGCCATCACTGGCATCTTGGATAAATCCGATGTGCAGTCTGCTTCGCTATGCCGCCGGTGGAGCGGCCATTCTTCTGGGCGCGGCCTATACCGTTGCCATCGGCAGTGAATTGAGCTACTTCCAGCTCCTCGCGAGGCAGACAGAGCCCGGAGGCGCTGTCGTGGATCGCGCGCACAAGGCCAACAAGCTATCAGCGCTCCAGCTGTCAGAAGAGCAACAGACCATCATCGCCACCGTCGAAGTCATTGGGCTGCGGGACGCCGCTGTTGTCTACCGCGCCCGTGATGGCCGCGTGCTTTTCCGCACGGATCCGGTGGCCAATGCCACGGTGGTGGCGAAAGGGATGGCACTGCCTCAGGTCACTATCCGCGATGCGGGGCGGCCGGCGCTCCAAATGGTTCCCGCGATGGTCGAGACCGTGCCGGCAGCGCCGGTCACCCCACCAGTGGTCGGCCAAGACCAGCCCAAGGTCTTAGAAGGCTGCGACCTCGCTTTCAGCCCATTGACTGCGTCGGTGCGGGCAAACTTCACCGGCCGATGCTTGGCGGCGTTTGAACCTCCAACGAGAATAGCGGCCGCGCTGCCCTAGAAAGCTTTGTCGAATTGTTTTGCGAGCCGGCGCGTTCATTCGCGCTTGGCTGATTGCGTCAGAGGAGGCCGATCTTTTGGCTAGATTCTGCCAAGCAAAACCAAAATCAGCAAAATAACCAGGATCGTGCCGACCAGGCCGGAGGGACCATAGCCCCAGCTGCCGCTATGGGGCCAAGTGGGTATGACGCCTAAAAGAACCAGGATAAGAACGATGACAAGAATAGTGCCCAGAGACATGACGATAAATCTCCCTGCGATGGGTTAGTAAAATTACATTGTCTCTAGAATAATTCTTAAAACCAACAAGTGTTCCTCATAAAAAAGCACCTGATTTCTCCACAATCTCCACAATATGCGCTCGATGGAACAAGTCGGCGCCAAAGACGTTTGTATGCATCGCGCGAAAAGATCATGGAGGTTGCGATGAATAGATCAATTAAGGCGCTTATTGCGTCCACAGCAGTCGCGACGGTGATCGCCGGTTCGGCGGCCGCGCAGCAGTCCACACCGGCAAAAGTCGGAGCGTTGACCTGCGATATTTCCGCCGGCATCGGGCTCATTGTCGCGTCCAAGAAGCAGGTTACCTGCATGTTCACGCCCAGCGCGGGCGGCCCGAAGGAAGTCTATGTTGGGTCCATCAATAAATTCGGCCTCGACATTGGCGCGACCACCGGCGGCGAGATGGTATGGGCGGTCTTTGCGCCGACCAGCCGCAAGGTCGGGGCGCTCGCCGGAAGTTATGCCGGCGCAAGCGCTGAAGCGACGGTTGGCGCAGGCTTGGGCGCCAATGTCCTCGTCGGCGGATCCGACCGTACGATCAGCTTGCAGCCGGTGTCGGTCCAGGGCCAGACCGGGCTTAACTTGGCTGTTGGCGTCGCCAACCTGGAACTGCAGCCCGCCCGGTAAGCAAATATTGTTGCCCCGGAAGCGGACATTGTTGCAATGCATGAACGGCCGCCTTCGGGCGGCCGTTTTTGTAAGCCGCACATTTTGGGCCCTCTGAAATCTTCCTCAGGCTGCAAAGAAGACGGAACTGCCGGCTGCCCGGAGCGTTGTCACTGGCCAAAGATGCGCACGAGGAGAGGACCCATGTCTCAAGCTCGGTATTTTATCGTCCGGCACGACGATGTTTGGCTGATCAAATTCGCTGACGAAGAATACGGACCTTACAGCACGCAGGCGGAAGCCATGCTGTTCGCCATCGATGCAGCCCAGAAGCTCGGCGGCTATGGAGAAGACGCACAGGTATGCCTGATGGGCGAGAATGGGCATTTTCGCCCCGAGTGGACCTATGGCGAGCGTCCTTATCCGCCAAGCGCGTAGCCAATTTTAATAAAACCGGCACCCGCATCGCGGAACATTCAAGCGCGCCGTCGGTTTTTCTAAAAGGCGCGGCTTTTCCCCTCGGCCGCGTCGATGCGCCGGACGGCTTTCATACCCTCCCCCCCGACGAAATGCCGTCCGGCGTCCATCCCCCTAAAGACGCAAGATCAATCCTGCGAATAGGCGATGGTCGTCAGCAGCGAAATTTCGGCCCGGCGCGAGTCGAGCCGGGTGTGCTGGACGATGATCGGAACGTCGGATTCGAATGCCGAGGAATAGTCGGTATCCAGCGGAATAGGGCGCGGATCCTTGAGATCGTTGAAGCGCAGGTGCAGCGTGCGCATCGTCACCCGGCTGCGGGCGGAGGGCTAACTGCCACTGCATTGGCTAAACTAAAAACATTGATCGGCGCGAGAACAATTCGGAGAAAAGTTGAGCCTCTGGGATTCGGATGCGCAAGGTTCGACCAGCCCCGCAAGGCTTAATTCCGGTCGTTACAATAAAGAGGCTATAGCGAGGCTAAGAGTTATACGATCCACTGTTACACATTGAAATTACTGGCTGGGGGACTAGGATTCGAACCTAGATTAACGGAGTCAGAGTCCGCTGTTCTACCGTTGAACTATCCCCCAAAAAGCTTGATTTATCAAGTTCTTATGCCGATCTTACAGGTCGCTTTATGAGCGCATGGGCGCAGTCCAATGAGCCATCGAACGAGGCTTCGCCAAAGCGATTACCACGGGCGATATAGGAAAAACTATTCACCCCGTCTACCGCCTCCTGCCGAAGTGCCGGATGGGCTTAGCACCGGGCGTCCGCGGGTCATCCAATGTCGCCGCTCCAACGCCGTATTTCCCCGATCACTGCTCCGTTGCTCAAAGCTTGTGCAGCAAGAGCGATCGCACCCTGGGGCCGCCTGGGTTGCGCGCACGGCCGCGGCTGCTACACTTGCGCGATTTTATCAACATCGCCGTGCTGTCGAGCCCTGCGCGGGCTTCGGCGCGGAGGAAGGTTTTTAATGGACGACGAGGCCCGGGGAACCGGCGGCCTCGACCGTGCCCGCGAGCCGGCGCCGCGACGACGGCGCCGGTGGGGCCGGCGAGCACCTTACCGCGTTTCGCGGCACCAGGAAGCGGGCGAGAGCGGCCGTCGCACTGATGCGACCTATGCCGCGCTCGATCTCGGCACCAACAATTGCCGGCTTCTGGTGGCGCGTCCCACCGGCGATGGCTTTCGCGTGGTCGACGCTTTTTCCCGCATCATCCGCCTCGGCGAAGGCCTATCGGCGTCCGGCCGTCTCAGTGAGGCGGCGATCACCCGCGCCGTACAGGCGCTCGCCATCTGCCGCGACAAAATAAAGAATCGCGTGGTGACGCGGGCACGGTTGATCGCGACCGAGGCGTGCCGGACCGCGGAGAACGGCGCCGACTTCCGCGCCCGCATCGCGCAGGAGGTCGGGCTTGAGCTGGAAATCGTCGATCGCGAAACGGAAGCGACGCTGGCGGCAAGCGGCTGCACGCCGCTGCTCGATCCGCAGGCCGAGGGGGTGATGCTGTTTGATATCGGCGGCGGTTCCTCCGAGCTTGTCCGGCTTGGTCCCTCGCGTCCAAGCCGGCGCGGGCCGCCGCCGCCGGATATCTTGGGTTGGATTTCTGTTCCCATCGGGGTGGTGACGCTCGCTGAACGCCACGGCGGCGTCACAGTCACCCGTGAAGTCTACGAAACCATGGCGTCGGAAGTTGCCGGTTTCATCACCCGCTTTGCCGATGAGCACCACATGCGCGGACTTGGCGCAATCCATTTGCTCGGCACTTCGGGAACGGTCACGACGATCGCCGGCGTTCACTTGGAGCTGAAGCGCTACGAGCGCCGTTACATCGATGGCTGCTGGATGACCGACGAGCAGATTTCCAACGTGATCGAGCGGTTGCTTGCCATGAGCTACGAGGACCGCGTAGCCAACCCGTGCATCGGAGCCGAACGGGCCGATCTGGTGCTCGCCGGGTGCGCCATTCTGGAGGCGATCCGCCGCGCATTTCCCTGCCAGCGCGTGCGCGTGGCCGACCGTGGGTTGCGCGAAGGCATGCTGGTGCAGATGATGCGGGCAGACGGCGTCTGGGCCCGGACGGAGGACGCCGTATCATGACCGCTTCCGGCGATCGCGGCCGTGCGCTGAAGGTGCGGGTCAAGCGCGCCAAGGGGCGCTCCCTTTCGTCCAAGCTCTGGCTCGATCGGCAACTCAACGACCCTTACGTCGCACGCGCCAAGCGCGAGGGCTATCGCTCGCGGGCAGCCTATAAGCTCGCGGAAATCGACGACAAGCATCATTTTCTCAAGCCGGGCGCCAAAGTAGTGGATCTTGGTGCTGCGCCCGGCGGCTGGAGCCAGATCGCGGCGAAACGCGTGGGCGCGGCGGAGGGCAGGGGCCGGCTCGTCGCCATCGACCCGCTCGCCATGGACGCAATTCCCGGCGTCGAATTCCTGCATCTCGATTTTCTCGATCCAAGGGCGCCGGAGGAGTTGCGCAGGTTGCTTGGCGGTCCGGCCGACGTTGTTCTGTCGGACATGGCGGCGAATGCCACCGGTCACCGGCAGACCGATCATCTGAAGATCATGGCTCTGGTCGAGGCAGCGGCCGACTTTGCGTGCGAGGTGCTCAAGCCCGGTGGGGTATTTGTCGCCAAGGTGCTTCAGGGTGGAACCGAGGCCGTGCTTCTGGCAGAGCTGAAGCGGGACTTCGCCAGTGTCAAACATATCAAACCGGCAGCAAGCCGCTCGGATTCGGCCGAGCTCTATCTCTTTGCTGGCGGCTTCCGCGCCAAAGGGGCATAACGGTCATGGCGCTCCGGCTCGTCATTGGAAACAAGAATTATTCCTCCTGGTCCTTGCGTCCCTGGATGGCCATGAAGGTGGCGGGCATCCCATTCGAGGAGACGGTGATCTCGCTCGATGCGCCTGATTTCAAGGAGCGGATCCTGAAACTCTCCCCGGCCGGCAAAGTGCCGGTGCTGGCCGACGGCGACTGGCACGTCTGGGAATCGCTGGCGATCCTCGAATATCTCGCCGACAAATTTCCCCAGGCGGGACTGTGGCCCGCCGAGGCGGCGACGCGGGCGCATGCCCGTGCTCTTGCCGCCGAGATGCATGCGGGATTTGCGCCGCTGCGCCGCCATTGTCCGATGAATATTTGGCGCGCGCTAAAACCGCGGGAGCTTACGCCGGAAGTCGAGGGTGATGTGAGGCGCATTGATGCGATGTGGACGGAATGCCGCGCACGCTTCGGCAAGGGAGGGCCGTTTTTGTTCGGCGCCTTCGGCGCGGCGGATGCAATGTATGCCCCCGTCATTTCGCGTTTTCACACCTATTGCATTGAAGTGAGCGCCGCCACCCGCGCCTATATGGACACGGTGATGTCGCTCCCGGCCTGGTCCGAATGGACCGCGGCGGCGCGCCAGGAGCCTTGGGTGCTGGCGCGATGCGAGGTCGATTGGCCGAATGTTTTGAAGGGATAAAGTCTTTGGGGATGACCTGCGTACCCGCTTGAGTTTCCTAGTAGCGAAAATCCCTCTGGTAGGCTAAATCAACGTCGTTTCTTCGCCAGCCGGCGGGAAACGCAAGTTTATGGTACGACATTTCCCCAACGCGGCCTAGCTCTTGACGCGAGGCCAAGTTCCGATCGCGAGCCGGCGGGGCCGGCGAAAGGAAGGCATCTATGCATATTCTGTTTGTGGTTGGCCGCGTCCTGCTCGTGCTGATCTTCATCAATTTTGGCGTGGGAACGCTTCTGGATATCTCCGGTACTGCGGCGAGCATCGCCGGCTATGTAACGGTGCCCGATGCGCTGTCGGGCTTTGCGGCGCAGCTTCAGCAGACGACCGGCATGACCGTGCCGCAGCTCCTGGCTATCGTTGTTGGCGTGGTGGAATTGGTCGGCGGCCTGCTTATAGCCTTCAACATCGCGACGCGCTGGGCGGCTGGCGTACTGGCGCTCTTTACACTGCTGGACATATTCTATGTCCATAATTTCTGGAGCATGGCAGCGGCAGTCCGCCAGGAACACCTGATCCAGGCTTTGAAGGATCTTTCCATTATCGGCGGATTGCTGACATTCGTCGTGCTCGGTTCCTGGCGCCCAATGCCGTCAGGCAATAAGGTTTAGCGAGGCTGCGCGTAAGCCCGCTTCTTCTCTGTCGGGCGAAAAGGAAAAGGGCGGCCGAAAGGCCGCCCTAAGTTTGATACGCTACGCGGGAGGAACCCCTAACGGTCGGCCCCAAAACCGTGGGCCGCGTAAGCTAAATCATAGAAGCTTCGTATGTGATTCGTGCGCTCGCGTCACCCTCAAATTGAAGCTCTGCTGGGCTCCCAGGTAACGAGGATCACGTCTTTTTCGGCGTCGAGCACGCGCTTGGGTCCGGGCCTAAGGCCCCGGCGCCGGAGCACTTCTTCCGGGGTCAATGCCGGAACCTCCGGGAATACCGGGCGTCCGCCGGGTAGGTGGACGTGGTCGGCGCGCGTCAGGTAAAAGGCGTCGTAGCCGATGCCGAGAAACAGCCCGAAGATTTCCGTGCCGCCGATGACGGCCAGCACGCCGCCCGGAATGCCGAGCGCGCCCCACGCATCCTCGAAGGTGGCGCCGGCGGGATTCCAAAGGACAGCCTTTGGATTGTCGGGATGCGGGGCGATGGCCACGACCCGGCGGGTGACGATCAGGCGGGGCCGGACTGACGCCTTCGGGCCGCCTTCATGGGAATGGCGGCCGTGCACGACCGCATCGGCGCGCTCAAGCGAGCCGTGGAAGAAACGCTGATCGGCCTCGATCTTCAGCTCAGGCGGCATGACGCCGGCGGCGTTCGCCAGCATGCCGTCGGCGGAGACGATGGCATATCCTTCGATGCGGGCGAGGCGCGGCACGGCCATTCCCAAACCATAGAGCCCGGGACGTTGCCGTCCCGGCGCTCGAAAGCCAATCACGGTTCGTGGCCGTCGCCGTTACTCGACGGTGCGGATCACGCTGCTCATTGGCCGCGCGCTTATAGCGGCCGGATTCATTTCCTTCATGACCATGTCGTCATATTCCGGCAGTGTTTTAAGGGGCTCCTTGGCCTTCATGTGCACGATCTTGTATCCATCTGCCTTCATTTGCGCGAGGAGGCCACGGACCGCATTTGCTGTCCATGGATGGATATCATGCATCAGGATGATGGCCTTGCCGTGCTTCTTGAGCTTGTCCATCACGGCTTTCACGACCTGCTCCGGCTTGCGCATCTTGAAGTCAAACGAGTCGAAATCGGTTGAGAACATGGCGACGTTGCGGCTGCCGAGATAGGTCATCAGCTCCGGCGGTTGCCTAAGCGCTGGAAACCGGAAAAACGGTGCCTCTTGCCCGCTGTCGCCAATCGCTATCTTGACGGCGCTCATGCCCTTCTCGATCTCGTCCTTGGGCTCGTAATCGCGAACTTCCCGTTTCCCATTCCCGATCGGCATACTGCCTCTTGTCTTGCTGAGGTCCTGATGTGTCCAGGTGTGGGATCCGATGGTGTGGCCCGCTGCGGCGACTTTCTTCAAGATCTCTGGGTAAATCGTTGCATTGTAGCCGATCGAAAAAAAGATCGCTTTCACGCATTCTTCCGCCAGCGCCTGCAACACGATAGGTGTCGTCGGCCAGGGGCCATCGTCGAAGGTCAGCACGACTTCGCCGGGTCGCAGAAAATCATACATTTTGAAGTGCTCGAAACCGAAGCCGGGACCGCCGGTGGTGTCGATCTCAACGACGCGCGAGACGCCGAGCGCGTTGGGATTGGCGCAGGCGGCGGCAACTGCCGGAGACGCGGCCCCTTGCGTGGCTTGCGGCGCCTCGGTGGCCGGCCCGGAGGACGCGCCCGGCGCCGACGGCATCGGTCCCAAGACCCGCTGCGCCTGTGCGACGCCGAGAGTCGCCAGGGAGACTGATATTGCAAGGAAATAACCACCAAAACGCATCGCTTCCTCCATTCCGCACGAGCGCGGAGCATGTTTCCAGGTTCCGACAAGTCGGTATCTGGGTATCACCCGAATGTGATTTCGGGACATTCTGGCATGAACAAGGCCACGCTGCGAGTCTCGGGTTCGCGGGCATTTATGGACCGCCGATTAACCTTATCAGCATGGCAATCCTGCGGCTGAAATGAAAACCCCCCGACAGCAAGGCGGCCAATAAATCTCGTCAAGATTTTGCCGGTGTCCCGATGAAATCCCGCTTGGCTAGATCGACGCCGGCGTGGCGCAAAAGGTCATAGGCGGTGGTGCAGTGGAAATAAAAGTTCGGCAGTGAATGGCCCAGCAGCAGCGATTGTCCCATATAGGTGCGCTCCCCGCTGGAACCGGCGATCTTGATTTCCTTATTTTCGCTGCCCTCGATCTGCTCGCGCTTCAGGCTTTTGAGGAAATCCACCGTTTTGGCGATGCGGGCCTTCAACTCGGGAATGCTCGTTTCCGTGTTGGGCAGCGCAGGCGCTTCCACGCCGGCCAGCAGGCTGCTCACGCGGGCGGCGTGCTTTGATGCTTCCTGCACCTGACGCACCAGCGGGTACATGTCGGGGTAAAAGCGCATGTTCAGCAGCACGGAAGGGTCGACCTTTTTCGTTTCGGCATAGGCCGCGGCCTTGTCCAGTACGCCCGAAAGAGCGGTCAAATGCTGCACGAAAATGGGGACGGATACGGAATACATGGAAATCGGCATGGAAGGCGGCCTTTTGCGATGACAAGGATGGGCGTAAGCTTAGCCTTTTTGCGCCAGGTCTCAAGTCTCAAGCGCGGTGCGTCTCCATGACTGCGTATTCAATTGTGAAACAGCCAAAGCTCCCCTTTCTTCGTCATGGCCGGGCTGGCCATCTCGCTTAGGAAGGCAGTGCGTCTCTTATCGGGATCGCCGGAACTTCAGGCGCGAAGACGGCGCTTCACGCCTTTTGTCCGGCGATGACGAGCGGAGGCATAGCTCCGCCGGCCCTGTTTTTTGCGGCGCGGGCGCGCCGTCGTCTCATTTTCCTTCTCCCCAATGAGGGGAGCGGAGCGCCGAAAGGCGCATCAAACTTTCAGAGCCATGACCTCTCAGCCATGGCGCGCCCTTTGGCGATAAGGGCGCACGCCTCCCGGCGCTCCACTGGCGGCGTTTTCCTTCCGGCGCCGGGCCGCGCTTTCCGCCGGAGGCCGTCAACCAACCGAGCCTCCGGTCGTCAGCCAGCTCCTGGCGGGGGTCCCTAGTGACCCCAGGCGGAGCCCCGACGCCGCCCGAGTGCAGGCTTTGCGAAAACCTGCCCGCGGGCGCCGCACCAAGAGCGAGGCCG
>Ga0082335_1001649_pt1 | contig 45736 bp, 32 predicted proteins | sample Subgrocontami58m_FD_72375 | JGI IMG/M metagenome (GOLD analysis project Ga0082335, IMG submission 72375) | Subsurface groundwater microbial communities from S. Glens Falls, New York, USA - GMW37 contaminated, 5.8 m (SPADES assembly) (version 2) ...
TCCAGCAGTTCTTCGTTGGGCAGGTCAAAGGCATGGGTGAAGAACAGATCCGCCCTGGCGAGGGCGCCCTTGACGATGGGCGGTACCCGCCAGGCATGAGGCCGGTCCGGGAGATCGATCCAGAGTACCGAAGGCTGAGCTTGCCGCAGCAGGACCCCGTTTTGGATCCAGGCCACCACTGCCTCGTCCACGAGGTTAGCTCCCCCGTGCAGGCCATCGGCGGCCGCCAGGATCAGGACCTCCTGGCCGGCCTGTATTGTTGCGCAGTTGTCCAACAGATCATTGAGTGTAACGGCTGCCTGGTTTGACATCAGCATCGGTAGGCCCCCCCCTCCTGATTAAATGTTGATAAATAGGTGCATTTCGGTTACTGAATGTTCTTACTAACCCCGATAAACGGGATAAGTCCTGCCAAACAGGATAAATGCATTCACGAAATTGCTTTCCACCGGGAAGCAATTTCTAACTTACTAAGACGAAGTGCCCTGGCTGTCAAGAAGAAATGGCGGCCTCGGGTTGGCGAAACTATTGAACATGATATATAATGGAATTTCAGGCAAGGTTATGGAACATAAACAGGGGGAAGAACGTTGCTCAAGTTAAGCGATCGTCATCAGTGGATCATTCAGTCCGAGATCCGGAACATGACTATCGAATGTGCGCTGGTGGGCGGCATCAACCTGGCGCAGGGGGTCTGCGATACGGAAGTGCCGTTGGTGGTGCGCCGCGGAGCCCAGGAAGCCATCGAGGCCGGCATGAACACGTACACCCGCTGTGAGGGACTCGAGGAGTTGCGGGGCGCCATCGCGGAGAAACAGAAGCGATTCACCGGCCTGGCGGTGGACCCGCAGAGCGAAATTATCGTCACCAACGGCGCTACCGGGGCGATGTATTGCACCTGCCTCTCCCTTTTGAATCCCGGCGATGAAGTCATCATTTTTGAGCCCTATTACAGTTATCACATCAATACCCTCGTCGCCGCCCAGGCGGTGCCGGTCTATGTTCGCCTGACGGCGCCCGGCTGGTCCTTTTCTTACGACGACCTGAAGAAGGCGAAAACGTCCCGCACCCGGGCCTTGATTCTCAATACACCGTCCAACCCTGCGGGGAAGGTTTTTACCCGGGGGGAAATGGAAACGATTGCCCGCTTTGCCGTCGAAAACGATCTTTTTGTTTTTACCGATGAAATCTATGAACATTTTCTCTATGATGGGAACCGGCACATTGCCCTGGCTACATTACCGGGCATGAAGGAAAGAACGATCACCATTTCCGGTTTGTCCAAGACCTTCAGCGTTACGGGATGGCGCATCGGCTATGTTTTGTGCGCAGCCCGCTGGGCGCAGACCATCGCCTATTTCAATGACCTCGTTTATGTCTGCGCACCGGCGCCCTTACAGGTGGGAGTGGCCAGGGGGCTGATGAATCTTGGACCGGACTATTACGAGGGATTGATAAGTACCTATACTAACAAGCGAAACAAGATATGCAGCGCCCTTGCCCAGGCCGGCATGACGCCCTTTATTCCCCAGGGCGCCTATTATGTATTGGCCGACATGTCGGCTGTTCCCGGCAGTTCGAGCAAGGAAAAGGCGATAACGCTGCTCAGAGAGACGGGCGTTGCCTGCGTGCCCGGCGCGGCTTTTTACCATGACGGCAGCGGGGAAAACCTGGCCAGGTTCTGTTTTGCCAAAGAAGACCACGTCCTGGATGAAGCCTGTGCCAGGCTGCTGAGACAATGAAACACCCTCCCCGGAACAGAGGGGAGAAAAAGCATAAGCAAGTCAGGATTTCCCGTTTAGCGGGTTTTGGCGATGAGGTAAAATGAGATGTGGGTCATAGATATCCGGCATTGGTTGAATGAATCTCACAGTGGTCCGGCGGTGCCGCAACTGAAGAAGAAGGTTGAAAAACTTAAAGAAATTATAATATTTGCCACCTCGGTGGAAGCCTTTGTCCCGGTAAAATCCTTTCCCCGGTGCGACCGCAGACCGGCAAGGAAACTCTGCAACGGACAACTGAACATCCAGGTGATTTCCGATGATGAAATTTACTGGATATGTCCGCTCTGTGCCGATGAGGGCGTCGTTCACGGCTGGAAAGACCTCTTCTGGAACATTAAAATCGATGATTTTGAAGAGGAGATTCACTGATAATCGCGTAAGGAAAGGAGATTACCATGAAGATAAAGACCTCGGGCACACCGGTTTTGTATCTGGTCGCCCTTCTGCTGGCAGCGGTATTGGGCTGCGCGGCGGTGCTGGATAAAACGAGGCTTGACCCTCCCCGCATGCAGCCGGAAGAGCTAAAAGCGCGCCTGGACGATCCTTCCCTGGCGATCATCGACGTCCGGGCGGATTTAGACGAAGAAAGCGGCCCCGGCAGGATCCAGGGGGCCGTCCTGGAGATTTACAATGAGGTGGCGAACTGGGCGCCGAAATATCCCAAGGACAAGACCATTGTCCTGTACTGCGCCTGAATCAACGAGTCAACCAGTGCTCGTGTAGCACAGGAATTGATGGCCCGGGGATACAAAAAAATTTATGTGCTCCTAGGCGGCTGGTTCGCCTGGGAGAAGGCCGGCTATCCTCAGGCGTCCGGAAAAGGAAAAGGGGACAGGCCGCTTCCCCGGCCCTGACAGCAGCCTGTCCTTCTCTTTTCGATAGTGTCAATTACTTCGTCGCCGCGTCGACGACTTCTTTGGCTATAGCGGGCAGTTTGCCGCGCAGCAGAATGTCCGCTTCGTCATCGAAGAAAAGCTTCTCCCCGGGTTGCGCCGTGTAGATGGGGAGCACCCCCTCCACGGTCACGTCGAGGCGCATACTGAGATTGCCGAAGCTTTTGGCAAAGACGGTCTGCCCTTCTTTGGTCAAGAGCCAGTTGACCAGAACCTTTGCGGCGTTGGGATGGGCGAATTGGGTCGGCACCCCGAAGCAGCCGGATGCCGGGGTAACATAGGTTCCTTCCTTGGTGTAGACCACATCTATCGGAGCGCCGGTCTTGATGAACTGCGTCATCATGTCCGGAAAGGGACCTATCCCGATGGCATATTTCCCCCGGGCCACGGATTCTATGTGCGTGCGGTTGTCCCTCTGGATGACCGCCTCCTGCTGTTTTATCAGTTGTCTCAGCCACCCTTTGGTCTCTTCCAGGTTCCAGACATGCTGGGCCAGGAGGCTGAGGACGGCGTTGCCCGTGCCCGTCACGGTGGGGTCATTGATGGTGATTTTGCCTTTGTACTGGGGCTTCAGCACATCCTTCCACGAGGTTATCTCCCCTTTCTTGACCTGGTCGGTATTGTAAATCATGTAGCGCTGGATGCTGCCCAGCATGCCCACGGCGAACTTGTCCCCGTCCATAAAGGGGACCCGGCCGCCGCGCCAGTATTTGCCCTCTTTCACTTCCGGGAGAATCAACAAGGGTTCGATGGGCGCCAGGATGCCTTCCGGTTTCAGGACGGTGAGCAACGAACCGGCGCCGGCGGCGAAGACATCGGCCAGATAGAGTCCCGCCCGTTTCTCCGTGGAAGCCCGGGCTGTCATATCGGCCCCCCGGCTGAAAGGCGTAAATTCAATGGTGATGCCGTATTTGTCCTTGAAAGCCTGAGCCAGGGCATTCCTGGTTTGCGGGGACCATTGGGCGTAAAAAGAGACCACCCCCTCTTTTTTCGCCGCTGCCAGGGTTCTTTCCCATTCCTCTTCCCAGGCGGCCTTACCGGTGGCCGGGGATACGGCCGCCGGCGCTTTTTTGGCGGAAGGTGCCTTTTTCTCCATCTCGGCAGCGGAATATCCGGCGGACAACACTAAAACAGAGACGACCGAAAAGAATAAATTAACCCACCCTTTTTTCATGTTTTTTACCCCCCTTGAATTCTGAAAAATGGATTATATTACTATACTTGACGGCTTCATAAGAAGTCCGACCCCCTTTTTGTCATTCCGGACTTGATCCGGAATCCAGTTCTTTGCGGTAGTTACGTTTTTTCTGGATTCCGGCTTCCACTGGAATGACGTCATGCGGTTCTTGGAGAACTATTTACGGGTCCATCATACTCGATAAACCCGAAAAAAGTCCACTCCTCCATCGTTTATCTCCCATTGGCCTTTCATGTTCCTTATTTCGGGATTGAGAGGCAACATATTTGGGCACCGGGGAGCTTACTGTTAAGGGAAAAGATGTTATGGGCAGGAGGCAATTGGCCTCTCCCCGGCAAATGAGCAGCATGGGGTAACGGCATTTTTAAGCGGTAAAGAATTCGGGGCGGGCGGGAACCCGCCCCGATAGATCAGGATCACTATTCGCCCAGCAAGGCGCGCTTCACCAGGGTGCGGGTGATTTGCACCTTGTAATCGTTCTTCATTAGCGGGATTACGCCTCGTACAGCAGCGGTTGCCGCCGCTTCGGCGTTGGCGGCGTCCAGGGGTTTCCCCTTCACCGCCTGCTCGGCGGCCAACGCCCGGAAGGGCGCCGGTGCCACTGCTCCCAGGACGATGCGGGCATCCTGGCAGATGCCCTTTTGCACGGTGATCAGGGAGGCGATGCTGACGATGGGGAAATCCAGGGATTTCCGGATACGGAATTTTTCAAAGGCCTGTTTGGCCGCCGCAGGGGGTTGGGGCACCTGAATCTCCGTTACAATCTCATCTTCCTGCAACGCCTTGCCGGCGGCCGTAAAGAAATCCTCGATCCGGACCACCCGGGCGCCTTGCGGCCCGGCGATTTTCAGCTTGGCATTTAAGGCCATGAGGGCCACGGCTATATCGGAAGGGCTGACGGCGACACAGCCGCAGTTGAAGCACCGGTCGGCCGACGTTTCCAACTGGCTGGCGGAGAATCCCGGCGCGTCTTCAATCTCCAGGCCTCTTTGGGAGAGGTCAATCTTTGCCACTTCCACGCGGTCCGTCTTCTTCAGGCAGGCGCTCTCAAATTTCAGGAATGAGGCGGTCTGGTCTTCCCGGCCCGCCGACCCGGCAACGCCCAGGTAATCGTTAATGGCCTCTGCCGCCCTTCTCCCCGCCGCCAGGGATTCGATCACGCTTCCCGGACCGGCGGCCACCTCTCCACCGGCGAAAACGCCGGGCAATGATGTTTCCTGGGTTTTCTTATCCACGGCGATCAAGCCCCGTTCCAACTTCAGCGGCGCCTCCGCCCCCAGGAAGGCCAGGTCGGCAGCCTGCCCGACGGCCATGATGATGACATCGGCCTCGAAGGTGGTCTTGGCCGCCTGGTCGTAAGAGGGGCAGAAACGGCCCTCTGGATCGAACACGGAAGTGCAGCAGACCATCTCCATACCCGTGACTTTGCCGTCGGCCGCTAAAACCCTTGACGGTCCCCAGGAGGGTTGAACCTGTACGCCTTCTTCCAGGGCCTGCTCGATTTCCGCGGGAAAAGCCGGCATTTCGGTCCGGCATTCCAGGCAGGTGAGCGTGACCTCTGCCGCCCCCAGGCGCCGGGCGGTGATACTCACGTCTACGGCGACATTGCCGCCACCGATGACCAGCACCTTCTTGCCCGGCAGTTTCCTATCGCCCAGGTTTGTGTTGATCAGGAATTCCAGGCCCGATTTAGTCAGCTGTTCGCCCTCCAGGCCGATGGCCCGCTGCTTCCACAGTCCGGCGGCCAGGAAGACCGCGTCGAAATCCCTCTGCAGATTTTCGACGGTGATGTCCTTGCCTATTTCCACTTGCAGCTTGAATTGCACGCCGGCTTTTTCCAGGGTCGCTACGGCCCGCCGGACGATATCTTTGGGCAGCCGGTAGGCGGGTATCCCGTAAGTGAGCATCCCGCCGGCTGCGGGCATTTTGTCGAAAACAATGACCTGATGCCCCGTCATCCGGAGGTAGTAGGCGGCGGCCAGACCCGCGGGACCGGAACCCACGACGGCCACCTTTTTGCCGGTTTCCTGCTCCGGCGGGCGGATGATTGCGGTGGCATGTTCCAGGATGTAGTCACCCAGATGGCGTTCGATACCCCGGATGGAGACGGACTGGTCGAAATCCTGCCGGTTGCATTCCTGCTCGCACCAGTGGGGGCATACCCGGCCGGTGACGGCGGGCAGAGGGTTATTCTTCAGGATCACGGCGGCGGCTTCGGCAAGTTTGCCCTCCCGGACCAGGCTCAGGTACGTGGCAATCTGAATTGTGCCCCGGCAGGCCTGAGTGCAGGGAGTATCGGCGACCCGGCAACCGCCGAAGATCGAATGGTACTGGTTTTCGCCGTTCAGGGCGTAGCAGCTCTTGCCTCCCTTGAGGTAACAGAAGATGCGTTCCCCGATGGCATGGGGGTAACGGTAATACCAGCAGCGGACATCCTGGCAGATGTTTCCGCCAATGGTGGCCATGTTGCGTATCTGGGGAGATGCCACGGCGGCCGCGGCTGCTGCCAGGAGCGGGTATTTCTCTTTTACTTCCGCCGCGGAGGCCACATCGGCCAGTTTGGCCAGGGCGCCGATCCGAAGTTTTTTACCCTCCTGTTTTATGTAATCCATTTCCGGGATGGACTTGAGGTTGATCAGGGCTTCCGGATAGTTAGGGAGAATCCTGTCTTTCAGGGCGCCCAAAAGATCGGTGCCGCCCGCCATCGCCCGGGATTTTCCACCATAGTCTTTCAGGAGCTTGACCGCATGCCTGGTTGTCCGGGCGTTTACATGTCGGAAGGTCTTCATCGGGTGCCTCCCTTCTTGCCCAGGGCCTTCAGTATCTTATCGGGCGTGGCGGGATAGTCCATAATCCGTGTGCCGATGGCGTTGTAGATGGCCATCAGGACAGCGGCCGGTCCGGGGGCGGTGGATATTTCGCCGATGCCGATCGCCCCGAAACGGTGGCTGGGCATCGGGGTTTCCAGGATGACGGTGATGAATTCCGGCAGGTCGGGATAGGTACGCCATTTGTAGTCGATCATGTTGCAGTTCATTATCCTTCCGTTGCGTTCGTCGATAATCGTTTCCTCAAAAAGAGCGGTGTCCGTGCCCGCGGCGCCCAAAGAGCCATGCAACTGCCCCTCCAGGACCAGGGGGTCGATGATGCGGCCGCAGTCGGAAGCGGTGACGATGCGCTTGAGGTCGGCCTTGCCCGTTTCCGTGTCCACCTCCACCTCGGCGAAGACCGTCATGAAGTTGGGCAGGGTGAAGTCGGTTTCAAACCGCCCCTCGCCCTGGCAGGTCTGCATTATTCCCAGCACCCGCCGCCAGGGGATGGGCTTTCTTTCGGGATTGTAAGGGTCGAACAGCAGGCCGTCTTTGGTGGCCAGCTCTTCCGGCTTGAGGTTCATGGCCGGCGCCGCCAGGGCAAAGAGCTTCTTTTTGGCGTCTTCGGCGGCGTTGATGACCGCCGTTCCCAGGGCGTAAGTGCCCCGCGACCCCACCAGACCGAAGTCGAAGGGATTGACCAGGGTGTCCGGGGGCGTCATGTTGACCTTGTCCAGGGGCAGGTCCAGCACCTCGGCCACCATCTTGCAGAGGGAGCTGCGCTGGCCCATACCGGACTCGGAGGCGCATATCGAGACGACCGCCGTGCCGTCGGGATTCAAGCGCACGTAGGCCTCGGAGGGGTCTTCACCCACGTCGGCATTGCCGTGGACGCTCACACCGACGCCGGTTCTTTTAGCGCCGGCCACGGTTGTGGCTCGCCCCCAGCCTTTCCATTTCTCTTGCCAGCCGAAGGCTTCGGCGCCCTGCACCATGGCCTTGGTATAATCCGCCGCCCGGCAAACATGCCAATTGCCGTCGCGCCAGAAGTACCCGTCGCCGGGTTTGATGAAGTTCTTCTTATAAAATTCCAGCGGGTCCAGAGCGGCTTTTTCCAAGGCGATGGTCACCAGGGGCATGAGGGCGCTCTTCAGCTCCTGCCCGCCAAACCCCCGGACCACCCCCGAGGGATTCCGGTTGGTGCAGACCACATGGGGCTGAAAGTTCCAGTTCTTGCATCTTAAGGCGAGCTGGGCTTCGCCGCAACCGACGGCGACCATGCCCTGGGCGGTCTCCGATGCGGCGCCGGCGTTGACCAGCCAGCGGGCGGACACGGCGGTGACGGTGCCGTCCTTCTTGATGCCGATCTTGCCTTGCATCCGGGAGCCCAGCCTGAGGGTGTAAGTGGCCATATGCTCTTCTTTGGTGAGATAAATCTTCACCGGCCGCGCCGTGGCCCTGGCCAGGGCCGCTGCCCAGCCGATCTGGATCAGGTTGCCGTTTTTCGTGCCGTAGCTGCCGCCGCACTGGGTGCTGATGGCCCGCACGTCGGCCAGGCCCATGAAGGGCTGGCTGACCAGCCGGTTCATCGAGGCCGACTGCGAGGATATCCAGATCGTGAGCTGGTTGGGGCCCTCCCATTGAGCGATCACGCCCGGCGGTTCGGGAGGCAGGGGATTGGGGAGGTTTTCGTAGGCATATGTCCCCTCGGCGATAAAATCGGCCTCCTGAAATCCCTCTTCCACATTGCCGAGGACGATCTCCTGCAAGGCCTTGTGGCCGAATTCCGGGGCGCCGCGCGGAAACAGGTTGCCCGGAAATTCGTCGTAAAGCTGGGGCGCGCCTGATTTGAGGGCTTCTTCCACATCGTATACCGCCGGCAGCTGCTCATACTCTACGGTGATCAATTCCGTAGCTTCTTCGGCTATTTCGGGCGTATCGGCAGCCACCAGGGCGACCCCGTCGCCCACAAAGCGCACCTTGCCGTCCAGGAGGCGGCGATGAGGGGGGGTGCCGGCCCGCCAGGTCGGTACATTCTTATGAGTGAGAACGGCGCGGACGCCGGGATAAGCCTCCGCCTTTGTGGTGTCGATATTTTTAATGATGGCGTGGGGATAGGGGCTTTTGAGGGACTTACCGTAAAGCATTTTGGGCGGATGAAGGTCGTCAATGTACTGGGCCTTGCCCGTAACTATCTCCCGGGCATCTTTACGGGGTGTTGCCTTGCCGATATGGCGAAATTTTTCAGTCATGGGTCTCGCTCCTTTTGCCCGCCGCTTCCTTGACGGACCGGATGACCCCATAGTGGCTGATGCAGCGGCAAAAATTGCCCGCCAGGGCTTCTTTGATTTCTCCCTCCGTGGGATCGGGGTTTCTGTCCAGGAGGGCCTTGGCGGTCATGATCTTGCCGGGCGTGCAAAAGCCGCACTGGAAGGCGGAGTTGTTAATAACTGCCTGTTGCAGGGGGTGGAGGTGGCCGGTTTGCCGGTCTTCCAACCCTTCGATAGTGGTGATGCTCTTGCCGTCACATTCCACGGTCAGGGTCATGCAGGACAGGATCGGCTTGCCATCCATTATCACCGTGCAGGCGCTGCAAGCCCCATGGTCGCAACTGATCTTCGTGCCCGTGAGCCTCAGATTTTCCCGGAGGGTTTGGGCCAGGGTCTGCGCCGGGTCTACGGCATCGGTCCGCCGTCCGATTTCAAATTCATAGCGCTCGCCATTGACGGTCAAAACGATGGCCGCTTTGTCCGTCTTGGCAGCGATTCTTGAGTGACTTCGCGTTTTTGCAACGTCTCCAGCCGCCATTGTTACTTTCCTCCCGTGGTAGGTTAAGAATGCTTCCTTGAGATGCACCGGGATATCTAAGATAAAGTGCGCTTACTGTCAAGAAAATATAAACGACTGGTTTGCCGAAGGGTGGCCGTGGCCGGCGGGATGCAGGCTGGTTATCTGCCGCTGGATGAGGGATTTGCTTGCCAAGTTTTTCTTGACACACCGTTGCCGGTGTTATATTCAAAGTCCAATAGAAGATGCCTCAAAAATAGCCGGTAAAAATAGCTAATAAAATAGGACATTAAGAAGAAGCGATTGCTGATCTATTCTTCGCGAGAGGAATAACAAACATCCAATCCGGTGTTGCGAACACGAAACGGTCTTACCTGTCCTGGCCAAAACTTGTAAATACTATTGTAATATCATCATTACGACAAACGAGCTGAGCGATGAGCCTAAATGATATTGATCCGATAGATTTTCAGATTATCAGTACGACCCTGACAGGCATAGTCCGGGAAATGCAGCTCCTGTTGTTTCGCACGGGCTATTCCACGGCCATCAGGGAGACGCAGGACGCCAGCTGCGCCATTCTCGATGCGGAAGGCCGCTTAATCAGCCAATACAAGTCTCTCTACATGCACTTAGCCATCGTGCAGGTCTTCATTCAGGCCGTCAAGGAGCAATACACCCCGGCCGAGATAGAGGAAGGCGATGCCTATATCCTGAACCATCCTTACCACGGCAACAGCACCCACGTCTCCGATGTCGCCGTCGTGACCCCTATTTTCCACCAGGGGAAACTGGTGGCCTTCTGCGCCAACATGGCCCATAAACCAGATATCGGAGGGGCGGTTCCCGGCAGCGCTTCAGGACAGTCTACGGAGATCTTTCAGGAGGGCCTGCTCCTGCCCCCGGTAAAGTATGTGGGACGCGGGCAGGTCAACAAAGAGGTCGAGACGATTCTGAGGGCCAACACCCGGACACCGGAACTGCTGATCGGCGACCTGAATGGCCAGGTGGGCACCTGCCGCATCGGCGAACAGAGAATTCAGAAGCTCATGGATAAGTATGGCCAGGATGTCGTTCTCAAAGCCTTTGACCAACTGCTGGACAAAACGGAAGACCATATCCGGTCGGAGATAAGCCAGTGGAAGGACGGCAGCGTGGAAACGGAAGCGATCCTCGATAACGATGGCGTTGAGCTTGATAAGCCGATCCGGCTGCATTTGCGGACAACTAAAAAAGGCGACTCCCTCACTTTTGACTTCACCCAGTCCAGCGATCAGACACTCGGTCCCTCCAATCTCCGCCCCGCGGGCAGCCGGTCGGCCTGTTGTTTTGCCCTTATTGCCATGACTGACCCCAATATAAGCAATAACGAAGGACTGGTGCGTGTCTTTGAGGCCAGGCTCAGAAAGCGTTCCATTTTGGATCCCGAGTCCCCGGCTCCCGTCAGCTGTTATTCTTCCACCATTGTCCGGGTGCTGGAGATGGTGGTCTTTACGCTCACCCAATTGATCGGTAAAAAGGCCATCGCATACAGCGGTACGGGCCTTACCCTCACCATGGGTGGAAGAAGCCTGGGCACGGGCAGTCCCTATATCCAGTATGAAATCATGGGCGGCGGCAGCGGTGCAGTTGAAGATGATGACGGAATTGAAGGACCGGGCCAGCTCCATGGTGCTCAAAAGACCATCAAATCTGTACCCATTGAAATTGTGGAATCGGAGTTCGCCTCTCGCATCCTGAGATATGAAAAAATTCCTGATACGGGAGGTGCAGGAAAATATCGGGGAGGAATGGCTTATATCAGGGAATATCTCATCCTCGACGAGACTGCCAGGGTTACGTTGCGGGGCAACCGGATTCTGGCCGCCGGCGTCAAGGGAGGCCTTGCGGGTACGGATAATTACGCCATCCTAAATCCGGGTACTCCGCAGGAGAGGCAACTGCCGGCCCGGACTACACTTATTCTGAAGAAGGGGGATGTCCTCAAGCTTGTTTCCGGCGGCGGCGGCGGCGTGGGCGATCCGCGGGAAAGAGACCGGCGGCAAGTAGTCGAGGATATTGAAGATGGCTTCGTCACTCCTGAAAAAGCGGAGGAAATATACGGGATTATATGGAGGGAGGATTAAGCATGAAAGCAGCGGTTCTTTATGAAGCTGGGCAGCCTCTTGTGGTGGAAGAGCTGGAGATGCCTTCGGTCGGGGACGAAGACGTGCTCATTAAGGTTTTCGCCTGTGGCGTGTGCCATACGGACCTCAAGGTTTTCGAGGGGAGGAATCATTTCCAATCTCCCACCATTATGGGACATGAGGTATCCGGTACCATCGAACGGGTCGGGGCGCGAAGCAGGGATTACTTCAAGGAAGGGGACCGCGTGATTATCGGTATGCGATATAAGTGCGGTCAGTGCCTTTACTGCCTCACCGCGCGGGAAAACCTCTGTGCCAACCGTCCCGCGCCCCCTGCTTTGCAACGTAAGGATGGAAAACCGGTCTATCGATGGAACGTGGGCGGATTTGCGGAATACGTCTCGGTACCATACTATATGGCTTTTCGTCTGCCCGGGGAGATAGACCTGGAGGAAGCTTCGGTGATCGGTTGCCGGGTGACGACGGCTTATAATGCCATAAAACATGCGGCCCACTTAGAGCCCGGGGATTCGGCGCTGGTCATCGGCTGCGGTGGGATCGGCCTCAACGCGATCCAATTCCTGAAATCTTTCGGGGCCTATCCTATTATTGCGGTTGATATCATAGATAAGAAATTGGCCGAGGCCAGGCGTTTCGGGGCAACGCATGTCATCAACGCCGGTTCAGAAGATCCGGTCCAGACGGTTAAGCGGCTGACTAACGGCGGGGTTGACAAGGCCTTCGAGGCCATCGGCAATCCCAAGACGGCCGATCAAATTATCCAGGCTACCCGGCCCGGCGGAACAGCAACCATCATCGGCGGCCTTGGCAGCGGACCCTTTACGATCTCGAGCGGCCGGTTTGTCACGAGCGAAGTTACAATTAAAGGAGTGTCGAGCAGGCGTGCCGCCGATGTTATAGAGGTATTGCAGATGGTGAAGGACAACAGGATCGATCTAAAAAGCCTCATTACGAAGAGATATGGCAAGGGCGAGATTAACGAAGCGCTGGCGGATTTGGAAAAAGGGCAGTTGCTGATGGGCATATCGCTGTGGTCATAAGTGGGACGGCAAAGGGAGACAACCTAATGAAAATGGGGATTAATGAAGTGAAAACTAAAGTTTTTTGTCGCTTGTTTCATCTTATGGGCTTAGGCCTGCTACTCATGGCTTTTTCCTTTTTTCTCAACCCATTGCCCGCAAAAGAAGCGCTGGCCGCCGCGGCAAGCAGCCAGGAGTGGGACGAGCTGGTAAGACAGGCTAAGAAAGAGGGTACCGTTAGCATTTACGCCACCGCAATTCAACCGGCAGTGCTTCCGCTGAGAAATGCCTTTAAAGCCAAGTATGGCATTGATCTGGAATTCGTTCAAGGAAGGCCCGCCGAGGTGGTCGCCAAGCTGAGTTCGGAAAGAAGCGCCGGTTTGTCCTTAGCCGACCTGGGTCATCTGGGGGAAACTACCAGTGCCATGGATATTAAGCCGATGAAGATAACACAGTCCTTGCCCAACCTGCTCTTATCATCGGACATCAAGGACCCCCGGAACTGGATCAATGGCAGTCTGCCATTATTGGATAAGGAAAACCATGTGCTCATGTTCACGGCAATGGCAATCCCCCATGGAGTAGTGAGTTCCGAGATCGTCAAGGAAAACGAGCTGGTTTCTTTCGCCGATCTTCTTGAGCCTAAATGGAAAGGGAAGATCGTCTTCTCCGATCCTTCAATTTCCGGGACGAGCCCCAATTTCTTGGCTGCACACTATAAAGCCTTTGGTGAGCAAAAAGCCCTGGCCGATTTCAAGAAACTCGCAGCTCAGGAGCCTGTCATCACCAGGGATCAGCGCCAGATGATGGAGTGGGTGGCCAGGGGCAAATATCTCGTTGGTCTGGGACAGAGCACGGCCCTTTTTGCCGAATTTAAAAGAGCTCAGGCGCCGGTGAGGCTTCTCAATTTACGAGAACCGCGCCAAATTTCCGGCGGTCCGGGGAATCTGGTTGTCTTCAGCAACAACCCCCACCCCAAGGCCGCTCAACTATATGTTAACTGGTTGCTCTCCAAAGAGGGGCTGACAATCTGGTCGAAAGCCCTGGGATATCCCGCCACCAGGGTTGATGTTGGCCAGGAATGGCTTGATCCCATGACAATCCCGCGGACCACTGATGTCTTTCCCGATGAAGAGCACATGAAGCTGCGCGTGAAAATGAGGAAAATTGCCGCGGAGATCTTTCTGCCGCCCGGGAAATAGCTCCTCCGTTTCGAAGAGGACTATAGATCATTCGGAACAATCCTCAGACTTTTCCCGGGCGCTATGGGCCAAGGCCCTTTTTTCCCGCGCCCTTATTTCACCAGAGGGCCGTAAATCTCTTTGGCCAGCTTTATGGCCTCCTTCTCCTTGACGAGGATGTGTTCCTTCCAGCCGCCAAAGTACTTCACGCCGGGACCTCGAATGGACTCCGGCGAGAGAAAGTCGGTGGGTACATCCTTCCGCGGGGTCTGGGTCATACTGGCTTTACTGTAAACGGTCATGCCTTCTCGGGTCATGAACCAGTTGATAAACACCTTGGCCGCGTTGGGGTGGGGCGCGTCGGCGAAATAGGAGAGACTTCCCGAGCCGCTGGGGATCAGGAAGACGCCTTCCTGAGGGACAACCCACTTGATCGGTGATCCGGCCTTCTGAAAGGCGCTGACTGATTCTCTCAGCGGGGCCAGGGCGATCGGATATTTGCCTCTGACGACCCATTCCACCTGCAGGCGTCTGTCCCTCGTAATCACAGGCTCCTGTTTGGAAAACTGGCGATGAAAATCCGGAACCATGGCAAGCGACAGGGTAGCCAGCATGAACCCAGCGCCCGTACCGGACACGGTAGGATCAAAAAAGGCCGTTTTGCCTTTCCATTTGGGATTAAGCAGGTCGGCATAACTCTTGATTTCGCCCGGCTGGACAAGTTCGCTGTTGATGGCCAGATGCGGCGTAACGCTGGGCCCGTTGCAGATCATATAGACATTTTCTTTGTCTATAAATGGAATTTCGCCGTCAAAGTAAGCGTTGCCGTCGAGGACTTCCGGAAGGACGAGAAGTGGCCTTAAAGGGGCGAAAACCCCGCTGGGTTTTAATTGCGTAACGGCAGTGGTCGCGCCACCATTATACAAGTCGCTGAGATAAAGCCCGGCTCTTCTTTCGGCGAAGATTTTCTGCGTCAGCTCGGCGCCCTTGCCGGTGACGTATTCGATCTCGATGCCGAATTTCCGCAAGAAGGCCTGGGCCAGTGCCGTGCGCACTTCCGGCCCTGCCCCGGAATAGAAGACCAGCTTGCCTTCTTTTTTGGCGGCGGCCACCGTCTTATCCCAGTCCTCCTGCCAATTCCGTTCGGCAATCTGGGCGGCGGGCGGAACAAGGGGGGCCGAAACAGCAGGTTCGGCCCAGGCCAGCAAGGCGGCAAAGGGGATGGCTGTCAAGATACCGATAAGTTTTTTCATGCGGGCAACCTCCTTCGATCGACGGGTACGTTTATTCATTCCGGCAATGATTATAGTAAACGCCTATGCCCCGTGGAGCGCCAGGGCGTATAAAAACACGGCAGTCATTCCGGGCTTGACCCGGAATCCAGAAAAATACACTGGATGCCGGCTTTCGCCGGCATGACTATAATTGAGATATCGTTTGCCGGAGTCTTAATTGCTGAAGATGTTCCCCGGGCCGACGGTATTTATAGGGGCGGCATCCTTGACTGCATGCCTCTTTTGGCCAGTTCCCTTTCGTACATGGTCCTGATCTCTGGTTCTTCATCAGCATATTCAATCTGGTCGGCGCCCTTCTTGGCCATCTCCGAGCTCAAATACTTAATGCCTATGGGATACTTGCGGCTTCCCGTGAATTTAAGCGCCACGTAGCGGGCCGGTTCCGGACCGGTATTGAAGTGCTGATGGAACCATCTCCCCGGCGGTACGAAGAGGCTGCCGGTGTGCCAGGGAACATGGACTTTCTCGTCCCCCTCGGGCCACATCAAGGAGTAACCCTCGCCGCCGACTATGACCACATTTGCCCCCGGACCATGCCGGTGGGCGTTTTTGTAACAGCCGACGGCGAATTCGGAGATGTGGGCCGCCATGGTGCTGTTCGCCATTTCGAAGATGACGGATGAGCCGCTGCCTCCCCGCTCCTTCAGTTCATAAAGCTGGAAATTGTGCACGTCCGGGATAAAATTGCTTTCCCACGACCGCCCGGTTTGCCCTGCGACCCGGTAGAGATTTCCCTGGCCGCTGAAATAGTCTTCTTCGCCGCTGTAGCGGTCTTTGAAGACGTAGTTGTTGTTAAAAATGAAGTCGAGGTTATGGTAGAGGTTGATGGCCAGCGGGGCGTTGGTGGCGGCCAGAAATTTTACCGGTTTGTCGCCATGGCCGTTGAAATGCTGGTGCCAGGCATTGAGAGGGATGGCAAAGAGGCTTCCTTCCTGCCACTCGAAGGTGCGCGGGCCGTCTCCTTCATTCCAGATGGCCGTAGCGCCGCGGCCCTCCAAGATGAGGACCATCTCCTCATAGAGGTGCTTCTCCGGTTTCAGGCTCTGGCCCGGCGCGATTTCGCAGACATAGCTGTCGGTAGTTTGTTCGTTGCCGATCAGATTGATAAAGCAGCCCTTTCCTCCCACGCGTGCCCAGGGTTCCAGCGGCAGTTGGGTGAGGTCTTCCACGAAATAGGCCCCGTAGACGGGAATGCCTTCGGACGCCACCCAGCGTTCATAAGATGTAACCTTGCCGGAGAGCTCGCCGATAACCGGGTATTCAGATGCCATTTATACTGCTCCTCTTGTTCTGCAAAAGGAAGGGCTTATAAAGAAAGGGACACTTAGATGCCCTTGGCGTAGGCTTCCCGCGTTCGCTTCCTCAACTCCTTAATAAAATTGAAAATATCTTCACCAGAGCGGAAACGGGAGCGATCATACTTTTCCCGATGAATCAATTCCCGGAGTGGGCGACGATAAGCGGGGCGTTTGCCGTCGGGATATCCCACGGGGATGATCGTGGGTATTTGCAGCTCCTCGGGCACATCCAGCAGCCTCTTCAGCGAGTCCTCCCAACTACTGTTCACGCTGCACCACTGAGCGCCCAAGCCCAGGGCCGCGGCCCCAAGGCAGAGCAGTTGCGTCGCATTGGCCATGTTTTTCTGATATACGGCCCCGGGGCCGCCTTCGCCAAAAACAAAGTTGGAGTACAATACGCTGGCCTGCACCGTCCGGCGGTCCCCGACGATCACAATCAACACCGGGGCGGTCTGCAGTGCCGGTTTGGTGTCGGGCCGGTCCCGGTAAGCCGGCATCCTCAGATCTTCAATTCTGGTGCGCTCGATATTGAAGACGCGTTCGCGATTCCCTTTAAAAAGTTCGGCGATCTGGTCTTTCGTCTTCTGGTCCTTGATGATGAGAAATTCCCAGGGTTGGCCGTTGGCCCCGGACATGGCCCACCGCGCCGTTTCGCAGATTTTTTCCACATCCTCGTCGGGAATGGGGTCCGGCTTAAATTTTCTGGTGCAGCGCCGCGTGCGGACAATCCTCAAAAACTCTTCGAAATCCATTTTCTTTGCCATGATGACTCCTTTCAATAATGCATTATTATTCCAATTTAGTAAGTTAGAAATTATTTTTTACATTTTTCTGGTAAAAATAATTTCGTTAAACGCATTTATCCTGCTTCACAGGACTTATCCCGTTTATCGGGATCCGGTGGACGCTATTTGCGCAGGGGAGCAAAGGTATCATTGGCCACTTTGCGCAGTTCTCCCTGCAGTTTCAGGTAGCTTTCGTCGGGGATGTTGGTTCCGGGCGGCGGTACAAGGATGGGGTCCCATCCTTCTTTGGATACGTCCAAGCGTTGCGATGGGTACCCGTGGTTCGGAGACCACACGGAAGCACCCTCTTTGCTGAGTAACCAATTGACAAACAATTTCGTTGCGCTGGGATGAGGCGCCTTGTCAAAGACCATGAGATTCCCGGCCCCCGAGGAGATAAAAGGAGGCTCTTTCAATTTGACATAAGTGATGGGGGCACCCGTTTTTTTGAAGCGGTCAAAACCGGCGGCACTTTGACCGATCGCCAGGGGATATTTACCGCGGGCCACCCATTCCAACAGGAGGTTCTGGTCCCTGGTAATGGCCGGTTCCTGAGCGGCCAGTTGGCGCAGGAATTCCAAGGTTTTCTCCATGCCGAAAGTCTTGCTTGCCAGCAGGGTAAAGAAATTATTGGCCGAGCCGGCGATAGCGGGGTCTGACAGGATGAATTTGCCCTTCCACTCCGGTTTCAGGAAGTCCAGGATAGAGGTGATCTGGCTTTCCTTGGTTAAGTCGGTATTGCGGACAACAACCGGCACGGCCATGGCGACCATGGCAATAGAGTGATGGTCCTTATCGAGAAAGGGAAGTTCCCCGGTTCGCCACTTGGCCGGGTTCTTCACCTCGGGCAGAACGAGCAGATCATCTAGCGGAACTGTGATGCCCAGGGGTTTAATATCCTGGATGAGCGAGCTGTTCCCGATGAGGCCCACATCCTGCACGAAAAGTCCGGCGGCCCGCTCCGCTTTTATCTTGGCGATTATTTCCGAGGGCCTGCCGCCGATGGCCTCAATACTGATGCCATACTTTTCTTTAAAAGCCTGCGTGATGGGGGTGCGGGTTTCCGCTATTTCCGCGCCGTAGATAACTACCTTGCCTTCTTTCCTGGCGGCCTTGACAAGATCATCCCATTGGCTCGGGGCAATCGTGGCCGGGGCAGAAGCGGGCGTTCTCGTTGAGGGGAGTGCGGACAGGTCCTGAAGGGGCGCCGCCTGCCCTGCCTTGGCCTTTTGGGAGGGCAGCAGGGGGGGCATGCCGGCCTGTGCGAAACCGGCTGCCGAGACCAGGAGCAGCAGGCCGGAGAGGAGCACAGAGAGAGGAAATAATTGGACCATCTTTTTCATAACGTCACCTCCGTTTGTCGCGGCCAGGCGGGGTTGCAGAAGCGGACTTGCCCCTGCTCAATCTGTGCCTCTCACATATCAAGATCAATAATGTGTGTCAAGGCGAATTAAGTTTTTTATGCCATCACTTTATTTTTACTAAAGTAAGCTACGAAAGGATTAGAACTAATGGCCACTTAGCGCCGGTTGCTTATTGACACTGAAATTCCTTTATCCTATAAATTTCCTTTCATTTAAGAAACGCAACGAAAGAAGAGGCCGACTCATTTACCGATATTATTCCCAGATTAAATTTCTGCTGGTCCGCCACCGTCATCTGCTGGTGTTGGGGGTGACCGCTCTGATAGTTACCGACCTGCTGGGCATGGTTATTCCCTGGCTCATCAAAGGGGGCATCGACGCTATTGTTCGCCAGAACGCGGGCGCCTGGTCGCTGCTTAAGTATCCTTTGCTGATTCTGGTAGTGTCCTTGCTGCAGGGGGCCGTGCGTTACTTCTGGCGCATCAACCTCTTCGGCTTCTCCCGCCAGGTGGAGTGGGACCTGCGCAACATCGTCTTTGCCCATCTCCTGAAGCTTCCCCTTTCCTACTTCCATCACACGAAAACGGGCGACCTGATGTCGCGTCTGACCAATGATCTGCAAGCAATTCGCGACCTTCTCGGACGCGGCTCACTGGCGGCCATCGACTCCGTGGTGGTCATTTGCGGCAGCATGACTTTCATGATCGCCATCGATCCCGCGTTGACCTTCTGGTCCCTGCTCTTTCTGCCCTTCGTCAGTTTGTCCGTACGTTACTTCGGTCAGCGCATCTTCCACTGGTCGCGGGACGCCCAGCAGCACCTGAGCCTGCTCAGCACTTTTGTCCAGGAAAACCTGGCCGGCATCCGGGTAGTCCAGGCCTATGCCCAGGAAGAAAACCAGATCCGGGGATTTAACCGCATCAGCGGCGAATATATGCGTAAGAACCTCTGGCTGGCTACTCTTTGGGGGGGGCTCTGGCCGCTCATGCGACTTTTTACGGGCATCGCAGCGGCGATTGTTCTCTGGATGGGCGGCCACAAGGTCATGCAGGGCGCCATGACCCTGGGCGAGTTTGTCGCCTTCAACGGTTATCTGGCCATGCTCACCTGGCCCGTCATGGCCGCGGGCCAGATCGTGAATGAATACCAGCGGGGGACGGCCGCCCTGAGCCGGATCATGGAGGTCATGGAGACGCCGGTGGCGCCCGGCTATGAGCAAACTTCACTGAGCCTGCCGGCGCCGGTGATCCGGGGAGGGATCGAACTGAAGAACCTGAGCTTCGCTTATGAAGACCAGCCTTCCCCGGCGCTGAAGAATGTCAGCCTCACCATCCCCGCCGGTTCCACCTGCGGTATTATCGGCGATACCGGTTCCGGGAAAAGCACGCTGGTCCACCTGCTCCTCAGGCTTTTCGAGCCGCCCGCGGGCACCGTTTTCATCGACGGCCGCGATATTACGCAGCTCCCCCTTGCCGGGCTCCGGGAAGCTATCGGCTTTGTTTCCCAGGATATCTTCCTCTTTTCCGACACGATCCGGGAGAATATCCTCTTCGGCCGCAGCGAGACCGATCCCGCCGCCCTGGAAGAGTCCGCCCGCATTGCCCAGATTCTGACGAGCATCCAGGAGTTCGGCCGTCATTTCGATACCCTGTTGGGAGAGCGGGGAGTGCGCCTCTCCGGTGGGCAGAAGCAGCGCACCGCCCTGGCCAGGGCGATTATCAAGAATCCGCCCCTGTTGATCATGGACGACGCCTTCTCGAGCGTGGATACGGAAACGGAGGAAGAAATCCTTGCGGAACTGCGCCGCTTCATGGCCCGGCGGACGACCATTCTTATTTCCCACCGCATCTCCACCGTGAAGGGCGCCGATCAGATAATCTACCTCCGGAGGGGAGAAATTATCGAAGGGGGCACGCACGAGGAACTCCTGGCCCGGCAGGGGGCCTATTACCGTCTTTACCGGCGCCAGCAACTGGCCCGGGAGGTCGAGACGGCCGAGCGCAGGGAGACAGAGCGATGAGCGAGTTCCTGCACCCCGACGACCAGATCCTGGGCAAGGCCTACGATGCCCGTCTCATGAAGCGGATTATCCTGTACCTGAGACCTTACTGGCGCTTCGTGATTCTCTCTTTTCTCTTTTTGGTCCTCTATACGGGCACTCAACTCGCGGGACCTTACCTGACCAAGATCGCCGTGGACCGTTACATCATGACGGGCGACGTACATGGTCTCAACATCCTGGTCCTGGCCTACCTGGTGAGTGTCCTGCTCGGTTTCTTTTTCCTCTTTGCCCATACTTATCTAACGGAATATACAGGTCAAAGGGCCATGCACGACTTAAGGAGCCAGATTTTTGCCCACCTGCAGGGACAGGACCTGGCTTACTTTGACCGTAATCCCGTGGGCCGTCTCATGACCCGGACGATTAATGATGTGGAGACGCTCAATGAGATGTTCAGCACGGGGCTGATCGGCCTTTTGGGCGACGCCTGCACGATTTTCGGGATCGCGGCGGTGATGCTGCTTTTGAGCTGGAAGCTGGCCCTGGTGGTCCTGATCGCTTTCCCGCTCATCATCTACGCCAGCCGCTTCTACCGGCGCCGCTCCCGCGATGTCTACCGGGAGAGCCGCCGGGCCATTGCCCGTCTCAATGCCAACCTGCAGGAGAGCATTGCCGGCATCGGCACGATCCAGGCATTCGGGCAGGAACAGAAGATTTACGACCGCTTTCTGGAAACAAATACGGATTACCGGGACATACTCCTGCGCAGCATCCGTTATAACGCCATGTTTTTTCCCATTGTGGAAATCTTCAGCGCCCTTACCATCAGCATTATTCTCTGGTACGGGGGCCGCCTGATCCTGGTACAGGCCCTGCTTCCCGGGGTGATCGTGGCTTTTATCCAGTACATCCAGCGCATCTATAATCCCATTCGCGACATCGCGGATAAATACAACATCATGCAGGCCGCGATGGCCTCCTCGGAGCGGATCTTCAACCTGCTCGATACCGAGGCGACCATCAAGAGCCCTCCGGCGGCTGTAATGCCCAAGGAGTTCGCCGGGGCCGTCGAATTCAGGGATGTCTGGCTTTCCTATCAGTCCGGTGAACCGGTTCTCAAGGGTCTTTCCTTCCGGGTCCGGCCGGGTGAGAAAATCGCCCTGGTAGGAGCGACGGGAGGAGGAAAAACGTCCATCATCTCCGCCCTGTGCCGGTTCTACGAGATCGAGCGCGGCGCCATCCTGGTGGACGGCGTGGATATCCGGGAATGGGACAAACAGGCCCTGCGCCGGCACCTGGGCCTGGTCCTGCAGGACGTTTTCCTGTTTTCCGGCAACATTGCCGACAATATCACCTTGGGCGATCCGGAGATCGGCGTAGAGCGCATGAAAGAGGCGGCCCGCCGGGTCCACGTCGCCCCCTTCATCGAATGCCTGCCCGCCGGCTATCAGGAAGAGGTGCAGGAACGCGGGGTTACCCTTTCCCAGGGGCAGCGGCAGCTGCTTTCCTTTGCCCGGGCGCTCGCCTTCAATCCCCGGATTCTGATCCTCGACGAGGCCACCAGTTCCGTGGACACCCGGACGGAGATGATGATCCAGGAGGCCCTCCAGGAGCTGCTGAAAGACCGTACCGCCCTGATCATCGCCCACCGGCTGTCCACAATCAAGAACGTGGACCGCATCCTGGTCATCCACCGGGGGGAGATCTGGGAAGAGGGAACACACCAGGAACTCCTGGCCCGCCAAGGGCTTTACTCCCGTCTCTACGAGCTGCAGTACCGGGCCCATGAAAACAATGGCAGGAACAATGAAAAAACTATTGATATTTGATTTCGACGGTGTCGTCGTTGATTCACTGGCGGTCTATGAAAAAACCGTCCGGGAGTGCCTGGAGAAGATCGGCCATCCCCTGATCAGGACGAGGGCCGATTACCTGGCGCTGTTCGAGGATAACTTTTACACCTCTCTCGAGAAAAAGGGAGTAGACGTCAAGGCCTTCATGGCGGCCTCGGTGGATATCCTGGCCGGGGTAGATTATGATCAGATGAAGCCCTTTGCCGGGCTGACTACAGTCCTGGCGAAGTTGCAGGCGGAGAATATCCTCGTCATCGTTTCGTCCAGCGCCGAAGGGGACATCCGGCAGGCCATGGCCCGTTCTAAAATCGCCGACTGCTTTCAGTCGGTCCTGGGTTCGGATGCCGATTTCAGCAAGAAGGAAAAAATCCTGCAAGCGATGGATGAATTTGGCATGGAGCGGGACAAGACCTATTATGTCGGCGACACCACGGGCGATATCAAGGAAGCCAGAGCCGTGGGCGTCAAGACCGTCGCCGTTACCTGGGGCTGGCATACCCGGGAACAGCTGGCGGCCGTGAATCCCGACTACCTGCTGGACCAACCTGAACAATTATTGCAGCTTTAATCCGGGTTCATCCGGGCGTTCCCTTGGGACCCCCCTTAACTATCGTAATGGGGAGCACCGCGATTCCGGAGGCCGTCACTGCAGGGGGGGAGCAACGGCCAGCTTCTCCCGCAGATCGATCAGGGCCTGCTGGCTCGCGCTGAGCGTCCCTTCATGGGGGCGATCGAGGTCATTAATCAGAAACATGACCGATGAAAAGGCGAGGACGAGGGCATAATTCACGAGTGGGGTGCGCTTGCCGGCGAGGCCGGCGAGGTAACCCATAGATAGCATGGAAAGAACAGTAACGAAATATAGCACATACATGATGACTACGGGAATACGGCTCCTTAATCCCGCTTTCACCCGTTTCGCGTGGAGATCGATCACCTCGTTCAGCGACTGGATGAAAAGACCGGCCATAATCGAGCCGGGATTCTTCTCTCCGACGGCGACGGCTTTGGCCCAGAGCTGTTCATGTATTTCTTCCGAACGGGCGATCGTCTCCTTGGCCCCCCGCTGTTGAGTTCCTTCGACCCGCACATTTACGTATTCGCGCAATAACGACCGGATTTCCTTACGGTGCGGCTCCGTGAGGAAGCCGGCACGCAGATAAGAAGTCTGCACTGCATTGGCTTCGTCGAGGATCAAAGCGCGCCGTGTTTCAAAGCGCGTCGCCGCCATGCCGAAAGTGAATGCCAGCATGAACGCGAGGAGACCGAGTATGGCCCCCACCATCGGGCCGACCGCTGCATCCTTTGCTTCTTTTGCGGGTCCGCGTTTGCGTATCCCCAGGCGGAAACCGGTTTCCACCGATACGATGACAAGGGCAATGGTCACGATGAACAATGCCCAGAGGGGTAAAGCATCCAAGGGTTGAAAGGTCTGCATGGACATACGTACTCCTAAGTTTATAAGGTATCATGATCTTTATCAATCGGTTCGCTCAGGGGCAAAGGAGAAAAGGCCGAGCGCCAAGACCAGGCCGCAGATCGGGATAAGAAAGGCCCCATGATAGGCGCCGGCGGGGTAACCCAGGGGACCTTTGGGGAAGGAGGCGATATAGATCCCCATGATATGCTGCACGATGGCGGCGCCCAAAAGCAGAAAGAGATTGACGGCCGTCATGGCGGTGGCGGCAAATTGGTGCGGCACCAGCGTTCTGACTATCGGATAAATGATTACCCCGGTGCCCGAGGCCAGGCCGATGAGGAAGAATACGGCCGACAACAGGGGTGGGGAGAGCTCTTCGGCCGGGCCGAGCATGACCGTCATGCCGAGGATGACGACGGCTTGACCGGCCATGAGCGTTTTCTTAAACGAGCCGGCCATGCGGTCGATAACCTTGCCCAGTGCGAGAGAGCCGAGGACCAGCCCGAGGGAAGTGAACAGCAGGGTCTGGCCGGCCTGGATGCGGCTCATGCCAACCGCCTCCATCAGATAGGGACCGCCCCAGAGGGATTGCAGCACCATATAATTGCCGTACCAGGAGAAGGCCAGCAGGCAGACCAGCCAGAAGGTGGGCGTACGAAAAAGCGTCCGCCAAGCCTCCAACTGGCTGGTTGTCCCACTATCAGAAAAGGCTGCGGCCGGCAGCGGCGAATCCGGCGCATCACGGACCGCCAGATAAACCGTCAGTGCCGCCCCGGCCTGGAGGAAAGCAATGACGAAAAAGGTCGCCCGCCATCCAAAACTGGTCACGGCATAGGCCAAGGGTGCGGTGGCCAGCAGGTTGCCCAGGTTGCCGACCGCGATCATGTACCCGGAAACCGCCGGAAACTCCTGTACTGTAAACCAGTTCGTATAAATTTTCAGTGAACCCATGAGGACGCAGGCCGTGCCGATGCCGAGAAATGCCCTGCCGATGAGGGCCACCGGGTAGGAAGGTGCGTTCGCAAAGATCAGGGCGCCTAAAGTGGTGATTACCCCCATCAGGCTGATCACCTTTCTACCGCCGAAGCGGTCCAGCAGCGGACCCAGGGGAATTTGGGCCAGGGCGAAGGTATAAAAAAAAATTCCCGACAGCATGCCGAGCTGATCGGCCTTCAGGTTCAGTTCGGCGGCCAGGTCTTTGGCCGAAACGGCCATGGAAATCCGGTAGAAGACGCTCATCATGAATATTAAAGCGAGGATCGCAAACATCCTCCAGCGTTTGGGCATCATAGGACTTCTTTCCGAGGCTGATTCTTTTGATTGGTAAGGATTCGCTCTTTGACGGGGCGAGTATATGAAAAGGGCAACCGTATGTCAAGATAAAGCGGGCGCTGTGTCAAGCCACAATAGAAATGTCCTGTTCGATCAATAGCCAGATGGCCCCGCTTCTCCCTTGCTCTAACGGCCTGTCGTGAATAAAATAATAGGTAAATCCGCAAGAAAGGAGGAGCAAGCGAACCATGGCTAAGCGTCCCCTGATCATTATTTGCACTCTTCTTGGCCTTTGCCTGTCCTGTGCCTGGCATGAGGAGGGTTTCCCGGCCCAGGCGCCGGATTTTAGCATCGATGTCCTGGCCCGGGGACTGCAAGCCCCCTGGGCTATCGACTTTGCGCCGGACGGACGGATGTTTATTACCGAGCGTCCGGGCCGCATTCGCATCGTCAAAGACGGCCGCTTGCAGGCAGAACCCTGGATGACTTTGGAGGTGGCGGCGGGGGGCGAGGCCGGACTGCTGGGGCTGGCGCTGGATCCGCAATTTCCCGCCAACCCTTTCCTGTACGTTGCTTACACTTACCGGACGAGCCGCGAGCGGCTCGAAAACCGGCTGGTGCGGCTGCGGGAGGACGGGAAAACAAAGACGGGGATGGTCGATAAGGTTTTGGTCGAAGGGGTGGCCGGCGCCGGCAACCATGACGGCGGCCGGATCAGGTTCGGACCGGACGGCATGTTATACTGGACGATGGGTGACGCCCAGGACACGGCACTGGCTCAAAACCGGTCATCGCTCAACGGAAAAATCCTGCGCCTCACTCGCGACGGCAATGTGCCGCGCGATAATCCCTTGCCCAATTTCCTGGTCTTTTCTTACGGTCATCGCAATCCGCAAGGTCTCGCCTGGCAACCCGGAACGGGGCGGCTCTATGCGACCGAACACGGCCCCAGCGGTTTTCAGGGGTGCTGCCGCGACGAAGTGAACTTCATCGAAGCGGGAAAGAATTACGGCTGGCCCCTGATCCGCGGCGACGAAGTGCGGGAAGGGATGGTTTCGCCGGTGATTCACAGCGGATCGCAGGAGACCTGGGCGCCCTCGGGGGCTGCTTTCGTAACCGGGGGGCCATGGTCTGGCTCACTGGTCTTCGTCGGCCTGCGCGGCCAGGCGCTTTACCGCCTGAGGCTCGACCCGCAAGATCCCCGGAAAGCCGTTCAATTCGAGCGGCTGCTCGTTCAGCAATTTGGCAGGCTGAGGGATGTCGCTTACGGTCCCGATGGTAACCTGTACCTCTTAACCAGCAATCGGGATGGGCGGGGCAGTCCGCACCCGGACGATGACCGCCTGATTCGGCTGAGATTTAAGTGAGGTCAAAATATAGTTTCCCCTCCCCGGCAATTCTTTTCCAGCCGGGCGATCCGTTCCAGGAGGGGAGGATGGGAATAGTAGAACCAGGCATAGAAGGGATGGGGAAAAAGATTAGCCAGGTTGTCTTTCGCCAGCCGGACAAGGGCACTGCGCATGGGCAGGCCGGAGCCCATCAGGCGGCAGGTGAAGTCATCGGCTTCCCTTTCGAATCGGCGTGAGACGGCTGCTCCCAAGGGCGACAGGAAATAGAAGGCCGGTCCGCCGAGGAGGGAAAGCAGGCAAAGACCTGCCCAGGGAACGACCCCGGCAAAGCCGAAGGTCTGATAAAGGAGGGGCCAGTTGAGCAGCCGATAAACGGCGTAAAGGGTGAACAAGGAACCCGCGGTCCGGAAGACCAGTTGCTTGGCCAGGTGCTTCCCTTTCCAGTGGCCCGCTTCGTGGGCCAAAACGGCCAGAATCTCGGCGGGGGTGTGCGAGGCCAGCAGGGTGTCGAAGAGGACGATGCGCTTGGTTTTGCCCCAGCCGGTGAAGTAGGCATTGGTATGCCGGCTGCGCTTACCCGCATCCATTTGATAGATTGCTCCGGCTTTAAGACCGCTCTTGCCCAGCAGTTCCGTGATGGCCTCTTTCAGGTTTTCGTCTTTCAGGGGTTCGTATTTATTGAAAAGCGGGGCAATCACCACGGGATAAAGCCATAATATGAGCAGTTGGAAAAGGGCAAAAAGCGCCCAGACCCAAAGCCACCAGGTTGCCGCCGCCCAGTGGATCAAAGAGAGCAGGGCGGCGAGCAGGAGGCCCATCAGGAACGCCGAAATCACCAGGCCTTTCAGGAGATCGCTCAGCCACAGGGGCAGGGTGATGGTGCTGAAGCCGTATTTCTTTTCGAGGAAAAAGGTGCGGTAATAGCCGAAAGGCAGGGCCAGGGCAGCCGTAAGCAAGGCGAGCAGGCCAAAAAACACCAGCCCGGATAAGACAAAGGGGAGCTGCCGGCGCATGACGCCGGCCTGCAGCCAGGGCAGAAAACCGGCCAGCAGGATGAGCAGGATCAATAATTCATCGACAAGGGTTTCCCGCGAGGTAAGACGCGACGATTCCACGGTGTAGTCGGTCATCCGGTCCAGGGTATGCGCGTCGATTTCCCCGGCCAAGGCCGGTGGAACCTGGTGGCCCCGGCGTTTCAGGTGGCCGATGTTCAGCCGGTTCAGGAGCCACTGGACGATGGCCTGGAGGACAAGCAGAGCCAAGAAAGCGCATGAAAGACTGTTAAGTTGCAGCATGGCTCCCGAAATTTCCCGGCCCCCTTCCGGCCTGCTGCCGGGGTGAAGGCCAATCGAGGGTTGACAAAGCCGGCGAACTGTAATAGGAGGAAAAATCTAAGGCGGTGTAGCTCAGATGGTTAGAGCATACGGCTCATATCCGTAGTGTCCGGGGTCCGATTCCCTGCACCGCCACCATTTTAAAATCCAACGAGATGTCATATCGTCCAAAAACCCGCTGAAAACAGCGGGTTTTTAACTTTCATTTGTCCAATGACGTGCTATGAAGTTTATCGAAATCCGTGAGAGATCGCCCCGGAAAGGCCTTATTCCACCATTTTATCGCACCTTTACCCCCACCGCTTTAGCAGGTTAATCCACGACCAGATGTTTCTGAAGTTCACTTACAAGTCAATGCTCAGATGCCCTCAAGGAATGGCCGATTACCAAAAGAAATCACAGATGTGAGTTATCTTAGTCCCGACGCCTTTTGGAGGATATAGATTATCTCCGCCAAGCCGATCTTATGGTCATTATTGACATCGGCACTGGAGCTCAAATCGCCCGCCGTCTTTATTCCAGTTGTGATCTGTAGCGCCAGGATTGCATCCATGATCGTGGCAGAGCCGTCTCCGTTGATGTCTCCATAGATATCAATAAAGGTTGCCGTCACACTCTTGGCACCATCAACCTGAAGGATGCATGTCCCAGTTCCAGAACATAGGCCTCCTGACCAGCCGGTAAAAGCTGAGCCAACAGAAGATTGAGCAGTAAGAGTAACAGAGGTGCTGGAGGTATAGTTCTCATTGCAATCTGCGCCACAATCGATACCGGGGGGTGTGCTGACAATCGTGCCCGAACCTGAGCCTGATTTAGAAACAGTGAGGGTTATCGGTGCCGCTGTGGTCACACGGAAGGTATTGAATACCTCCCCGATGGTAAGTGTGGCATTCGTAGTCGTGGAGTAGCTCACCGATGAAGTCTGCCTCACTGTTACAGTATCGCCGTTACTCACCATACCATTGGCATTAGTGTATGCCCCACCGTTAATGGAGTATGTGCCATCTATCACAGAAATGGGTGCCGCTTCGTTAATTCCTGATACCGCTATGGGATTCGAAGTGAGCACAGTGCTCAATGGTACATTCGTCTGACCGGTAAAGGTGAACTGGTCGGGAGTGGGAGTATCATAACGGGCGGACTGGAAAACGTCACCCCACTGAGAGCTTGCCATAAAGGAATGGTTGACGGATACAATATAGTAAAGGTCGTTACTGGCTATCGTTTTTTTCCTTGCCCATGTGATGCCGTCAGGAGAGGTCAAAATGTCGCCCCTCGTGTTCGAATCACCGACTGAAACAAATGACCCGTCACCATAGGCCACACCATAGCGATCGCTGCATGAAATGCCTCCGCCAGGCGTGGGAGCACAGGCTTGCCTCACCGACCAGTTAGCACCGTCGCTGGAGCTGTAAACGTACCCACTGTCCCCGACGATTAAAAATGTGTTATTCCCATAACAGATATCATTGATCACCATGTACCATTCGCCGGTGTCCAAAATATGCGCCGTCCACGATGCACCATCAGGTGATGTGTATACGACATCTTTACTCTGCTCACTATCAGACCCAATCGCAGCAAAGATGCCGTTTCCAAAGGTTATGTGGGAGAATCTTGTGCCTATGTATTGTCTGGGTGGGTATGACGCTCTTACTGTCCAATTTATGCCGTCCGGAGAAGTCAGGAGGTTATGAACAGACGCGCCGACAAACATGCCATTGCCAAAAGTGATATCTACAAGTCCAAATCCCAATAGAGTTTTGTCCCATTCTTTGCCGTCCGGAGATGTCAATACAGCATTATACAACCCAACTGCCGTAAATTTATTATTCCCGTAAGCTATGCCTGTAAGGTCGTACGAATTGTCATTGGTTGAATATTGCGGGACCCAAGAAATTCCATCCGTTGAAGTGCAGATGATACTTTCGCCAATCGCAGCCCAAGCGCCGTTCCCAAAAGCGATTTCTCTGATGGGCTGCAAAGGTTTTGAGGTAACCAATGTCCAATTGACACCATCCGGTGAGGTCGTAATGTATCCATAACCACCTAAAACATAAAATCTATCATTGATAAAATAAACCTTCTTAAGAAGATCTGGTGAGGGACTGGGCAGGGGTACTTGCGTCCAGGTTACGGAGTCTGAAGAAATGCTAACACTAACACTCGTGGAGCCTGACAGTTTAAGGTAGACCCCATTGCCGTAGACAACACCGTAGCCATCCCCCGCGAGTGACGGGTATTGAGAAGACTCTCCTGGTCCTGTCCATACGATGCCATCCGGGGAAGAATAAACTACAGGAGTTTCGTTGCCGGTTTTGTAGCACCAACCGTAACAATCTACCCAGCCCATTGCAAAAAAAGCATTATCGGAATAGGTAACTCTGGTAAAGCTGATGGAAGAGTTGCCGACGGATGCTGCCGAGTAGCCGGGCATATAATAATGTGTCCAAGTTGCCCCATCAGGCGAAGTTATGAAACCCGTTGAAAACTTCCCCACAGCAACAAAAGCGTTATTGCCATAAGCTATTCCCGTGAGATCTGTGCCAGAAACTGGCGATGCTTGGCGTGTCCAACTAATCCCGTCCTGCGAGGTGAGGATGGTGCCAGAGTCTCCCACTGCGGCGAAGGTATCATTGCCATATGCTATCCCAGTAAGGTCGCTGGAAGTCGGCGTAAACCTAACCGTCCAATTGATCCCGTCAGGCGAGGTAATTATAGTACCGTTGTCTCCTACCGCAACAATGGTATTTTTTCCCGAAGCAATTGCATTCAGCCTATTTCCCTGCGGCAGGGGGCTTCTCCATTGCCAGTCATCGAGAGGGTCTGCGTGAACTAGAGAAGAAAAAAATAAGAAAGAAACGACGATTAAACAAAAAAGCCAAGCTGTTGTTCTGAGATGTTTCATGACACCCCTTTGTTTGATAAGAACTTGGTTTTGATGAGGTGAGTATAAGAAAAAAGGCCTTATATGTCAAAGGAACAATTGCAGTTGAAAGGCTGTATAGACGAGAAGAATAGGGAAACCAACAGCAGGCAGAAAGAAATAGGTTTATCAGGCCCCCCAGTGCAATTTTATTACATATTAACCATCGCATTCGACGCTACGTCCGCGCTGGCTCGCCGGGAAAAACGAAAATGGGCACTGGGAAGAATCTATATCTTTGTTGTAATCCTGGTTAGAATTCGTACTCACCGACGAAGCGTGAAGATTTGGTCTACGATGCACCGTTTATATCTTAAGAAAAGAGAACCGTTGATGTGACAGCCTTGATGCGGGGCACATGTGGTCTGACGTCCACTGGCATGATTTTATTTAGAATCATACTTTATGGGCTTTAAGAAGATAATAAAATGCGTGAATATCTGCTGTACAAGCAACATTATCTAACGTGAAATGATTCATTGCTATTGTCAAAGTTCCCTTATTATACGTATTTCCTATATATTCGAAATAATCAGGGCAGTCTGGTCCCCCCAAATAAGAAATATGCATAGGACCCAAGATCACTAAACGAACGACCTTTGAATATCGAAACAAGTTATCGGCGTAAAATTAAAGCGAACTTCAATAAATTCGAAGCATTGTCAAAATCAGCTACTCGCTCCGATAGGTTTTGTCAAGAGCCGGAAATAATGTCAATAGCAAGTCTATCGCTCTCTTCTCCCCGAAGGTCTTAGCCATCTCGCGCCTCCTCATCATCGCTTCTCAGGGGTCTAATGTGATGCTTACCGGCGTGGCGCGTTGTTTTGCCACGTCCGGTGCCGGTCTAGCAGCTCGGCCAGCTATTGGACCAAAGTCCAATAGCTTATTACTTCACCGTGCTATAGAAAAAACCAGCAGTTAAGTATTCTTTCGTGGAATAATTGGTGAGTGGAATGTCTGTTTCATCCCCAGCGACTGTCAAATATACACGCTCTTCCAACGAATCTTCAAAAAGCCTTTCCGCTGCTTCCGCCATTTCTCTTCCCACAAGCACCCGCCGGCACTGGCTTAAGGTCCGCGGCGCGGACAACGAACGCCGCGGCTTGATATTTTCGCTTTGCCGCAAACCAACCAAAAAAGGAGACCACTTAAAATGCAAATTACCGGCAAATTCGTTTTAAAAGGAAGCGCCCAGCAAATCTGGGACTTCCTCCTTGATCCAGGGGTCCTGCTTTCATGCCTGCCCGGGGCCGAAACCGTTCAAAAGATAGATGACAAGACGTACGAAGCCGTCGTCAAGCAGAAAGTCGGCCCGATAACTGCCCGATTCAAATTCAGTACCACCCTGACGGAAATGCGACCACCGACCTACATCAAAGCAACCGGCAAGGGCGCGGACATGACGAAGCTCGGCAATTTTACGCAAGAGACAGTCATCACCTTGAACGATCTGGCCAATGAGCAGGTGGAGATAGCCTACGACACCAACGTAGCCATCGTGGGCCGGCTGGCCACCTTCGGGGAGCGCATCATGAGGGCCAAGGCCACCGAATTAGGCGCGCAATTTACCAAGAATCTCGAACAGACGCTCCAGGCGCGCATGGGATAATCTGGCTGCGGAAAGCCTGGCGCCTGGTTCTTAGCTTAATATAGGAGACGGATTATGAAACCCTTTGGTTACCTGATACCGAAAAGCCTGGCCAGGGCCTGTTCCCTGCTGTCCGAATACGAGGGGCAGGCCAAGATTATAGCCGGCGGCCAAAGCATGTTGCCGCAACTCAAGCAAAGGCTTATTTCCCCGGAATTCCTCATCGAAATCAAACATCTGAAGGGGTTGCAGTACGTGAAAAGCGACCGGGACGGGTTGAGAATCGGGGCCATGACTACCCATCGAGCGATCGAAAGTTCCCTCGTTATTAAAAAGAAGTTCCCCCTGCTGGCGGAGATGGAAACGAGGTTGGCCGACTCGCAGGTCCGGAACTGGGGGACCATCGGTGGGAACCTCAGCCACGCCGACCCGACGGGTGATCCCGCCCCAGCGCTCATCGCTCTGGGCGCCCAGGTCCAGGCGACGAGTGTGCGAGGCAGCCGGGCAATCCCGCTGGAAGATTTCTTCCTCGATTTCATGACCACCGCACTGGCGGACGACGAAATCCTGACCGAGATATCTATCCCCTATCTGCCGCCTCATACGGCCGGGGCCTATTATAAAGAGAGCGTGCGGCCCAACGATTCGGCGATCGCTTCCGCCGCCGTGGTCATTGGCCTGGCCGGAGGAAAGGTCACCCGGGCTGATATCGTACTCGGGGGCGTGGGCAGCACGCCCATCCCGGCCAAACAAGCCGCGCAGTTACTGATTGGCAAGAAAGTGACCGCCGGCTTGGTGGAGCAGGTCGGCGCGGCGGCGGTTGCGGAAATCCGTCCCACGTCGGACATGCACAGTTCTGAGGAATACAAGCGGCTGATTGCCAAGGTGGTTGTAGAGCAAATGGTCAACGCGGCCGCCCGGCGGGCAGAGGCCTGAGAGAGTTTTTTGAACGCACGAAGGAGTATGCAGATTATGAAAGAGCGACTAAACCTGAGGGTAAATGGGGAAAATTACGAGGTCTTTGCCGAACCATCAAGCACATTGGTGGAAGTATTGCGCGAGGAGCTCAATCTTACGGGCACTAAGACGGGCTGCGATTCGGGCCGTTGCGGGGCCTGCTCGGTGCTCATCGACGGCAAAGCCGTTAAGAGCTGCAATGTCCTGGCCATCCAGGCGCGGGATAGGGAAATCACGACCATCGAAGGGCTGGGCGGCCGGAACGGGGAATTGCACCCGCTGCAAGAAGCCTTCATCGAGAATTTCGCTTTTCAATGCGGCTTCTGCACTCCAGGCATGATAATTGCGTCGAAGGCGCTCCTCGACGAGAATCCCTCCCCCACCGAGGAAGAGGTCAAGGCCGGCCTGGAAGGCAACTTGTGCCGGTGCACAGGCTACGTGAAGATCATCGAAGCGGTTCTGGCCGCGCCCGGCAAGATTCAGATAAGGAGTGCCAAATGAAAGAATATGCGACGGTAGGGAAGAGCGCCCTCCGGGTGGACGGCGTGGAAAAAGTCACCGGCAAGGCCATATATACCGACGACGTCAGGCTGCCCCGGATGCTGCAGATCAAGGTCCTGCGAAGCCCCCATCCCCATGCCCGGATCATCAAGATTGATACGTCCCAGGCCGAAAAATTGCCGGGGGTCCGGTGCGTGATCACCGGGAAAGATGTACCGGATAAAAGGATCGGGCTGAATGTGAAGGACGAACACATCCTGGCCAAGGAGGTGGTCCGGGCGGTGGGGCATGCCGTGGCGGCCGTGGCGGCTGAGACGAGGGAGATCGCTGAAGAGGCCCTGGACCTCATCGAAGTCGACTATGAGCCGCTGCCGGCGGTATTCGATGCGGAAGAAGCAATGACCACCAATCCCCCGGCGATCATTCATCCCGACCTGGCCAACTACGGGTATATGTTGACCTTCACGAAACAGCAGGACCGGGACCGGCCCAACGTCTTCAACCACAGCAAGATCCGGTTGGGCGACGTGGAGCAGGGCTTCCGGGAAGCGGACCTGGTCATGGAAAACAGGTTCACCTGTCAGAAGCTGCAGCACGCGACCATTGAACCGCATTCCTATGTTGCTCAGCCGGAAGCCGACGGCGGGCTGACCATGTGGTTTGGTTCCCAGGCGATCCAGGTACCGAAGGTGCACCTGGCCAGGGTGCTGGGCCTGCATCCGTCGAAGATCAGATTGATTGTACCCTATGTCGGGGGAGGCTTCGGGGGCAAAATGTTCCGCGATGAGGCCTTGACCGCCTTCATGGCCCTCAAGGCCGGGAGACCGGTAAAGCTGATTTACAGCCGGGAAGAGGAGTTCTATCGCGGCGGGACCAGGGTGGCCACGATCGTGAAGATCAAGGACGGGGTCAAAAAGGACGGCACGCTGGTGGCCAGGCAAATCGAAGCCATCTTACCCTCCGGAGGTTCCACCGAATCTGTCGTTGCCTTTATCAGCCGGAACTGCATGTACGCGGCGGTGGGCCTTTACCGCATTCCCAACTTCCAGTGGGACTCCTACGGCGTGTACGTGAACGGACCGGTAACCACCTCTCAGCGTGGGTTCGGCAGTCCGCAGATCATCTGGGCGATCGAATCGCAGATGACGATGCTGGCCGAGAAGCTGGGCCTGGACCCGGTGAAGTTCCGGAAGATGAATTTTCTCACGGAAGGTGAAAAGAACCTGATCGGGGAAAGGGTCCATAGCATCGGGGCGGAACAGGCCCTGGACGACGTGGTCAACTTCATCAAGCCGGGTGAGAAGTCCAAGGCGGAGGGGGCTTGGCGGAAAGGCAAGGGCTTCGCCATCGGCGCCAAGTACAGTGAAGCTCCTACGGTATCCATGGCCACCGTCAAAGTGATCGAAGACGGCAGCATTGTCGTGTACCACGGCGCCCAGGAGATCGGGCAAGGCTGCGATACGGTTTTCGCCCAGATAGTCGCCGAGGAGTTCGGCGTCCCCATCGGCCGGATAAGGGTGGTCCTGAGCGACAGTCTGGTTGTGCCTTACGATCACGGAACCCAATCCAGCCGGAGCACCTATCATGTGGGGAACGCCCTCATCTCCGCCTGCCGCGCCGCCAAGAGAGACCTGTGCGCGCGGGTGGCGAAGGGCATGCGGGTGTCCCCGGACGATCTGGATGTCAAGGGAGGCGTGGTCTATTTAAAGAGCAATCCTGATCAGAAGATGGACATCCCCAGTCTCTTTCTCGGTTATCGCCCGGAACGGGAGCAGTGGGGTTTTTTTGCCGGTGAGGGGGAAATCACGGGCAGCGGCGTTTACCGCCAGAACTCTATCCCCCAAGATTACGAGACGGGGCAAATCGATCCCAAGCTGGCCGATGAGGACAAGCGGGCCACGGCGTTTTTCGAATACACGGCCAAAGCGGTGGAAGTGGCAGTTAATGTTGATACCGGTCAAGTGAAGGTGCTGCGCTTCGGCTGCTCCACGGATATGGGGCAACCGATCAATCCCAAGCTGTGCGAGGGACAGGCGGAAGGCGGCATGGCCATGGGGATCGGCAATGCCCTGTTCGAAGAAGTAATCGTCGAAGACGGCGTCGTAAAAAACCCGAATATGATTGATTACATCGTTCCTTCCATGGGTGTCATACCGCCGGTGCACGAGGTAGCGTCGCTTATGGCCCCGGCGCCCCACAGGGACGGACCCTATGGGGCCAAGGGACTGGGCGAAGGGGGAGTTCTGGGCATTGACGTCGCCATCGCCGACGCGGTTTATGACGCCGTCGGAGTCCGGATCAAGGACCTGCCCCTTACCGCCGAAAAGGTACTCAGGGCATTGAAGGAGAAGCAGCCGGGGGCATAGGAAGGACGATCCCACGACCGCCCCGGGGCACTCAAGGAGTGCATCATCGCCGCCATCAAATCAGCAAATCCCTGCCTTCAGGGTCCGGGGCACGAGTTCTTCAGAAAACGGCATGATGTTTTCAACTTCTTCCTTTGCCGAATCACAACGGCTATTTCAGAGGACATCAACAAACCGGATACTTACATGCAGCTACGGGGGCATACTTTGCCCAAACCCTAAGGTTCTGGGATAGACCGGACGAATAGAGTTCGCTCTGGCAAGGGGTTTAAGTTCTGAACTGGGAGGTAGCAATGAATCAGGAGAAGAGAGATGAGAGGGAAGAATGCAAGGGAGCTGGCAAAACGGTCTTAGCCGCCGGCGGAAACGGTGAGCGGCATAGCATCCACCTCACCGTGAATGGGCACCTCTACGAACTGCATATTGCTCCATCGCATACGCTGGCCCACACCCTCAGGGAGACGCTGGGGCTTACCGGGACGAAGATAGGGTGCGACTATGGAGCTTGTGCCGCCTGCACGGTTCTTGTTGATGGGAAAGCGGCTCTATCATGCCAGATGTTGACCGTGAAGTGCGACGGTAAGAGCATAACGACGATTGAGGGGCTGGAAGATCCGAAAACCGGGAAACTACACCCCCTGCAACAGGCCTTTATTGACAACACCGCCTTTCAGTGTGGATTCTGCACGCCGGGAGTAACTATGAGTGCCAAAGCACTCCTGGATGAAAATCCCTCGCCCACGGAAGAAGATGTGAAGCACGCCCTCACCGGGCACTTTTGTCGCTGTATAAGCCATTATCAGGTCATTAAGGCCGTGATGGAAGCAAGCCGAAAAGGGGAGGTATCGTAATGGCTGAAGAGTATAGACATATAGGGAAAACAGCGCCACGGAAGGACGCCCGGGATATCATGACGGGCAGGGCAAAGTACATTAATGATATAAAGCTGCCAGATATGTTGTACGGGAAGGTTTTGCGGAGTATCTATCCCCATGCCAACATTAAGAATATCGACACCAGCAAAGCAGAGGCCTGCCCGGGTGTCGAGGCCGTGATCACTTACAAGAATGTCCCGCCATGGGTAGATGGGACACCCCGGTGCCGGCGCCTGCTGGACAGGAGGGTGCGTTTCGTCGGTGATGCTGTCGCGCTCGTGGCGGCCAAGACACCGGAGGCGGCTGAGGAGGCGCTGGGATTTATCGAGGTGGAATACGACCCGCTGCCGGCGGTCTTTGATGTAGAGGAAGCCATGAAGCCCGGTGCCCCCCAGTTATACGACGAGTTTCCCAATAACATTTTCTCCCGTGGTTGCCGGGCCTTCGGTCTTAATGCGCTGCAAGAAGTGGTGATGGGTGATGTAGAAAAGGGATTTGGGGAGGCCGACTTCATCATTGAGGGAACCTGCGCATTCGAAAATATCCCCAATCCCCTGCCGCCTGAGCCCCCGGGAGTGATTGCGGCCTGGGAAGATAACGATCATTTGACCCTCTGGCCGGCATCACAATCCGCGTCGATGACCAGGAATTTTGTGCAACCATACTTGAGAGCTAACGTGCGCGTCATCGGTCTCCAGTGCGGCGGCAGTTACGGATCGAAAAACTGCACTTTGCCACCCATTGGTTATGCCGCGGCCCTGGCCAAAGCGACGAGTAAGCCGGTTAAGATTTATTACACCAAAGATGAGCATTTCAGTGCCTACACATTGCGTTTAGGTACGCGGATTCACGCTAAGGTGGGAATAAAGAAGGATGGAACGGTAACGGCCCTGGCAGGCGACTGGCTCGTTAACACGGGGGCTGCTTCCGAGATGACGCCCGGGCAAGTTGCTGTCGGTTGCGGTGAAGCACAACTGTTGCTCCGGTGCTCGAACTGGAACTTGCAACCCAAGGTTGTATGCACCAATCGCAACCCCTCGGGAGTGGTTAGAGGTTTTGGCGGTCAGGAGTTCAAGAGTGCGCTCATGCCGATCCTGGGAATGGCCATGGAAAAGGCCGGTCTTAACCCGCTGGAGTTCTTTAAGAAGAACTTTGTCAAGCCCGGTGACGGGTATTATTGGCGGGATGGGAAGTGGTGGGTCTACCGGGGGGTTGACTATTCCCAGGCCATGGATAAAGGCGCCGAGGCCTTCGGGTGGAAAGATAAGTGGAAGGGGTGGGGCAAGCCCACGGAGGTTGACGGGACGAAGAGGAGAGGGGTAGGCCTTGGGGTGCACGGGAATGCCGATGTAGGAGAGGATGATTCGGAGGCCTTCGTGCGGATAGATCCCAACGGTACGGCCGTGTTACTGGCCTGTGTATCCGAATCGGGTATGGGGGAAAGAAGCAGTTTATGCAAGATGGTCGCGGAAGTATTGAATCTGCCCCTGGACAGGGTCAACATAACGCCTCCGGATACGCTCGTAAATCCCTTTGACTATGGGCTGGCCGGTTCCCGGGGAACCTTCACTTTAGGGTCCGCCGCAATACAGGCCGCTGAGGACGCTAAGCGGCAACTCTTCGCCCTCGCCGCTCCCCTGCTCGACAGCAAGCCTGAGGACCTGGAGACGAAAGATGGACAGATCTTCGTAAAGGGTGACGAGGAAAAGAGGATTAACTGGATGCGGGCCATGGGCTCGATGCGCACCTGCACCGGCCACGGGCGCTTTACAGAAGACTTTTCTCTCAGCAATTTTATGTCGATCTTTGCCGAAGTGGAAGTCGATATCGAGACAGGAAAAACGGAATTGCTGCGGGTCGTTGCCGCTACCGACTGCGGTCAGATTATCGATCCCCTCTGCCTTGCCGGCCAGCTTCATGGAGCCCTCGGCGCTGCGGGGATTGATTCTGCTTTGTTTGAGGAATCACTTTTGGACGAAACTACGGGGCAAATAAGGAATGGCAATCTCATCGATTACACATGGCGCAAATATCCCAATCTTCCGGAATTCCAAAATGTAATTCTGGAGACGCCCATCGCGAGCCATCGTTTCAAGGCCATAGGAGTTGGAGAAATAGCCTGTGCCCCTGGACCCAGCGCCGTGCTGATGGCCATCTATAATGCCATCGGTAAACGGATAATGGACTATCCGGCAACGCCCGAGAAGATCCTCAGGGTCTTAGGCAAGCTGGAGGGCAGGCAAGCTGGATAAAATCAAGAGGAGGATCGGAAATGATACAGGATTTTAAATATCTCGTCCCCAAGACGGTCAAAGATGTTCTTACCTGGCTTGCTCAATATGGGGAGGAGGCGAAGGTGATCGCCGGGGGACAATCGCTGCTTGTCCTGATGAAACAAGGCCTGTTTTCTCCCCGGTACCTGATCGATATAAAAGGCATCGCCGGTCTGGACCACATCAAATTCGATGAAAAAAAAGGTCTCAAAATCGGCTCCTTGACCTCACATCGGGCTATAGAGTCATCTCCCGTGATCAGAAATGGGTTTGCGGTACTCGCCCAGATGGAGCGGGGATTAGCGTCAATTCAAGTTCGCAATTGCGGCACCATAGGCGGTAACCTTTGCCACGCCGACCCGGCAGGAGACCCGGCCCCGCCATTGATTGCGCTGCGGGCCATGGCCAAGATAGCCGGCCCGGGTGGCGAGAGGTCGCTTCCCCTGGAAGAGTTCTTCCAGGATTATTATGAGACAGCCCTGCAACATGATGAAATACTTACCGATATTTTGGTGCCGAAGCCGGCGCCGCGTACCGGGACTGCTTATACGAAGTTTGCCTTAATGGCAGGAGACCACCCGATTGTGGGAGTGGCGGTATCATTGACGCTTGGTTCACGCAATGGTGTCTGTGACGACGCCAGGATAGTCCTGGGTGCGGTGGCGCCTGTTCCCATGAGGGCGCAGAAGGCAGAAAATGTGCTCATCGGGAAACAGCTTGATGATAAGGTGATTGAAGAGGCAGCTCAGGCCGCCTCCCAGGAGTCTCGTCCCACCTCTGACGTCCATGGTTCGGAAGAATACAGGAAGGAACTGGTCAGGCTCTTAGTGACGCGAGTAGCCAAAGAAGCCATAGAGAAGGCTAAGGGGGCTCAAGCTCGCTGAAAAGAGGAGGGCATCGTCCGTTATCAAGGAGACCGGAGTTTCCGGCGGGACACTATTTAGTTTTCATCCGGAAACGGTTCTTTTCCGCCCTGGCTGTGTCAATCTTCGGTCTTGCTTGTGCGGCGTACCGGTAGTACGCCTCCGCGCAACCCCTCGATTTCCTTGCCAGGACGAAAAATTCCTCGTTACCGAATTGAAAACCAATAGTGTCTCATCCGGGGTTTCCGGATGGACACTATTTAATCGCTTCGTAAGTCCTGAGGGGCGGGATGTTGGCCATTTCATAATTGGAGTACACCGCCGGAAAATACCGTTGCAGATGTACATTCAGGTGATTGTTTGTCTGGAAGCAGGTCTGATAGGCGAGAAACTTTCCCCCTTTTTTCAGCGCACGGTGGGTATTATGGAGAATCCGGTGCTTGAGTTCCGAGTCCAGGAAGGAAAAAGGGATGCCCGAAATGATGTAGTCGGCTTTGGCTTCCTTAACCGACTTGAGCGTTTCAAGGACGTTTTCCGCACTGTCCTGAAACAGCATGACCCTGGGGTCCCTGATTTTTTCCTTGAGAATAGCATTGAAATTTTCGTTCTTCTCAATGAGGATTAACCGCGAATCCTTTCCCATATGCTGCAACAGGTACCTGGAGAAAACCCCCGTACCCGGACCATATTCCACAATCAGGCTTTTGCGGCTGAAATCTATCTTGCTACAGACCTTTTTGACACCTACGGGGGAGGTAGGCGTTATGGAAGCTACATTTCTATCTTTAATGAAATTCATCATGTAAACAAGGGTATCCATCTGGTACCTCCTGAATGGTTTAACAAAACTGGCAGAATCACCGACTCAATAAAAGTGGACTTCATTAATATCCGCAGACCACTATGTCAACCTAAATCTGCACTCTGACAATCCGGCCCGTTCCCTGTCCCGGTGGTCCCTGTCCGCATTTCTTTGGTGTGGATAACAAAAGTAGCTACCTTGTCAATTGAAAAAGGGTTGCACTCTCGATCATTCTGGAGAATTTTCTGGAATCAGATAGACTAAGAAATTTGCCGCAAAGATCGTCCCGGCAAGGAAGTAAAAGGCGAAAAGAATACCGAAGCGATCGGCAATGAGCCCGCAAATCGGGGGTGCGATGCTGGCAAACAGGGATTGGATACCAAACATGGCGCTCACCGTTGTGCCGCCGATGTTTTTGGGGGCCAGGTCCATCATCCAGGCCTGCATGACCGGATGCAAAGAGAACAGGAAAAAGCCGAGGCACCCCAGGACCCCGATGAACAGGAAGTTGAGCCTAAGAACGACCAGGCTGACCAAAAGCAGGCTGGTGATCAGAAGGCCCGCCGTTAGTATGGGGCGCCTGCCGCTTTTGTCGGAAATCGTTCCCGAGATAGGGGCCGCGAAGATCCCGGCAATCCGGATAACGCTGATGTAAGCTCCGACCATGGCCGGGGAATATTTAAGTTCATTTGCCAGGTAAAGCGGCAGAAAGGTGAAAAGACCGGACTGAGTCATGGCACGCATTCCGGACAGGGTGCAGAGGAGAAGGATGCTCTTGCTCGTGGCCATCGTTTTTACGGCCCGCCAATAATCCTTTAAGGCCAGGTCCTTGTTTTGCGCATTCTCTTTTACCATTCCCGTGCTGGCGAGCACTCTCCATAAAACGAGCCCCATCAGGATCCCGGGGAGGACGTTGAGGATCAGCACGTTTCTCCAGGTCAAGAAAGTCAGTGCCACACCGATGGCCAGGGGCGACAGAGTGTTGCCCAGGTGGCCGCCCATCATATGAACGGAAATCGCGAACCCTTTGCGCGTGGGGTAGCGTTTGGCCAGGAACGAAATCGCCGCCGGGTGCCACAGGTTGGAGCCAATCCCGATGAAGGTGACGACGATGATTGCCACCACATAATTGGGGCTGAATCCGAGGAGAAAGTACGGCAGTCCCGTAAGGGCCAGCGCCAGGCCTAAAAGCAATCCCGTTCTTCCCACTGTGTCCACAATCATGCCGCCGGGCAGGTTCACAAAGAAGCTGGAGAAGGAGTTCCATCCCATCAGTATCCCGACCTGACTGTAGGTGAGTCCCAAATCTTTGGCAAAATAGGGCAATACCATATATAAAGTGCCGTGGTACCAATCGGAAATCCCGTGTCCAAAGCTCAGCGCCGCCAGTGCCGAGTTATTCTTGATAATCCTGGTCCAGGCAGAGTAGTTAAGTAGCTTACGCAAGAAAATCACCACCTTAAAGAGTAACTAAGGACTGAAGGGCGGGAGTAAACCCCCCACCTTAATGAATTTAGGTAATGATATTAAAGAAATGGATAAGGAATCCATTCCAGGATGGCGTGGTATAGATAAGATGTTTTTGTATGTCAAGGGAATTATTTCCCGCGGACTAACCCATTTTTTTTCGAGGGGGGGTTGCATTTGCTAAAAAAATGTGCTTCATGGGAAAAATGTGGGTGGGTTCTTTTATTGCGAACCCCCTTAAGGACATTTAACCGGTGCTCAAAGGCAATATATTTTTTTCTTGACGGGTGGAATTACGTGAGGTATGTGTATAGACGAACGTTCGCTAATTCATGATCGAAGTCTAAGCGAAACATTGTTCGGAAAACCGTTTTCTCCAGACGACGGTTCCTATCCCTGTGCGGATTTTAGAGTTTCAGAAACAGTCGTGGAAGTTTCCAAAGCTCGTTTATAATAAAAAAATGGTAAATAAGGAGGAGGAGCAGTAATGTTTGATAATTTATGTAAACCTGGGAAGATTGGAAGTTTCACCGTTAAAAACAGGATGAAATACGCCGCCACGGTGAATAATTTTTGTGATGAGCAAAACGGCCTGGTGACGGATCGTGAGGTGGCCTATCTGAGAGAGCGGGCCAAGGGCGGTGCGGGGATCGTCGTTTCCGCCGGTGGTTATACGCATATTCTGGGCAAGGGCTATGTGGGCCAGATGGCCCTGGACCGCGACGAGTGCATCCCGGGGTTAAAGAGGATAGCCGATGCCATCAAGGCCGAAGGCGCCATGGCGGTAGGGCAGATAATGCATACCGGCCGGTATGGCCATCCCCATGAATACGGTATCCATGAAGCAGTGGCCGGAGGCGTGAAAGTCCCTGTCATGCCCGTTGGTCCCTCCGATTTTGAAAGCCCGATGAAGCGTTACGGTAAATGCCGCGGGATGACGGTGGAGGAAATCAAGGAAGAGGTGGAAGCCCATGCCCAGGCCGCTCGGCTGTTCAAGGAGGCGGGCTTTGACGGGGTGGAAATGTGCGGTATCGTCGGCTACCTGATCGCCGATTTCTTAAGCCCCTGGACCAACAAGCGGACCGATGAATACGGCGGGACCTTGGTAAAAAGGGCGAAGTTCTTCCTGGATATCATCAAACGCACGAAAGAAGTAGTGGGGCAGGACTACCCTCTCCTCATCAGGATCAATGCCACCGACCTGATCGAGGGCGGCAATACGGACGAGGAGTATATCGAACTGGGCAAGATGGTGGAGGCCCTGGGCGTCGCCCTCTTCAGTATTACGGTGGGCTGGCATGAATCCCCCGGCGCGGCTATCACGGCGGAGAAAAAGCCCGGCGATTGGCTTTATCTGCCGAAAAAATGGAAGGAAGCCGGCATCAAGACGCCCATCTGCATGGCTTATCGCCTCAATAAACCCGAGGTGCCGGAGAAGGCCATCGCCGACGGCATCATCGACTACTGGGAAATGTGCCGTCCCGGGATCGCCGATCCTTTCCTTCCCCAGAAGATTGTGGAAGGACGCCCGGAAGATGTGGTTATTTGTACGGCCTGCAACCAGGGTTGCTTCTATTACGTCTTCGTCGATGCCCTCATGGGCTGTATGGTGAACCCCCGCGTGAACAGGGAGTGGGATCCCACCTACGACGTCCGGCCGGCAGAGAAGAAAAAGAAGGTTCTCGTGGTGGGTGGAGGTCCGGCCGGCATGGAGGCGGCCCGTCTGGCCGCCCAGAGAGGGCACGACGTAACGCTCTATGAGAAGAGTAACACCCTGGGCGGCGAGCTGAACTTGGGCGCCAAGACGCCTTTGCTTTACGATTGGGACGATTTGTCGAAGTATTACGCCACGCAGCTTAAGAAAAACGGGGTCAAGGTTGAGCTGGGCAAGGAAGCGACGGCCGACACGATTAAGAAAGAGGCGCCGGACGCCCTCATCCTGGCCACGGGGGCCAAGCCCGCCACGCTGAAAATCCCCGGCAGCGATAAGGCCAATGTTACCAACGTTTTTGACGTCCTGAATGAGAAAGTCACCCTGGGCGACAAGGTCGTGGTCATCGGCGGCAACGAGATCGCCGTGCAGACGGCCGAGTGGGTGGCGGAGCAGGGCAAGGAAGTGACCATCGTGGAGAAAACCAAGACGATCGGCCATGACATCAATATCTTCAACATTTTGGCGCACCGCAGAACGATGGCCGATCTGAAGATTAAGACCCTGGTCAATGTCAACGTGGAAAAGATAACCGACGAGGGCGTGGTGCTTACCACCCTGGGAGGCCGGGAAGCAACCATTCCCGCCGATACGGTCATCAACGCCGAAGCGTTTGAAGCAAATAACAGTCTCCTTCTGGAACTGAAAGCGAACGCCGCCGCGGAGATTTATGCCATTGGCGATTGCGCCGGGGTGCGCAAGCTTTATGAGTCTATCCATGACGGCCATAAAGTCGGCGTGAAAGTGTAGGATTTAGAAGCGAAATTGGCAAGGGCAACCTGGAAGCAGGAAGTTCCACCTATAAGGACAGCAGTGAAGGCGATACCTCGTGGGCCATTATTCTCCCATTCGCCTTCTGCTGTCCTGTTTTAATTAGTAAGTTGGGAATCATTTTCTGTGTTTTTATGACAGAAAATGATTTTGTTAACGCTCTTATCCCCTTTATCGGGATTGAGCAAAAATAATAACCAGATATGAGGAGAATCGGCATGGAGCTTAAGCACGTTTTTACCCCCATAAACATTAGCGGGATCGAGATAAAGAACAGGATTCGGATGTCTCCGATGGCCCTTGGTTACGCGGAAGACGGGCGCTCAACGGAGCGTTATGCCCGGTTTTTCGAGGAACGGGCAATAGGGGGGGTAGGTCTGATATCCTGGGCCATGTGGCCGTACCGGACAGACCACGGCTACTTTCCCTGGGTTTACGACGACAAATTCATCCCCGGGATCAAGCTCGTTGCCGATACCGTCCACCGGCACGGCACCAAGATAGTGGGCCAACTGGGCACCGGCTATGCCTGGGCTTTCAAGGGCGGCCCCGTTGAGATAGTGGGACCGTCGGGCATCAGCCTGCTGGGCCGGGCCAGCACTCCCTACCGGGTCGGCACGCCGACGAACCGTCAACGATTGTCGGAAAGAATCCTCACGATCGACGAGATTCACGAAATGGTGGAAGGCTACGGCCAGGCGGCCAGACGATTGAAAGAAGCCGGTTTGGACGGCGTGGAGCTGATGCTGGGGGCCGGCTATACGCTCGCCCGTTTTCTCGCCGCCGAAACCAACAGGCGTGAGGATAAGTACGGCGGCGACCTGGACGGCAGACCGGCGATCCCT
>Ga0082335_1001650_pt1 | contig 45713 bp, 44 predicted proteins | sample Subgrocontami58m_FD_72375 | JGI IMG/M metagenome (GOLD analysis project Ga0082335, IMG submission 72375) | Subsurface groundwater microbial communities from S. Glens Falls, New York, USA - GMW37 contaminated, 5.8 m (SPADES assembly) (version 2) ...
GGTGGTGCCGCTCGGCTGACCACCACGGGAGATCAGCTGTCCGTCGGCGTGGAGATCACGTGTCCGTGGAGAGGGAGATCTCGTGTCCGCCCAGGAGGAAGTCCCGCTGTCCCTTGACACAGCATCCGAGGCCATCGAGCGGGCCTCTTCGGGAGATGCCCGGATCCGGGCGCTCGATGGCTACAAGTTGGTGCTGATGCGAGCAGGCATCCGCGACCCCCAGCCCAGGTGCTCCGGGAACTAGGATCCTGCGTGCCGTTGCCGAGGAGCGCGGAGGTCTGAGCACGCCCACCGCTCGTGAGTGCGACTGCGGTCGGCGGTCAGAAGCGTCGTCGTCGACGTGCCGAGCGATCGAAGATCGGCAAGAGCGTTCGGTCCCGAGCCGGCTACCGCTCGGAGCGGCCGGCGCCCGTGTGATACGCTGTCATACATGAGTGAGCGGGCGCGACCCACCCATGCTGTGCGCGAGCTTCGAAGCTTCCGCTTGCCGGCGGAGACGGCGACACGGCTCGATCGGAGCGCGGCCGCGTCGGGAATGACGCGCACGGCTCTCGCCGAGCGGCTGCTGGACGAAGGCCTCCGGCGCATCCGGCATCCTCGGATCGACTTCGTCAGCGGCCCCGCCGGGCGGCGCCCGTTCGTGCTGGGAACGGGTCTCGACGTCTGGGAGATCGTGGCGACGATCCGGGCAAACAACGACTCCATCGAGGAGGCAGCCGACTATCTCCAGGTGCCGCCTGCGAGCGTCGAGGTGGCCGCCCGATACCACGCCGAGTTCGCCGACGAGATCGATCGCTGGATCGAGGCGAACGAGGCGATGGCAGAGCGTGAAGAGCGGTTGTATCGACAGCAGATCACCCGCCGCGCGTGAAGCTGCTCCTCGACGAGCACTACAGCCCACGGATCGCCGAGCATCTCCGCGCGCAAGGGCACGACGTGACGGCGGTGGTCGCGCAGCCCGCCCTGGCAGGCCTTGCCGACCGGAACCTGATCAAGGCGGCTCGCCGGGACGGCCGTGCGCTCCTGACCGAGAACGTCGGCGATTTCATGCCGATCGCCACGGAGCTCACCCGCACCGGGACCCCTCACGCGGGGATCATCCTCGCCAACCCACACCGTTTCCCGCGATCGCGCGACGGCATGGGCAGGCTTGTCGAGGCCCTTCACGACCTCCTCGTCGCACACCCGCAGGATGACGCTTTCGCGGATCGAATTGTCTGGCTGGGACCGGCCGCCGAGCCCTGAGTGGGGGCGAATGTCCGCCTCTCAGCGTCGCCCGCTCGCGGGCGACCGCTCCCAACCCTGCGCCGGCAGCGGCTCGCACCGGATAGGGCGATCCTCGCGGTAACCGAGCGCGTAGTCCGCCTGGATGAGCGTGTGGAGCTGGCTCGTCCCCTCATAGATCACCGCGGCCTTGGAGTTCCGGAGGTAGCGCTCCACCGGGAACTCGTTCGAGTAGCCGTTCGCACCGTGGATCTGGATGGCGTCGAGGGCCGCCTGGACCGAGTGGTCCGTGGTGTGCCATTTCGCGACGCTCGTCTCGCGGGTGTTGCGGAGGCCCTGGTTCTTCAGCCAGCCGGCACGCCAGACGAGCAGCCGGCCGATCTCCGTCCCCTTCGCCATGTTCGCGATCATCTGCTTGACGAGCTGGTGGCGGCCGATCTCCTCGCCGAACGTCTGGCGCTCGTGGGCGTACTTGACGCTCGCGTCGAGACAGGCCTGGGCCAACCCGACGGCCCCCGCCGCCACCGTGAACCGGCCCTGGTCAATGGCGCTCATGGCGATGATGAAGCCCTCGCCCTCCTGGCCGATCCGGTGCTCGAGCGGAACGCGCACCCCGTCCATGTTGATCAGGCCGGTGTTGCCGGCCCGGATCCCGAGCTTGCCGTGGAGCGTGCCGGTCGTCAGCCCCGGCATTCCGCGCTCGAGCATGAACGCGGTGACGCCCTTGTGCTTCTTCGACCGGTCCACGGTCGCGAACACGAGAAAATGGTCGGCGATGTCGGCCAGGCTGATCCAGATCTTCTCCCCGTTGAGGACGTAGGAATCGCCGTCGCGCCGGGCGGTGCTCGCGAGGTTGGCGGCGTCCGTCCCGACGCCCGGCTCGGTCAGCCCGAACGTCGCCAGCTTCTCGCCGCGCGCCTGGGGTACGAGCCAGCGCTGCTTCTGCTCCTCGGTTCCCCACTGCATGAGGGTGAGGGAGTTGAGCCCGACGTGGACGCTCTGGACGACCCGGAAGGCCGTGTCCGCACGCTCCAGCTCCTCGCAGATGATCCCGAAGCTGAGGTAGTCCATCCCGGAGCCGCCCCACTGCTCCCAGATCGGGGCGCCCAGGAGGCCGAGCTCGGCCATCCGGACGAAGATCTCGCGGTGGACCTCGCCTTTCTCGTCCCACTCGCGGATGTTCGGCAGGATCTCGCGTTCGGCGAAGTCACGGACGGTCTGCTGGACGAGACGGTTCTCGTCGGTCAGGCGGAAGTCGATGGACACGGAAACCTCGAACGTGTGCGGTGGCGTGGCGGGTACCCGGGAATGATGCCACCGCGTGGACGGCCGGCGCCCGCCTATACTCGGAGACGATGCCCAACCCACCCGAGAGCCTCGATCTCGCCGCGCTCGCCGGCGGCCACCTGACGCCCGTCCTGGGTCGCTATTTCGAGCGCAGCTGGAGCCACGGCGTGGGGCACCGCCTGTTCGATACGAGCGGACGGGCGTACCTCGACTTCGCCAACGGGATCGCGGTCACGGCCCTCGGTCACGTCCATCCGGCGGTGACGGCGGCCATCCACGCCCAGGTGGACCGCCTCATCGGCCCGACCGGGGCGCTCGGCTACGCGGAACCTGTCGTTCGTCTCGTGGACCGCCTTGCGGCGACCCTGCCCGACCCGATCGACACGATCCTCCTGCTGAACTCCGGCTCCGAGACGATCGACGGCGCGATGAAACTGGCCCGCAGGGTCACCGGGCGACCGGCGATCATCGCCTTCGAGGGAGCATTCCACGGCCGGACCTATGGGGCGACGTCGATCACGAGCTCGTCACCGAACTACCGGCGCGGCTACGAGCCGCTCCTCCCCTCGATCTACACCACGCCCTATCCATCTGTCTGGCGCGACTTCGACGGCGACGAGGCTCGCGCCACGGAGGTCGGGCTGGAGCGCCTTCGGGCCATGCTCGGGAGCGTCGTTCCGGCATCGACCGTGGCCGCGATCTTCATCGAACCGGTCCTCGGCGAGGGCGGCTACATGCCGGCCCCGGTCGCGTTCCTGCAGGGCCTGCGAGCCCTGTGCGATGAGCACGGGATCCTGCTCGTCGCGGACGAGGTCCAGTCCGGCTACGGGCGAACGGGGCGGATGTGGGCGTTCGAACATGCCGGGATCGTGCCCGACGTCGTGTGCATCGCGAAGGCCATCGCCAATGGGCTGCCGCTGTCGGCGATCGCGGCGCGGCGCGAGCTCCACGAGCGATGGGGGCGCGGCGCACACGGTTCGACGTACGGCGGGAATCCGGTTGCCTGCGCGGCGGCGCTGGCGGTGCTCGACACCATCGAGGGCGAGGGGCTCGTGGCAAACGCGGCGACGCGCGGCGCGGAGCTGACGGCCGGCCTGGGTCGGCTCATGGCCGAGGATGAGCGGATCGGCGACGTGCGCGGACCCGGGCTCATGGTGGGGGTGGAGTTCGTCACGGATCGTGCCACGAAGGCCCCGGACGGGGCGCTGGCGGACCAGCTGGTGGCCCGGTCGGCGGACCTGGGCTTGCTGGTGCTGACCTGCGGCCCGGCGCACCAGGTCGTCCGCTGGATCCCGCCGCTCGATGTGAGCGGCGCCGAGATCGCCGAGGCGCTGGAGATCTTCGGCGAGGCACTCCGGACGGTCTGACCCCCGACCGGTGGCGCTCGACGGGGGCGGAGACCCGCGTTTCGGCGCTAGCGGTTCTGGTGGAGGAAGCGGAGTACGTCCTGGAGCCGGAAGCGACGGTCGCCGCGCTTGCAGACCCGGTAGAACGGGAGCTCGCCGCGATCGCCGAGCCGCTTCACCGTGTTGACGTGGAGATGAAGCATGTCCGCCACTTCGGCCGCGGTGAGCATCGGTCCGATTTCGTTGACAGCCATCGAGGCCATTGCCATGGTCGCCTTTCCATCCATCATCGGCCGCCCAGGGCCCGTCCAGTGAGGACGAGTACGGTCCGGCTCGTTGCTGACAGGAACGTAGTGGTCCGTGGCGGTCCCGGGAAGCCGTACTTCGGTTCCGGTCGAGGGCAGTACCCATGGCGCAAGCCGGCCGCGGTTGGAGGATGACGCTCGTGGACGATGAGGGACAGGCACCGGCCCGGCCGTTCAGTGGCGTGAGCGCCGATGAATAGCATCCGAGCCGCGTCGATCCCTCGCGGCGCGCGCCTCTCGATCGCTTCGGCAATCGCCGCGCTTCTCCTCGCCGCGACGGTCGGGCCAGTCGGCGCGGAGGTCGAAGGGCCGGGGACTCCGTCGTTCTGGAAGGTGTTGTCGACGGCGCGGCAGGTTGTGATCGGCGACGTTGTCGCGGTTCAGAGTGGCGGGCTGGTTGATCCGAGCGCTGACGGGCGGTCGAGCCGGTTCACGCTCCAGGTCCGCTACGTCCTGCGCGGCACTGCTCAATCCACGATGGAGATCTGGAACCTGCCGAGCCAGCGACGCGACGACCCACGAGTGTCGCGGATTGAAGAGCAGGTGCGAGATGGCTGAGGTGTTGTTGTTCCACCACGCGCAGGGTCAGACGTCGGGGTTCCTCGCGTTCGCCGACGAACTGCGTCGAGCCGGGCACACCGTGCACGCTCCGGACCTCTACATGGGCCGTACCTTCGACACACTCGATGAGGGCGTGGCGTACGCCTCGGAGGTCGGCTTCGGCGAGGTCATCGAGCGCGGGGTTCGTGCCGCGGACGAGCTTCCCAGCGGGCTCGTTTACGCCGGCTTCTCGCTCGGGGTGCTGCCGGCGCAGAAGCTGGCCCAGACCCGCCCGGGGGCGCGAGGCGCACTGCTGTTCCACTCGTGTGTGCCGATCTCGGAGTTCGGCTCCTCGTGGCCGGCGAACGTGCCCGTGCAGGTCCACGGCATGGAAGCAGACCCGTTCTTCGTCGACGAGGGCGACCTCGATGCCGCCCGCGCACTCGTCGAGTCGGCTGAGCATGCGGAGCTCTTTCTCTATCCCGGTGATCAGCACCTGTTCGCGGACACCAGCCTGCCGTCCTACGACGCAAGTGCGGCCGCACTTCTGACCCGCCGCGTGCTCGACTTCCTCGAGGCTCGCTGACCGGCCCTCGGTGCCTGTGAACGTGCGAGGATTCGTCGCCACGTGGATCGCGATCGAGCTGGCCGCCATGCCGGTGCGTCGCGACTCGCCGGGGGGTGTTGTCGAACGGCCGGGTCCGATCGTGACCCTCGGGCCTTGGAGGCGCCGGGGCCGGGCGGGCAGAGTAGGCTGTCGGAGGTCCTCCAGATGCCCGATCCGATCATCCACACCGAGCGGCTGACGAAGCGCTACGGAAGCGCGCGCGGAATCGAGGAGCTGGACCTGGACGTCCGCGCGGGCGAGGTCTTCGGCTTCCTCGGCCCGAACGGCGCCGGCAAGACGACGACGATCCGGCTGCTCCTGGACTTCATTCGTCCCACCAGCGGTCGAGCCCTGCTCTTCGGACTCGACAGCCGGCGGGACAGCCGGGCGATCAGACGCCGGATCGGCTATCTGCCGGGGGAGCTGAGGCTGTACGACTCTCTGAGTGGCGTCGAGCTCCTGACGTTCTTCGCCCATCTCCGCGGCCTGCCGTCGATCGACGGGGGTCGCCGCGTCGCCGAGCGCCTCGACTGCGACCTGACCCGCGAGATCAAGGCGCTGTCCCACGGCAACCGCCAGAAGCTTGGACTCGTGCAGGCACTCATGGGCGATCCCGAGCTGACAATCTTCGACGAGCCGACCCTTGGGCTGGACCCGCTCGTCCAGGCCGAGTTCTTCAAGCTCGTCGACGAGCTGCGCGCCGCCGGACGCACGCTCTTCGTGTCGTCCCACAACCTGCCGGAGATCCAGCGGATCTGCGACCGGGTCGGGATCATCCGCGAAGGCCGGCTCCTCGCTGTGGAGTCCGTGTCCGACCTCAAGCGCCGCGCGCTCCGCCGCCTCGAGCTCCGGTTCGCCGAGCCGGTCTCGCCCGAGCGCTTCGCCCGCGTGCCCGGCGTGCGCGAGCTCGTGATCAACGGACTGCACCTGTCGTGCGTCGTCACGGGCTCGGTCGACCCGGTGCTCCGCGCCGCCCTCGAGCTCCGGGTGGAGGACGTCATCAGCCACGAGCCGAGCCTCGAGGAGATCTTCCTCGCCTTCTACGGGGACGGCGTCGCAGGAGGCCCGCCGTCCAGCGCCACCCCGACCACGGGCGCCCCAACGGAGGAGGTGTCCGATGTTGCGTAGCGTCTTCGGCAAGGTCGTCCACGACCAGTGGCGGATGGTCCTGGGCTGGGCCGCCTTCGCCGCGATCTGGCCGGCGATGTATGTCGCGCTCTACCCGTCGATCGGCGCGATCGGCGACATGCAGCGGCTGCTCGACCAGATGCCGCCCGCGGTTCGCGAGTTCTTCGCGTCCAGCAGCCTGGACCTGAGCTCCCCGGAAGGGTTCCTCAACATGGAGCTCTTCACCTTCGTGGCGCCGCTCCTCGTCCTCGCCTACACGGTCGTGGTGTGCGGCGGCGCGACGGCGGGCGAGGAGGAGGTTGGCACGATGGACCTGCTCCTCGCGAACCCCCTCCCGCGCTGGCGGATCGTCGTCGAGAAATCGGCCGCGTTCGTCATCGGCACGATCGTCATCGGGATCGGGATGTGGGTCGGCGCGGCGGCCGGCGCGGCGGCCGTGGGCGTCGACCTCGACCTGGGCCTCGTCGGCCAGGCCATCGCGAGCTCCTGCCTGCTCGGCTTCGCCCTGGGCGGCGTCGCCCTGGCGATCGGCGCCATCACCGGGCGGCGCTGGCTTGCCGCGGGCGTCGCGCTCATGATCACGATCGCCGGCTTCTTCCTCAACGGCCTCGGCGCGCTCGTCGACTGGATCGAGCCGTGGCGGCCCATCTCGCCGTTCTACCACTACATCGCGAACGACCCGCTCAGCAACGGCCTCGACGCGGGGCACGCCCTCGTGCTCGTCGCCTGGGCGCTGGTCGGTGGGGTCGTCGCGGTCGTTGCGTTCGAGCGGCGCGACCTGAGCCGGTAGCGCGCAATACGGCCGCCCTCAGGCGCCGGCGAGCGTCGCCTCGACGGTCAGTTCCGCGTTGCCCTTGAGGGCCACGGAGATCGGGCAGTTGTCCTTGGCGTCCTCGGCGATCGTGGCGAATGACGCGGCATCGATCCCGGGCACGTCGCCGACCACCGTGAGGTGACTCCGGGTGACCTTCCAGCCGCCGCTCGCGTTGTCGAAGGTGACCTCGGCGCGGACGCTCAGAGTCGTGGCCGGCGTGCCGTTCTTGGCGAGGCGCGCGGAGAACGCCATCGAGAAGCAGCTCGCGTGGGCGGCGGCCAGGAGTTCCTCGGGTGAGGTCTTTCCGTTGTGGGCGCTGGTGCGGGACGCCCAGGACACGGGCATCCGCGAGAAGACACCGCTCGAGACGTAGTCGATGGTGCCCGCACCGGAGATCAGGTCGCCGCGCCAGGTGGCGCTCGCGTGTCGCATTTCGGCCATGTGCGCTCCTCCGGGGCTGGGTGAAGAGTCGATCTTGTTGGCCAGTATCGTCCCACAGGAGCCTTGATGACCGCCCGCCTTCACCGGCCGAGGATCGCCCGGACCTTCGTCAGGAACGGCCGATGTCGCACGGTTCGCGGGAGGGCCACCCGCCGCATGCCGCCGAAGTCCCGGTGGGCGGCGACCGCCGCCGCGAACGCCGCCGCGAACCCATCCGCGGCCAGCGGATCAAAGCCGTCCTCCCACCACAGCCCGGCGATCCGGAGGGTCTCTGCTCGCCGTTCGATCCGCGGCTCGATCCGCCCGACCAGGCGATCCTCGTACAGGATCGGGAGGACGTAGTAGCCCCAGCGCCGCTTCGCGGCCGGGACGTAGACCTCCCAGACGTAGTCGAAGTCGAAGAGCCGGCGCAGGAGATCCCGATCCCAGCACAGCGGGTCGAGCGGGGCCAGGAACGCCACACCCGGATCCACGCCAGCGGGCGGTTCGCCGGCGGCGACCTCGTGACCCGCCCGCTCGAGGATCGGGAGCTCGGACGCGACGACGAACCGCTCGCCCTTGATGCCCTCGACCGTGACCGGCACGATCTCGCCGTCCGCCACGAGCTCCGCCCGGAGCGCGGCACGCTCGGCCGCGTTCCGGCCACTCCCATACCAGAGCTCCGACTGCCCACCTGTTCCCAGGAGCCCGCCGCCGCGATAGCGCGACAGCAGGCGGTGTCGTCGCTGTTCCCATTCGGGAACGCGCTGCGCCAGCAGCTCCGCCGGAAACAGCCGCTCCACGAGGTCGTAGACGCGAAGATTGCCCTCCCGCCGGGCGATGCCGAGGATCCCCGATTCGGACAGCGCCTCGAGGATCGCGCGGACCTGGTTCGTCGGGCGCCAGTACCACTCGATCGCCGCGCGCGGCCCGACATCGCGGGGCAGCAGCGGCCCGCCGTCGCGGATCCGCGCCAGGAGCTCCTCGACGAGCGGGGCGTGCTCGTCGAACGATCCGCCCGAGTGCTCCGCATGGTTCCGGTCCCAGGTCAGGCGATACCACGGCAGCTCCGCGGTCGGCACGATCGAGAGCTGCTTGTTGTACGTCTCGTACAGCACGCGATCCTGGTAGAGCCAGCGGTCCGTCCACTCCCGCCGGTAGCCGGCGATCCGCGCCAGGAGCACGAGATCGTGGTTCCGACCGGCAATCTCGAGCGGATCGAACTGCAGAGACCCGACTCGGTCCATGACGCGGAGCACGCTCTCCGGCTCGGCCGGCAGCGCCCGCGGCGGCGCGAGCAGGTGGCGGAGGACGAGGAATCGGCGCGCGACGGCGCGATCTACGTGGGAGATCTGCACGGGCATCAAGCGATGGTAGCGGGAGCATCACGGGCGTTCTCGGTATGCTTCGCCCCGCAATCTGGCGCCCACGCCGCGCCGCCTGCACCGAATGACATCGTTGGGCCTCATTCCGCCCGTTCCGAAAGGACCTGCCCTCGTGACGCGCCTGACCCAGCTCGCCATCTCCAAGCGGAGCGTCACGCTGCTGCTCGCCGTCGGCCTGTTCGCCGGCGGAATCTTCTCGTGGGGCCAGCTCCGCCAGGAGCTCGTTCCCGACGTCGAGTTCCCGATCCTCACGATCGTCGCCACGTACCCGGGCGCCGGGTCGAGCGACGTCACCGAGCAGGTCACGAAGCCGATCGAGCGCGCGATCTCCAGCGTGAGCGGCCTCGAATCACTCAACTCGACCTCGGCGAACAGCCTCACGTTCGTCGTCGCCCAGTTCAAGTTCGGCACCGATATCAGGGAGACGAAGGCGACGGTCGAGGCGAACCTCGATGCCTCGGCGCTTCCGACCGGGGTCACGCCGCGGGTCATCATCCAGGACATCAATGCCCAGGCGGTCATCGTCGCCGCCATCCAGGGCGTCGGGGACACGAGCCTCGACGACGCGGCCCGGATTGCGCGCACGGAACTCGTGCCTGCGCTGACCGGGGTGTCCGGTGTGTCCGCCGTGACCGTCACCGGCGGCAGCGAACCGCGCGTCAAGATCCTGATCGACCCGGCCAGGCTGGCCGAGGCGGGCGTGTCCCTCCAGCAGATCCAGGGCGTGCTCCAGGCGAATGACCTGACCATCCCCGCAGGGACCATCCGTATCGAAGACGGCCAGGTCTCCGTCTCGGCGCTCCACCAGTTCGGGTCGGTCGATGAGCTGCGCCAGCTCATCATCGGCGTCAGGGCGCCCATCGTCGTCCCCGGCGCATCGGCGGATCCGGGAACTCCCCTGGTCCCCACGCCCGTTCGCCTCGGCGACCTCGGGACAATCGAGCTGGTTCAGATCCGGCCCACCGGCTACTCGAGAACGAACGGCATCCCTTCGATCACCCTGTCGGTAACGAAAGCCTCGGGCGGCAACACCGTTCAGGTGGCCGAAGACGTCACCGCCCGTCTGGTTGAGCTGAGCAAGCAGTACGAGGGTCGGCTGGAGCTGACCAAGCTGATCGACACGTCGGACTTCGTCAAGGAATCGCGTGACGGTCTCGTCACGGAGGGCGGCCTTGGAGCGTCCTTCGCCGTCCTCGTCATCTTCCTCTTCCTGCTCAGCCTGCGGTCCACGATGGTCGCTGCGGTCAGCATCCCGCTGTCACTGGTGGCCGCCCTCGCATTCATGCTCGTCGCGGACATCTCCGTGAACATCATGACCCTCGGCGGCCTGGCGGTGGCAATCGGCCGCGTGGTGGACGACGCAATCGTTGTCCTTGAGAACATCTATCGCCACCGGGGCCGCGGCGACTCCATGCGGGATGCTGTCACCAACGGCACCCGCGAGGTCGCCAGCGCAATCACCAGCTCAACGCTGACCACCGTCGCGGTCTTCCTGCCGCTCGGGTTCGTCGGGGGCCTGATCAGCCAGTTCTTCCTGCCGTTCGCCCTGACCGTCTCGTTCGCCCTGATTGCATCGCTCATCGTGTCGCTCACGGTCGTGCCGGTCCTCGCGATCTTCCTCCTGCGCACGGTCAGGGTGAATCTCGGCCCGGACGGCGAGTTGCCCGAGACGATCTGGCAGCGCCTCTATGACCCGATCCTCCGCCTCGCGCTGCGCAGCCGCCTGTCGAAATTGGCGACGATCGCCCTCGCAGCGTTCCTCTTCGTCGGCACGAGCGGCCTCGTCGCCGGCCTGCCGACCCAGTTCATCAACTCGGGCTCGGAGAAGATCGCGTATGTGACGGTCATCCCGCCGTCCGGCACCGCGACCGCCGATGTCATCGCCCGCGCGGAGCAGGTCGAGGCGGTCCTGACGGCCGATCCCGACGTGGAGCTCGCGCTGACGACGATTCCCGGCGACGACGACACGAGCTTCCAGACGCTCGCGGCGGCCCAGTCCGGCCGGCCCGGCAACAGCGCACGGATCTTCGTTCGGTTCGATCCCGATGTGGACCTGAAGGCGGAGGTCGATAGCGTCGCGTCTGACCTCGCGGGCCTGACCACCGACGGTTTCTCGATCACAGCGGAAGAGACCAGCGGTTTCGGCGGGAACTCGCTCAACGTCGTCATCACCGGCTCGGACCGGGATCAGCTTTCGGCGGCGAATGACGCGGTCCTCGAAGCGCTCGACGCTATCCCGGACCTGAACAACGTCGTCAGCGACCTTGTCAAGTCGTCGCCCGAGATCCAGGTGCAGGTCGATCCGAACCGCGCCATCGGGCTCGGCCTGACCACCGCGCAGGTCGCGGGCGATCTGCGCAACATCATCATCGGCGGGCCGGCTGGACGGATCGTCACCGACAGCGAGCCGATCCAGGTCGACATGCAGTTGAAGGTCGACGACCTTTCGTCTCTGGATGCACTGAAGGCCATCCCCGTCGGGACCGTGCGCCGCGCCCCCCTGGGATCCGTCGCCGATGTTGTCCAGGTCGATGCCCAGGCCCGCGTCACGCGGGTGGACGGGTTACCGGCGGCGACGGTGTCGGGCACCATCCGCGCCACCGATCAGGGTGCCGTCGCGACGCTCGTCGATGACAAGATCGCGGAGCTCCGGACCGCCGGGCGGCTCGACGGCGTCGATGTGAGCGTGGGCGGTGTCACCGCCCAGCAGGCCGAGGCGTTCAGCGGGCTCTTCGCGGCGATGGGCGTCGCGATCCTGCTCGTCTACATCGTCATGGTGCTCGTCTTCAACTCGCTCGTGGACCCGCTCGTGATCATGTTCAGCCTGCCGCTGGCCACGATCGGCGCGTTCCCGGCTCTCGCACTGACGAACCGCCCGATCGGGATCAGTGCCCTCATCGGCTTCCTGATGCTCATCGGAATCGTGGTGACGAACGCGATCGTGTTGCTGGACCTCGTCGAACAACTGCGCCACCGCGGGATGAACACGTACGACGCGCTCATCCAGGCTGGACGCACCCGCGTCCGACCGATCCTCATGACTGCGGTTGCGACGATCATGGCCCTCTTCCCCCTGGCCCTCGGGCTGAACGACGGTTCGATCATCGCGGCCGAGCTGGGTACCGTCGTGATCGGCGGGCTGCTGTCGTCCACGGTCCTGACGCTGGTGGTGATCCCCGTGGTCTACTCGCTCGTGGACAGCGGCAAGGTCGCCGTCCGGCGCCGGACCGGGGCCGGGGAGGAGCACCCGGAACTCCCGGACGAGTTCGCCGAGGCCTGATCCGGCTCACCTGATCCGGCCCGCCGAGGCCTGATCCGGCTCGCCCGGTCCATCGATCGACCATCCGACGAAGGAACGGGCCGGCAGGGGTCCACCGCGGGGCCAAACCGCCGGTTCCGCCGCTGTTCGGTCGATCGATGCGCCATACGACGAAGGACGGTGGCCGATCCGGCATCTCGTTCGTCGCTTGGGCGATCCATCGACCAAGCGACGCGGATCCACTCGGCCATCGGACCGCCGCCCAGGGTCAGGGTCGAACCCGGTCAACCTCAAGGTGCTGCACGAGCCTGCCGATGAACTCGACCTGGGAGCGGTTCGCCCGACGCCGCCCCTCCGCAACCGGGAACCAGGCGACCCGGTCGATTTCCGGAAACGTCTTCAGCCGGCGGCTTCCCGGCGGCCAGGGCATCTCGAACGTGTTCGACGTGGCCCCTGCGGGGTCAAGGTCGCCCTCTGTCGCCCAGCAGTGGACCCGCTTGCCGCTCGCCTGGATGACCGAGCCGAGATCGATCGGCGGCGCGTCGGTGTCGCGGGCCACGACGCTGAGGGCGTGGCCCGTCTCCTCCTCGAATTCGCGCGCCGCGGCCGTGAACAGCTCGTCGCCGTCGCCCGGCTCGCCCTTCGGGATCGTCCAGTGGCCCAGGTCGCGATTGGCGAAAAACGGACCCCCGGGATGGGCCAGCAGGACCTCGAGCTCGCCGCCGCGATGCCGGTACAGAAGGATCCCCGCGCTGACCCGACGACTCACAGGCCGCTGCTTCCACGGGTTCGGTAGCGGCGGTGGCGCTGGCGCTGGCGGATATGCACCGCACCGCCTTCTCGCGGAACGACACTGACCGAGCCGTCGTGCTCGAGTGGCGGAACGCCGAATCGCCACAGGTCGCTCGCGGGGTCGAACATGGGCGCATCCTCGCACACGACTGGCGATTTCGAGCGCCGCCGATCCACCGGCGCCCGGTGTAGGCTCCGCCCCATGCCGCCTGAGATACGCCGAGTTGACCCCGCCGAGGTCCCGCTTTGGCTCGACGCCATCACGACGACGTTCCTCGACCGGCCCGACGTCGATGCCCTGGCCGGGCAGGTGGCGCAGTACTGGGATTTCCAGCGCGTCTGGGGGGCCTTCGACGGACGGGTCGTCGGGACGCTCCGGACGTGGGCCACGGAGCTGACGGTCCCCGGCGGCGGGCACGTCCCGGCGAGCGCGGTATCCGCGGTGACCGTGCTCCCGACGCACCGGCGGCGCGGGCTGCTGCGCTCGATGGTCGTCGCCGAGCACGACGCGGCACGAGAGCGTGGCGAGGTCCTCGGACTCCTCTATGCCTCCGAGACGCCGATCTATGGCCGGTTCGGCTACGGGACGGGCGTGACGACGTGCAGCTGGACGATCGACAAGCGCAGCACCGCGGTCAGCGGCCCCGCCGCGGTCGGGGTCGACTTCGCTCCGATCAACGAGGCGACTCGCGACCTGATGCGCGACCTCTTCGAGCGCCACCGGCTCGCGCAGGTCGGTGAGATCCGGCGGCGCGATTTCACCTTCGGCCTCGACCTCGCCCTGATCAAGTTCGCCTGGGAAACCCCGTGGAAGGGCTGGGTGATCGTGCATCGTGCCGCGTCCGGGGAGGCGGATGGCTACGCGCGTTACTCGGCCGATGGCAAGTGGGAGGACCGTCAGCCCCGGTCCGTGCTCAACGTGCAGGACCTCGTGGCGCTGAACGACGAGGCCTACGACGCCCTCTGGAAGTTCCTGCTCGAGGTGGATCTCGTCACGACCGTCAAGGCGGAACGTCGCTCGCCTGCAGAACGGATTCCGTGGCGCCTGACGAACCGGCGAGCGGCTACGCCGACCGACCTCGGGGACGGTCTGTGGGTCGCCCTCCTCGACATCCCGCGAGCGCTGGAAGCCCGGGCCTACGAGCGGACCGTCGATCTCGTGCTGCAGGTCGTCGAGGCCGAGCCGCGATCCGGGAGCCTGCGCCTGCGACTCGAGGCCGGCCCGGACGGCGCGCGGTGCACGCCATCGCGCCGGTCTCCCGACCTGGTGCTCCACGCCGACGCCCTCGGCGCCGCCTACCTCGGTGGGACGCCACTCCGGAACGCGGTCCTTGCCCGAGGGTACGAGGAGGGCGCGCCAGGCGCCCTGTTCGAGGCCGACGCCCTCTTCCACGTGGTCGACACGCCGTCCTGTTCCACCTTCTTCTGAGCGCCTGCCCGAACGACCGAGGGCCGAAATCGATCATGTGTTGAACATGACGCGGACGACCGGTCGGCGCACGCGCCCGTCGACTTTGGGTCACTCGTTGACGCCTGGGACGCTAATCCCGATAATCTGACTCGGGATTAAGAAACGGCGCCAGAAAATTGCGCCGCGTCTCCCGGCGGACGCCACCGGATACACCCGGAGACCTGATGACCTCCACCCGCGACCTCGTCGCCGACAGCCGCGACCAGTACGCCTTCCACGACGACATCGTCTACCTCAAGGAGACGAAGCGGGGGCTCACCCGCGACACCGTCGAGGAGATCAGCGGGTTCAAGAACGAGCCGCAGTGGATGCTCGAGTCCCGCCTCCGCGCCTACGACCACTTCCTCAAGCGCCCGATGCCGGTCTGGACGGACGGCCTGGACAAGATCGACTTCGACAAGATCGTCTACTACCGGAAGCCTTCCGAGCGCGAAGAGAAGTCCTGGGACGACGTCCCCGAGCAGATCAAGGCGACCTTCGAGAAGCTCGGCATCCCCGAGGCGGAGCGCAAGTTCCTCGCCGGCGTCGGCGCCCAGTACGACAGCGAGGTCGTGTACCACTCCGTCAAGGAGGAGCTGTCCAAGATCGGCGTCGTCTTCATGGGCACGGATCAGGGTCTCATCGAGTACCCGGAGATCTTCCGCAAGTACTACGGGACCGTCGTGCCGCACGAGGACAACAAGTTCTCCGCCCTCAACGGCGCGGTCTGGTCCGGAGGATCGTTCGTCTACGTCCCGAAGGGCGTGGAGGTCCCACTCCCGCTCCAGGCCTACTTCCGGATCAACGGCGAGAACACCGGCCAGTTCGAACGGACGCTCATCGTCGTTGAAGAAGGCGCCAAAGTTCATTATATTGAAGGATGTACTGCCCCCATCTATGCAACGGATTCGTTGCATGTTGCCGTTGTGGAGGTTGTAGCACTTCCAGGATCAAAGGTAAGATATACAACTATTCAGAACTGGTCGAACGACGTGTATAACTTGGTGACCAAGCGCGCCCACGCCCACGCGGGCGCCAAGGTGGAGTGGATCGACGCGAATACGGGGTCGCGCAAGACCGTCAAGTACCCGAGCATCTACCTCCGCGGTGAGGGTGCCAGCGCCGACATCATCTCGGTCGCAGTGGCCGGCCGGGGCCAGCACCAGGACACCGGCGCCAAGGCGATCCACCTCGCCCCCAACACGACGAGCCGTATCGTCTCCAAGTCCGTCTCCAAGGACGGTGGCCGCGCCACGTACCGAGGCCAGCTGAAGGTCGCACCCGGCGCGACCGGGGTCGTCGCAAGCGTTCGCTGTGACGCGCTCATGCTCGACGACGAGAGCCGGAGCGACACGTACCCGTACATCGACATCCAGGAAGACGACACGACGATGACCCACGAGGCCACCGTAGGGAAGATCAGTGCGGACCAGATCTTCTACCTGATGAGCCGCGGCCTGACCGAGAACGAGGCCCAGAACCTCGTGATCCAGGGCTTCCTGGAGGTCTTCACGAAGGAACTCCCGATGGAGTACGCCATCGAGTTCAACCGGCTCGTGAAGCTCGAGATGGAGGGCTCGCTCGGGTGACTTCGACTTCTGCACCGTCGGGTGAGGCCGTCCCCGCCTCGAAGTCGGACACCGCCGGGACGAACCGCCCGCGGCGGCGCGCGCCCGCCGACATCCCGTTCCGGTTCGCCGATCGCGCCCTGGCCGAGGCGCTCGCCACGGAACGCGCCGAGCCGGCCTGGCTCCGAGCGGACCGTCTCGCCGCGGCAGAAGCCTTTGAGGTGCTCCCGACCGAGGCGAACCAGCTGTACACGCCGTACATCGACCTCCGCGCCGCGACCCTGGAGGCGGTTCGACCGTGGGTCCAGACGGCCTCCGTGCCGGAAGCCGGCTCGGTCACGCTGCTGCCGGACGGCGTCGACGGGATCATCGACCTCCGCGAGGATCGCGTCGTGGGCCTGGGGCTCTCCGACGATGCGACCGCCGCAGGCGTGACCCTGGAGACCTTTGGCGCGGCCCTCGTTCGCGACCCGGACGGGCTCCGGAGGGACATCGAGGGGGGCGTCACGCTCCCCGTCGATGACAAGCTCGCCCAGCTCGTGCGCGGGTTCTGGAGCCAGGGCGTCCGCCTCGTCGTGCCGGACGGCGTCCGCCTGGCGCACCCGATTCTCGTTCGGTGGCAGAGCGGCAACCCCGATCGCGCCATGCTCACCCGGACCCTTGTCCGGATCGGCGCACGCGCGCACGCCGTGCTCGTCGAGGAGCAGGTCCCATCCGGGCCGGATCTCGAGTGCGCCGCCGGGGAACGGGTTCCCCAGGGGTTCTTCCATGGGACCACGGAAGTCGTGCTCGGCGCGGATGCCCAGCTCGCGATCGCGGCAATCCAGGACCTTGGCCCGCGTCAGGTCGCCTTCCAGCACCGCTTCGCCCGGATCGGCGAGGGCGCATCACTCCACTGGGCGCTGGCGCAGCTCGGGTCGAGGCTCGTCCGCTCACGCATCGACAACCGCCTCGAGGGGGACCGGAGCTCGGTCGAGCAGGCGGAGATCGTCTTCGGGACGGACGAGCAGCTGTTCGACCTGACCAGCTACACCCGCCACATCGGCCGGGATACGACGGGCAACCTGCTTTCGAAGGGCGCGCTGCTCGACCGCGCGCGGTCGTACATGAAGGGCCTGATCACGATCGAGAAGTCGGCCATCGGGACCGATTCCTTCCTCGGCGAGTTCGGGATGAACCTGTCCAAGGCGACCCGCGCCGTCGCGATCCCCTCGCTGGAGATCGACCAGCCGGACTGTCGCCGGGCCATGCACTCGTCCTCGGTCGGCCCCATCGACGCCAACCAGCTCTTCTACCTCGAATCCCGCGGCATCCCGCCGGACGAGGCACGCAAGTTCATCGTTCTCGGGTTCCTGGAGCCGGTGGTCGCGCGCGTCCCTCTGGAGGCGACCCAGGACCGCCTCCGCGAGCTGCTCGAGGAGAAGTGGGCCGCGGGGATTGCGGCCGGCTCGGTCGGATCAACCGACGCGGCTGCCTGATCTGGCCTTCCGCGTGCGTCGGATCGACCTTCTCGCTCTGGCCGACGTGCCCGACGGCACGATGCAGATGGCCTGGGCGGATGGCACGGATCCCGTCATCGTCGTCAACACCGGCGGGCTGGTTCGCGCATACCAGGGAACCTGCACGCATGAGTACTTCGAGCTGGACAAGGGCTTCCTGACCGCGGGCGGCTCGCCCGGGCCGAACGGCCGGCCTGCCGGCACGCTGACGTGCGCGCTCCACCTGTCGCGATTCGACCTGGGCGATGGCGAGGCGCTCGATCCTCCGGCCGAGCTCCCGCTCGTGGCCTATGACGTCGTGATCGAGGCCGGTCGCGTCCTCATCGAGGTCCCCGAAGGGCCGCTCCCCGTCAACGAGTAGCGGCTCCTGGGCCGCCCGGCCTGTGGCGCCAGGGTCAGGGTGCTCGCGATCGTCGCCCGAGAGGGGTCAGCGCGGCAGTTCCACGCCGAGGCCCGCAGCCTCGGCGTTCCGGAGGATCGCGTCGGCGAACACCACGTCGCTCAGGCCGACGCCCAGGTGCGTCACGACCACGCGGCCCGCCGGACGTGGCGTGCCGGCGAGGATCGCCTCGCCGAGCGTCGCGTGCGGGTCCGGATAACCGTCGAAGTTCCCGACGTCGCGGTTGGCGAGGTACTGCTCGCGCTGGTCCACGAGGAACAAGGCTGCGTCACGGGCCACCTCGGCGGCACAGTACGTCGCGTAGTCGACCGGGATCACGGTAACGCCCGGGGCCAGCCAGTCGTTGGTCATCGCCTGGCGATCCGCGGCACGACCGAAGGATGCGGCGGTCAGGACGACATCCGCCCCTGCAACCGCGTCGCGCGCCGCCCCGTGGATTTCCACGGTTCCAATCCCCGGCGTCGCGCGCGCCTCGGCGGCGAGTGCCTCCGAGCGCCGCTCGTCGCGGTCGAACAGGTGGAGCGCCACGCCCGGGAGAACGTGACCGAGCACCGGGAGGTGCGAGCGGCCCTGAACGCCGGCACCGATGAGCGCGGCTCGAGGCGGGCGCCCGGTGAGGACGGGTCCGTAAAGGCGGAGCGCCACGCCCGAAACCGCCGCCGTCCGCTGGGCGGTGATCGGGCCGCCATCCATGATCGCGATCGGGATCCCGGTCGCGGCATCGTTGAGGACCACGAGGGCGCTGATCGCCGGCAGGCCGAGCGCGTTGTTCGTGTCGAATCCCGCCACCCATTTCATGCCGATGAGGTCCCCGAACAGGTCGGCGCTGCGGAGCATCGCCGGCATCGCGTGAACGAACGAGGCCGCGGGTCGGGGATGGATCGCGATCTTCGACGGGAGCTCGGAACCGCCGGGCGTGGCCAGGGCCACCATGGTTCGCTCGGCCAGATCGAGCCGCTCCGGGATCGGCGGCATCGCCTCGACGACGTCGTCGGCTGACAGCCAGCGCAGCGGCGGGAGCAGTGGGGCAGCCATCGGCGGGAGTGTAGCGCCGTGCCGGCGGGGAAGGGATCACGAGTTGCCGCCATCCGGCTACGATTCAGCCATGGCCCCGATCGACCTGGCACAGAGCCTCGAGTACCTCAAGGTTGAGCGCGACGCGATCCAGCTCTACGACGCCCTGGCGACGATCGAGCCAGACGTGCGCCGGGCCGATGCGTTCCGAACGATCGCCGGCAACGAGCGACGCCACGCGGAGATCTGGGCGAACCGCCTCGGCGACCTGGGTGCGACCGTCCCGCCGGTCGGTGGCCCGCGGTTCCGGGTTCGCGCGATCATCGCGATCGCCCGGCTGTTCGGGACGCACGCCGTACGCGATCTCGTCCAGGCCCTCGAGGGCGATGAGGTGGAGCTCTACACCGCCCAGTCGACGCCCGAGGTCGATGCGATCGCCGCCGATGAGCGTGAGCACGCCGAGATCTGGAAGCGTCTGTCCGGCGCGCGAAGCCGGCGTTCGTCCAGGGCCGCCGATCAGGGTGTATCCGAAGATGCCCGGGCGGCCGTGACCGCGGGCGCGGCCGGCCACGCTGCCGCGGCGAAGAACGTGTCCGCGGCCGGCGAGATCGCAGCACGGGAAGGCTGGCACCGCGCGGGCCGCTCCGGGACGCTGCGGGCCGTGATCTTCGGAGTTTCGGACGGTCTCGTGTCCAACCTGGCCCTGGTGATGGGCGTGGCGGGCGCCAACGCGGCCATCAACGGCAGTCAATTCGTCCTCCTTGCGGGTATCGCCGGCCTCCTTGCCGGCGCGTTCTCCATGGCCGCCGGCGAGTACATCTCCATGCAGTCACAGCGCGAGCTGTTCGAGCGCCAGATCGCCCTCGAGCGCGCCGAGCTGGAAGCGATGCCCGAGGAGGAGGAGGCCGAACTCGCAGCGGTCTACCAGGCCAAGGGTTTCACCGCGGAGGAGGCGCGGACGATCGCCCGGCGGATGTTCTCCGACCCTCAGCACGCACTGGACACGCTCGTCCGCGAAGAGCTGGGCCTCGATCCGGACGAGCTGGGCTCGCCGTGGGGAGCGGCCTTCGGGTCGTTCATGGCGTTCGTGGTCGGGGCGGTCGTGCCCGTGGTTCCGTACCTGTTCGGATCGGGCGGCGGAGCGTTCGTCATGGCGCTCGGCGCCTCCCTCGTGGCCCTGTTCCTCGTTGGCGCGGGTGTATCGATGCTGACGGGCCGAAGCCTCCTGTACTCGGGGGCTCGGCAGGTGGGGATCGGGGCCGCCGCGGCCGCCGTGACCTACCTCGTGGGCAGCCTCATCGGCGTCACGGTGGCGGGCTGACGGTGCCGGACCTGCGCGCGCTGCTCGTGTCGCTCGGGGTTGGGCTGGGTATCGCCGCGTATACGACGTTGTGGTGGCACTGGCCGCTGGCCGTTGGGGGAGGGGTCGCCATTGTCATGAGTGGCCTTGCCCTCGTCGGAACGGTCTCCATCGGGACCGACCCAGCCGCGGCGGACGCGGCCTGGCGCGCCGCCGCTCCGGAGTTCGTGGATCCGCCGGAGGACCCGCTCCCCGCGGCGCCGGACGCCCGGATGGACACAGCAGACGACGAGTCGGCTTCACCAGCCTGAGGTCATCTCCGCTCCCCGCGAGGCTGCGGGGCAACAGGAACGGCCCCCGGAAGATCCGGGGCCACGTCGGTCACGAGAGGCAGGTCAGCGCCCGTAGGCGTGCTGGATCAGCGGGTCCAGCGAGACATGTACCTGTAGGACTCGAAAGGGTCGTTCGTCCGACGTCGATCCTCGCCCAGCAGGATGCTGAGCAGTGAGAACAACGCGAGGAGCCCGAACCCGGAGGAGGCGATCATGATAGGTACCCACGGTTAACCTGTGTGCCGCTGGACCGGCGGTTCACCCCGCTCGGCCCCGTCGCCGATCGACGAGTCCCGACACCACAGAAAGACCTTGCTGCTGGATGATAACCTAACCACGTTAGGCTGACAAGTAGTTCTGCTTACGAGATCGAGGTAATGGCGGAGAAGAGCGGTCTGGATCGGATTGATGCGCAGCTCCTGGAGCTGCTCCAGGAGGACGGTCGGCGTCCCTACGCGGAGCTTGGCGCAGCAGTGGGGATCAGTGGCCCGGCTGCTCACGAGCGGGTAAAGAAGCTGGAGGCACGCGGCGTGATCTCCGGGTACTCGGCGCGTGTCTCCGCGGAGGCGATCGGGCTCGCGATCCTTGCCTTCACGTGGGTGACCCAGGCACCGGGAACGGTCGCCACCGATCTCACCGGTGACTTCGCGGCGATCCCCGAGGTGGAAGCGTGCCATCACATCACGGGCGAGGCGGACTACCTGTTGAAGGTCCGAGCGCGTGATACGCGCGACCTTGAGCGGGTGATCCGGGCCGTGCAGACGACGCGGCACGTATTCACGACCGAGACCGATGTCGTCTTCTCGACGGCCTTCGAGCGACGTCCGATCCGGCCGGCTCCGCCCGCGGAAGGCTGATCTGGCCGGCTCCGCCCGCGGAAGGCTGATCTGGCTGTCATTCCCGGCCAGGTCGCTGACTGACGCCACGGCCGTGGAAGACGCCCTGCCCGGATCGGGTGTTGGCCGCCGTGATCGGGCTGACTAATCAGAATCGCTGCGTACGAGCGCGGCCACGCACGAGATCCGTCGATTCCGCTACTCGGCGGAGCGTGCTCGGGCCCGGTTTGATGAGCCAGCTCGATCGGCCCACGGGAGGTTCCCCTCAACAGCGTCCGCGGGAATCACGGCTGGCGCTGGCGGCCCACCTCGTAGGTCGACCGGCCCACCTGGTCCGTCGACTGGTCGGTCGAGCCGGGTGGCGGCTCGACGACCGGGTCGAGGTGATCTGGAGGTGGCTCCATGCGATATGCGCGATGTTCAACCAGCACGCGCTCGGCGGTCGCGGCATCGACCGGATGACCCCGTGCAATGAGCCGCTCACTGATCCAGGTCGCCTCGGCCGGAAGCTCGCCGTCCTCGATGTCCTGTTCGCGGCGAGCGCCGTCGAGGTAGACCACGGCCACGATCCCGCCGCCGGCGACGAGGCCGAGCAGGAGCAGCCACCACTGGAACTCGGCCATCAGCTCGGTTGGCGTCGTGCGGTCATCGGAGCAGTCTAGCGATGCGTCACATCTGGTTCAGCCCCGATGCCGACTTGGTGGCTTGGGTCGACATGGGCGCTCAGCCGGTCGGGCTGGCTGGACCATCCATCGACCATCCGACGAAGCGGCGCGCCGCGAGGGGTCCGATTCGACGTCCAGGCCGCTGATCGGTCGATCAAACCGCCATTCGACGAAGAGCGAAGGCTAAAGCTGTATCTCGCTCGACGTATGGTCGATCCATCGACCAGCAAAGCGGAAGGCGGCTCGGCACGCCCCGGACGCTCGGCACGCCCCGGACGCTCGGCACGCCCCGGACGCTCGGCACGCCCCGGACGCTCGGCACGCCGCAGACCCCGGCCCGCGTACACTCCGCGGACGATGTTGACCTTCACGCCCGATCCGATCGCCTTCCAGGTCGGGCCGCTCCCGGTCTACTGGTACGGGATCGCGTACGCGGTCGGCCTGTTCGTGAGCTACTCCATCCTGATCCGGCAGGCCCGACGGTTCGGGCAGGATCCGGAGCTCGTCGGCAACGGAATCATCGTGATCGCGATCGCCGCGCTGATCGGGGGCCGCCTCTATCACGTCGTCGACCAGTGGGCGCTGTACAGCGACGATCTCCTCAAGATCGTCCTGCCGCCGTACTCGGGGCTCGGCGTCTACGGCGGGCTGATCACCGGCGTCATCGCGTTCATTGCCCTCGTCCGCTACCACCGAGTCTCGGCCTGGGTGTGGGCGGACATCGTCGCGCCGGCGCTGTTCACGATGCAGGCCATCGGCCGCTGGGGGAACTTCTTCAACCAGGAGCTGTACGGGCCGCCGACGGAGCTGCCGTGGGGGATCGGCATCGACTGTGCCCACCGCGTCATCGAGTATCCGTGCGCGGCGTTCCCGGAGGCGACGACCTTCTTCCAGCCGCTCTTCCTGTACGAGTCGATTTCCGGGCTGGTCGGCGCGGCCCTGCTGATCTGGCTCTCCCGTCGTCGCCCGTACCCGCTTCGCCCGGGCGATCAGATCCTCATCTTCTTCATGTGGTACGCGGTGGTCCGCTTCCTGCTTGAGAACCTCCGCACCGACAACTGGATCGTCGGCGGCATCGCGACCGCGCAGCTGATGTCGATCCTGTTCGGGCTCGGCGCCTTCCTGCTGCTCCTGTATCGGCACCGGCGCCCGGCCGACGTCGCAGAACCGGGTGACGACGGTGATGCGTTCGACGACGACGAGGTCGACGAGTTCGACGACGACGGCTCCGATCTCGACACGGATCCTGACTCGGCGGGACCCCCGCAAACGGTCAACGCCCCGGGCTCCGGACCCACCGACTGACCGTCGGCATGCCCGACGTTTCGCCACCACGACCGCGGCGGGAGCGTCCCGAGCGGGCCCGCCTCTCGCCACAAGCTATCGCCCAGGCACGCGGCGGCGTCCGCGAGGGTCTCGACTGGCTGGGGCGCACCCCTGAATCCCGTGCGGGCGTCCTGGTCAGGTTCGTTGACCGCTTCGCCCGGATCGTCCTGTTCGGGCTCTTTCGGTTCCGGGTCGTGACGTCCGGGCAGGAGAAGCTCCCCGGCGATGGCGGCTACCTCGTGATCGCCGCGATCCACCGTGGCTGGATGGACCCATTCCTCATCCTTCACGCGCTGCCGCTGGAGCCGCGGGCCTGGTTTCTCGGCAGCGGGCCGTCGGCCTTCTCGGCTCGCTGGAAAGAGTGGTTTCTGCACCGCCTGGGCGGCATGCTCCCCGTCTGGCGTGGCGGCGTCGGGGTGGACCAGCACGTGGCGTCGGCGCGTGCGGTGCTCGCGAACGGCGGTGTCTTTGTCCTGGTGCCGGAGGGCGGAGTGGCCGGCCCGCCGGATCGGCCGGCGACCTTCCGGACCGGGGCTGCGCTCATCGCCCTCCAGACCGACGCGCCGATCGTTCCGATCGCCCTCGCGGGCGCCGACGAGCTCTACCTCGGCAAGCGGCTCGCGTCCCGGATCCTGCCCCCGACCTCCGTGCGCGAACTCCTCGGCGATGATTGGGACGGCATGCTCCCGGAGGCCGGCAGCCGGGCGGAGCTCGATCTCGCGCGCCGCCTGACAGATCGGTTCGCCGACCTGCTTGGACCAGCCGTCGCGACGATCTATCCGGAGACCGTGGATCCGCCGAACCGCCCGCGCCGATTCCGCGGGCTGACCTGGCTCTTCCTGTCGCGGCGGGAGCGCTGACCCGGACCTCGCCGCCCGGCCAGCGTCGGGCGGGCTATCCTCTCCCGCATGCAGTACGCCGAATCCATCCTCGACCTCGTCGGCGGGACGCCGCTCGTTCGACTGACCCGGGTCACCGGCGACCTCGGTCCGTCGGACGCGCAGCCGCTGATTCTCGCGAAGCTCGAGACGATGAATCCCGGCGGGTCGGTGAAGGACCGGATCGGGCTGCCGATGATCGAAGCCGCCGAACGGGCCGGGCTCCTGAAGCCGGGCGGGACGATCATCGAGCCGACCTCCGGCAACACCGGCCACGGCCTGGCGATCGCGGCCGTGCTCAAGGGCTACCGGTGCATCTTCGTGATGGCCGACAAGCAGTCGCCCGAGAAGCAGGCGCTGCTGCGGGCGTATGGCGCAGAGGTCGTGCTCTGCCCGACGAACGTGGAGCCGGAATCGCCCGAGTCCTACTACTCGGTGGCGGCCCGCCTCGCCCGCGACATCCCGGGCGCATACAAGCCGGACCAGTACTGGAACATGGAGAACCCGGCGGCCCACGAGCGGACCACGGGACCTGAGATCTGGGAGCAGACCGACGGGCGGATCACCCACCTGGTGGCGAGCGCGGGCACCGGCGGGACGATCAGCGGGATCTCCCACTTCCTGAAGGCGCAGAACCGTTCGATCACCGTCGTTGGTGCGGATCCAGAGGGAAGCGTCCTGTCCGGCGATGTCGCCCGCCCGTATCTCACGGAGGGGGTGGGGGAGGACTTCTTCCCGGGCACGCATGATCCCGCGGCCGTCGATCGATGGGTCCGCGTGTCGGATCGGGACTCATTCCTGATGGCCCGTCGGATCACCCGCGAAGAGGGCATCCTGGCCGGCGAGTCGTGCGGGACGGCGGTCGTCGCAGTTCTCGACGAGGCGCGCCGGATCATGGCCCGGGACGGCGCCGCCGCGAAGGACGCCGTGATGGTCGTGATCCTCCCGGACGGGGGTCGGAACTACCTCTCGAAGCTCTACAACGACGAGTGGATGCGGGCGAACGGGCTCCTCGCCACGACCGGGGCCGTGGTCCGCGTCGGGCAACTTCTCGCGGAACGCCACCACGGTCCGGACCTGCCGGACGTCGTACTCGCCCGCACGACCGACCGCGTTGGCGAGGCGATCGAGACGCTTCAGCGCTTCGGGATCAGCCAGCTCCCCGTCTCGCAGGATCCGGACGGCGACGCCCTCGAAGGTATCGTGGGCTCCGTGAGCGAGCAGGGCCTCCTCGACCGCGCCTACCGCAACCCCGAGATCGTCGAACGGACGGTCGGCGAGGTCATGGACAAGCCGCTCCCGACCGTCGCGATCGAGGCCTCGCTCGACGAGGCCTTCGCGCTCCTGTCCGGCGGCAGTTCGGCTGCGCTGGCGGTCCGAGCGGACCGCCCGGCCGGGGTTATCACGAAGCTCGACCTCCTCGAGTACCTCGCGCACCACCGGGGCTAGGCGAGGGTGCACGAGCCCTTGACGACAGGCCTGCCACTGTGCCATGCTGTCACTGTCATGACAGAGACAGCGGAACTCAGCGTACCTGAAGCAGCGGCTCACCTGGGGCGGAGTGAGCGGACGATCTGGCGTCAGATCCGGTCCGGCGAACTCCAGACGAAGCGTGAGGGTCGCCGCGTGCTGGTGCTGATTCAGGACAGACCATGGGGCTCTGAGGCGGCTGGCGGGCACCGGATCTCCGAAACCGCAGCGACGTACGATCCCAGCCGCTACCGGGAGGTCGGTCAGGACTGGCAGGTCGGCCCGTTCCCATACACGGCGGCGGTCGTCCAGCGCCACCGCCGCGCCAAGCTGGCCCGCCGTCGCGCGGCTGTTGAAGAGATCAAACGCCTTGCGTCGCTGTCGACACCCGATCCGGATGGGCTGACAGCTGCCGACTACGTCCGCGCCGATCGCGACCACCCCCGGGCCCTGGAAGGCGGGGATGCCGCCGACCGAGCCCTGGAGAAGATGGCCCGTGACCGACGTCGTCGTCGATAGCAGCGTCGCGGTCGCGTGGGCGCTACCGGATGAGCACCTGCATCCGGCGGCCATTCGAGTTATCGATCAGCTCGGCGTGGGTCGCCTCGAACCCTTCGTCGCTGGGCACTTTGCGTTCGAGGTCCGCCATGGGCTCGTGCGAGCCGCGCGAGCTGGACGCCTGGCCTGGTCGACGATACCCGACTGGATCGGAGCCATCGATGACTTGGACGCGACGATCGTTCCGCTCCTGGATGATGACGAGGTGATCCTCGGCCTTGCACGAAAACACGGGCTCACATGGGGCGACGCCCATTGGGTTCACACGGCGGCACAGCTCGATCTACCGCTGCTGACGGCCGATCGACGACTCGCCCGCGCCGTCCCGGACGAAGTCGCGATCGTGGTCTACCTGGGCGACGACCAGGCGGCGTAGCGCCAGCTCGGGCGCCCCGACGGATGGGCCGGCCGCGTCAGGCAGACCACGGGGTGCCGCCGGGGCGCCGAGGGCCCGGCCGGGCAGCGCGGCCGCCTAGACCGTCCCGACGGTGCGATGATGCCGCGGATGCGCACCGATGATCTCCGACCCGACCTCGCCTTCGAAACGCTCGCCGTCCACGCCGGAGCCGAGCCCGATGAGCTGACGGGAGCGGTCGCGCCGCCGATCTACCAGACGAGCACGTTCGCCCAGGACGGGGTCAACAAACCACGCGGCGGCTACGACTACGCGCGTTCGGTCAACCCGACGCGGGACCGCCTCCAGCGTGCTGTGGCGGCGCTCGAGGGGGGCGGGGAGGGGATCGCGTTCGCGTCCGGATCCGCCGCGACGGCGGCGATCGCCGAGCTGGCCCCACCGGGTTCTGAAATCGTGGTCGGCGACGACGTCTACGGTGGCACGTACCGCTACCTCGAGCGGGTCCGGCGCGGCAACGGGGTAGATGCCCGCTACGCGGACCTGGCCGGCGACCCCGACGCGCTCTGGGAGGCGATGACCGAGCGAACACGGCTGGTCTGGTTCGAGACGCCCACAAACCCGCTCCTCAAGATCGTGGATATCGGGGCCGCCGCCCGTGCCATCCGGGAGCGGTTCGCCGACACGCTGGACCGCCCGCTGCTCGTGGTCGACAACACGTTCGCCTCGCCCGCGCTCCAGCGTCCGCTCGAGCTCGGTGCCGACATCGTCTTCCACTCGGCCACGAAGTACCTCGGCGGGCACAGCGACACCGTCCTCGGGATCGCGGTGACGCGCGACGTGGCCGTCGCCGAGCGCCTTCGATTCCTCCAGAACGCCATGGGCGGGGTTCCAGGTCCGTTTGACTGCTTCCTTGTCCTGCGCGGTCTCCGGACGCTTCCTCTGCGCGTTGATCGCCACGTCGCGAACGCCGAGCGCGTGGCCGAGTTCCTCGCCGCCCGAGATGACGTCGCGACGGTGTACTACCCGGGCCTCTCGACCGGGCGCCACGCGCATCCGGGCGCATCCGTCGCTGCCCGGCAGATGCGCGGGCCGGGCGGCATGATCTCCTTCCGGCCGAGCGCCGGTGGCCGGCACGGCCGGACCGCCTCGGAGCGCGCCATCGCCATCGCCGAAGGGACCCGGATCTTCACGCTCGCGGAGTCGCTCGGCGGCGTGGAATCGCTCATCGAGGTCCCTGCCCAGATGACCCACCTGTCCGTGGCCGGATCCCCGCTGGAAGTGCCGGACGATCTCGTGCGGCTGTCCGTCGGGATCGAGGCTGCCACCGATCTCATCGAGGACCTGCGCCAGGCACTCGACGCGAGCTGACGCGCCGCTCGCCGCCAATCGACGGCGCCCGTCGAGCACCGAACGACCGCAACCGTTTCGCAACCGGGGCTTCCCTCGAGTGCTACGATCCTTCCAGTAGTTGCGACTGCGGAAGCCGACTCTCGCGAGGTCCTGGTGTCAGGGCCCGCGTCACGCGCGGCCGGTCGATTCGAAGCCCTGACGGGCTGGGCACACTCGCCCACCGTCTGCGCCGAGGAGACCGAAGACCGATGAGCACCGCAACCGCCCCACGATCCACCCGCAGCCTGGCCCGACCGGGCAGGACCAACCTTTCGACCGCCGAGCTGTATGAGCTCGCCCTCCGCGAGGGCGAGGGTGTGCTCGCCGCGGGCGGGCCGCTTGTCGTCCGGACCGGCCAGCACACCGGCCGCTCGCCGAAGGACAAGTTCATCGTCGTCGAGGCCACCTCGGAGGCGAAGGTCTGGTGGGGCGACGTGAACCACCCGATCTCCGAGGAGCACTACGATCGGCTCCGGACGCGCCTGATGACCTATATCCGGGAGCGGGATCTCTACAGCCAGGACATGTTCATCGGCGCCCATCCCACCCACCGTCGGTCCCTGCGGGTCTACACCGAGACCGCCTGGGCGAGCATCTTTGCCCGCAACCTCTTCCGGCGGCCGACCCAGGACCAGCTCGCGACGTTCGTCCCGAACTTCACGATCATCGACGTCCCGTCGTTCCAGGCGGACCCGGCGACCGAGGGCACGCGGACCGGCACCGCGATTCTCGTCCACCTCGCGCGGATGGAGGTCATCATCGTCGGCACGATGTACGCCGGCGAGATCAAGAAGTCGGCCTTCACCGTCATGAACTACCTGATGCCCGATGAGGGCGTCCTGCCGATGCACTCCTCGGTCAACGTCGGGAAGGCCGGTGACGCGGTCGTCTTCTTCGGTCTCTCCGGGACGGGCAAGACGACGCTCTCGGCGGATCCGCTGCGGAGTCTCATCGGCGATGACGAGCACGGCTGGGGCAGCGACTACGTCTTCAACTTCGAGGGCGGCTGCTACGCCAAGACGATCCGCCTCTCGCCGATGTACGAGCCGGATATCTTCGCAACGACGAAACGCTTCGGGACGATTCTCGAGAACGTGGAAATCGATCCCGTTACGCGGGAGCTCGACCTCGACAGCGAGCGGTTCACCGAGAACACCCGGGGGGCGTACCCGCTCCACTTCATCGGCAACGCCGACCCGACCGGCATTGCCGGAACGCCCAGGAACGTCGTCTTCCTGACCGCCGACGCCTTCGGGGTCCTGCCACCGATCTCGCGATTGACCCGCGAACAGGCGGCCTACCACTTCATCTCCGGCTACACGGCCAAGCTGGCCGGGACGGAGATCGGGGTGAAGGAGCCGAGCGCAACGTTCTCGGCCGGCTTCGGGGCACCGTTCCTGCCGCGTCACCCGGGCGTGTACGCCCACATGCTCATGGATCGCCTTGAGCAATACGACGTGCCGGTCTGGCTCGTGAACACGGGCTGGACTGGTGGACCGTACGGCGTGGGGCAGCGGATGAACATCAACCACACCCGGAATATGGTCCGGGCTGCCCTGAACGGCGACCTGGCCGACGTCCCGACGGTCGTCGATCCCGTGTTCGGCGTCGCGGTACCCACCGCGGTGCCCGGGGTCCCCAGCGACGTGCTCATTCCGAGGAACACCTGGCCGGATGGCGCCGCGTATGACGCGGCCGCGCGCCGGATTGCGGCGATGTTCCATGAGAACTTTGCGAAGTATGCCGACGGCGTGAGTGCCGAGGTCCGGGCCGCCGGGCCCGCCGTCATCGAGGATGCCGGCGAGGTCCGGATGTCACCGCCCGGCGAAGGCTGACCGTCACTTCCAGGCGAGGCAGGAGACACGATGGGTCGCAACAAGGTCACCGTCATCGGGGCCGGCAATGTCGGGGCCACCACCGCGCAGCGCATCGCCGAGGCCGGCCTGGCCGACGTCGTCCTCGTGGACATCATCGAGGGGCTTCCGCAGGGCAAGGGCCTCGATCTTGCCGAGGCGGCGCCGGTCGTGGGCCACGACGCCCGGATCATCGGCACCAACGACTATGCCGATACCGCGGGCTCGGACATCGTGGTGGTCACGTCGGGTCTCGCTCGCCAGCCCGGCATGAGCCGGGACGACCTGCTGGCGAAGAACGCGGGCATCGTGCGGTCGGTGGTCCAGGCTGCTGTTGCCCACTCCCCGGAATGCATCCTCGTGATCGTGACCAACCCGCTCGATGCGATGTGCCACGTGGCGATGGAGGCATCGGGCTTTCCCCGCGAACGCGTCCTGGGCATGGCCGGCGTCCTCGACTCTGCACGCTTCCGGACGTTCATCGCGATGGAACTCGGGGTGTCCGTGGAGGACACGCACGCGTTCGTCCTGGGCGGGCACGGCGACACGATGGTGCCGCTGCCGCGTTACTCCACGGTCGCCGGGATCCCGATCACGGAGTTGATGACCCCGGAGCGCGTGCAGGCGCTCGTGGACCGGACCGCGAATGGCGGGGCGGAGATCGTGGCGTTGCTCAAGGCCGGTTCTGCGTACTACGCCCCGGCCGCGTCCACGTTCGAGATGGTCGACGCGATCCTGCGCGACCGAAAGCGGGTCCTCCCGTGCGCCGTCCTCCTGAAGGGCGAGTATGGGGTGGATGGGCTCTTCGTGGGGGTCCCGGTGGTCCTCGGTGCGGGCGGCATGGAGCGGGTCATCGAGATCCGCCTGTCCGACGACGAAGCCGCCGCCTTCCAGCGTTCAGCCGGCGCGGTCCGGGAGCTGGTGGACAAGCTGTAGACAGGGGCCCCATATCGGCCCTCGCTACCCCGGTTTCGGGGCCGTTCGACGCCCGGGAGAAGCCGCCGGCGCGTGTCCCCATTGCGGCCAGCTGGCTGGTGCGTTCACGCACCGAATTCGTGTCCAATGGCACATTCCGAGGCCTTCGCGACGGTTCTACCCTCGGCCCACGTTGATCGTGTGGCGCCGGTGAGTTTGGTACCTTGGAGGACACGAAGGACATGAAACGAATCCTCGCCAGTCTCGTCTCCGTCAGCCTGCTTCTCGTGGCCCTCGCCGGGCCGGCCACGACCGGCGCGGCGGCCGGCGGCAAGGGCTACCTGATTGGCAGCCAAAGCGTGCTGAGCACCAGTCAGCTCGCCCAGTTGCGCGCAGCCGGCGCATCGGTCACGTACGCGTACAAGAACTTCGGCGGTGCGGCTGCGGTCATCCCGACCGGCAAGGTCGACGCAGTCCGGGCGCTACCGTTCGTGACGGGGGTGACAGAGGACACGCTCCGCCAGCTCGACAGCATCCGGATCGACGCCGCGCCGCAGGCGGTGGGCGTCGAAGCTCCACTGCCGTCGAGCCCGTACTGGCTCGACCTGATCAACGCCGAGAACAACAACGTCTACGACGGCAGCGGCGTCTGGGTCGCCGTGCTGGACGGCGGGATGTTCCCGAACTGGCGTGACTTCTTCCGTGAGGAGAGCATCCTCGCCGAGTATGGTCGGTCGTTCGAGGGCGCCTCCGTCGTCGGCAGCCAGAACTGGGAGAGCGGTTCCGACCCGCACGGGATGGCCGTCGCCGCAACGATCGTGGGCTTCTGGCTCCACGACGGTGTGAAGGAAGGCGGCTGGGGCGAGGGCCCCGTGACCGGGGCCAGGGGAACGTACTGGCATCCGGGCGTTGCCCCCGGAGCCAAGATCATCCCGGTCCAGGTCTGCATCCCGATTGGCTGCTTCGGGAGCGCCATCAACGCCGCGGTCGACTACATCACGAGCCTGAAGCTCGCGAATCCGAGCCAGCCGATCGTCATCAACGAGAGCCTCGGCGGTGCCAACCTCGACCCGGTCGAAAAGGCCGCGATCGATGCGGCGATCGCGGCCGGGGTCGTCATGGTCGCGTCTGCCAGCAATTCCGGCAACGCTGGGATGGGGTTCGCGGGTGCCTACGAGCCGGTCATCTCGGTCGCGGCCGGCGGCTGGCGGGACCAGTGGACGACCCTGCCTTCGAAGAGCTGGTACCTAGGCGATCCAGGCGAGTCGATCGACGAGATCTTCGTGACCGACTTCAGCAGCCGCCAGCTGGAAGGCCAGTACCTGGACGTCACCTCGACCGGCCGCTTCATGCTCCTGCCGTACCCTTGCGTGAACCTGTACAAGGACGGTCAGGTCGTGAGCCGGACCAATCACAAGGTCTGTGCGTCCAAGGCGGACGCGTCGAACCCCTCGGCGGCCCCATTCCAATACCTGTTCATGAGCGGGACGAGTTTCTCGGCTCCGACCGTAGCCGGGATCGTCGCCCTGATGCTCGACAAGAACCCCTCGCTCTCGAATGCCGATGCGACGTTCGGGACGCTGGACGATCCGTCATCGTGGGGACCGGGATCGCTCGAGCTGCTGCTCGAGGGCTCCGCGACGCCGATCGCTCCTGGCGAGGTCACCGTGACTCATCGGACCGGGGTCGACGACAAGGAATGCTGGGAGCTGGCGAGCTGCACACTCGAAGCCACTGGCGCCGGGTGGGTCTACATCGACGACGCGCTCGCCGCGGTGCCCTGAGCACACCCAAATCCACCGCATTGATCGAGGCCCCCGGCTCCGCCGGGGGCCTCGCGATTCCCGGTCCTACGCGGCCGCTACACTCGGGGCGTGAGCTCCACTACGTCGAGATCCTGCGTGGCCAGCGCCTGATGCCCGCGGTCATCACCCTTGCGTTCGACCCGCTCATCTCCGTCGGAGAATTGAGCGTCCGTGCCCAGACGATCGTCCTCGCGGCGATCGTGTTCGCCGGGCTCCTGCTCTTCGTGCGCATCGGGCGCATCACGCCGACGGAGGGCCCGTATGTCCCTGCCCCCACGCTGCCGCCGAGCGACATCCCCTTCCTCGTCCTGGGGATGGTCTCGGGGGCGGTGCTCGGCGGTCGACTGGACTACGTCCTCGTCCACCTGGACTACTACCTCGCTTATCCAGCGGCGGTCGTGGATCCGACCCAGGGATCTCTGGGACTGGGCCTGGCAGTCCCAGGGGCGATCCTCGGTGGGGTCCTCATCGCCCGGCTCGTCGATGCGCCGGTGGATCGGTGGCTCCACGCCGCGGTCCTGCCGACGCTGTTCGTCCTCGGTGCGGGCAAGCTCGCCAGCGTCCTCGCCGCGGAGGGCCAGGGCCAACCCTCGGATCTCCCGTGGGCAACGGCGTACCTCGGCGACGGCCCGTGGAGCAGCCTGGCCGCACACATTCCGTCACATCCGTCACAGCTCTATGAGGCGATCGTGACGGTCGGCATCCTTGCATTCCTCGGCCTCGTGATCCGCGCCGGTGCGTTCCGGCGGCGCGATGGAACGGCCCTCCTCCTCGCCATCATCCTCTGGGCGATCGGGCGGGGGATCGTCGCCATCACGTGGCGCGATGCCACCGTCCTGGGACCGCTCCGGGCTGAGCAGCTCATCCTGCTGGTGGTCGTGCTCGGGTGCTTCGGGGGCATGGTCCGGTTCCGGGCCCGCTGACGGTCGGCCGGCACGCGCACGCGCGAGCGCGCGAGCGGTCCGTCGCCGGCCGGTCGATTCGACCCGGCGCGGTATCGTTGGCGGACACACGACTCCCCTCACGGACGCTCATCCGAGGTTTCACCGATGACCCAGGTCGCCGAGCCCGAGATCACACGCTCGCCTTCGCCCACCGAGACCGTCAATCACTGGATCGGGGGGCGCCGCGTCTCCGGGACTTCTGGTCGCCGCGGCCCGGTCTACAACCCCGCAACGGGGCAGATCGCCCGTGAAGTCGACTTCGCGTCCGTGGCCGAAGTGGACACGGCGGTCGCCGCCGCCAAAGCGGCATTCCCGGGCTGGCGGGCGACTTCGCTCTCGAAGCGCACCGACGTCATGTTCAGGATCCGGAACCTGGTTGATGTCCATCGCAAGGACCTGGCCGCGTTCCTGACCGCCGAGCACGGCAAGGTGCCGTCCGATGCGCTCGGCGAGATCGCCCGGGGCGTCGAGAACCTCGAGTTCGCCACGGGGATCCCGAACCTCATGAAAGGCGGCTTCTCCGAGCAGGTCTCGACCGGGGTCGACGTCTACCAGATCCGCCAGCCACTCGGCGTCGTGGCCGGGATCACGCCCTTCAACTTCCCGGCCATGGTCCCGATGTGGATGTTCGCGAACGCGATCGCGTGCGGGAACACGTTCATTCTCAAGCCGTCCGAGAAGGACCCGTCCGCCTCGATCTACATGGCGGAGCTGCTCGCGGAGGCCGGCGTCCCGGCCGGCGTCTTCAGCGTGATCAACGGCGACAAAGTTGCCGTGGATCGGATCCTCGATCACCCGGACATCGCCGCGCTGAGCTTCGTCGGCTCCACGCCGATCGCGCGGTACATCTACGAGACCGGGACGAAGAACGGCAAGCGCGTGCAGGCGCTCGGCGGCGCGAAGAACCACATGATCGTCCTGCCGGACGCCGATATCGAAATGGCAGCCGACGCCGCAGTGTCCGCCGGCTACGGTTCATCCGGCGAACGCTGCATGGCGATCGCGACGGTGGTGGCGGTCGGGTCCGTGGGGGACCCACTGGTCGAGGCGATCGCGAAGCGCCTGCCAAAGGTCAAGGTCGGCCCGGGCACGGACCCCGAAGCCGAGATGGGCCCGCTCGTCACGAAGGTCCATCGCGACAAGGTCGCCTCGTACCTGGACAGCGCCGCGGCGCAGGGCGCAACGATCGTCGCCGACGGCCGCGAGCACCCGCTGTACGGCGATTCGGAGGGCTTCTTCCTCGGGACGTCGCTCATCGATCACGTCACGCCAGTGATGGATTGCTACCGGGACGAGATGTTCGGGCCGGTCCTGACGGTGACGCGGGTGGCCACATACGACGAGGCGCTGAAGCTCGTCAACGACAACCCGTACGGCAACGGGACGGCGATCTTCACGCGCGACGGTGGCGCGGCGCGGCAGTACCAGTTCGATGTCAACGTCGGGATGGTGGGCATCAACGTGCCGATCCCGGTGCCGGTCTCGTACTACAGCTTCGGCGGCTGGAAGGCCTCGCTCTTCGGCGACCTTCACATGTACGGTCCCGAGGGGATCCAGTTCTACACGCGGGCCAAGATCGTGACCTCGCGCTGGCCGGATCCGGGCACTTCGAAGGTGGACCTGGGCTTTCCGCGCACGCGTTAGGCAGACGGGCCGTGGCCGCGCACGCTGCCGGTGCGACCCGCGCACGCGGCCGGTGCGACCCGCGCACGCGGCCGCGCATCTGAGCGCGACGCCGAGCACCTCAGCCGGGTGTTTGTCCGCGGCCGCGTCGACTGCATGGGCGTCGGGAGCACAGGCGCCATCGTCAAGCCGCCGAGACGGCTCCGGTCGCGCTCGAGCCGTGCTCGGGTCGTGCTTGAGCCACCCTCGGATGGTCCGATAGGCGGCGTTGACGGCGTTGGCGGCGCGCGGCGAGGGCCGATAACCGACAGGTAAGTGCTCGGCGTGACCATGCAGCCGTCGTGGTCAAGGTCAAGCGCTCCGAACTCACCGCTGAGGCGCGGCGTCGCAACCAGGAACAGGCCGCCCGCCTCGGTGGCGAGCTGGTCGCGTCCCGGAAGCGACGCCGATTGACCCAGCAGCAAGTCGGCGACCTCGTGGAGGTGGCGCGGTCGACCGTTTCGGCCGCGGAGAACGGCCGCGGCGCCGGCCTGACGCTCGAGACATGGCAGCGGCTCGGGCTCGCGGTCGGTCGGCCACTCAGGGTCGAGCTCCAGCGGGACCCGCTCGAGGAGCCCGCCGACGCCGGGCATCTCGCGATCCAGGAGCTCATTCTCCGACTTGGGCGTGCGGCGGGCTATCGGGCGACGTTCGAGTTACCGACGAGGCCAGACAATCCGCGCTACTCCGTGGACGTCGGACTCCGCGATGACCGAGGACGGCGGCTGCTGCTCGTTGAGGCCTGGAACACGTTCGGCAACGTCGGCGCATCCGTCCGGTCCACGAACCGGAAGATCGCAGAAGCGGACGGGCTGGCGGCCGCGATCTGGGGCGAGGGACGACACGAGGTCGCCGCCTGCTGGGTCGTCCGCGCGACACGACGCAACCGCGAGCTCGTGGCACGCTACCCGGAGCTCTTCGCGTCGCGCTTTCCCGGCTCCTCTGTGCGCTGGGTCCGGGCCCTCACGAGCGGCTCCAAACCGCCGGCCGAGCCAGGCCTCCTGTGGTGCGATGTCAATGCGACCCGCCTGTTCGCCTGGCGACGGGGCTGACGGACGACACGGCTGGCCGCTCGTGCCGCTCGCGTCGTCAGCTACGCCATCCGCGCGTAGTCCGCGGGCGCTCGCTTGAGGAAGCGCCCGTGGCCCTTGCGGCCGGTGAACTCGCCATTCCGAACCACCACCGATCCCCGGCTCAGGACCACGTCGCTGGCGCCCTGGACCGTCCGGCCCTCGTAGCAGGAGTAATCGACGTCCATGTGGTGCGTCGTCGCCGAGATCACGCGGCGTCGGTTCGGGTCGTAGACAACGAGATCGGCGTCCGCGCCCACGGTGACCGTGCCCTTGTGCGGGTACATCCCGAACAGCTTGGCCGGTGCCGTGGAGATGATCTCCACCCAGCGCTCCTTCGTGATCTTGCCGCCGACCACGCCGCCGTCGTGGAGCAGATCCACCCGGTCCTCAACTCCCGGGAGCCCGTTCGGCACCTTTCGGAAATCGCCCTTGCCCAGGTCTTTCTGGCCGTGGAAGTCGAACGGGCAGTGGTCCGTCGAGACGACCTGGAGGTCGTCCTTGACGAGGCCCTTCCAGAGCTCGGGCTGATGGTCCTCGGTCCGAAGTGGCGGCGAGCAGATGAACTTCGCGCCGTTGAACCCGTTGCCCATGTCGTCCAGCGACAGGAAGAGGTACTGCGGACACGTTTCCGCGAAAGCGGGCAGACCTTCGTCGCGGGCCATCCGAACGGCGTTCAGTGCTTCACGAGCCGACAGGTGGACGATGTAGACGGGCACCTTCGCGGCCTGCGCAAGGCGGATGACCCGGTTCGTCGCCTCGCCCTCGAGGACCGAGTAACGCGCCAGCCCGTGGCCGATGGGATCGGTGATCCCGGCGGCGACCGTGTCCGCGGCGATGACGTCGATCGCGAGGCCGTTCTCGGCGTGCATCATGATCAGCCCGCCGTTCCTGCCGGTCTGCTGCATTGCCCGGAAGATCGCCCCGTCGTCGCTGAAGAAGACGCCCGGGTAGGCGGTGAACAGCTTGAAGTCCGGCACGCCCTCCGCTACGAGCGTGTCCATCTCCTTGAGCGATTCGTCGTTGACGTCGCTCATGATCATGTGGAACCCGTAGTCGACGACCGCGTTGCCCTCAGCCTTGGCATGCCAGGCATCGAGGCCCTCGCGGAGCGACTTGCCGCGCGACTGGACCGCGAAGTCCACGATCGTTGTTGTGCCGCCGAAGGCGGCGGCCCGGGTGCCGGTCTCGAAGGTGTCCTTGGCGAACGTCCCACCGAAGGGCAGCTCCATGTGCGTGTGGACGTCGATGCCGCCCGGGATCACGTATTTCCCGGCGGCGTCGATCGTCTCGTCCACCTGGACCGTGCCGGCCAGGTCTGCCCCGATGGCGGCGATCTTCTCGCCAACGACAAGGACGTCGGCGGGATACGAGCCTTCTGCCGTGACGATCGTTCCGTTCGTGATCAGGGTTCGCATCTGGCCTGCCTCCCGGGACGTCGCTGCATGATCACGGGGCCCCGCGACCAGGACCCCGTGAGTGACTACTTGGCGGTGCTCTTGGGCTTGTTCTGCTTCGGCTTCTTGGGGTTCTTGGCCTTCTTGTCCATCGAGTCTTCCCTCCATTCGATCTAGGCCTTGGCGGCCACCACATCGCGCAGGACCGGGATGATCTCCCGCCCGTAGATCTCGAGCTGCTCCTCCTCGTTCCCGTTCATCAGGTAGAGGTTGAATTGGTTGACCCCGGCATCGGCCAGCGCCCGCAGCCGCTCGATGTGCTGGTCCACGGATCCCACGAGGCAGAACCGGTCCACGATATCGTCCGTCACGAACGAGGCGTTGGAACTTCCGACCTCGGCGTGATGCAGGTAGTTATACCCCTCGCGGTCACGGACGTACTGGGTGAGTTCCGGGGGCAGGTCCTCGCGCGGGTACTTGTTCACCAGGTCCACGACGTGATTCGAGACGAGCGCGGGGAACCATCGCGTACGGTCCCGCCCCGCGGCCAGATCGCCGACGTGGGCGGGCGCGGCCGCCATGACCATGACCGCGTTCGGGTCCCGCCCGGCCTCGGCCGCGGACGTCCGGACCTGTGACGCGAACCACCGGACGAGATCCGGGTCACCGATCTGGAGCATCGCCCCATCTGCGATTCGACCGGTCAGCTTGAGCGCCACGGGTCCGTAGCCGGCGATCCAGACCGGGAGCCGGTGGCCGCCCGACCACGGCAGCTCGAGCATCGTCCCTTCGAATTCGATCGGCCGGCCCTCGACCAGGGCCCGGATCACGTGGACGGCCTGCTCGAGATCCTTCATGGATGTCGGCGGCTTGCCGAGCACGCGCCGGGCGGAGTCGCCACGGCCGATGCCGAGGTCCATGCGTCCGCCGGACAGCTCGTTGAGGACCGCGAGCGAGGACGCCGTGACAGACGGCTCGCGGGTCGCGGGATTCGTCACGCATGTCCCCAGGCGCATTCGCTCGGTGGCCTGGGCCATGAGCGTCAGGAGCACGTACGGCTCCCGCCACAGGACGTGGGAATCGAACAACCAGCCGTAGGTGAACCCGGCGGCTTCGGCCTGCCGGGTGAGGGCGATGGTCCGGCTGAGGTCGTTCTCGGGCTTCAGCGTGAATCCGAAGTCCATGGACGATGTCTCCTACGTGGTCGTGAGCTGCTCTGGGACGCTATGGGCGGACGAGGTCACCGTAGGCCTCGGGCCGCCGGTCGCGGTAGAACTGCCAGGTCTGGCGGACCTGGTGGACGAGGTCGAGGTCCATGTCGCGGATGATCAGCTCCTCCGCGTACGGGTCGCCCACGGACCCGATGAACTGGCCGCGCGGGTCGCAGAAGTAGCTCTGGCCGTAGAAGTCGTTGTCGCCGATCTCGGCCTCGATCCCGACCCGGTTGATCGTCCCGACGAAATAGCCGTTGGCCACGGCATGGCTGACCTGCTCGATCCGCCACAGGTACTCGGACAGGCCGCGCGAGGTGGCGGAAGGAATGAACACCATCTCGGCGCCGTTGAGCCCGAGCGCTCGAGCGCCCTCGGGGAAGTGCCGGTCGTAGCAGATATAGACGCCGACCTTGCCGACGGCCGTCTCGAAGACGGGGTAGCCCAGGTTCCCGGGCCGGAAGTAGTACTTCTCCCAGAAGCCCTTGACGTGCGGGATGTGGGTCTTGCGGTACTTGCCGAGGTACTTCCCGTCCGCGTCGATGACCGCGGCGGTGTTGTAGTAGATGCCCGACGCCTGCGAGTCCTCCTCGTACATCGGGACCACGAGGACCATGCCGGTCTGCTTCGCGAGATCCTGCATGCGCTTCGTGGTGGGGCCGTCCGGGATCAGCTCGGTGTAGCTGTAGTACTGGGGATCCTGGACCTGACAGAAGTAGGGTCCATAGAAGAGCTCCTGGAAGAGCATCACCCCGGCGCCCTGCTTCGCGGCATCGTGGGCCGCGGCTTCGTGCTTCTGGATCATCGACTCCTTGTCGCCCGTCCAGGTGGCCTGCAGCAGTGCGCCTCGCACGATCCTCGGCATCGGTGTCCCTCACTCAATCACGACCGCGCCGCGTGGCGCGTTGGGGTCCGCAAGAAGCCAGGAGCGTACACCGTGAAGGCGGGCCGCGGCGTGCCCACCTTGCCCGCCCCGACCTCCCCATGTCGCGCCGCGGTCGCCGTCCCGGGTCCTTCGCGGTTGGTGCTGCACCCCGGCCCCGACCGCAATCCTGGCTTACGACCGCCCCTGGAGCACTGTACGGAAGGGAGCACCGACGAAGCGGGTCTCGGGGCGGATTCAGGCGTTCCGAGCCCCGGGAATCATGGCTACTGCTCACCCGGGGGGCGGTAGCCAGAAAGGCAGCGCGAATCCGGCCGACCTATCTGGATAGTGCTCCCCGGGGGCGCACAAGCCAGGAAAGTGGGCGCGCACTCCCATCTCGACCAGGTCGCGCCGGGCGTCTGAGCCGGGCGCCGGGCGTCGGAGCCGGTGGCGGCCCTCGCCCCGGGTCCGGCGCATCTGCGACAATCGGGCGACACATCCGACCGAACCCGTTTGGAGCTTTCCATGGCCGTCGAGCACGCCATCGCATTGTCCAGCGCCGAGATCGTCGCCCTCAATCGTGCCCATACGTTCTTCTCGTGGTCCGTCCAGGGGGCCCTGGATCCCATCGCGATCGATCGGGCGGAGGGCGTCTACCTCTACACCCCCGAGGGCCGGCGGATCCTCGACTTCAACAGCCAGCTGATGTCGGTGAACATCGGCCACGGCGACCGTCGCGTCATCGACGCCATCAATGAGCAGGCGCTCAAGCTCCAGTACGTCCAGCCGGCCTTCGCGACCGAGATCCGCGGTCGCCTCGGGCAGAAGCTCGCCCAGATCCTGCCGGGCGACATGAACAAGGTCTTCTTCACCCTCGGTGGAGCGGAGGCGATCGAGAACGCGATCAAGTTCGCGCGCCACTACACCGGCCGCCAGAAGATCCTGGCGCGGTACCGCTCCTACCACGGCGCGACCCTCGGCGCGATGACCCTCACCGGCGACCCGCGGCGCTGGGCCAATGAGCCGGGCATCGTCGGCGTTGTCCGCTATCCGGACACGCACCGCTGGGGCGAGGCCGAGCCGCGACCGGTGGCCGAATCCCTGCAGGGGCTCGAAGACGTCATTCGCTACGAGGGCCCGAGCACGATCGCCGCGGTCTTCCTCGAGACGATCGTCGGCACGAACGGGATCCTCATTCCGCCCGACGGATACATCCAGGGCGTGCGTGAGATCTGCGACCGAAACGGCATCCTGATGGTGGCCGACGAGGTCATGGCCGGCTTCGGGCGGACCGGGAAGTGGTTCGCGGTCGATCACTCGGGCGTGACGCCGGATCTCATGACGATGGCCAAGGGCCTCACCAGCTCCTACCTGCCGCTGGGCGCGGTCGCGATGCGCCAGCACATCGCCGACGCCTTCGAATCGAAGATGTTCTACGGCGGGCTCACGTACAGCTCGCACCCCGTGAGTCTCGCAGCGTCCCTGGCGACGATTCGCGTCTACGAGGAGGACGGCCTGATCGAGAACGCGGCCCGCCTGGATGGGGTCATGCGCGCCCATCACCAGCGCCTCGCCGCGAAGCACCCGTCCGTCGGCGCGCATCGCAACCTGGGCCTGTTCGGGATCCTGGATCTCGTTCGGAGCCGGGATCCGTGGACGCCGATGACGCCGTACAACGGCACCAGCGACGAGATGAAGGCGATCGGGAAGCACCTCCGTGAGAACGGGGTCTACGCGATGATCGCCAACAACTCGATCCACACGAACCCGCCGCTGTGCATCAACGAGGCACAGCTGGCCGAGGGCTTCGAGGTCATCGACGCGGCCCTCGATATCGCCGACCAGGCGGTCGCCCGCTAGATGGCCGGTGTCGGCGTCGGCGAGGCCCGGCCCGGGTCAGTTCGGACCCGGCTGGGGATCGGCCGACAGCGGCAGATCCTCCTGCTCGTCGGGTTCGTCGTGGTGGTGTTCGTCCTCTGGGAGGGCGCGAAGTTCCTCGGGGGCGTGCCATGGCGTGCACTGGGGACCGGGCCGCAGGGACCGGTGATCCACAACCCGCCCTTCCGGTGGCCGCTGGCCAACGACCTGAACCTGCCGCACATCTGGAACATCCTGCTTGTCCTGTTCCAGCCATTCCAGCGCGGCTCGGACGTCACGGTCCTCCAGCACGTCGTGGGCGCGGCGCTCTATACGTGGCGGGAGGCAGGGATCGGCTTTGTCGTCGGTGCGTTCGTGGGTCTCGCGCTCGCAACCGCGTTCGTCCACTCGCGTCTGCTCGAGCGGGCATTCGTCCCGTACGTCATCGCCAGCCAGACCATCCCGATCATCGCGCTGGCACCGATGATCGTCTTCGCCTTCGGTCAGAGCGTCATCAGCGTCGTCATCATCGCCACGTATCTGACCTTCTTCCCGGTGACTATCGCGATGATCCGCGGCCTCCGCTCGTATGACCCGCGGGCCATGGAGTTGATGCGGTCGTTCGCGGCGTCCCCGTGGCAGGCGTACGTGAAGCTGCGCCTCCCGGCGTCCCTGCCGTACCTCTTCACGGCCCTCAAGATCGCGGCGACGGCGAGCATCGTCGGGGCGATCGTTGGCGAAGGCCCGGGCGGCGTGGCCGATGGCCTCGGCCGGGTGATCATCACCTACAACCAGTACTACATCACCGGGCCGGAGAAGCTGTGGGCCACGATCCTGATCACCGCACTCCTCGGCATCGCCTTCTTCCTGCTCATCCGCGGCCTCGAGGTGCTCGTCCTGCGCGCCCGGCCGTCCGCGGTGGCCGGCTGACCGATGCCCATCCCGGCTCGTCCATTGCATCCGCGCCACGAGGGAGCTTCCGCTCATGCCTGACGCCACCGTCGTTCAACTCTCCGGCGTGGACAAGATCTTCGGCCACGGCGACGTGCCCGTCACAACGGCCCTCGACTCGATCAACCTGGATATCGGCCGGGGCGAGTTCGTCTCGTTGATCGGCCCATCCGGGTGCGGTAAGAGCACGCTCCTCCGGATCATCGGCGACCTGACCGAGCCGACCGGCGGGGATGCTGTCATCAACGGGAAGCCGGCGGCGCAGGCACGTCGGGACCGCGACTACGGGATCGTCTTCCAGGCCCCGGTCCTCATGGACTGGCGGACGGTCGAGGACAACGTCAAGCTCCCGCTCGAGGTCATGGGCTGGGACGCCGGGCGGCGGTCGGCTCGTGCCGCGGAGATGCTCGAGCTCATGGAGCTCGGTGATTTCCTGCATCACCACCCGTACCAGCTGTCGGGCGGCATGCAGCAGCGCGTCGCGATCGCCCGCGCCCTCGCGTTCGAACCGGCCCTCCTGCTGATGGACGAGCCGTTCGGGGCGCTCGACGAGATGACCCGCGAGCGGATGAACTCCGAGGTGCTGCGGATCTGGGAGCGCACGGGGATCACGGTCGTCTTCGTGACCCATTCGATCCCGGAGGCCGTGTTCCTCTCCTCGCGGGTCGTGGTCATGAGCGCGCGACCGGGTCGGATCACGAAGGTCATCGACATCGATCTCCCGAGGCCGCGCGGCGAGCTCACCCGCGAGTCACCGCGCTACTTCGAACTGGTGACCGAAGTCCGAGAAGAACTGCGCCGCGGCGGCGCGCTGGTGGACGATGCCGGAGCAGGATCCGCGGCGCGGACGATGGCCGAGGGCGCCGTCGGATGAGCGTGGCTCGCCTGGCGTACTACCTGCCGGCCCTCGTGGTGGCTGTTGGGACGCTGGTCCTCTGGGAGGTTGTCGTCGGCGCCCTGTCGATCAAGGCGTTCATCTTCCCCCAGCCGTCGGCCATCTTCGCCGCACTCCAGAGCAACTGGGCGAGCCCGCAGTTCCCGCTCTTTGCCTCCGCCCAGGCGACGCTCTTCGAGGCGGCGGGAGGCCTGCTCATCGGGACCTTTGCCGGCATCGCGGTGGCGTTCGTGACGTCCCGCTGGGCGACGACGCGAGGCCTCCTGCTGCCGATCGCGGTGGCCGCCAACGCGGTCCCGATCATCGCCTTCGCGCCGCTCTTCAACAACTGGTTCGGGGTGCTCGCGCCGCTGTCCAAGATGATGATGGCCGCGGTCCTCGTCTTCTTCCCGGTGATGGCCAACGTCACGCGCGGCCTGACCCAGGTCGATCCCGCGGCGCTGGAGTTGATGCGCTCGTACGCCGCCGGCGAAGGCACGATTCTGAGGAAAGTCCGGATTCCAAATGCGCTGCCGTATTTCTTCACGGCCCTCAAGCTCGCAACCACACTCAGCCTCATCGGCGCCATCGTCGGCGAGTACTTCGGCGGCGCTTCCGTTGTCCTGGGTCGCGTGATCGTGCAAAGCGCGAGCGCGCTCCGCTTCGATGTCACCTGGGCCGCCATCCTGCTCGCAGCCACGACCGGGATCGCGTTCTACCTTCTGACCGCCGCGCTCGAGCGGATCATCATTCCGTGGCACGCCTCCCTGCGAGCGACCGAGAGCTGAAAAGTCCCACGGGTACGCGCCAACACGCTATCGTGCGCACCACTGGTCTTGGGCCAGCGTGGAGGAGACCCCGGCCGCGACCGGGAGCAAGAGTGAGGAGCGCATGAAGACCAGCAAGGTCCTCGTCCTGACCGCGGCGGCGGCGCTCGTGTTTGCGGCATGCGGCGGAGCCGCATCGCAGGCGCCGAGCGAGGCCGCCCCGACACAGGCCCCGACACAGGCCCCGGCATCCGAGCCGCCGGCGAGCGCCGGCCCGGAGGCGGCCACGGTTCGCCTGCAGCTTCAGTGGGTGCCCCAGGCACAGTTCGCCGGATACTTCGCGGCCGACAAGCAGGGCTACTTCGCCGCGGAGAATCTGACGGTCCAGATCCTGGCGGGCGGCCCGGACGTCATCCCGCAGGCCGTCGGCTCAGCGCCAGGCGGCCCGGAATTCACGATCAGCTGGGTGCCCAAGGTCCTGCAGGCTCGCGAGGCCGGCTCGGACCTCGTGGACATCGCCCAGATCTTCCAGCGATCGGGCACCCTGTCCGTCTCGTGGAAGGACTCGGGCATCACCGGCCCCGCGGACTTCGCCGGCAAGAAGGTCGGCGTCTGGGACTACGGCAATGAGTTCGAGGTCACGGCCGGCGCCCTCACCGAGGGCCTGGTTGCCGGGACCGACTACGAGAAGGTCATCCAGCCGTTCGACATGAGCCTGCTGCTGTCGCGGCAGATCGATGTCGCCGAGGCGATGATCTACAACGAGTACGCGCAGCTCCTCGAGACCACGAACGCCGAGACGGGCCAGCTCTACTCGCCGGACGACCTCAACGTCATCGACTGGAACGACTACCGCGTCGCGATGCTCCAGGACGCCCTCTTCGCGCGTGCCTCCTGGCTCGCGGAGGGCAACAACCGGGACGTCGCGGTGCGCTTCGTGCGGGCCTCGCTCAAGGGCTGGATCTACTGCCGTGATAACCCGGCGGACTGCGTCCAGTACACGACCGACGCCGGCAGCACGCTCGGCGCAGGCCATCAGGCCTGGATGATGAACGAGGTCAACGCCCTCGTCTGGCCGAGCCCGGATGGTGTCGGCGTGCTCAACCCCATCCTCTGGCAGCAGACGTACCAGGTCGCGAGGCGCGCCGGGATCATCACCGCGGATCCGTCGGTGACGGCCTACGACTCGACCATCGCCAGGGAGGCCATTGCGGGCCTGACCGACGACCTCAAGGGCCTGGCCTTCGTGAAGGGGACGGTGGCGATCACGCCGGGCGGCGAATAACCCCCGGATGACTCCGTAGTCAGGAACGGCCGGCCCCGCGAGGGGCCGGCCGTTCCGATTCCTGTTGGGGCTCGGGCGGCACCGCCGCCGCCCCTTCTCAGCCGGAGTGG
>Ga0082335_1001651_pt1 | contig 45710 bp, 61 predicted proteins | sample Subgrocontami58m_FD_72375 | JGI IMG/M metagenome (GOLD analysis project Ga0082335, IMG submission 72375) | Subsurface groundwater microbial communities from S. Glens Falls, New York, USA - GMW37 contaminated, 5.8 m (SPADES assembly) (version 2) ...
CTGGTCCATAGGTGATGTTTGGCTCCACGGCATGGGCACCTCCTTCGGTGCCCGATAGTGTGTGCAAAACTGTTACCTATGTCCCCCGACTAAACTGTTACCTATGTGTCCAGACCGGACCTGAGACCGGGCTAACCATCCAGTCAACGGGGACGCCATATCAGCGGCTGGCCGCTGGCATGGCGCCGGTTACTGGAAAAGTTATGTGACACGAGAACGGACTGTGACGTGAACCACAAGCGCAAACGCCCCAAGCAACTACGGGCCGGGTGTCTTTTGTGCAAGCCGAACAAACTCGGAAAGGGCATGGAGAAGAAACTTGGCCACCGAGGATTCGGAAAGTTGCGAAGAGAGGCGGCAGCCGAGCAGGACTTGAGCGATGTCACATAACCTGGCGCCCCACGTGGACGTGCCGCGGGTGTCAGTGGTTACGGGATACGGGATCGCGGAAGCCAATCACCAGGCGGCTTTCGGGACGATGAAGAGGTTATGCTGGGCTGTGGGGCTTGCGCGGTTGTGTACGGGGTCACAAGTGTAGCCTGCGGTAGACCTATACACTCCGACCGTGATTGTATATAAAATGCTCAAATCGGTGTTCACTTAGACGAGCCGCCAAAGCTGCGGCTGACGAGAGAAAATCATGACCACTCTGGAACTGAAACTGAATCTGCCGGATCGGTTGGCGCGCGAGGCGCAAGCCGCTGGACTGCTTACCTCCGAGGCCCTGTCGAAACTACTTAAGGACGCGATGCGCCGGCGTGCCGGCCTGGCCTTGCTCGCCGGTGCGGCGCGCGCTACGGCAGCAGGGAGCAAGCCGATGTCGATGAAGGCTATTCAGTCGGAGGTAAATGCCGTGCGTCGCGCCCACAAGTCCCGCGCCGGCGCATGAGGCTGGTGGTCGATACCAATGTATTGGTGTCGGCATTTCTCTGGCAGGGCACGCCCGGCCGCCTGATCGAGTTGGCGGCTGAGGCAGAAATCGAACTCTTCACCAGCCGCGCGCTCATCGATGAACTTTCCGAAGTGCTGCACCGGCAGAAGCTGGCCAAGCAGGTTGAAGCGACCGGACTGACGGCCGCGCAGATGGTGCGCCATTACAGCGGACGACTCGCCAAGGTCGTGCCCACTGGTAAGCTCGCCGACCCTGCCTCGCGCGATGTCGACGACGATGCGGTGCTTGCCTGCGCCCTGACCGCCAGCGCTAACCTGATCGTCTCCGGGGATAACGATCTACTTGCGCTTAAGCACTATCAAGGCATTCCCATCGTCACGCCCGCCCAAGCCATTCAGCGCATTGCGGCCGACTGAAGGTGTTGTCAGGGTGCAGCACCGATCACGCCGGCAGCGCTCAACGCCGCAAGCTCATCGGCGTTCAGACCCAGCACTTCGCGCAACACTTCGTGAGTATGCTGGCCGTGCAGCGGCGCGGGCGTGCGAATTGCGGCGGGCGTTTTGGAGAGGCGTACCGGTGAGCCAACCGTGCGCACCCTGCCCGCCCGCGGATGGTCCAACTCGACCAGCGCTCCACGCGCCTTGACCTGGGGGTGCTCGACGACCTGGGCGAGATTATTGATGGCGCCGACGGGAATGTCGTTCGCCAGCAGCAGCGGTTCCCACTCCTCGTAGGGGCGCTTGAGAAATACCTCCTGCAGCCGCGGAATCAGGCTCTCGCGGTTGCGCGCCCGGTCGGGAACGGTGCGATAAAGCGGGTCGTTCGCCAGCTCGGGGCAACCGATCACCGGACAGAATATTTGCCACAGCTTTTGGCCGGCGATCGCCAGCGCGAGGTCCCGGGTCTTGGTGTGAAAAGTCTGGTACGGGACGACCGCCGGGTACGCCGTGCCCATGGGTTTCGGAATCTCGCCGTTCGCAAAATAGTTGCCGAACGTCGTGCCGAGCAGCGAAAGCTGCCCTTCGAGCATCGAGATGTCGACCGCCTGCCCCTCGCCGGTTTTGTCCTTGACCCTCAAGGCCAACATCACGCCGTAGGCCGCGTACATCCCGGCTGTCATATCCGCAATCGAAACGCCAGCGCGCGTGCCGCTGCTGCCCGGCTCGCCGGTGACGCTGATCATGCCGCTTTCCGCCTGCAGGATGAGATCGAGCGCGGCACGGTCGCGGTACGGTCCGGTCTGGCCGAATCCGGATACGGAGCAGTAGATGATGCCGGGATTGCGTTTGCGCGCAGCCTCGTAGTCGAGCCCGAGCCGGGCGAGCACGCCGACGCGGTAGTTCTCCAGCACCACGTCGCAGCGCTCGACCAGGCGGAAGAACAACTCCTTGCCTTGCGGGTGTTTGAGATCGACGACGACGCCCCGCTTGTTGCGATGCAGCGTCACGAAATAGGCGTGATCCGGGCCCGGCACGGGCACGCCCCAGGTTCGTGCCAGATCGCCCGCGCCGGGAGGTTCGAGCTTGATCACCTGCGCACCGAAATCAGCCAGCATGGTTGAGCAAAATGGTCCCGCAAGCGCGTGGCTCAGGTCGAGAACCTTGACGTCTTCGAGTGGCAATTGCATCGGATTTCCGCGGTTATCGGAACAGTTGCAATTTTCTCACAATTCGCACGCCTGCCGCCGCGGCGAGGCTGCCGCCGGTTCACTGCGGAAATCGCGCCCATGATAGAGTTCCGAATTGTCACGGTCGAGGGTCAGGCGCGATGGCTCGCGCGCGAGCCATCAGTCATTCAATACGCGTTTGGAGATCAAATGCGCAAACTGGGCAGGATCTTTCACCTGCAACCCTACATCCATATCCACATGGCAATCAGTGGCGCGCCGGGGAAAACCGAAGAAGTCCTCACCGGGCACTTGAGCGACGGCATCACGAAGGGATGCTCCGTCGACGTCTACGAGCTGATTTAGAGTTACTTCAACGGCGGCGCCATGCCCGCAGGCAGCGCCACTTCGTGCGCGAGCAATGTCATCCCGATCATGATGTAGTAGCCGATCAGCCCGCCCAGTTCGACCGCGCCGCGCGTGCCGAACGCCTTCACCACGCGCTCATAAGACGCATCCGAAATCTTGCCGTTACGCAGCAGTTCGGTCGTGAAGTCGTAGACCGCGGTCTCGTCGGGCTGCAGGCCGTCGGGACGGCGCCGTTCCTTGACGGCGTCGATGATGCCTTGAGCGAGGCCGCCTTTCCGCGCGTGCGGCTCGTGCGCCTGCCATTCATAATTGCAGGTGTAGTGCCGGGCGGTGATCAGAATGGCGAACTCGGACAGCCGCGGCGGAAAGCTCGTGTCGTAGCGCAGGTATTCACCGAGATGCTGAATGCGGTCGGTGAGCTCCGGCACGTGGATCAGCGCAAGAAAAGGTCCGCGCACGCCGCCGCGCGGACCGGATGCAATCGAATCAAAAACCCGGCGCTGGTCGGGGGCAAGTTTGTCCGGGTCGAGCGCAGGAAGCCGGCTCATCTTGATCTCCATTGATGGTCTAAATCGACCACAGAGTCTAGCAGATGCCGCCGGAGCCCGAAATGAATCACAGGATCAATTCCGCCGGAACGAACTGCAGTAACCCGCGTGCCCCTGCCACAACTGGTCAACGACTCGCTCGCCCCTGAAGAACAGCGTGCGTTCGCAACGCACCTGCCCCCCACCCATGCCCATCCCGGGAAGACCCATTGCTACGCTCCCCCCGACACCCATTCCGCCACTGCCTCCGAAGACCCCGATGGACGGAAAAGAAGATCCGCGGGATACCGCATCTTCCGATACCCACGTGCGCGCTTCCCGGCCATCCGCAAGCGTGGTACTGCGGGTGGGCGTGCCCCAGCGCGACACCACCGCGTCGTACGTCGCGCCATGCCAGGAGTCCTTGGCCACATTGACGTCAGCCCCCGTGCTGGCACAGCCTGCGAGCAGAATCACGAACAACGTTCCAGCCTTCATAAGTTATAGTATGGCACGCACCAGAACATTTTTGGAGGAATGACATGGGGATTGAGCGAAAGTGGCGGATAGTCGCTGTGGCATTTGCCATTGTCGGCAGCATCCCCGCGGCGCATGCTGCCGAGGAAGCCTACCCCAACCGGCCGCTGCGCTTGATCGTTCCCTATCCGCCCGGCGGCTCCACCGACCCGACGGCACGAGCATACGGGAGCTGGATTTCCGACAAGTGGGGCGTGTCCATCGTAATCGACAACCGCCCCGGTGCGGGCTCGACGATCGGCCATGCGCTCGGCGCGAAAGCAACCCCGGATGGCTACACGCTGCTGCTCGGCACCTCCGGGGGACTCGTGGTGAGCCCGGCCTTCGGCACCAGGCTTGCGTACGATCCCATCAAGGATTTCGCCCCGATCGGGCTCGGCGTGTATGTGCCGTTCCTGCTCGTCGTGCATCCGGGTGTCGCCGCGAAAAACACGCAGGAACTCATCGATCTCGCGAAAGCGCAGCCCGGCAAGATCAACTTCGGCTCACCCGGAACGGGCACGCCTAACCATCTGGGCATGGAGCTCTTGACGACGATGACCGGCGCTCGATTCACGCATGTGCCTTACAAAGGCGGCGGACCCGCGACGATCGACCTCGTCGCCGGCCGCATCCAGGCGATCTTCGGCAGCATTCCGCAGTGGCAACCCCACTTGGCCACAAACCGCGTGCGCGCAGTCGGCATCGGGCACCCGGCGCGCGTGAAATCGATGCCGGACGTTCAGGCAATCGCGGAAATCCTGCCGGGGTTCAACAACACGAGCTGGTACGGGCTCCTCGCGCCGGCGGGCACCCCCGCGACTATCATCAACAAGATCAACGCCGAGATGAACCGGGCCGCCGCCAACCCGGAATTCATCAAGTTCATCGAAGGCATGGGCCTGGAAATCGCGAGCAGCACACCGAAGGAAATGGGCGATCTGATCCGCAGCGAGCTTGCGCGCTGGACCAAGGTGATCGCGTCCGCCGGGATCAAGCCAGCTGACTGATGTAGTCGGCGATTTCGGAAACGTGCGTGCCGGAATCGAATACCCGGCTGACCCCGGCTTGTTCGAGGGCCGGTATGTCCTCCTGCGGAAAAACTCCACCCGCGACGAGCCGAATGTCGGCCGCTCCCTGCTCGTCGAGCAAGCGCCGGATTTTCGACAAATGAACCAGATGGGCTCCCGACAGGATGCTCACACCGATCACGTCGACGTCCTCTTCGATCGCGGCACGCACGACCTGTTCAGGCGTGCGCCGCAGGCCCGTGTAGATGACCTCCATGCCCGCGTCCCGCAGGCCCAGCGCGACCAACTTCGCCCCCACGTCGTGGCCGTCCAGGCCCACCTTGGCGATCAAAACGCGGATCATCAAAAAGACCGGTCGGGTTGGTACTCGCCGTATACGGTTTTCAGGATTCCGCAGATTTCTCCCACGCTGGCGTAGGCTTTGACGGCGTCCACCAGCGCGGGCATTACGTTACGGCCATCCTTGGCGCTCGCGGCGACTTCGGCCAGGGCGGTGGCGACCCGGTTTTGATTGCGTTCCTGCTTTACTTGCTGCAGTCGTTCCACCTGGCGCCGTTCGACATCCGCATCGATCCGGAACGTCTGCGGGCGCGGTTCGGCTGTGACCGGAAACAGGTTCAGCCCGACGGAAACCCGCTCCTTGCGTTCGAACGCCTGCTGCCGGCGTGACGCTCCCGCGGTGATGGTTTTTTGAACATACCCGCGTTCCATCGCGCCGAGCGCGCCGCCGAGCTGGTCGACCACCTGCATGATTTCGGCGATCTTCCGCTCCATGCGGTTGGCAAGAGCCTCGACGTAATAGGCCCCGCCGAGCGGGTCAACCGTGGAGGTGACCCCGAACTCGTGCGCGAGAATCTGCTGGGTGCGAATCGCCACCTTCACCGCTTCGTCCGAAGGCAGGTTAATCGCCTCGTCGTAGCTCGCGCAGCGCATGTCCTGCAAGCCGCCGAAAAAGCAGGTCAGCGCGCCCATCGTGATGCGGACGATATTGTTGAGGGGTTCCTGCGCCGTTTCGCGCGGGCCGTGAGCGTATCCCATGATCCGGATCTGCAGCGAGCGCGGATCGCGCGCGCCGTATTGCTCGCGCAACAGGCGCGCCCAGATTCGCCGGGTCACCCGATAGTTGGCCACCGCCAGAAAAAAGTCTTCGCGCTCATTCAGAAAGAGCCGCATCAAAGGCGCCACCTGGTCGATCCCGAGTCCGCGGCGCAGCGCTTCGTCCAGGTAATACTTTGCGTTGGCCAGAGTAAACGCAGTAGCTGCAGTAGATCCCGCGCCCGCCACGTCGATGTGATTGGAGCAGACCGTGAGCGGAATCCAGTGGGGCGCGTTGTGGACGCACCATTCCAACGCGTCTACCGTGAAGCGCAGGGCCGGTGCGGGCGGAAAAATCTGCGTGCCTCTTGCGACGTACTCCTTCAGCACGTCATTCTGCAGGGCGACTGTGTAGCGACGCCGGTCGAGTCCCTGCTTCTCCCCGAGCGCGATGAACATCGCCAGCATGATCGGACCGATTGAATTCGCCGTCGATCCTACAGTGCGCAGCGAGTCGAGTGGTATGCCATCGAACAGGATTTCGAGATCGCGCAAGGTGCTGATCGTCACGCCCATCCGTCCCACTTCGCCGCAGGCCATGATGTCGTCCGGATCGAATCCGAGCTGGGTCGGAAGATCGAGTGCGACGGATAGTCCCTGTACGCCGAGCTGTATCAGTTCACGGTAGCGCTGGTTGCTGTCCCGGGGATCGCCAAAACCCGCATACGCGCTGACGATCGGTACCTCCCGCCGGTACATGGCCGGATCGATCCCCCGCGTGTACGGAAATTCTCCGGGAAAGCCGAGGTGCGACTCATAACTGAATTCGTCGGCAGCGAGATCCGCGGGGGTGTAAACGGGTTCGACCGCGTCGCCTGCGTCGTTCACGATGCGGGTCTGCCGTTCGGGCGCCTGCTGGACGGAAGGATCCCGCACCTCGCGACGCCAGCGTTCGGCCTGCAGCCGGATGGTTTCGGGTTTATCCAAGTCGCATCGTCCTAAGAGCACCGCCTCACGCGGGATCTCGGTGGATTGGCTCTGCCGCTCAATCGACCGTGGCGCGTGTAGTCCTGACTACCTTACCCCATTTGACCAGATCCGATTTTATCTTCGTGCTGAATTGCTCCGGGGAACTTGAAAAAACCTCGAGCCCCTGCCTGACGAACTGTTCGTTGACTGCGGGCGAGCGCATCATCGTGACGATTTCCGAGTTGAGTTTCCCGATGATGTTGACCGGGGTCCCCGCCGGCGCCAGCACGCCGTACCAGCCGCTGACTTCGAAGCCGGGCACGCCCGCTTCGTCCATGGTCGGCACCTGCGGGACCGCGGGCTGGCGTTTCCGGGTGGTTACTGCGAGCGCTCGCAGCCGGCCTTTGTCAAGATAAGGCAGCGGCGTAAGTATGGTGGTGATCATCATATGCGCTTCGCCGCTGATCAGCGCGGTAATGGCGGCCATATTGCCTTTATACGGAACATGCACGATGTTCGCACCGGTGTCCGACTTGAGTATTTCGCCGGCGAGATGAGTGGGCCCGCCGATACCGGCCGACGCGAAATTAAGCTTGCCGGGCTGCGCCTTCGCCAGCGCGATCAGTTCCCGTATGGTTTTCACCGGGACCGAAGGATGCACCACGAGCAGGAGCGGAGTGCCGCCGACCAGACTGATGGGATCGAAGCTCTTGATCGAATCGTAAGGCACCTCTCGATAAAGCGCGGGATTGATCGCCAGCACTCCGAGATTGCCCAGCAGCAGCGTGTAGCCGTCGGGCGCGGCCTTGGCGACGTATCCGGCGCCGATAGTGCCGCCCGCGCCACCGCGATTTTCGACCACGACTTCCTGCCCCCAGGCTTCCTTGTACCTTTGGGCGACCGTGCGCCCGAACAGATCGCCCGCTCCGGCGGGCGCGAATGGCACAACCAGATGCACTGGCTTGGCCGGAAAATTTTGTGGAGCGCCGGATGAGACGGGTTGCGCCATGGCGCCGGTGGCCAGCAGGTCAGCCATGGCAATCACCACTGAGAGGAATTTTACGTGCGCGAGCATTCGTTATTGTGACACAGAGAGTTGTCGACCCGGTTCCTGACATCAAGACCACTGGGTCCAAGTTTCAAATTCCCAGAGAAAAACTCCGGAGAGCCGTATGGATATTGGCTTTCGAGGCGGTAACCATGAAGCGGAACTCAGGCCCGCCTCGCGTCAATCGAGCTTGACGCCGAGTCGCTTGCCGACGGCTCCCCATTTCTCCGCGGCTGCCGCGATGACCTGCGTGAACTCTGCAGGAGAGTTGGTAATGACCTCGTTGCCCTGTGCAACGAGCATCCGCCGCACCTCGGGGGCACGCGCGATGGCGGTGATTTCCCGGTGGAGCTTATCGATGATCGGACGCGGCGTCCGGGCCGGCGCTGTGAAGCCGTACCAGAGCGACGCTTCGTATCCGGGCACGCCGGATTCGGCGATCGTGGGCAGATCAGGGAAGGCCTCCAGACGTTTGGGGTTCGTATGGGCGACGAGCCGCAGCCGCCCCGCCTTCCAGTGACCCATCGTCGAGAACATGTTGCTGAGCGAAAACTGGATCTCGCCCCCGAGCTGGGCCGTCACGTACTGGGCAACGCCCTTGTACGGCACATGCGTCATTCGCAAGCCGGTCATCGACATCAACAGTTCGGTCGCGAGATGCGGCGAGCCGCCAGGTCCCGATGAGCCGTAGTTGAGCTTGCCGGGATTCGCCTTGGCGTAGGCGATGAATTCCTTCATCGTGGTGGCCGGCAGGGACGGCTGCAGCAGCGCCCCGAACGGCGATGCGATCACCTCGGTGATCGGGCTGAAGTCCTTGAGCGGGTCGTAGGGCAGCTTGGTCGCCAGCTTCGCGCTCACCGCGTGGCTCGCAGTCACCAGCAGCAGCGTGTAACCGTCGGGCGACGCCTTGGCGACGATGTCCGTCCCGACGATTCCCGCCGCGGCCGGGCGGTTGTCGACCACCACCGTTTGCCCGAAGCGCTCGGCGAGCCGCGCGCCCACGAGGCGCGCGATGACATCGCTGCCGCCGCCCGGAGAAAAAGGCACGATCACGCGGATCGGCTTGTGCGGGTAATTCGCCGCCGATTGCGCATGTGCCCCGCTCGATGCAACTGCCGCGAGCGACGCGATCATCCACCGCGCCACGGCAAAACACAGCCTTGTCATGTTTTCCTCCTCTGGCCCATGCAGGGGTTCTTCAGACCGCATGTTGCTCCACGAATTTCCAATCGATCTCGATGCCGAAGCCGGGCTTGTCGTTCATATGCACGTAGCTGTCCTTTACCTGGGCACGGTCCTGGTACATCCCATGCCAAAGCGGGTCACGGTCGGGCGAGCCATGCGACTCCACGGCAAAGCCCAGGCGCGGAAAAGCGGCGACCAGATGGCAGTGCAGCTCGGGCGCATGGTGCGGCGTGATCATGACGCCGTGCTGGTCCGCGAGGTGCGCAACGCGCAGCGCCTCGGTAAAGCCCGCATAGCGGGTGGCGTCGAACTGCACGTAACGAATCGCACCGCTCGCGATGAAGTCGCGCGTCGTGAAGCGCGTGATCTCGCGCTCGCCGTGGGCGAGCGGTATCGGGGTCGCGTGCGCGAGGCGCACGAAATCGGCCGGCTGCAAATACCAGTGCAGCGGCTCTTCGAGCCAGAATACGTCATACGGCTGGACCGCGTGCGCGAACTCTATACACGCGGGAAGATCGTACGCGGCGTTCATATCGAGCATCAGCAGGATATCTTCGCCGATCGCGGCGCGGGTAGCGCGGACTCGCGCGGCTTCATCGCTGATCGTGCCGGCACCTGTCTTGAGCTTGACAGCCTTGAAGCCATTCGCGACGAAACCCGCGAGTTCGTCGGCGCACGCGGTAGGCTTCGCGCCTTCGATGTAATAGCCGCCCGTCGCATAGGTAAAGACCGGCTTGTTTTCGGCGCCGAGCAACCTGAAGACGGGCATGCCCGCGGCTTTGCCCTGGATGTCCCACAGCGCCATGTCGATACCGCCGATTGCCGCCATGATCTGCGGACGCGCATCCCGCGGTAGTCCGCCGACGCCGGGGCGCGGGGAAGTCAGCGCGAAAAGCTTCTCCCATACGGCGGTACTCGCGAGCGCATCCATGCCACGCACCACTTCGGCAAAGTGCGCCACCCACCTGCAGATCTCCTTCAGCGGCTTGCTGCTGATCTGGCCGTAGCCTGCAATCCCGTCGTCGGTGCGCACTTCGACCAGCACCAGGCTTACGTCCGTGGTCGCTTCATGCGCGGTCCACTGCTTGTGTTTCAGCGGCACCGCAATCGGATGCGCTTTGACCGTCGTAATCTTGCTCAAAATGTTTCCCCTTACTTAACCATCCCGATATCGGTCAGATTACCAGATCGCCGCGCCCGACGTTCGCCGGTGATTGGCGATAGAATACTACCCGGAAAACCGCGGGGAGGAACGCATGAAAATCAGGGCTGCAATGGCGGGCATTGCGCCTGCCGTTTTGCTGTTGTCATTCACCGTACCCGCGGTCGCGCAACCCTATCCGTCAAAGCCGGTCCGCTTTCTGGTTGGCTTTCCCCCGGGCGGCACCAACGATATCGTGGCGCGCGCGCTCGCCCAGAAGCTCACCGAGAACGTGGGCCAGTCGTTCGTGATCGAGAACCGCGGCGGCGCCAACACTGCGATCGCTACCGAAATTGCCGCGCGCGCCGCCCCGGACGGCTACACCATCATGTTGAATGCGCCCGGCCACGCGACCAACCCCTCGCTGATGAAGCTTCCTTTCAATTCCATCAAGGATTTCGCGTTCATCTCGCTGCTGGCGGAATCGCAGAACCTGGTAGTGGTGCATCCGTCGTTTCCCCCGCGGAGCGTGCAGGAGTTGATCGCATTCTCCAAAAAGCGTCCCGGTGAAATCAATTTCGCATCCTCGGGAACCGGCACCACGGTGCATCTTTCCGCGGAGCTGTTCCAGTACATGGCCGGCGTCAAATGGGTGCACATTCCCTACAAGGGCGGCGGTCCGGCGGTGATCGAGCTGATCGCCGGTCAGACTTCGATCATGTTCTCGAACGTGCCAACGGTAATCCAGCACGTACGCGCCGGCAAGCTGCGCCCACTCGCAGTGACAGGCGCCAAGCGCTCGTCTGCGGCGCCCGGCATCCCGACGGTCGCGGAAAGCGGGATCCCGGGATTTGAAGTGACTGCCTGGTACGGCGTGAGCGCTCCGGCCAATACGCCGCGCGCCATCGTCGAGAAGCTCAACGGCGAGATCGTGCGCGCGCTCAATTCGCCGGATTTGCGCGAGCGGCTGATCTCGCAGGGCGCGGACCCGGTCGGCAATACGCCGGAGCAGTACACCGCTTTCATGCAGAACGAGATCGCGAAGTGGGCCAAGGTAATCCAAGCCGCCGGCATCAAGGGCGAGTGAAATGAAGCATCGATGATCGAGATTCTGGAAAAGACCAAAAGCGAAATTCTTGGCCTCGGCGACCACGAATTCGTGCCGTGGAATATCGGCGTGACCGGGTAGACCGCTAATTCATCTTGAGTTTCAGCGTTTTGATGACCCGTTCGAATCCGCCCATTTCCGTGCGCATGAACGCGTCGAATTCCTGCGGACTCGTAGCCGCCGCGACCAGGCCCTGCTTGCCCAGAACGTCCTTCACTTCGGGAAGCTGCAGCGCCCGCCCGATATCCGCGCTCAGCCGTTCGATCACCGTCCTGGGTGTCGCGCTGCGCGCCACCGCGCCGAACCAGTTCAGCGCCTCGAACCCGGGGTAACCCGACTCCGCGATCGTCGGCACGTCCGGCAGGTGGCCAGATCGCGCGAGCGAGGTCACGGCGATGCCGCGCAGTCTGCCTGACGCGATGTGCGGCGCGGTTTCCGTAATGTTCGCAATCAGCATGGAACTGTGCCCGCCCATGACCGCGATCGTCGCCGGTGCACCGCCGTTATAGGGCACGTTGATGAGATTGATCCGGGCCGCTTCCCTGAACCGCTCCATGGCAAGGCGCTGCCCGCCTATGATGCTGGCGGTCGCGAACGTGAGCTCGCCCGGGTGAGCGCGCGCCAGCGCGACCAGCTCTTTGACGCTCTTCGCCGGCAGCGATGGATGGATGGAAATCACCAGCGGATTTGACGCGAGGCGCGTAACGCCGGTGAAGTCCTTCACCGTGTCGTACGGCATATTCGACCGCACCAGGGGGTTGATCGTGAAGCTGGACGCCATCAGCAGCATGATATGCCCGTCAGCGGGCGCGCGCACCACCACTTCGGCGCCGATCACGGTGTTGGCCCCGGCCCGGTTTTCGACGATCACGTTCTGGCCCCACGCCTGGCTCAACGGCGGCACCAGCGTGCGCGCGATGAGGTCGACCGCCCCCCCGGGCGGAAAGGGCGCGATGAGCCGCACGTTCTTCGACGGAAATTCCTGCGCCACGGCCCAGCCGGCGGGAAGCACTGCCATAGACGCAAAGACCAGCAGGGACCCTGACTTGATGCGCATCGTGTTCTCCCCTTTTTTGTGAAATCGAAAATGGCCTCAAATCCCCACGCTTCTTGCCAGCGCGGCGACGATCAGGCCGGTGACGACCGCGAGGAAACCATTATGGCGCAGAACCATCATCACTGCCGCCGCGGCGATGGCGACAAATGCGGTCACGCCGATCTTGACGGCAATCGGCAGCACTATCGCCACCACGAGCGCGCCCGGCAGCGCTTCGAGCATGCGGCGCACCCGCGGCGTCAGCGGCACGTGGGCCATCAACCAGTAGCCTCCCGCGCGCATCATGAAAGTCGTTACCCCCATGGCAAGCAGCGCCAGCAGGGTGACAACCCACGGTTCAAGCACGCTCATCGAGCCATCCCGCGGTCAAGGTTCCGGCCACTGTCCCCGTAATGATGTACCACGAGCCCGGCACGAGCTCCGCGGTCGCGAGCGCAATCACGCCTGCGACAATCCAGGCTATCGCCCGGCGCGGGCCGCTCCATAACGGCACCAGCATCACGGTGAAGAAAACCGGCATCACGAGATCGAGCGCGTAGCGCCGGGGATCGGCCACCACCGCTCCGAGCAGATAGCCCAGCACCGTGAACGCAATCCAGATGAGCCACAACGCGATGCCGCTGCTCAGCACGATCGAGTGATCGGTGCCGCCCGCGGCGCGATAGCGCATTGCGATCAGCCAGCCCGGCTCGGTCAACAATGCCATCGCCGGATAGGTTTGCCACGCGGGCAGCCCGCCCAGCCATGGCCGCATCGAGGCGGTCATCAGCATGAAACGCATGTTTACCGCGGCGGTAACGAGGCAGAGCGTGAAGATCACGGATGCAGTCAGGGGCTCGGTCCACATTTCAGAGGCGACGAACTGCGACGCGCCCGCGAACATCAACGCGCTCATCACCGTTGCCTCCACCAGCCCGAACCCCTTCTGCGCCGCGAACGCGCCGAACGCGGTGCCGAACAGCGCCATCACGGGAATCGCCGCCACCGCAAGCCGCACGCCTTCGGCAAAACCGGCGGCCGACAGATAACGCGTGCCGGTGCCGGGTGCGGGCGACGAATCACCTGCCTTCAGGCTATCGCGAGTGTCCGCCATCAGGCGATGCTACTCCTTGATGCGCGCGCTACGGCTGATCTGCTCGGCGCTGGGCGCATGCCGCGAGAAAAACGTCAGGCGCGGCGCCATGTAGACGATGGCGAACAATTCGCCCTTGCTCACCCGGCCGTAGCCGATGCCGGAGAGCTGCACGTTGTCGATTTTCCGCGTCAGCGAATATTCGAAGCGCAGCCCCTTGCCGCCGCCGAAAGTCACCGGCTCCAGTTTCTCCAGCTTGAAGCGCGAGCCGTCGCGCGTGAGCATGCCCTCGAACATGGCGGCGATTTCGTCAGGCTGCATGCCCGAGCGGAAGCTGAAACTTTTCTGCGAGCCGCTGCCAGCGGCGCGCTCCACATGTATCGCCTGACCGTCCCTGATGCCTGAATAGATCAGCAGCTGGTCGACCGGGAGGCCTTCCATGGTCCAAATCTCCGCCGGGCCGATTCCGGGCGCGCGGATATGGTTCCACGCGCTGTCGAGCGTGACGGCCAGCCGCTCGCCGACCGCGCGCTCGCCCGTCTCGACCTTGGCGACCGAGGCGCAACCCGAAAACGCCAGCATGAGTAGCACGGTCAGGACGATCTTCATGTTCCGGCTTCCTCCATATAGCTTTTGATCATCGGTGCATCGGGGGCTGCGGGAGCCAGCTCCAGATAGCGCTGGAAACTCGCCCTGGCTTCGGGCAGCTGATTGCGCTGGCGGTGGATCGCGCCGAGTCCGCGATGCGTCTCCGGCGGCTCACCGCCGCAGCTGACGGCGGTCTGATAGTCAGCCAGCGCGGCGTTCAGGTCGTCGCCCCTGGCGCGGAGCCGGTAGACTTCGCCGCGGGCGTAAACGAAATCCGCCTGCGACGGCACGCGGGCAATCATGCGGTTGAAGAGCGCGATGCTTTCCTCGTGCTGTCCGCGCTTGATCTCATCCGTCAGCCACTCGCGCATGAAAGGCCGGGTCCTCTCGCGCCACGCGTCTTCGTTGGTCACGCCGCCGGGAGAGGCATCCGCCAACTGCTGCAGAGTCTCCTGGCGCGATTCGGGAGAAGGATGGCTCGCGAACATCGGACTGTTGCGGCCCGCATCGCCGTCCGGCCGCGCCTTGATCTCGAGCAGCAGATTCGCCCAGACCTTGCCTGCCTCCACCGGATCGTATCCCGCCTGACGCATCAGGATCATGCCAAACTGATCGGCTTCGCGCTCCTGATCGCGCGAATACGCGAATGCACTGGCCAGCACCGCCAACTGGCCGACCGCACCCGCCACACCGAGGAGCCCGAGAAACTGGCCGAATGCGGCGCGCGATTTCACGTCGCGCAGGCGCTCGAGCGAGTGCCGCGCCAGGTAGTGGCCGATTTCGTGCCCCATCACGGCGGCGAGCTGCGCTTCATTGTCGACCCGCAACATGAGTCCGGTCCACACCTGCATCATGCCGTTGGGCGCCATGTTGGCGTTGAACAGCGGGGTCTGCACCAGATACACGCGGACGTCGGGACAGTGCTCGCCCGCGAGGCGGCACGCAATGTCCTGCACGTAATCCCGCAGGCGGGGATCGCGAATCGAAAACGGACTGCGCCGCAGCCGCGTCTCTTCGCGCTCCATGAGCGACCAGAGCCCGCCTTCGTCGGTGGAAAGCTCGGGCCGGACGAAACGCGCGGGCGCCTGCCACCCGGTTTGCGCGAAAGCCGGACCGCAGGCCACAGCTGCACCACAGACACAGCCTGCGGCGAGAAATCGACGCCGGTTCACTGCGTGCGCGGAAAGTTGTTCAGCAACGCATTGAGCGTTTCCACGGCCTTGTCCGCTTCGCGCAGATCGCCGCTGGCGCGCATCAGCCGGTTAAACCAGAGGATGCGGCCCGTATCGAGGTCCACCAGAGAGGCATAACCCACCTGGCTGCCGCCGGGCACGCCGACCCCGAAGAGCGCGAGCACGATCATCGTCGCGACGCGCTCGCCGCTCGCATAGCTGTCGCGGATCCAGCTGAACAGCGCATAGTTGGCGCCGGTCTTCTCCTTGATCACGCGTACCGGCTCGCCGAGCGACCAGTCGAGCTTGCCGGCTTTCGTCGGCAGATTCATGAAGCCGGGCCCAAAGTGATGCTGCGCGATAGAGCGGGCAATGGCGGCATGCAGGGCGTTGACGTCAGCCACGTCGTCGGCATCTTTTTCGCTCAGTTCGACGGTCGTCGCGCCCAGCGATTTTTTCTTCGCGACGAGCGCCGCCCTGAAATGTTTGGTCGCGGCCTCGGTCCAGTCCGCCTTGGGCTCGAGCACGCCGCCGCCGCTGATCGAAAACAGCTCGATGTCGGTCGGAATGATCGCGACCTTGGCGTTTTTCGGCAGCGTGGTGAAGCCTTCCGCAAGGTTCGGTTGGGCGCCAGCACCGCCGGCAAAGGCGAAAAACAGCAGCAGCATGGCGCTCGAAAGCAGCGAACATGCAGGGTGAAAAATTGTCATCGACATATCTATCACCCGCACGCGCCAATTGCCCCGCAGGCGGTGCAGAATTCGCAGCCGTCTTTCTTGATCACGGCTGAGTTGCCGCATTCCTTGCACAGCATGCCGTGGATCAGCTGGTAGTTGTACGCGTCGGATTTGCGATCGTCCTCCGGCGTCTCGAGCACGCCCATTTCGCTGACCGGAAAGCCACGCTCATCGAGGATGCCCAGCATCGCGAAACGGTGCACGATGAGCCGCGCGACGTACGCCACGGTGCTCGGGTAATTTTCCTGCCGCTCGGCGCCGGGCACGCGCGCCATGAAGTCGCCAAGCGGCTCGTCGTACGACAGCAGCTTGCGCAGCTTCATGCCGATCCACGCCGGATCGATCACGCGCATGTCGAGCGACAAGAGCTTGCACAGGCCATCGAGCGCACGCGGATAGGCGCCGGCCATCCACACCGAATACGGGCGGCGCTGGCCGTTGGGCAGCACCAGCTCCTTGAGCATCAGCACGAAGTCATCCTGCGCGCTCGGGTTGTAGACGTCCGCGGTCCACGACATCGTGCCGTCGGTGCCGGTCTTCGGCTCCTTCTTCGCAAACAGTGCATCGAGCACCGGCGACTTGCCGCCGGGTTCCGCCAGCGCCCCGAGCTGGTCGACGCGATAGCGCACGATGCGCGCGAACGCGGCGACGATGCTCGGCACGCGCAGCAGCTTGCCCTCGGGCGGCAGCGGGCAATCGAACGCCTCGCCGCCGGTGCGCGCGAGCACGTCGAGCTTCATCCGCAGCCACTTGGCGTCCTGCGCCCGCATGTCCATCGAAAGCGTCTTGGCGACCGCACCGATGCCGCGCGGCTGCTCGTTGCCGTTCACCCAGACCTCGAACGGATACGGCGCGCCGTTCTCCACGTGGCCGACAAAAATCGCAAAGCGGCCGAACGGCGACTCGACCATATAGGTCCATGCGGGGTTGCCGCCGGGCAGCGTCGGCCGGCCGGGCCAGCGCAGGCTGCACAACGCGGGCTCCGGCGCGGCCTCGAGCCGGATGCGCCGGTCCACGTCCGAAGTGTCGAGATCGTTGGGTTGCGCGGTGTCCGCACCGGAGGTGACCGATAGAACACTCCCCAACACCGAGTTCGGCCGGTAGGTGGTGATGCCTTTCAGTCCCGACTTCCAGGCCTCGAGGTAGAGGTTCTCGAACTGATCGTAAGGATAGTTCTCCGGCACATTCACGGTCTTGCTGATCGCGGAATCCACAAACGGCCCGATCGCCGCCACCATGCGCATGTGGTCGAGCGCGGAAATCTCGAGCGCCGTGACAAAGTTCGGCGGGAGGTGCCCGACGTCGCCGCCCAGATGCCGGTACAGCCGCCACGCGTGGTCCTCGACGTCGTAGGTCTTGTGCGAGTCATCAGGCATGCGCTTCTTGCGCTGATAGGTCCACGAATACGGCGGCTCGATGCCGTTCGAGGCATTGTCGGCAAACGCGAGCGAAATCGTGCCGGTGGGCGCAATCGAAAGCAGGTGGCTGTTGCGCAGCCCATGCGCGCCGATTTCCTTCCTGAGCGCGGCAGGCAGGCGCGAGGCGAAACGCGGCGCAGCGAGGTAGCGCTCGGCATTGAACAACGGAAAAGCGCCCTTCTCTTTGCCGATCGCAACCGATGCGGCATACGCTTCGTCGCGCATGTGTTCCGCGATCTTCGCGCCCATGCTGCGCGCTTCTTTCGTATCGTATTTCAGGCCGAGCATGATCAGCGTGTCGCCCAGCCCCGTGAAGCCGAGCCCGACCCGGCGCTTGGCCTGCGCTTCTGCCTGCTGCTGCGGCAGCGGCCAGACAGTCACGTCGAGCACATTGTCGAGCATGCGCACCGAAGGACGCACCACGCGGCCGAACGCCTCGAAATCGAAACGCGCTTTCGGCACGTAGGGATCGACGACGAACAGCGTGAGGTTGATGCTGCCCAGGCAGCAGCAACCGTATGGCGGCAGGGGCTGTTCGCCGCACGGGTTCGTGGCCTCGAGTTGCTCGCTGTACGAAAGGTTGTCGTCATCGTTCATGCGGTCGATGAAAACCACCCCCGGCTCGGCGTGATCGTAGGTCGAGCGCATGATCTGCTGCCACACATCGCGCGCCTTGACGGTGCGGTAAACCCACGCACCGTCGGGACGCTGTCTGGGAGCCGCAACCATACTGTTGCCCGGCGTCACCTTGTGCACCAGTTCCCAATCGCTGTCTGCTTCCACGGCGCGCATGAAAGCGTCGGTCACCGCGACGCTCACGTTGAAGTTGCGCAACTCGCCACGGTCTTTCGCGTGGATGAATTCCTCGACGTCGGGATGGTCGCACCGCAGGATGCCCATCTGCGCGCCGCGCCGCGAACCGGCGGATTCCACGGTCTCGCAACTGCGGTCGAACACGCGCATGTACGAAACCGGACCGCTGGCGCTGGAATGCGTACCGCGCACAAAAGCGCCCTTGGGCCGGATCGACGAAAAGTCATAGCCCACGCCGCCGCCGCGACGCATGGTTTCGGCGGCCTCCATCAACGCAACGTAAATCCCCGGCTTGCCGTCGACGGTCTTAGAAACCGAGTCCCCCACCGGCTGCACGAAGCAGTTGATCAGGGTCGCCTGCAGGTCGGTGCCCGCCGCGGAATTGACCCGTCCGCCCGGAATAAACCCGCTGGTGAGAGCCTCGTAGAACTCCTGTTCCCAGCGTGCGGGGTCTGTTTCGCCTGCTGCCAGCGCACGCGCCACGCGGCGCCGCACATCCTCGATGGTTTGCTCGTCACCCTTGGCATACTTCTCGATCAGGACGTCGATGCTGACTTGTTGTGAGGGTATCGCGAGTTTCGAATCGTCCAGTTTCATCTTCTGCCCTTAAGCCGTGCGCAACATCATTTTAGGCTCATCCGGCACGTAATTCACTCGGCGGCTATCCCGGCGGCTTTCACAACTTTTGCCCATTTTTCGATTTCTCGATTGAACAGCGCCTTGAACTCGGCGGGCGTCGTTCCCGCGGGCTCTACTCCCAGAGCGTTCATACGCTCGTGCATCGCGGGCGACTTCAAGATCCGGCTGACTTCGGCGGAAATCCTGGCGACGACGTTTCCCGGCGTGCCGCGTGGCGCGAAGAACCCGTACCAGACGTCGACTTCGTATCCGGGCACGCCGGCCTCGTCCAGCGTCGGCACGTCGGGCAAGGATGGCGAGCGCTTGAGGCCGCTCGTGGCTAGCGGTTTGACCTTGCCGGCCCTGATCATCGGCAACCGTACGGGTATTCCGCCAAGGTAAATCTGGATCTGGCCGCCGATGAGATCATTCTGCGCCTGGGGCCCGCTCTTATAGGGAACATGCAATATGTCGATCCCTGCCAACAATTTCAAAAGCTCTCCTACCATATGGTCCGAACTGCCGTTGCCACCGCCGGAACCGTAGCTCAATTGCCCGGGTTTTGCCTTCGCGAGCGCAATGAGTTCCCTGATCGAGTTGACGGGCAGCGACGGGCTGACCACCAGCACGTTGTTGCGCGAAGAGATCTGGGTCACGGGCTCGAAGTCCCGCAACGCGTCGTACGGCAGCTTGCGATAGTAGGACCGGCTGATCGCAAGAGAACTCGCGGCAAAGAGCAGGGTATAGCCGTCAGGCGGCGATTTTGCGACCAGCTCTGCGCCGATGTTGCCGCCCGCGCCGGCGCGGTTGTCGACGATCACGGGCTGCTCCCAGCTTTCATTGAGCTTCTGCGCGAGCACTCGCGCGATGATGTCCATGCTGCTGCCCGGGCCGATGGGCACTACGATGCGCGCGGGTTTGTCGGGAAAATCCACGCCATGCACTGTGCCGGCCGCGGTAAGCAGAACCGCACCGGCCAGCCTGGCGAGCGTATGCAAGCAGGTCACTTTCCACCGGGGCTTCATACGGTACACCTTCACCTTGATGAACTGTGGCTATACTATTGCAAATAACATATGTCCGCGACAATTTTCAGCGGGCAAATGGTACCCGATCACAGTGACGTACCGGATAAGGGACAAACATCATGGCGAATCTGCGTTTCCTGACCGGCGGCGACGTTGCTCCCACGCGCAAGGGCGGCACGGGAATGTTGGGAGAAATCGCCTCCCGGTTTCGGCAGGCGGACGTGTCTTTCCTCAATCTCGAACATGCATTGTCCGAAAAAGGCGAACTGCTGCACGGCAAGGCTTTTTTTCATCGCGGCAGTCCCGCGCATTTAGATGGACTGGTGGAAGCGGGGTTTTCGTGCGTCAACCTCGCCAACAATCACATACTCGACTATGGCGAGAGCGCGATGTCCGAAACGATCCAGCACCTCGAACAACATGCGATAGGCCATTTCGGCGCCGGACGCAACAGCGATGAGGCCCGCAAGAGTCACGTGGTCGAGAAAAATGGCATCCGCTGCGGTTTCCTGGGCTACACCACGACGCTGCCCATAGGTTTCGCCGCCACGGCGTCATCTGCCGGCGTCAATCCCATCCAGGTCTACACCGCCTACCAGCCGCGGGCGAATCCCTTCGAGTATCCGGGCGTCACGCCGACGATCGTGACCCGCGCCGATCCGGCGCATTTGCAGCGGTTGCAGGATGATGTCGCCGCGCTTGCCAGGCAGGTCGACCTGGTATTCGTTTACGTGCACTGGGGTTCGAGCATGTCGCCGTACGTTCACGACTTCCAGCGCGAAGTCGGCAAAGCCGCGATCGACGCGGGCGCGCATGCGGTGTTCGGCGGTCATCAGCATGTCGTGTCGGCGATCGAGTTCCACAAAGGCTGTCCCATCGTGCATTGCAGCGGCAATCTGCTGTTCGACAAATGGGAGCCTTTTTTCACGGACGAGACGCTGAAGACCTTTTTGTTCGGCGCGACCCTTGAAGCCGGCGGATTACGCAACTGTTATTTGCTGCCGGTCAAAAACGGCGTTGGCACGCCGCCCCGCCTGCTGCCCCGCCACGACCCACTGTGGCAGGAGATTTTCGACGATCTGCAGGTGCAATGCCGCGCCTTCGGGACACAATTGGTGGCACGCGAAGACGCCGTTGAAGTACGCGCGGGCTAAAAGGAACTCCTTCCCCCTTGACGGGGGAAGGTCGGGATGGGGGTGAAAACATTGCGATTCATGGTAGTTACCACCCCCACCCTAGCCCTCCCCCATCAAGGTGGAGGGAATCAGTTCTTCTGACCCTTTAAGACCAGCGCACGAGTCCTGATGCGCGCCAGGACCAACGCCAGCATGACCCCAACCACGCATGCGGCGCTGATGCCGACAAAGCCCCAGGTGAAGGTTCCCGCCTTGTCCTTCACCACGCCGAGCGTGTAGGCAAAAGTCAGCGCGCCGACGTTGGCGAACAGGTTGCTGAACCCGGTGGCCATGCCCGCGACACGCTGCCCGAGCACCTCGACGGGCTCGAAGAACAGTGCGCCGAAGTAGAACTGCAGGAATATCGCATTGATCGCGACCACGACGAGCAGCGCCGGGATCGAGTCGACGAGCACCAGCAGCGTGGACGTGCAGGCGATTGCCGCCAGCGATCCGCCGATCACCAGCGGCGGATTCTTAAGGCGGTCGGAGACATAGCCGCCGAGTGCGTTAGACAACACGGTAAATGCGGCGCCCATTGCAACAACCAGGCCGGCCTGCTGTATGGACAACCCGCGGTCGGCAACCAGCAGCGATGGCAGCCAGAAGTTGAACGAGATCGCGACACCCAGTCGAATGAACTGAATGCCGCCGCAGACCCACATGATCTTGTAGCGGAACAACCGGAATACGTCGAGCATGCCTACGTGCGGCCGCGGGCCTGCGCGCGGCTTCTCCTTGCCGAATGTCAGGTACAGCAGCGCGGCGCCTATTCCGACGACGGAGAAGAAGATAATCGTGAACCGCCAGCCGTAGTGGTTCGTCAGCACGGGGCCGACCAGGGACAGCAGGATGTTGCCGGAGAATCCGCCCACCACGTAGAACCCCATGGCCGTGGCGCGGCGCTCCAGCGGAAACCAGGAAGCCATCAGCGACAGCCCCGGTGCGAACATCAGCGCCCGGAACACTCCCGCCACCAGCTGGTTGATTACCGCGAATTCGAGCGCATGGATGAGGCCGAAGCTCAGCGACAGCACGGTCGAGCCGAGGATGCCGATGAAGAACAACCGTTTCGGACCGAAGCGATCCGAGAGATAGCCCGCCGGAATCTGCCCGAGCGCATAGGTCAGCGTCGAAGCGGCGGACAGCATTCCGGCCTGAGCGAAGCTCATCTGCAGGTCGGCGCGTATCAGTGGCAGGAAAAGCGCGATGCCGCCGAAAGTCAGCGCGGGAAAACTCTGGCAGAAAACGACCAGCGCTACGGTGGTGATGCGATCGCGCCTGAGCGACGCGGCGCTGAGCGCGGATACGGCGGATGGTGCGCTTTTCGCAGTGCTCACGAGGTTCCCGGAACCGTCGAACGCACGCATGCTACCGACAGCCCATGCCACCCGGCTTGAGATGGATCAACGGAACCTGAATGACTGCCACGCGCTACTCGTCGCTCCGCACTCGCCTCGCGCAGTTCCTGGCGAAACGCGAGTCCTTAATCCACCGCGAGATCGAGGATTCCGGACTTCGGCGTGAAACCCAGTCCCGGCCCGCTGGGCAGGGTGACCGTGCCGTTCACGGGACCGGGCGCGCCGTCAAACAGTGACTCGACGCATTTCCACCCCTGCCAGTGGAACTCAATGCGCCCGCCGTTCGGCACGCCGCCGTGCAGATGCATGTTCAGGTGCGGGTAATTGCCGCCCATCGCGAGCGGCACGTTGAACGCCTGCGCCATGCCCGCGGCTTTCAGCCCCTGCGTGTAACCGCCGATGTCGCGCACGTTGGGCTGCGCGAAATCGAGCGCCTCGTGCATCAGGTATTCGCGGAAGAAACTGAGGTCAGAAGTGGCCGTACTGCCCCCGGCCAGAGGAATCGTGGTCTGCTTGCGCAAATGCGCCATGAGACGCACGTCGCCCTGCAGCACCGGGTCCTCGAACCACGTCAGATTGCACGGCTCGACGAGCTTGGCGAGTTTGAAGGCCTGGTTGTAGGTCGCGCCCTTGTTGGCGTCCATCATGAGTTCGATATCCGGCCCGACCGCGTCGCGCAACGCGTGCACGCGCCGCGCGTCCTCGAGTATGTCGGCGTCGGTCGGCTGTCCGAGGATTTCGTCGTGCTCGTGCGAACCCGCGGCGACCACCATCTTCAGACTCGTCTGGCCCTGCGCGATCAGGATGCGCGCGACCTCGATCAGCTCGGCGGTGCTGTAGCGCGGCAGGCCGAACGTGATGTAAGCCGGCAGGCGGCTGTGCGCGCCGCCGAGCAGCTTCCAGATCGGCTGGCCGAACGCCTTGCCCTTGATGTCCCACAGCGCGATGTCGATCAGGCTTGCCGCGCAGTTCCACGCGCCCATGAAATGCTTGCGCGCAGTCGCCCAGAACAGCTTGTTGCGGACTTCTTCGGGCCGCAACGCGTCCATGCCCACGATGGCAGGCGCGCATTCGCCATTGATGAATTCGCGGATGCCGAATTTCAGCGGATAAGTCGAGAGCGCATGCCCCTTGAGGCCGTCGTCCGTTTCGATTTCGATGAAGCTCGCGAGCGCATGCTGGGTCTCTTTCACGAGCGGAAAGGTGAACGGGATGCGCAGCACCCACGAGGTGACTTTATGGATTTTCATGATTTGCCTTCCGCGGTTTCCCTGAGGTACACCGGCAGATCCATCGTCGGCGGCCGGGCGGGAACCTGGAAGAACAAGTCGGCGGCGAAACCGCGGTGATAGTTCGTGTGGGTAACCACGTGCAGCAGGATTTCGCCGCGCGTCATCACGCCTTGATTGCCGCCGATGAGCGTGAAATTCACATTCTCGATCAGCGCGGCGTCGGTTAACCCGTCACTCCAATCAATGTACCACTTGTCGACCCCCTGCTGCAGGCGCCACAACTCGGCCAGTGGCGGATGATCCTTGGTATTGCGTGCCGTGTAGCCGTGCTCACGGCCTTCGAGATGCCCCTGCCAGATCATGTCGATGACGTAGATGTGATTGAGCGTATGCACGATGTTCCTGAACAGGCTGACCCGCTCTTTGGTCGCCTCGCCCTCGGGGAGCGCGGCAACGGCATCGAACATCAGTTTGTTCGACCATGCGTTGTAGCGGGTCAGCATGCGCGCGGTTTGGGTGGTAATCATGGATTTAACCTCGTCAGGGTCGGTCGATGTGCGATTATGACATCTGCGCGATAAAGCGGTGAGCCTCCGGCGTTGCCGTAATCGAGGTTCGGTTGCGATTTCAAGAGTTTGCTTTTCCCCGCGCGGGCTTTATGATAGTTTCCTGCGCTCTACCCGACCGAACGCGAGATCGTCCAAGGAGACCCCCGATGGCAGGTGATGTGACCCAGGTGCTGGCTGATTTCGCGGCGACGCTGAAATACGACGATATCCCTGAGCGCGTCAGGGAATACTGCAAAAACGTGCTGCTGGATACGCTGGCGTGCGCGGTGGCCGGGCATCATGGCGAGGAAACCCATCAGGTCGCGGCATTGGCGGCGGGGCTGGCTCAATCCCGCGAGAGCAGCATTATCGGCGGCGATCGCCTGTCGCTGGCCGGCGCAACCCTGTTGAACGGCTACCTGATTACTGCGGTCACCATGTGCGACATACACCGCTCCACCCTCACCCACGTCACGCCGGAGGTGATACCCGCCGCACTCGCCATAGCCGAACGCGACGCGTCTTCGGGTCGCGACCTGCTGGTTGCCATCGCCGCCGGCTGCGAAGCCACGACGCGCATCGGGATCGGGCTCGATTATCCGGAATTCCGCAAACGCGGCTGGCACGGGCCCGGCGTGCTGGGTCCGTTCGGCGCTGCCGCGGCCGTGGGCCGCCTGCTCGGTTTCGATACCGAGACGATGACCAGAGCTTTTGGCCTCGCGGGCAGCCAGTCCGCCGGCACCTTCGCCGCGTGGGGAACTCCGACCGTCAAGTTCCATCAGTGCCGGGGCGCCCTCTCGGGATTGATGGCGGCGCTGCTGGCGCAACAGAAATTTGTGGCGACCCGCGAGTTTCTCACCGCCCGCGACGGCGGCCTCTATAACACTTACTCGAATGGCGGCCGCCCCGCGGCGGTCACCGACGGTCTGGGCAAGCGCTGGGAACTCGAACAGATCGCGCTGCGCTTGTGGCCTTCCGCATCGACCATACAAGGGATGATCACGGCGATGTTCGACCTCGTGGAAAAACACCAGATCGGTCCCGATCAGGTGAAGAAACTGCGCGTTTCGATGAGCCAGCCGGCTTTCGATCTGCACGGGGGATTCGCGCGCTACAAAGCGAAGTTCGATGCGCTGCTCTCCACTCACTATGCTGCAGCGGTGATACTGCACGATCGCGAGTTGTCGCTCGCCCAATTCGAACGCGCGCGCTACGACGATCCGAAGCTGCGGCGATTTGCCGCCGAGCAGGTGGAAGTGAAGCCCGATCCCGGCTTGACCGGCGTGCAAGCGCTGGTGGAAGCAGAAACCGTTGATGGCTCGATCATTGCGGTACGTTGCGATCACCCCAGGGGCTCCGCTGAAAACCCGCTCGCGCGCGCTCAAGTCGAGAATAAATTCAGAACCTATGCCCGGACCCGCCTTGCGGATTCCCACGTCGAGGAAGTCATCGCTACCGTCTCAAATCTGGAAGAACTCGGTTCGACGCGCCGGTTGATGGATATGCTGCGCGCCAGCGACGCGCGGCGGCTGCGTGCGTCTGCGGCGGCTTAGTCGCATGGCCACCGCCCGATTCCTACGCGCCGGACTCGCAACCGCGTCGCTCTTGACTGCTGGCGGCGCCTGGGCTGCATATCCTGAGAAACCCATTCGCATCATCGTGCCCTATGCGCCCGGCGGAAATATCGACGTCAATGCGCGGATCGTTGCGCCCGGGCTGACGGAGCGCCTCGGTCAACCGGTAGTCGTGGAAAACCGCGGCGGTGCGGGAAGCCGGATCGGCACCGAGATGGCGGCAAAGGCTGCACCGGACGGCTACACGCTGCTGCTCGGCTCGAGCGGTTCGCTCACCATCAATCCGGTCTTCTCTCCGAATGCTACGATCGATCCGCTGCGCGACTTTTCCTACACGTCTCTGGTGTCCGACGTGCCGATGGCATTGAGCGTTCACCCGTCGGTGCCCGCCCGCAGCGTGAAGGAGTTCATCGCGCTTGCCAAAGCGCGTCCCGAACGCCTCACCATGGCCTCGGCCGGCGTGGGAAGCAACACCCATTTCACGGGCGAGTTGTTTCAGCTCGAGACCGCCACCAGGCTCGTGCATGTGCCTTACAAGGGTACGGGCCCGGCCCTGATCGATCTCATGGGCGGGCAGGTCGACCTCATATTCGATCAACTTTCCACCTCGATATCGCTCATCAAGAGCGGAAAACTGCGGCCGCTCGGCGTCACCACGTTGAAGCGCTCGTTCCTGCTGCCCGCGGTGCCGACGATAGACGAGTCCGGCGTGCGCGGGTTCGAAGCCTCGAGCTACACCGGCATCATGCTGCCGTCGGCAACACCCAAAGACATCGTGATGAAAATCTATGGGGCGCTGACTGACTGGCTGGACCAGCCCGCCACCCGCGAGAGTTTCGCCAGGCTCGGCGCGGAAGTGATCAAGACCACTCCCGAAGCAGCGGCGCGCCGCATCAGGGATGACGTCGCCAAGTGGATCAAAGTGCGAGAGGCAACCGGCATCTCGCTCAAATAGTGGCAGCCGGTGATCCAAACACTGCGCGAGGTTCCGCCGCCATGACCCATTTTGCGGATTTGCTTGAAGCACCGGGAACCCGTCTTGAAGCCGACGCCGACCTCGAGGCAATCTACGAACTGTGTCTCGAACGCGGCTGGAGCGACGGCTTGCCGGTCATTCCGCCGACGACCGAGCGCGTGGAGCGGATGCTCGGCTACTGCGACCGGCCGTGGGACGAACCGGTTGCGGTGATTCCGCCGCGCTACGGGGCCGCTACGCCGTTGCGGCTCGCGGCAAACGCCGTGATGGCGGGCTGCCAGCCGCAGTACTTTCCGTTGGTAATGCTCGCGATCGAAGCGATGGCAGAGGAACCGTTCAATCTCTACGGGATCCAGGCGACCACGCATCCGTGCGCGCCGCTCATCATCGTCAACGGGCCGGTGGCGCAGGAACTCGCCATCAATTCAGGTCACAGCGCATTCGGCGCGGGCTGCCGCAGCAACGCGACCATCGGGCGCGCCGTGCGGCTGGCACTGGTCAATATCGGCGGGGCCATTCCCGGGCTCGGCGATATGGCCACCGTCGGTTCTCCGGCGAAGTACACCTTCTGTGCCGCGGAAAACGCGGCGGCAAGCCCGTGGGAGCCGCTGCACGTGGAGATGGGGTATCCCGCGGCTGCAAGCACGGTCACCGTGGTGGCCGCCGAAGGGCCGCACAACATCAACGACCACGAGAGCATTTCGGGCAAGGGAATACTCACCACGATCGCCGGCAGCATCGCCGGCACTGGCAGCAACGATGTCTACCACGAAGGCACCCCGGTGCTCGCTTTCGGCCCGGAACACGCGGCGACGGTGGCGTCCGACGGCTACTCCAAGGCCGACGTCAAGCGTTACCTGTTCGAGCATGCGCGCCTGCCGCTCAGCAGATTTTCCGGGGAAAACGTGGCACGGCGCTTTCGCGCCAAGCTCGGCGGGCAGTACGCGAACGCGAGCCTGGACACCCTGGTGCCGATGCTGCAGGTGGCGGCAGATCTCATCGTCGTCGTGGTCGGCGGCGCAGGCAAGCACTCCGCATACATGCCCACCTTCGGCACGACCCGCGCAGTCACCCGGCCGCTCAAGCATCGCGACGGCCGCTACGTGCACTCGATCGAGGAACTGCGGAGGGGGTAACCGCGCTCTAATCCACCGTTGCGCCGATGTCCTTCACCACCTTGCCGTACTTGGCGTATTCCGAGCGGATCAACGCGGCCAATTCAGCGGGTGTCGTGATGAACGGCTCCAACGCACCCGCATTGCTGAACTTCTCTTTTATGTCGGGTTGGGCGAGCAGCTTGTTCACCTCGGTGCGCAATCGCATCAAAATGGGATCGGGCAATCCGGCTGGCGCGCAAAGCGCGAGCCAGATGCTGTTGCTAAAGCCCGGGTAGATTTCGCCGATCGTGGGCAGATCGGGAAAAACCGCCGAGCGTGCCATGCTCGCCACGGCAAGCGCACGCAGCCGGCCGGCCTTGATCTGCGGCGCGCTGGAAGAGCCGGCAAATACCGCCGCAACTTCGCCAGCAACCGTAGCCATGGCGGCGGGCGTGCCGCCCTTGTAGGGCACATGCACGAGGTTGATACCGGCGCGCGATTTCAGCATCTCCATCGTGAGATGGTGCTGGCTGCCATTGCCGCCGGAGGCGTAATTCAGCGGCGGGTTGGCATTGCGCGCAAACGCGATGAACTCCGTGAAATTTTTCACCGGCAACGCGGGATTGATCGCCAGCACGAATTCGTTCGTTACCAGCGTTGCGATGACGGTGAGATCCTTGAGTGGGTCGAACGGCAACTTCGCATAAAGATGCGGGTTGATCACGAGCTGGGCTTCGGCGCACAGCATCAGCGTGTGACCATCCGGCGCCGCCTTTGCAGTAGCCTCGGCCGCGATATTGCCGTTGGAGCCGGGGCGGTTTTCCACCACCACCGGCTGCCCCAGCGCTTCGGAGAGTTTCTGCCCCACTACGCGTGCCACGATATCGGGCGCGCCGCCGGGCGGTATGGTCACCAACAGCTTGATGGGCCGCGCCGGATATTGTTGTGCCTGCGCGGCGGTGACGCACAGCAGGGCAAGCGTAGCGGCGGCCATTCGCATCAGAATCATCTTCAAGCTTCCTCCAAAAGACAGGAAATCCAGAGTCCCGACTAAGAGCCCGTAGACGGGTGAACATTCATTTTCTCAGACGCGCCTGACCCGTCCAGTCTCAGCCTCCGATAGGCCTCTGCGCGGCAACGGCGGCGTAATACTCCCACGCCCGGCCAGCAGCCGCGGCGCCGGGACCGGTCTGATCGCGGATCAGCTCGGCCTCCCCGCGGGTGAACGTGCGGATTTTTCCGGCGTTCCCGCCAGCCGCGGCCAGCATGCGCAACTGCAGATCGGCGCTTTCTTCGAGGAAGCAAGCTGCCACCGTCGCAGCTCGCACATTGGCGAACGCGGTGGTAATGCCGTGGCCGCGCATCATGACGGCGACGCCATTGCCCAGGCGCTGCGCGACCAGGTCTCCCAACTCGCGCGAGCGGATCAGTCCGATGCGCTCGTATTCGGGTACGCCGTCCACGAATCCGCCGCCCATGTTGTGAACGACGCGGTGAGGCTCGCCGATCTGCGTCAGTGCGACGCAGGCGAGCGGATGCGCGTGGACGATGCCGTTAACCTCAGGGCGCGCGGCGTAGATCCGCGCGTGTATCCAGAACTCACTGTTCGGCGTGCCGTTGCCCGAAAGGACTTTGCCGTCTGTGTCGATAACCAGCAGATCATTCTCGTCGGCAAGGCCCGGGCTGCGGCGAGTGGAAATATAGAACGTGTTCGTCCCCGCAATCCGCGCGCTGGCGTGGCCGAACGCGGTCACCAGTCCGAAACGCTCGAGAATGCGGTTGGCCAGCGCGACATCATGCCGCAATTCCTTTGCTGTGTCCGCCATGCATCCTCTGTTCCGGTCTTGAGCGGGGTCACCGGTCAATTAACGACCAATCTATTCCAACCACCGGAGCGCGGCAAGCTCTTTCCCGCGCCCTGTGATTCTGCGACGTAACGCGCAAGCATTTCGTGACATTCATGGTTCTCCCCCTTTGATGCGACGCCTGGCCGCGCCGGTGATATGCCCGAATCACCAGTTTGCGCTCAGCCGGTCTCGACCGCCACGGGCCGTCCGATCCGCAAGCCGAGCTTGACGGCCGCGCTGCACGCGTTCCCGGCGATCTCGACCAGGCCGAGGCTGTTCGAGTACCAGAACAGCTCGCCCGCCGGCACGGCGGAAAACACGCGCGCATGACCCAGCGATCGGCCAGCGACCACGATGCGCGCATCGTGCGGCAGGTCACGCGCTCGCAGCCCGCTGAACGCGTTACCGTAGTGGTCGATGTAAATGATTGCGCCGAGGTCGTTGCCACCGAAATCAACGCTCAGACCAGCGAGGGATTCCGTCTTATCCGCTGGAAATTCGCCGCGCGCGATTGCAGCGGCGACCGGCGCAAACAGGTCGCGGCCGTGAAACGATTCCGCAAGCAGCTCCGGCCGCCACGTAATGCGCCAGCAAGTGCGCGCCTTGGCGCGGGCAGCGAGCACCGAGAGCAACCCGTTGTCGGGACCGACGTACCAGTTGTTGTCCGCGGCCAGCGCGACCGCATCGCGCGCGCCGCCGACGCCGGGATCGACCACCGCCAGCGTCGCGCTGCCTTGCGGTAGTTGCATCGAAATTGCGGCGAGCAGATGCGCGCTTGCCTGCACGTCGAACGCCGGCGCCTCGTGCAGCAGGTCGATCACCGCCAGGTTCGGTGCGTGCTGCTGCAGCACCGCCTTGACCTGACCGGCATACAGGTCCGCGGCGCCGAAATCCGTGAACAGAAATATGCTCATCGCCACTTACGTTGCAGCGAAATGCGCTGCAGGTTCCGGGTCGGCGACGTTGACGACGTGGCTGCGGAAGATTTCCGGCAGCCGTTGCAGCACCGCGTCCGCGCCGTGCATGTCGCTCGCCCGGATCGCGGTTGCGATGAGTTCTTCGCGCAGCAACGCCATTGCCGGAACCGCGACCGCGGCGTAACTCAGGTGCCACGGCTCGGGGTAGACACCGCCGCGATACCCGCGATACGGCCGGAAAAATCCGCAGCGCGCGGCGTTCTCGTCCAGCCACAGGTGCATCCGGTGGAACACGCCGCCCGGCTCGGCCTCGTCGGGCAGCAGGCGCACGCGATAGTCCGGCGGCAGCGCCGCGCGGTCGATGACATCGATGTCGCAACCCCAATGGTGGCGGCTGGCGCCGGGCAGCGCGCTCCACGCCAGAATCGCGTCGATCAACTCCGCGCCGAGCGCGGCGTAATCGCGAACGTTGCCGTGCGCGTCGTAGCACGGCCGCTCGCCGCGGTATTTGAGGTTCCAGATCCGGCACTGCGCCTCGAAGTCGCGAAAACCGCTGCAGATCTCAAGCCCGATGCCCTCGCGCGCAGCCGCCTCCCGCAGCGCCAGGAACGGCTCGACGACCTCCGGATGGAGCGCCGCGCCGAGATCGTCGCGCTGCACGACGTGCGTCCTGGCGCGGCCGGTCAGTTCAAGTTCGTTGAGCATGCGCGCATTCTAAAACGAAACAAAAAAGCCGGCACGAGGCCGGCTTCGAAACGCAACGTTTTGTTCTTATGCCGCTTTGGCAGGCGCTTCCTGTTTGACATCCTCGCCGGGCTCGGGGCGGTCCATGAGTTCCACCAGCGCCATCGGCGCATTGTCGCCCTTCCGAAAGCCGTATTTCAGGATGCGCAAATAGCCGCCGTTGCGCTTGGCGTAGCGCGGTCCGAGTTCGCCGAAGAGCTTGGTCACCATATCGCGGTCGCGCAGGCGGTCGAACGCAAGGCGGCGGTTGGCAAGCGACGGCGATTTGCCGAGCGTGAGGATCGGTTCCGCAACGCGCCGGAGCTCCTTCGCTTTGGGCAGCGTGGTCTTGATCACCTCGTGCCGCAGCAGCGACACGGTCATGTTGCGCAGCATCGCCAGGCGGTGGCTGCTGGTACGGTTGAGTTTTCTTAAGCCGAGACGGTGACGCATGGTCTATCCCTCAATGTGCGGTGTAGCGCAGGTTCAGATCATCTTCTCAAGACCGATCGGCGGCCAATTTTCCAGCCGCATCCCGAGCGTCAGACCGCGCGAGGCGAGCACTTCCTTGATCTCGTTGAGCGACTTGCGCCCGAGGTTGGGCGTCTTCAGCAATTCGGTCTCGGTGCGCTGGATCAAGTCCCCGATGTAGTAAATGTTTTCCGCCTTCAGGCAGTTCGCGGAGCGCACGGTGAGTTCGAGATCGTCGACCGGCCGCAGCAGGATCGGATCAATCTGCTGCGCTTTGGGCTGCTCGATCTGCACCGGTGTGCCCTTGAGATCGGCAAATACCACCAGCTGGTCGACCAGGATGCGCGCCGCATAGCGGATCGCTTCTTCCGGCTCGATCGCGCCGTTGGTTTCGATGTCGACGATCAGCTTGTCGAGGTCGGTGCGCTGTTCGACGCGCGCCGAATCGACCTGGTAGCTGACGCGGCGCACCGGGCTGTACGAGGCATCCAGCACAATGCTGCCGACCGCGCGGCTGGTGGCCACTTCGAGCTGCTCGCCGCGGCTGGTGCGAACCGCCGCCGGCACATAGCCGCGGCCATGCTCGACCTTGATCTGCATGTCGAGCTTGCCGCCCGCAGTCAGATGCGCGATCACGTGATCGGCATTGACGATTTCGACGTCGTGCATCGGCTCGATGTCGCCCGCGGTCACCACGCCTTCGCCCTGTTTCCTGAGCGTCAGCGTCGCTTCCTCGCGGTTGTGCATTTTCAGCACGATGCCCTTGAGATTCAGCAGGATGTCGACCACGTCCTCCTGCACGCCGTCGATCGTCGAATACTCGTGCAGGACGCCGCTCATCCGGACTTCGGTCGCGGCGTAGCCGGGCATCGACGACAGCAGCACGCGGCGCAGCGCGTTGCCGAGCGTGTGGCCGTAGCCGCGCTCGAACGGTTCCATCGTCACCTTGGCGTGGAACGGCGATATGTTCTGCACGTCGATAATGCGAGGCTTAAGAAAAGTGCTGCTTTGCATGGCTTAATCCTCTGGCAATTATTTCGAGTAAAGCTCGACCACCAGCGATTCATTGATGGTGGAAGGCAGATCGGAGCGTTGCGGCATGCTCTTGAATGTTCCCTTCAGCGCGGCGGTATCGACTTCGAGCCATTCCGGATAACCGCGGCCGGAGGTGGCCTCGAGGGACGCCTTGATGCGCAGATGTTCCTTGGCTTTGGCGACGACTTCCACCACATCGCCGGGACGCAGCTGATAGGACGGGATGTTGACGCGCTTGCCGTTCACCAGAATCGCATTGTGACGCACGATCTGGCGGGCTTCGGAGCGCGAGGCGCCAAAGCCCATCTTGAATGCGATGTTGTCGAGTCGCGACTCGAGCATTTGCAGCAGGGTTTCGCCCGTGATCCCTTTCTTCTGCTCCGCGCGGTGATAGGTATTGCGGAACTGGCGCTCGAGCAGGCCGTAGATGCGGCGCAGCTTCTGCTTTTCGCGCAGCTGCACGCCGTAACCCGAAAGGCGCGCGTTTTTCTGCCCGTGCTGGCCGGGCGGATAGTTGCGGCGTTCGATCGCGCACTTGTCGGTAAAGCACTTGTCGCCCTTGAGGAACAGCTTTTCGCCCTCGCGGCGGCACTGGCGGCATTTTGCGTCAAGATTTCTGGCCACGTCCGGTTCTCCTTAAATGCGGCGCCGCTTGGGCGCGCGGCATCCGTTGTGCGGCACCGGCGTGACCTCGGCGATGCTGGTGATCTTGAAACCGGCCGCGTTCAACGCGCGCATCGCGGATTCGCGGCCCGGTCCCGGACCCTTGATGCGAACCTCGAGATTCTTCACGCCGCACTCCTGCGCCTGCTTGCCCGCGCGCTCGGCCGCGATCTGCGCCGCGAACGGCGTGGACTTGCGCGAGCCTTTGAAACCAGCGGAGCCGGTGGTCGCCCATGACAGCGCGTTACCCTGGCGATCGGTGATGGTAATGATGGTGTTGTTGAAGGAAGCGTGGATGTGCGCGATGCCTTCCGCGACATTCTTCTTGACCTTCTTGCGTACCCGGGTATTTGCCTTTGCCATTGAGTGTGCTTTCCGCTATTAACTTGCTGACTAACCGGCCGTAACTGCCTTGATGATCTTGACCGCCGCCTTGCGCGGACCCTTGCGGGTGCGTGCGTTGGTGCGGGTGCGCTGGCCGCGCACCGGCAGCCCACGGCGGTGACGCAGCCCGCGCCAGGTGCCGAGATCCATCAGGCGCTTGATGTTCATCGAAACTTCACGCCGCAGGTCGCCCTCGATCGTGAACCTGGCAACCTGCTCGCGCAGCCTGTCCATTTCCGTGTCGGACAAATCCTTGATCTTCGACGTGTTCTTGATGCCGGCAGCCGTGCAGATCAGGCGCGCGCGGCTGCGGCCGATGCCGTAGACCGCAGTCAGCGCAATCTCTGCGTGCTGATGGTTCGCAATGTTTACCCCACCGATACGGGCCATATTTTTCTACCTTTTGCGCAAAAAACGCACCCTAAAACGCATGCCAAAAATCGAAAGCCGGAGATTATAACCTGTTAATTTGCATCGGCAAACACAAACAATTCGCGCGTCACCCCTGACGCTGCTTGTGGCGCAGGTTCTTGCAGATCACGCGCACCACGCCCTTGCGCCGGACGATCTTGCAGTTGCGGCAAACCTTTTTCACCGAGGCCCTTACTTTCATCACTGCTTCCTTTCACAATGCTCACATCACTTCGCCCGGAACACGATGCGTCCGCGCGTCAAATCGTAAGGCGTCAAGTCCACCGTCACCTTGTCACCCGGCAAAATGCGGATGTAATGCATGCGCATCTTGCCGGAAATATGGCCAAGCACCATGTGGCCGTTTTCCAGCTTGACCCGGAAGGTTGCGTTGGGCAGGGTCTCCACGATCTCACCCTGCATTTGTATCGTCTCTTCTTTGGCCATCTAACGTGTCGGAAATACGCCGCCGCCCTTGAAATTCGCCTTCTTGAGCAGGCTTTCATACTGGTGGCTCATGGCATAGGCCTGCACCTGGGCCATAAAGTCCATCGTCACCACCACGATAATCAGCAGGCTGGTGCCGCCGAAATAAAACGGCACGCTCTTCCACACGATCAAAAACTCGGGCAGCAGGCACACCAGCGTCACGTAAATCGAACCCACCAGCGTCAGGCGCAGCATGATTTTCTCGATGTAACGCGCGGTCTGATCGCCGGGCCGGATCCCGGGCACGAACGCGCCGCTTTTCTTGAGGTTGTCGGCGGTTTCCTTCGGATTGAACATCAGCGCGGCGTAAAAGAAGCAGAAGAAAATGATCGCCGCTGAATAAAGAAATACGTAGATCGGCTGCCCCGGGTGCAGCGTGGACGCGATGTTGGAAAGCCAGCGCATGTTCTCGCCCGTGCCGAACCAGCCCGCGACCGTCGCCGGGAACAGGATGATACTGGAAGCAAAAATCGGGGGGATCACGCCCGACATGTTCAGCTTCAGCGGCAGATGCGACGACTGACCGCCGTAGATCTTGCGCCCGACCTGGCGCTTGGCGTAGTTCACCAGAATGCGGCGCTGGCCGCGCTCGACGAAGCACACCAGCGCGGTGACGCCAATCACCAATGCCGCTATGAAAAACACCGTCAGGATCGAAAACGCGCCGGTGCGCTGCAACTCGAGTGTACCGGCAACGGCAGCCGGCAATCCAGCGGCAATGCCGGCGAAAATAATCAGCGAAATGCCGTTGCCAATGCCGCGCTCGGTGATCTGCTCGCCGAGCCACATCAGAAACATGGTGCCGGTCACCAGCGTAATCATGGTCACCAGGCGAAACGCCAGCCCGGGCTCGATCACCAGGCCACGCTGCGATTCGAGCGCGATTGCGATACCCATGCCCTGGAACAGCGCAAGCCCCGCCGTGCCGTAACGCGTGTATTGGGTGATCTTGCGGCGCCCCGACTCGCCTTCCTTCTTGAGCGCTTCGAGCGTCGGCGACACCACGGTCATCAGCTGCATGATGATCGAAGACGAGATGTAAGGCATGATGCCGAGCGCGAAAATCGAGAAGCGCGACAGCGCCCCGCCCGAGAACATGTTGAACATGTCGAGGATGCCGCCACGCTGCGACTTGAACAGTTCCGCGAGCGCGTCCGGATCAATGCCCGGCACCGGGATGAAGGCGCCGATGCGGAACACGATCAGCGCGCCGAGCAGGAACAACAAGCGACGTTTGAGGTCGCCCATCTTGCCCTGCATGCTGAGCATCGAGTCTTGGGTAGCCAACTTTACTCAGCCTTCTTGTTCTTCTGGGAGGCGGCGGGCTTGGGTTTGCCACCCTTCGCTTTGGCATCATCCTTGGCGGCGGCTTTCGGTTCGGCCTTCGCCTTGGCCTTGGCCTTGGCCTTGGTCTCGCCTTTCGCTTCAGCCTCGGCCTCGGCCTTGGCCCTTTCCTCGGCGATCGTCACGGATGTCGTTTCAGCCCGGATCTTGGCTTTGGCTACTGCTTCCACTTTGCGGGCGGCTTTTTTGCCGCTCGCAGCGGGTTTGGCTTCCGCGCTGTCAGGCATTTCCACCTTGCCGCCAGCCGCTTCGACCGCCACCCGCGCGCCTTTGGACACCAAAAGACCTTGCAGCGTGACGCTGCGCTTGATCTCACCGGAAACGATCACTTTCGCCGACAGCGCGTGGCTGGGCACCACGCCGAATTCTTTCAGGACCAGGATGTCGATGGTGTCGGCCACAAGCCTGTTGAGATCCGACAGCCGCACTTCGGCTGTATCGTCGCGCGTCGTCGACACAAAGCCGCGCTTGGGCAATCGGCGCTGCAGCGGCATCTGTCCGCCCTCGAATCCGGTCTTGTGATAGCCGCCGGCACGCGCGCGTTGCCCCTTGTGACCGAGGCCCGCGGTCTTGCCGGTGCCGCTGCCGATGCCGCGGCCCACACGCTTCTTGGCGTGCTTGGCGCCGGCGGCCGGCTTAATCGTGTTCAGTTGCATTTAGCCCTCGCACTTCAGGAGGTAAGCGACCTTGTTGATCATGCCGCGCGTGGCCGGCGTATCGATCACTTCGACCGCGTGGTTGATGCGGCGCAGGCCCAGGCCGCGCACCGTCGCGCGGTGCGACTGCATGGTGCCGATCAGGCTTCTGACCAGCGTGACTTTGAGGGTTTTTCCCGACGGCTTGGCCATGGCTTATCCGGTGATCTCTTCGACCGTCTTGCCGCGCTTGGCCGCGATTTCGGAAGGCGAATTCATCGCCTGCAGCCCGTTGAGCGTCGCGCGCACCACGTTGTAGGGATTGGTCGAGCCGATGATCTTGGCAAGCACGTTGGTGACTCCCATTACCTCGAAGATCGCGCGCATCGGACCGCCCGCGATGATGCCCGTGCCGTCGGAGGCGGGCTGCATGTAAACCCGCGACGAGCCGTGTCTGCCGATCACCGCGTGATGCAGCGTGCCGTTCTTGAGGCTGATCTTGACGAGCTTGTTGCGCGCCTCGTCCATCGCTTTTTGCACCGACACCGGCACTTCGCGCGCCTTGCCCTTGCCCATGCCGACGCGGCCGTCACCGTCGCCGACCACCACCAGCGCCGCGAAACCCATCACGCGGCCGCCCTTCACCACTTTGGTGACGCGGTTGATCGCGATCATTTTCTCGCGCAGGCCGTCGCCGCGCTGCTCGCCGCCCGACATCCTGTTTGCCTGCAGTTTCGCCATATCGTTTCCTGACTAGAACTTGAGTCCGTGTTCGCGCGCGGCTTCCGCCAGCGCCTTGACGCGGCCGTGGTAACGGTAGCCGCCGCGGTCGAATGCGACCTTTTCGATCCCGAGCTGCTGCGCTTTTTCAGCAATGCGCTTGCCGATCTCGGCCGCCGCCTTGAGATTGCCGCCGTATTTGATGCTGTTGCGCACTTCGGGCTCGAGCGTCGAGGCGCTGGTCAGCACCTTGTCGCCGCTCGGGTCGATCACCTGCGCGTAAATATGGCTGTTCGAGCGGTGCACCGACAGGCGCACCACCTTGAGTTCAGCGATCTTGTGGCGGGTTTGCCGCGAGCGGCGCAACCGCGCTTCATTTTTGTCTTTCATCTGTCGCCCCTACTTCTTCTTGGTCTCTTTGATCACGACCTTTTCGTCGGAGTAGCGCACGCCCTTGCCTTTATACGGCTCGGGGCTGCGATAGGCGCGCACTTCGGCGGCAACCTGTCCGACCACCTGCTTGTCGATCCCTTTGATCATGATCTCGGTCTGCGTAGGCGTCTCGACCTTGATGCCTTTCGGCATCTGATGCACCACGGGATGCGAAAAACCGAGGGTCAGATTCAACTTGTCGCCCTGCGCTTGTGCGCGGTAGCCGACGCCGACCAGCGTGAGCTTCTTCTCATAGCCTTTGGTCACGCCCTGCACCATATTGGCGAGCAGCGCGCGCAGCGTGCCGGACATGGCATTGGCGGCAGTCGAGCCGTTGGCGACCTTGACCTGCAACCGGTTCTCGACCTTCTCGACGGTCACCTGCGCCGACACCGACCGCTTCAGCGTGCCGAGCGGACCTGTCACCGAGATCTCGCCGTCCGACAACCGGACTTCGACGTTGGCCGGCAGCTCGACCGGAAAATTACCTATTCTTGACATCGCTATTTCCCCGTTTGCAGCGGCTGCACTAGGCGACGATGCACAAGACTTCGCCGCCGATGCCCAGGCCCCGCGCCTTGCGGTCGGTCATCACGCCCTTTGAGGTCGATACGATCGCCACGCCGAGACCATTCATCACCTTCGGAATATCCCCGCTCGGCTTGTAGACGCGCAGGCCCGGACGGCTCACGCGCTCCAGCTTCTCGATCACGGGACGCCCGGCGTAATACTTGAGGCCGACCTCGAGTACCGGCTTGCCGTCAAGCGGCCGCACCGCGAAGTCATCGATATAGCCTTCGTCCTTGAGTACCGTGGCAAGCGCAACCTTGATTTTGCTCGCGGGTATCGACACGGACACTTTTTCCGACATCTGCGCATTGCGGATGCGCGTCAGCATATCGGCGATCGGATCACTCATGCTCATACGATACGGTCCTCTTTACCAGCTTGCCTTGATGATGCCGGGAATCTCGCCGCGCATCGCGATATCGCGCAGCTTGCCGCGGCCAAGGCCGAATTTGCGGTACACGCCGCGTGGACGGCCGGTCAATGCGCAGCGGTTCCTGAGCCGCACCGGGCTCGCATCGCGCGGCAGCTTCTGCAGTCGCAGGCGCGCCTCGTAGCGATCTTCGGGCGAGAGCTTCTGATTGCCGATGATCGCCATCAGTTCAGCGCGCTTGGCGGCAAATTTCTTGATCGTCCTGCGGCGCTTTTCGTTACGGTTGGTGAGCGCGACTTTTGCCATGGGTCAGTTCCTGAACGGGAATTTGAATGCCGCCAGCAGCGCCCGGCCTTCCTCGTTGCTTCTGGCGGTGGTGGTGATCGTGATATTCATGCCGCGCAGGGCATCGATCTTGTCGTACTCGATCTCGGGAAAAATGATCTGTTCCTTGACGCCAAAGTTGAAATTGCCGCGGCCATCGAACGACTTGGCCGGGATGCCGCGAAAGTCGCGGATGCGCGGGATCGCCACCGTCACCAGACGGTCGAGAAACTCGTACATGCGCGTGCCGCGCAGCGTGACCTTGCAGCCGACCGGGTAACCCGTGCGGATCTTGAACACCGCGATCGACTTGCGCGACTTCGTCACCAGCGGCCTCTGGCCCGCGATCTTGGTCATATCGGCGACCGCGTTGTCCATGATCTTCTTGTCCGCGACCGCCTCGCCAACGCCCATGTTGAGCGTGATTTTCTCGATGCGCGGGACCTGCATCACGGTCTTGTAGCCGAACTGCTGCATCAGCTGCTTGACCACGGTGTCGCGGTAATGCGCCTGCAGCCGGGAAGCGGGCGCCGCCGCCTTTGCCGGGTTGTCCGCGGTACTCATGCGTCGATCACTTCGCCGTTGGATTTGAAGATGCGCACGCGGCGGCCGTCGTCGAGCAGCTTGGTGCCGACGCGGTCGGCTTTCTTCGTGCCTGAATTGAAAATAGCGACGTTGGATACGTGCAGCGGCATTTCCCTGTCGACGATGCCACCCGTCGTGTTTTTCATCGGATTAGGGCGCTGGTGCTTCTTGACCCGGTTCGCGCCTTCCACCAGCACGTGCCCGACGTCGACCACGCGCAACACGGTGCCGCGCTTGCCCTTGTCCTTGCCTGTGATGACGATCACGTCATCGCCTTTTTTGATCTTGCGCATCCTCGTTTACCTTAAATACTCTTACAGAACTTCCGGCGCGAGCGATACGATCTTCATGAAGCGCTCAGTGCGCAACTCGCGCGTCACCGGACCAAAAATGCGGGTGCCGATCGGCTCCAGCTTCGGCGTCAGCAGCACCGCGGCGTTGCTGTCGAACTTGATCATCGAACCGTCGGAGCGGCGGATGCCCTTGGCGGTGCGCACCACCACCGCGCTGTAGATCTCGCCCTTCTTGACACGGCCGCGCGGCGCCGCATCCTTGATGCTGACCTTGATCACGTCGCCAATGCCGGCGTAACGGCGCTTGGAGCCGCCCAGCACCTTGATGCACATCACCGCGCGCGCACCCGTGTTGTCAGCGACATCCAGAATGGATTGCATCTGTATCATTTGGCTCTCGATTAAAAGCTGCAGCTTTTTCCAACTTGATCCGCCTGGCAGCATGCCGGCAGTCAGTCTTGGAACCCGTCCGGGTTAGGTCGTCCGCGCCCGTAATGCCCTACCGCGGTGCGGCGCAACAAAGAGCGGCGATTGTACTGAAATTCCCTATCCAGTTCAAGCGTTTTGAGCGGCAGCCGGGTTCATTCCGGGCGCGCCTTGTCGAGCAGGCGGCTGACGCGCCACGCCTTGGTCTTGGCCAGCGGCCGGCACTCCTCGATCAGCACGGTATCGCCTTCCTTGAACTCGTTTTTCTCGTCGTGCGCGTGGTATTTCTTCGAGCGCGTGACGATTTTGCCGTAGAGCGGGTGTTTGACCCGGCGCTCGACCAGCACCGTCACCGACTTGTTCATCTTGTCACTGACGACGCGGCCCGTCAGGGTGCGCTTGTTGCTGCTCGTTTCAGTCATGACTGGCGTGCCTTTTCGTTAAGCAAAGTGCGCACGCGCGCGATATCGCGGCGCACTTTCTTGATCTGGCTGTTGTTGGTGAGCTGCTGGGTGGCAACCTGCATGCGCAGGCTGAACTGCGCCTTCAGCAGTTCGTGCAACTCCTGCTGCAGCTCAGCCGGGTTCTTGGCTCTCAATTCGCTGGCTTTCACGGCTTAACCTCCGACCAGGCGGTGTGCAAACGCAGTCCGCAGCGGCAGCTTCGCGGCGGCGAGCCGGAACGCTTCGCGCGCGGACACCTCATCGACCCCGTCCATTTCGTAGAGCACCTTGCCGGGCACGATTTCGGCAACCCAGTATTCCGGATTGCCCTTGCCGTTGCCCATGCGCACTTCGGCCGGTTTCTGCGAAATCGGCTTGTCCGGGAAGATGCGGATCCAGATGCGGCCGCCGCGCTTGATGTGGCGCGTCATGGCGCGGCGCGCGGCCTCGATCTGGCGTGCCGTCAGGCGGCCGCGCGTAACCGCCTTCAGGCCGTATTCGCCGAAGCTCACCTTGTTGCCGCGGGTCGCAACGCCCTTGTTGCGGCCCTTCTGCTCCTTGCGGAACTTCCTTCTAGCTGGTTGCAGCATGTTTCACTCCTGGCCTTCTCTTTTTGGGCGCGGGCTTCTTTAGCGTCCCCGGAGGGTCGGCTGCTGGCAGCGCCTCGGGCGTCATGGCGGGCGCCGCCAACGGCTGCTCGTGCTGGCTGATGATCTCACCCTTGAACACCCATACCTTGATGCCGATCACGCCATAGGTGGTCTTGGCTTCCGAGAAACCGTAATCGATATCGGCGCGCAGCGTATGCAGCGGCACGCGCCCTTCGCGGTACCATTCGGTGCGCGCGATCTCGATGCCGTTTAACCGTCCCGCGCTCATGATCTTGATGCCCTGCGCGCCCAGCCGCATGGCGTTGGTGATGGCGCGCTTCATCGCGCGGCGGAACATGATGCGCTTCTGCAGCTGCTGCGCGATCGAATCGGCGATCAGCTGCGCGTCGACCTCGGGCTTGCGGATCTCCTCGATGTTGATGTGCACCGGCACCCCGAGCATCTTCTGCAGCTGCCCTTTGAGCGACTCGATGTCCTCACCCTTCTTGCCGATCACCACCCCCGGACGCGCGCTGTAAATCGTGATCTTGGCGTTCTTGGCCGGGCGCTCGATGATGATCTTGCCGACCGCGGCGTGCGCAAGTTTCTGTTTCAGGAAATCGCGCACTTTGATGTCTTCCTGCAGCATGCCCGGAAAGTTCTTGCTGTTCGCATACCACTTCGACGACCAGTTACGCAGCACCGCAAGCCGGAACCCGATCGGGTGTATTTTTTGTCCCATGTCTATTTCCTTCCGTCGCCGACGCTGAGGTGAATGTGGCAGCTGTGCTTGAGAATGCGCACGCCGCGGCCCTTGGCGCGCGCGGAAAAGCGCTTCAGCACCGGCCCTTTTTCGACGTAAATGCGCGTCACCTTCAATTCATCGATATCGGCGCCGTCGTTATGCTCGGCATTGGCGATTGCCGATTCGAGCACCTTGCGGATGATGACCGCGCCCTTCTTCGGGCTGAAGCTGAGCAGGCTCAAGGCCTGCTCGACCTGCAGGCCGCGGATCTGGTCCGCGATCAGCCGGCCTTTCTGAGCCGACAGCCGCACGCCGTTAAGTTTTGCCGTGGTTTCCATTACCGCATCCCTCATTTCTTGGCCTGTGCAGCCGGCGCGCTCGCCGCTGCCGCCGGCGGCGCCGCTCCTGCGCCCGGCCCCATGCTCGATTTCTTGTCAGCCGTGGCGGCTGCCGCCACGCTGCCCGCCCTCGAGTGACCCTTGAAGATCCGGGTGTGGGAAAACTCTCCGAGTTTGTGGCCGACCATGTTTTCCGTGATGTAGACCGGCACGTGCTGCTTGCCGTTGTGCACCGCAATCGTCAGCCCGACGAAGTCAGGCAGGATGGTCGAGCGCCGCGACCAGGTCTTGAGCGGCCGCTTGTCGTTGGATGCGCGCGCCGCTTCGACCTTGGCCATCAGGTGGTAGTCGACGAACGGGCCTTTCTTGATGGAACGTGCCATGGTTTACCTCGTTATGCGGTGCTGGCTTTAGCGTGCCGGCGGCGCACGATCATGCTGTTGGTACGCTTGTTCTTGCGCGTACGATAGCCTTTGGTGAGCGTACCCCACGGGCTGACCGGGTCTTGTCCCGCTGCGGTCTTGCCTTCGCCGCCGCCATGCGGGTGGTCGATCGGGTTCATCGCAACGCCGCGCACCGTTGGGCGGATGCCGCGCCAGCGCTGTGCGCCGGCCTTGCCGATCGAGCGCAGCGAATTCTCCTCGTTGCCGACGTCCCCGATCGTTCCCCGGCAGTTGACGTGCACTTTGCGGATCTCGCCAGATCGCAGCCGCAGTTGCGCGTACTCGCCTTCGCGCGCCAGAAGTTGCACCGAAGTGCCGGCAGCCCGCGCGAGCTGCGCGCCCTTGCCCGGCAGCATCTCGACGCAGTGTATGGTGGTGCCGACCGGGATGTTCCTGAGCGGCAGCGCATTGCCGACCTTGATCGGCGCATCGGAACCGCTCTGCAGCTGCATGCCGGCGCTCACGCCCTTGGGCGCGATGATGTAACGGCGCTCGCCATCGGCGTAGCACACCAGCGCGATGTTGGCACTGCGGTTCGGATCGTGTTCGAGGCGTTCGACGCGGGCCGCGATGCCGTCTTTGTCACGCTTGAAGTCGATCACGCGATAGTGCTGCTTGTGGCCGCCGCCCTGGTGGCGCGTGGTCACGTGGCCGTGGTTATTACGGCCGGCGTTCTTGGTCTGGCGCTCGATGAGCGCATCATGCGGCCGGCCTTTGTGCAGATCCCGGTTCACCACCTTGACCACCGCGCGGCGGCCAGGTGACGTCGGCTTGACTTTAACGAGTGCCATTACTTGGTCTCCCCTGCCGCGAAATTGATCTCCTGGCCGGACTTGAGCGATACGTAAGCCTTCTTCCAGTTGTTGCGGCGGCCCATGAAGCGGCCGAAGCGTTTTTCCTTGCCCTTGACGTTGGTAACTTGCACCGCCAGAACCTCGATTTTCCTGTCCTTGGTGCTGAACATCAGTTCGACCGCGGCCTTGATCTCGGGCTTGGTCGCGTCCGAGCTCACGCGAAACGCGTACTGGTTGTTCTTCTCGCCGATGAACGTGCTCTTCTCGGACACCACCGGGGCAAGCAACACCTTCATCAGGCGCTCGGTGTTTTTGGTGCCGGTTGCAGCGCTACTCATTTCAGCAGCTCCTCGAATTTGGCCATCGCGTTCTTGGTCAGCAGCACATTGGAATGACGGATCAGGCTCACCGGGTCCGCATGCGCGACCGCGACGATGCTGACGTTGGGCAGATTGCGCGCCGAAAGCCACAGGTTTTCATCAACGCTGTCGGTGACGATCAGTACGTTGTCAAAACCCATGCTCTTGACTTTCTGTGCCAGCAGCTTGGTTTTCGGCGCGTCGACCGTGAAGCTGTCGACCACCGCCAGCCGCCCTTCGCGCGCGAGCTGCGACAGGATCGTGCACACGCCGGCACGGTACATTTTCCGGTTCAGCTTGTGGCTGAAGTTCTCATCCGGCCGGTTCGGAAAAATCCGGCCGCCGCCCCGCCACAGCGGACTCGAGGTCATGCCGGCGCGGGCGCGGCCGGTGCCTTTCTGGCGAAACGGTTTCTTGGTCGAGTGATGCACCTCGCCGCGGTCTTTCTGCGCGCGGGTGCCGCTGCGCGCGTTGGCAAGATAGGAGGTCACCACCTGATGGATCAGGGCTTCGTTGTAATCCCGTCCGAATACCGCGTCCGCCGCTACGACGTTGGCGGTCGACTGCCCCTGCGGGTCGATCAGTTTGAGTTCCATCATGCACCTGCCTTGGCTGCCTTGGCTGCCTTGGCCGCAGCCAGCTTGGCGTTCGCCTTGCCGCCCTTGACCGCCGGGTAAACGGTGACATCGCCGTTACGAGCGCCGGGAACCGCGCCGCGGATCAGCAGCAACTGGCGCTCGGCATCGATGCGCACGATCACGAGGTTCTGGGTGGTTCGCTTCACGTTGCCAAGATGACCTGACATGCGCTTACCGGGAAACACGCGGCCAGGATCCTGCGCCATGCCGATCGAGCCCGGCTTGTTGTGCGACACCGAGTTGCCGTGGCTCGCGCGGTTGGACGAAAAATGATGGCGCTTGATGACGCCGGCAAAACCCTTGCCGATCGAGGTGCCGGCTACGTCGACCGTCTGCCCGACCTGGAACACCTCGGCGCCAATCACGGCTCCGACCTTGAAGCTGGCGAGCTGCTCGGGCGTCACGCGGAATTCCTGCAGCACCGAGCCGGCTTCGACGCCCGCCTTGGCGAAATGCCCCGCGGCAGCCTTGTTGACCCGGCGCGCGCGGCGCTTGCCGTAGGCGACCTGGACCGAACAATAGCCATCGGTCTGGGGCGTTTTGATCTGGGTCACGCGGTTGTTCGACACATCGACCACGGTCACCGGGATCGAATCGCCATCGTCGGTGAACACGCGTGTCATGCCGATCTTGCGACCGACTAATCCTAAACTCATGTTATTACCCTTTGTTGGGTTTAACCAACCCTCGGCATTAAAGCCTCGGGCAGGTGCCGACTGCAATTGGCCGGCGAAACAATTTACAACTTGATTTCAACGTCCACTCCCGCCGGCAGGTCGAGCTTCATCAGCGCATCGACCGTCTTGTCGGTGGGATCGATAATGTCCA
>Ga0082335_1001652_pt1 | contig 45709 bp, 35 predicted proteins | sample Subgrocontami58m_FD_72375 | JGI IMG/M metagenome (GOLD analysis project Ga0082335, IMG submission 72375) | Subsurface groundwater microbial communities from S. Glens Falls, New York, USA - GMW37 contaminated, 5.8 m (SPADES assembly) (version 2) ...
GGATGAACTAAAAGACAGTTTTCCCAATCGTATTGAGGTGGAAAAGACGGAGCGGGGCAGTTCGGTTACAGTTATATGAAATTGGTCAAAGGTCGAAAGTCTGACTTTTGACTTTCGACCATAATCCCATGCCCTACTTCATCATATCCTCCATCCTCTTCATCGCCGCGCTCGTTATCATTTATTGGGTTCACAGCCAGTATCACCTTGATATTGTCGTCACGCCCGCGTCTCCTCCAGCAAATCCTCCGCTTGTTTCCATTTGCATCCCTGCGCGCAATGAAGAAAATAATATTCGCAACTGCGTAGAGTCCGCGCTCGAGCAGGATTATCCAAACATCGAAGTTATTGTTTTGGATGATCACTCTACTGATGCGACTCTGACTCAATTAATAGAAATCGCATCTCGTGATTCTCGTCTCCTCCCAATCAGCGGATCAGACCTACCCGAGGGCTGGGCTGGAAAACCCCATGCTTTATTCCAAACCTCAGCAGTGGCACGCGGCACGTGGTTATGCTTTGTGGATGCGGATACATTCCTCAAGCCGAATGCGCTTTCAGCTTGTTATGCCAAAGCCATCGAAACAAAAGCGGATTTGTTCACCACCATGAACGAACAAATCATGGATTCATTCTGGGAGAAGGTGGTCATGCCTCTCGTGATGACCGCACTCTCGGTGGGATTCTCGCCGCGCAAGGTCAACGACCCAGGCCGTCGTGATGCAATTGCAAATGGACAGTTCATCCTGATCAAGCGCACTGTCTACGACGCCACCGGCGGGCACGAAATAGTAAAAGACCAGATCGTGGAAGATAAAGCCATCTCCGAACAAGTAAAGTGGCATGGATATCGTCTGATCGTTGCGGATGGTACGAGGGTGATCCGCACGCGCATGTATACATCTCTTGAAACCTTGTGGGAGGGCTGGACGAAAAATATTTATCTCGGCTTACGCGACAACCCAGCCATGTTATTGCTTGGCGCATCCGGTGCGATGCTTGCCTTGATTGCGGCGCTTTTCCTCCCGATTTGGCCCCTGCTTGGGTCGTATTGGGCTTTCAAGGGCGGCGGGGGGATGTCGCTGGCTGTGATCTTCGAATCGATTCTTATGTGGGGATATTTGATCTTGATCCGCGCAAGGGTGGCACGCGGGATGAATATTTCAGGATGGTACGCGCTGACCACTCCGCTTGGTGCAGGCGTATTTGCGGCAATGATGCTTACCTCGGCCTGGAAGGTGATTTCAGGAAAAGGTGTGGTTTGGAAAGGAAGAACCTACCATCCAGAATAAGAATTGCAATTAGAATTAAATTAGTTACACGATCAGACAAGGAAACAAAGGAAAAGGAGTAAATAGATGAAAAGAAGGCTGATGTTCGTTTTGGCAGGGACTTTGTTGGTGAGCGCTTGCAGCGCTCCCAAAAGCGATTCTATTAAAGCCAGCAATTATTGGGTACGTTCAGCTTTAAGAGGCGGAAATAGCGCGGCTTACATGTTGTTAACGAATGACACGGGGCAGGATGGTCAACTGATTGGCGCTTCATCCGATAAGGCTGCTGCTGTGGAAATTCACCTCAGCCAGATGAGCACAGATGGCGTGATGCAGATGATCCATCAGCAGTCTGTGGCGATTGGTTCAGGCGCTGAATTGGAATTAAAGCCAGGTAGTTATCACATTATGTTGATAGGTCTCAAACAGGATTTGAACACGGGTGACCATATAACGCTTACACTGCACTTTAATAGCCACACAGACATTACTTTGACTGCCCCGGTGCAGGATACTGCAGATATGGGCGGCTCCGGCCTGGATGGTCATGAACCGATGCCTTAAGAATTCGTATAACGCCGCTGCGATCTCTTCCAAACATCTCACGTTATGATCTGTGTGATTTTATTTTTGTGTCAATGAACAGGGGGAGAAAATATTTATTAGTTTGCAGCAGGCTCGCTACGGGAATGGTGCGGGAGTCTCACACACAAAAGGGGAGGATTGTGACTTTGAAATCCGTTAATTTTAGGGAAATTTATCTTTTCCCCAAAATTAAGTTCTAATGTTAAAATGTGATAAAAATCACAACAAATTCCCAAATATACTTGTAATATGAAGCGCAAGTTATTCTTGTAAAAGGTCAAATCTATGTCAAAAATTTCGATCATTGCGATTGTCGCTGGGGTCCTTGCAATGGGATATTTTGCGCTCGTAACGGATGCCGCTGCTTACGGAGGCAGTACGCCTGAGACATGCGCAAACTGTCATGCCATGGACTCACAATACGAAAACTGGTATCACGGCGCACACGAGAATTGGGCAAAGTGCACTGATTGTCATTTACCGCATGAAAATTTTGCAGTGTATTACGCGGAAAAAGGCCGGCAGGGCATGAAGGATACCTATGCCTTCGTAACGAACAACATTCCAATTGCGATCCGTGCCAATGACAAGACAAAGAAAATCGTGCAGACCAATTGCATCCGCTGTCATGAGGATTCGGTGCAGGATATTATGATGGGCGAACAGCCATTTGACCGTTATTGCTGGGATTGTCACCGCGATATAGCGCACGGTTTGCGCGGCACTTCAGGTGTACCCTATCAAGACTCAACTATCTATCCTACCAAGTAAGGAGAATGAATCCAATGAAAAAATACACTACTATTATTCTGGCTGGCCTTGTTATTGTTCTGGCGGCCGCGCTGGTGGGCGTTTTAACTTATGTCAGAAGTCAGCCCGTGGAAGTACGTGCCGTTGAGCCATTGGTGGAGATTGCGCCAATGGAACCTGATTCGTCAATCTGGGGTGTGAATTTCCCCAGCCAGTATGATACGTTTATAAAGACAAAGACGAATAACATTGATACAACCTATGCCGGCTCTTCACAGTTTTCCTGGCTGGAACGCGACCCGCGTCAGGTGATCCTTTTTGCTGGTTATCCTTTCAGCAAAGAGTACAACGATGACCGTGGCCATGCCAATGCGCTGGAGGATGTGCGCGCAACCAAGCGTTTGAACTTGAATGATGAAGATCCGAAGCACACGCCGGCCACTTGTTATTCCTGTAAATCATCCGCTAACCCGGGTTTATGGGACCGCCTGGGCATGCAGGCTTATGATGCAATGTCATTCAATGAGATGACTCCTAACATTGATACCACAATTGGATGTTCCAACTGCCATGAAGCGGAGACCATGCGCCTGATCGTGACCAACCCTGCGCTCGAAGAAGCCCTGGAACGTCAGGGCAAGGATTGGGCCACTTTCACCCGCCAGGAAATGCGTACCGTTGTCTGCGCAAATTGCCACGTTGAATATTATTTCACAGGCGAGGGTAAATACCTTACCTTCCCCTGGGATAATGGCACGAAAGTTGAAGAGATCATCTCCTACTATGAAGAAGCGGGTTTCAAGGATTGGGCCTACCCTGAAACGGACACCCCTATGCTCAAGGCCCAGCATCCCGAGTATGAATTCTTCACTGCTGGTTCCACACACTACAACGCCGGCGTTTCCTGCGCAGATTGCCACATGCCCTACGTCCGCGATGGCGCCAGTAAATATTCATCCCATGATGTTCACAGTCCCTTGCTGAATCCAGAGCAGGCTTGTGGTCAATGCCATACCGACACAGAGTATGTCATCAGGCGCGTCAACCTAATTCAACAGCAGGTTGCTGAAACAAAGATTGACACAGAAGATGCCATCATTGACGCGATCAACGCCATCAAAGCCGCTGTTACTGCCGGAAATGCGGACTCCGCTCTACTGGACGAAGCGCGCAAACTTCATCGGGAGGCGCAGTTTATGTGGGACTTTATCTCTGCCGAGAACAGCACAGGCTTCCACAATCCTGAATATGCATTGGAAGTTCTTGCCAAATCTGCAAATCTTGCGCGTCAGGCGCAAATGCTCGCCGCGCAATCCGCGGGGGATACATCCCTGCTTGCAACGGGCACGTACTATCCTGCTGAAGTAAACACTCCGTAAAGATCACTAAAGACAATTCCCCCGCCATTGCTGACGGGGGAATTGTTAATGCATCCATTGGTCGAAGATGGCCTGGTCAGCAACTTGAATGCGCCGATCTTCCATTTTAATCGCCCCGCTTCTTTCCAATTCCTTTAATGACCGCGCCACGACTTCGCGCACAGTTCCCAACCTTGCTGCGAGCTGTTCCTGCGTCCAATGCGGCGCGGATTTTTCCTGGGGTAACTCGGAAATCAATCTGGCAAGCCGGTGAGTAACCTGGTAGAACGCCATCTCGCTTACCATTCGGACCATACCGCGCAGCATTCTACCGAAATTCACCAGCACCTTTTGCGCAAATGCCGGGTACGCCATGACAAGTTCATGAAGTTTCTGGCTGTTGATCACCCAGACCCGGCAGGTCTCAAGCGCCTCCACGTTGACGGGATTTGTGCCTTCATCAAATGCCGGCACTTCTGCAAATGTATCGCCCTCCTGCAAAACACGGACAATATATTGCCGCCCTTGAGGCGAGAGCCTGAAGATCTTGGCGCTGCCCTGCTCGACAATATACAAGCCGTCGCATGGATCTCCTTCCCAGAATAACACATCCCCGCGCTGGTATTCGCGCAGGTGCATGCGGTCGGCGACCTCTTTCAGTATAATTTCTGTAAGATCGTCAAAATATTCATTCTCCCGCAAGACCTTCATCCTTTGTTTTATGTTTGTTTCAATGGATTTCATGGTTGGGATTATATCTCACCGAGCAGAACCTTGTCTGCGCCGCGATCAATTTCCCAGGGATAAACAATATATGCGTCCGTGATGGCCGCGTAATAATCAGGGCGCGCACTGCCAAAAAGAGTACGGTACGGATTGAAATGCAAAACGCAGGTCGCCGGGAATCCACCCGCCGCAGAAACCCGGTTCTTCACCGCTGTGATCGTGCGCCCCGAACCCCAAACATCATCCACGATCAAGGTTGGGAGTCCGCGCAGTTTATCGTCCGCGGGGAATTGAATGAACTCCGGCCACATCATAAAAGCGGATGACTTCTGGCTTTCCATTTTAGCGGGAAAATCCACTGCGGCAGTCAGAATGTGGGTGATATCCATGGCTTCGGCCAGCATCCCGCCTGGGACAATGCCTCCGCGTGTGATCAGAACCATCGCTGTGAATTCGCGTTGGAATTGGGGAACAAGATGATCCATCAATTTATCCATCTCTTCCCAGGAGATCATTTCACGGCGAGGTTCAGGCTGCATGTGAGATTCCTTTTGAAAGTTATTTCGATTATAGCAAAAAGCAGGATGGAAATGGATCACAACAAACTGATCGGGTCAATTTCAATCCGCCAATCACTTAGCTTAAGATCGCGCAACAACGAAGCCGGGTCTGGCGCGCGCACGATAATTTGCCAGCGATAGACGCCATCCATTTTTGCAAAGAACGATGGGACAGGTCCGATCAATTCGGTTTGATGACGAGCTTCCGCTTCAATCTTAATCTTTAACCTGCCCGCCATTTTCCGGGCCTCTTCCTCCGCTTTGGCAGGATCAGCTTGGCGGTATTCCAGACGCGCCAGCCTTGCAAACGGCGGATAGCCCAACTGCCTGCGATACTCCAACTCGCGTTCATAAAACCCGTTTACATCATGTTTTGATGCGAATTGGATCGCGTAATGCTCAGGCATGAAAGTTTGTAAAATGACCCTGCCCCCGCGCGAGGAACGCCCGGCCCGGCCTGCAACTTGCGTAAGCGTCTGAAAAACCTTTTCACCTGCAAAGGGATCGGGCAGGTTTAAGCCAACATCAGCAAGCACGATCCCCACCAAAGTGACCAATGGCAGATCGAGACCTTTGGCGAGCATTTGCGTACCAACCAGCACATCGGCCTGGTGGTTGACAAAATGGGTCAGGATGATATCGTGCGCATGCTTTCGGCGGGTGGTATCCCAATCCCAGCGCAGGGTGCGCGCCTGAGGAAACATGGACTGGATATCCGCTTCCACTTTTTCACTACCCAGACCATATTCGCGGATCTGGTCACTGTTGCATTGCGGGCACTTGTTCGGTTTTTTGCGTGTGTATCCGCAGCGATGACATAACAATTCATTGGTTGAACGTTGAAAGTTGAACGTTAAACCCTCGACATGCAATGTCAGCGGCGTTTCGCATTTGGGGCATTTCAAGACATGTCCGCATTCACGGCAAAAGACATAGGTGGCAGTGCCTCGGCGGTTGAGGAAGAGGATGGCCTGTTCGCCGCGCGAGATCGTCTCAGCGAGTGACTCAGCCAGGTTGTGTGAAAAAATTCCGCGATTGCCTGTCTTGAGTTCCTCGCGCATATCCACAACTTGCACCGGGGGGAGTGTCAAGTCAGTTACACGGTTGGGTAGTTTCAAAACCATGCTCCCTCGCCCCTCGTCCATTGGAAGAGGAGGATGTAAAGCTTTATATCTCTGTTCCACAGTTGGCGTGGCTGAACCCAGCACGCAGGCCGCGCCGCACAAACGCGCATAATCCTGCGCAACTGCGCTTGCGTTATAAAAGGGCGGGTCGGCTTGATAATAGGAACTGTCATGACATTCATCCACAACGATCAGTCCGATATTGGGCAAAGGCGAAAACAAGGCAGAGCGCGCGCCAATGATGACATTTAATTTTCCAGAACGCGCGCGCCGCCAGGTATCGTACCTTTCGCCTTCCGAAAGTTTGGAATGCACCAGGCCCACCTGCCCGGGAAAGCGTGACAAGAACCGACGAACGGTTTGCGGCGTGAGCGCAATTTCGGGAACCAAAATAATTACCTGTTTGCCGTGTTTGATGACTTCCTCTGCGGCGCGCAAATAAACTTCAGTTTTGCCTGAGCCTGTGATGCCAAATAAAAGAAATGTTGAAGGTCGAAGGTCGAAGGTCGTAGCACGATTAATTTCATCGAGTGCAGAAAATTGTTCAGGTGAGAGTTTAAGGCCACTGTTCTCTACTCCTCTATTCTCTAGTTTCCCCAGGGGGTCTCTAAAAATTTCATTCTCAAACAAGCGGATCAATCCGCGTTCTTCGAGTTCCTTCAGATCGGCGAGGTTACAGCCTGTTTCAGCATAAACCCATGAAAGGTTGATCGCATCAAGTTGTTGGATGAGGAATCTTAATGCCGCTTGACGACGCGCCAGGGTCTGTTTTGTGGAGCCGAGCGAGTCCATTTCCGCTTCAGCCGCCTCAGGCTTAACCGATAGTTGAGCGACGCGAATATATTTTGGCCTCACCCGAGGCGGCGGCAGGAGGTTCCTGGTTGTGAGCACGCCTTTTTTGACCAGCATATTTGCAGTCTTGCGCCAGTCTACTTTGGCGAAGTGGGAATCTATTTGGCGGCCGCGGAGGGGACCGCGTTCATGCAGGAGGGCAATGAGGCGTGTGGCAATCTTTGAGGTCTTGTCTTCATACCCCGTAATTCGTAATTCGTAATTGATGTCTGCCTGTTGAGATAATCCTGTGGGGAGCATCAACCCCACAATGGCCGCGAGCGGATTCAGCGTAGAGTCTGCCAGTCGGATCGCGAGAGCAAGCTGAGGCGGAGTCAGAACCGGGGCAGGGTCGAGCAGGTCAAGGATCGGTTTGGGATTCTGTATGGGGGAGGAGTCTGTCAATTCGATGACGATGCCCTGCACCGTCTGATTTCCAAATGGCGCAACGACAAGACACCCCGCCTGAATTTGTGAGACGAGTTCGGGTGGGACCTCGTAATCGAAAATGCCTGAGATGGCGGGGATGTTGACAGCGAGACGGGCAATCATGAGTTGATTATATCGTTTTCAGGATTGCCGCCGCACCATAACCAACGACAGATGAATGATCTTTTGTGATATCGCCTGAGGTGGCGTAATTTAAGATTTGGACTTTGTCTGCGCCGAGTCGTTGGGATGCCCACAAAGTTGAAGCAACTGCGGCATGCCCGCAGGCAAATCCTTTGCCGGCGTATTCGGCTTCAAAGATAGTTTCGGGATTGAATGATTCAAAGCGCTTAAGCATTTCATGATCGAAAATATGAGCGGTTTGCTGATCGTAAAAATGGGAGAGGTCTGTGGAGGCAACGATGACGGCGTTTTTCTTATCGAGCGTTTGCGCCAATGCCGCTCCAAGTTTTTTGGCAACACCCTCTTCCTGCGCGCGCAGCATAATGGGTAAAAGTTTGAAATCGTTCTTGAGCACGCGCTGCAAAAAGGGAAGTTCGATTTCGAGCGAATGTTCCTTGTCGTTTGGAAGGGAGGTGATGGGAATATCGATATTTTTTTGCAGTTCTGCAAGCGCGAGTTGATCCACTTCAATATTGCCAAGCGGTGTGGCGTAGGCTTGATGGCTTGTGGTGATGAGCGCATGAGTTGAATAGTTGTGAAAGGGAGAAAGGATGACAACCAGGTCGGGGCTGAGTCCACGAAGCACAGCGAAGGCATGCGCGGCGACTTGCCCCGAATATTTATGCCCGGCGTGAGGGGCAATCACGCCGATGACTTGTCCTTTGAGTTCGGGGAGTTTTACCTTTGCGAGGTACTCGTCCACGCGGGCGGCGAGGGGTTGGGGCTGCCCTTCGTACCATGTGCCTGCTATCGGGGAGGGGCGAATGTCAAGCGCGTTCATAAATTTATTTTAGCACCAAATAAAAGCGAGTGTTTATAAACAAAACTCTCCAAGGTAGAATCCTTGGATGAACTACAATTAAAATGAAAACTTCCAATGCACAGGAGGCTTTGGAAGTTTTCAAATAGGGGTCTGTTTTCTACGGGTTACGGCTGGCTGACCTTAAACCAGTCCATTTCGACCTGGATCGGCAGTACATTGAAGGCAGACACGGATACCCCGACCCCGCCTTCGCGCAATGCGTAGGTCTTCTCATTGATCGTATTGACTTCCTTGCCGTTGATGGTCATAGTGAGTTGGGTTCCAGAGCAAGTGAAGGAGTATTCGTTGATGTCTTTGCCCTGTTTGATGTCAGTTGAGCCGCCGTCTGTAATTAGGTTGTAAGCAATATCACCGTCGGCGCCCACTTCCGCGTAGAAAACATCGTATAAGCCGCTGTTGGCGATGTTGAACTCGTACCAACCGACCTCAGGATCGTAACGGCAGATGAGGCTTACGGAGTTGTTGTTCTTCCCGCGGTTGTCCGCCCGGACCTCCACCTTCACGTCGGTATAAGAAAAGCCCTGATAGAACAGGTAGTAGTACACCTGCTCGCTTTGGAAATCCCAGGCAAGTTTTCCATCTTGAGGTTCAACGGTTACCTGATCGGGATCGGCGGTATCGGAACCAGTGACCGTGAAAATGTACCAGGCATCGGAAAGGGGTGAGTTGAACTCTTCCGTAAAGAACTGTTCATTTTGGGATGGTTGCTGAGGCTGCTGCGGTTGTTCCTGCGTTGGTTGTATTACGGGCGCGCTGGTTGGCTGCACGGAATTGTTATCTGGCAGAGGCGGGTTGGTGGGAACAGAGGAGGGAGTTGGAGTTGAACCGCCGCTGCAGGCCAAGCTTATTGCCAGTAATAACGCAACAAAGGCGAAGATCATGCGAAATTGTGATTTCATAATAATTCTCCTTTTCCATTTGAATATTTTCCTCAAGGATACATCATAAATTAGTAAAATGGAAGCACTTGGGGAAGATCCGGCAACCCTCAGGATGATCGCAGAATTTCGCGTATTGCTCCCGTGCAGTAACTGGGAGAGTCCAGAATTTCCTTGACAAAATTCAGTCGCTGAATTATGATTGTAACCAATAAAGCCTATTGGATTACTAGGAGTTATAAACAAAAGCATGAGACTCTCCAAACGCGGCGAATACGGTTTAAGGGCAATGATCGTTCTGGCGGAACCCGTCGAGAAGAACGCCATGCCTGTGGTGCAGATCAAGGAGATCGCTCAACGTGAGCAGATTTCCCCCAAATTTCTTGAGCAGATTTTACTCTCACTTAAGAACGCGGGCATGCTTCACAGCAAAATGGGCGTGGGCGGCGGGTATTACCTGGCCAGGTCCTCCAGTGAGATCACCCTCGGACAAATCTTCCGCGTACTGGATGGCCCCGTGGCTCCCATCAAATGCGTCAGCCAAATGTCATACGAACCATGCGGCTGTCCGGATGAGCAGACTTGCGGCCTGCGGCTGGTGATGGGTGATGTGCGTAATGCCATTGCCGATATTCTCGATAACACCAGCCTTGCCGATGTGACCAGGCGGCAGATTTCTGTCCGCAAAAAGCTTGGCATAAAATAAGTTAGCAATAAAGCAAGCGCCCTGGGGAAGCGCTGTTTTATGTGGTGTGAAATCCTATTAGTACTATAGACTTTATAATATATAAAACAAAATGGAGACAAAATATGCGAAAAATTACATTAACACTTGTGTCCTTGCTCGTTGCCGCTTCCCTTCTTCTAGCTGGATGCGGCGCCAGTACGCCCGAGCCTGCTCCAGTTGAGACAACTGAAGCGTCCGCTAGTCAAGCAACCGAAGCACCCGCTGTGCCTAAGGAAGAACCACTCAGCGGCACCATTTCCGTCTCAGGCGCATTCGCGCTATATCCGGTGATGACCGTCTGGGCTGACGAATTCCACAAGTTTCATCCTGATGTTGAGTTCGATGTTCAAGGCGGCGGTGCAGGCAAAGGCATGACCGACACCATCGCCGGCGCTGTGGATATTGGCATGATCTCGCGCACCATCAAGGAAGAGGAAACCGCCCAGGGCATCTTCTGGGTATCCGTGACCAAGGACGCTGTCTTCCCGATCATCAGTTCGGAAAACCCGGTCGCCGCCGATATAATCGCCAAAGGCATCAGCCAGGAAACTTTCAATAAGATATTTATCACCGGCGAAATCAAGACCTGGGGCGAGATTGTCGGCAAGCCCGAAGTCACCGATGAAATCCATGTTTACACTCGTTCCGATGCGTGCGGCGCGGGAGAAATGTGGGCAAAGTTTTCGGGCGGTAAAGTCCAGGATGATATCAAGGGCATCGGCATCAATGGCGAACCCGCCCTCGTGGAAACTGTCATCAAGGACCCGCTCGGAATTGGCTACAGCAACCTAAACAGCGTGTTCGACATGAGCAGTGGCAGTCTCGCCCCCGGTATCATTGTCCCGCCGGTGGATGTCAACGCAAACGGCCAGGCGGATGCCGATGAATATTACCAAACCAAAGACGAGGCAGTCAGCGCAGTATCATCAGAGAAATATCCCTCGCCTCCCGCCCGCTTTGAAAACCTGGCGACCAAAGGCAAACCCAGCGGATTGGTTTTGATATTCATCCAATGGATTTTGACCGACGGCCAGCAATACCTTGAATCAGCCGGGTACGTGCCGCTTACTCCTGAGCAACAAGCTGAGTCGCTTGAAAAACTTAAATGAACCAATCAAGCCCAATTAATACACCCCAACCTATAGAGAAAACGGCAGGCCGGTTAATCCGGCCTGCCGTCGCGGCTCGCACACAGCAGGATAACTTTGCCCGGCGTACTTTTTTTGTCTTTACCCTGCTGCCGGTCTTTCTGATTCTCATCGTCACCATTGCATTGCTCGTCCGTTCATGGCCGATCCTGAATGCTTATCCATTAAGTGATCTCCTCTTCGGCAATATCTGGAAGCCAACCAATGGACAGTTCGGTTTCTGGCCTTTCATTCTCGGCACGTTCTGGGTGACAACAGTTGGCGTAGTTCTCGCTGTCCCAGCCTGTTTACTGACATCCATCTATCTTGCAGAGTATGCTCATGCCAGAACGCGTTCAATTGCCAAACCAGTCTTGGACTTGCTGGCTGCAATTCCACCTGTCGTTTATGGCGTATGGGGATTACTGGCCATCGTCCCTTTTGTGGATGACGTACTCGCACCTCTCTCTGACCGTTGGCTGGATTCTGTTTCGATCTTTGAGGTCAACCAACCGACAGGGTTTGGCATCCTTGCTGCGGGCATCGTTCTGGCAGTCATGATCGCCCCATTGATCATTTCAGTGATGTATGAAATTTTTTCCACGGTCCCCAACGACTTGCGTCATGCATCTCTGGCAGTCGGCGCAACACAATGGCAGATGATTCGCAATATCGTCCTGCCGCAAGTAGCGCCGGGTATTCTCGCCGCTATTGTCCTCGGAGCATCACGCGCCCTTGGTGAGACCATTGCTGTACTGATGGTGGTGGGCAACATCCCACAAGTTCCAACCTCGATTTTTGATTCGGCATATCCACTGCCAGCATTGATCGCCAACAACTACGGCGAGATGATGTCCATCCCGTTATATGATGCGGCTTTGTTGAGCGCGGCGCTTGTTTTGTTGGTAGTCATCCTGATCTTTAACATCCTTTCCATGCTGGTGATCCAGAGAATGTTGAGGCGAAAATGGGCTTCTTAATGAAAAAACACTGGCAAAGACGCCATCTCGTGGAAGCCTTCATGAAATTTATCATGCAGGTTTCATTGTTCATTGTGGCAGGGGCTCTTGGTTTAATCTTATGGATCGTTATTGTGCGCGGATTACCCGCCCTCTCCTGGGATATGGTCACGAAAATTCCGGAAGGCGGTTACTACATGGGCAAAGGTGGTGGTATTTTGAACGCCATCCTCGGCTCGTTGTATCTTGCATCGGGCGGCACACTTCTGGCAATGATCTTTAGCGTGCCGATTGCTCTGTATCTCAAAACTTATCTGGGCGATTCAAAATGGGGACATTATGTGCGCCTTTCACTGGATGTGCTTTGGGGTATTCCCTCAATCGTCTACGGCGCATTCGGATTTACCTTAATGATCGCCCTGGGTATGCGCGCTTCCTTATTGGCCGGCATCATCATCCTGGCATTGATCGAACTGCCGATCATGACCCGCGCGATGGATGAGGTCATCCGCCGTATGCCCGTTGACCTGGAACATGCCGCGCTCGCGCTTGGTTCAACAAAATTCGAAGTGGCATTGCGCGTGGTCACTCGTCAGATGCTTCCTGGTATTACAACAGCTATTTTATTAGGCTTTGGCCGCGGCATTGGTGACGCAGCTTCCGTGTTATTCACAGCAGGATACACAGACCGCATTCCCAACTCATTGATGCGCCCTACAGCCTCATTACCATTGGCAGTATTCTTCCAACTCGGTTCACCCTATCCCGAGGTACAGCAACGCGGATACGCGGCCGCGTTAATTCTCACCATCATTGTGCTTGTAGTAAGCCTCGGCTCGCGCTGGTTATCGGCAAGATTAAATAAATATACGATCAAGTAGGGACACAGCGACGCTGTATCCCTACAAAAGGACGAAAAATGGATGCTCACATTCAGGTAAAAAATCTTAATGTATATTACGGCAAACAACAGGCGTTGAAAAACGTAAATATTGAAATTCCCAAAAATCAAATTACAGTGATCATGGGGCCATCAGGTTGCGGAAAAACCACTTTACTGAAAACCTTTAATCGTTTCTTTGAACTAACGGAGAATACCCAACTCACAGGTGAAGTACTGGTGGATGGTAAAAACATCTTCGATAGTGACGTGGATGTAACCGAAGTTCGAAAGGTTGTTGGTCTGCTGGCACAACGCCCATCGCCGTTGCCGATGTCCATTTATGATAACGTCGCTTATGGAATGCACATCCATAAGATGAAAAAGGATCGCAAAGAATATAAGAACGCGGTACGGCATTATCTTGAGATCGCAGGCTTATGGGAGGAAGTGCATAAGCGATTACATGATCCCGCCACCAGTCTCTCCATCGGGCAACAGCAGCGACTCTGCCTCGCCCGCGGACTGGCCGTTGAGCCTGAGATCATCCTCGGCGATGAACCCACCTCCGCGCTTGACCCGATATCCTCGCAAAATATCGAAAGCCGTTTGCTTGACCTCAAAGATCAGTATACAACGATCATCGTGACTCATACATTGCGCCAGGCCAAACGTCTCGCGGATTATGTGATCTATATGTATCTGGGTGAAGTCATCGAAGCAGGTGCAGCGAAGGAAGTGTTTTCCAATCCTCAGCATGAAAGAACAAAACAGTATCTCGAAGGGCTGTTCTAATTCTTATCTGTGTCACTCTGAGCGATAGCGAAGATTCTCCTTCATTTGAGTCCGAGACCCTCACCGCACTAGCGCGCGGCGCACACTTGCCCTCCCACTCGCTCCGCTTCGGGGACTGTAGTGGCGGGCAGTGCCAGAGCAAGTGTCGCTTCACTCAGGGTGACATACCTTCTTACCAGATACCCGGTATCAAGCGGTACTTCGTCTTTTGGGCGAATTCCCTGTAGCCGGGTAATTCTGCCTGCAAGGTTTTATCTTCCAGCGCGGTGCGTGTGACCATTACGATCATCAGCAAAATGGTGGGGACAAATGCCCATACTGAATTGAATAATAAGGGGATGAATATATAACCGAGCAGGCCTCCCGCATACCCCGGATGGCGCATGATTCGATATGGTCCTGTGGAGATGACATGATGTCCGCGCTCGGTTTGGATGCGGACAGTGCCGGAGAAAAAGCGGTTCTCGACCAGCGCCCAGGAGGAAAAACCATATCCGATCACAATACCAGCCAGGGCAATGATATTCACGCCTGTTGAAAAAGCCGATGACCAGCCATAAAATCGATCCAACCCAGCCGCCACTAAAATTAGAATTGACCCCAATCCCAATAGCGGTGCGAGGACTTTATCCCATGGCTTGGTATCTTTTGCCTGCATAAAACGGGCGCGTTCTGCGATCAAATCTGGATGCTTTCGCGCTACAATAAGACGACTGAGGACAAAAGCCAGAACGCTTGCGATAGCATAGGCCCATGCCTGCCACCAATCCCATTGACTGGAAATAATCATGGGGATAAACGGGGCAATCAGAACAACGATCACCATTTGCACGATCGCGCGCCAAATGTCAGGTTTGTCTTGTTCGACCATAATTTCCTCCTTAACCATTATAATGACCAAAGACACTGGATACAACCATGAAACTTATTCGTATTACCGTATTAACCTTAGTCGTCGCGCTGGCGTTCTCTTCTTTGGCCCACGCGCAGAGTGGTGAACCTCTCGCAATTATCATGACCGCCGATGGTCCCATCATGCCGCCCATGCTGGAGTATTTTGAACGCGGTATTAAAACCGCCGAACAGCGCAATGCGGAAGTGATCATCCTGCAGCTCAACACACCCGGCGGAAGCGTGGATACCATGCTGGAGATCATCCAGGTGATGCGCGCCAGCAGGGTGCCCATGGTTGTGTATGTTTCACCCAATGATGCGATTGCAGGAAGCGCAGGCGCGCTCATCACAATGGCCGGCCACGCTTCGGCCATGGCTCCCAAGACCGCCATCGGTGCGGCCAGCCCGATTGATGGTTCCGGCGCGGATGTTGAATCAACGCTGGGAACAAAAATCAAAGAAATATTGAAAGCTCGTGTGCGCACATTAGTGGAAGAGCGCGGAACGAAAGCCGTCAAACTTGCCGAAGCGATGATTGAGGATGCGAAAGCCGTCACAGCCAGGGAGGCTCTTGAAGCAAACCTGATTGATTTTATTTCTGATGATACTGAAGATTTGCTTCAATCCCTTAACGGCTTCAGCGTTCAAATGAATGATGGCGAGCGCACCATCAACACGGAAAACGTCCGCACACAAGATGTAAACATCAGTTTCATAGAACAACTTCTGCTTATGCTCACCGATCCGAATATTGCCTTCCTTCTACTTGCCATTGGCGTGCAAGGAATTCTCATTGAGATCTCCAGCCCTGGTGGTTGGTTTGCTGGTTTTCTAGGCGCAACCTGCCTCACTTTAGCCGTTTATGGCATGGGCGTGTTGACCGTCAACTGGTTCGGCTTCATCTTCCTCCTCATTGCCTTCGTGCTATTCATTCTCGATATCAAAGCGCCCACACATGGCGCGCTCACAACGGCGGGCGTTGCATCCTTTATTGTTGGCGCGCTGGTCTTGTTCAATTCGCCCGGCACGCCGCAATTCCAGCGCGTGTCTGTGCCGCTCGTGATCGGCATGGGCATTTTCCTCGGCTTGTTATTCTTTGGCATTCTGCTGATCGCGTTGCGCGCGCAACACAGGCCGGTCCAAATCGGGGCTGAGTCAATGCTTGGGAAAACAGGAACAGCTAGAACGCCCGTAGGGGCAGGGGATGCGGGACAAGTCCAATTGGGAAGCGAATTATGGAGCGCGGAAAAATCCGCCGAGTCAGAATCAATCCGTAAGGGCGACCTTGTCGAAGTTGTCGAAGTACGCGGATTGAGATTGATCGTTAAGAAAAAATAAATTCCGCGCTGAGCGGAGGGACTGCGCTCTTCAGTCCTGAAGTCGAAGCGTCGTGGCGAGTGTCCTTCGACTTCCCCGCGAGAACATGCGGCTCCGCTCAGGACGAACGAATCAAAAAGGATCCTTCGATTTCACTCAGGACAAGCCTTATGCCTGCTATGCCTACGAGAGACAGAGTCTCCACCCAAACAGAGTCACGCCCATTGCGCCGCCCGGATTGGATCAAGGTGCGCGCGCCGTCGGGTGAAACCTTTGAACGCCTGCAAGTGTTGATGCGTTCGAAAGAGCTGCATACCGTTTGCGAAGAAGCGATGTGCCCGAATCTCGGCGAATGCTGGGGAAGCGGCACCGCCACCTTTTTAATGCTCGGTGATGTTTGCACACGCACATGCGCGTTCTGCGATATCAAGCACGGCAAGCCGGCGCTCATGGACTGGGGCGAAGCCGAGCGCGTGGCGCAAGCTGTGAAATCTATGGAGTTAAAACACGCGGTCATTACCTCTGTGAACCGTGACGAAAGACGGGATGGCGGCGCGCCGATCTTCGCAATGGTCATTCGCAGAATCCGTGAAGTGCTGCCGGGTTGTTCGATTGAAGTATTGATCCCTGATTTCAAAGGCTCGCTCGAAGCCTTGAAAATTGTGATGGATGCGCGTCCCGAGATTTTGAATCACAATGTGGAAACCGTGCCGCGTTTATTCAAGACCGTCCAGCCGCAGGATAATTACGAATGGGCCGCCGCGACATTATCCAACGCAAAGAAACTTGACCCTGATGTGCTCACAAAATCAGGCATCATGCTTGGGCTCGGCGAAACGATGGATGAAGTGAAACAAGTGATGCGTGACCAGCGCAGTTGGGGCGTGGATATTCTGACCATTGGTCAATATCTGCAACCGAGCAAGAAGCACATGTCCATGGATCGTTATTATACAATGGAAGAATTCGCCGAACTCAAAACCTTCGGCATGGACATTGGCTTCAAGTGGGTCGAGTCGAATCCGCTGGTGAGGTCTTCGTATCACGCGGCAGAGCAGGTCCGCGCGTTGAGTGTGGTGCATCGGAAGTTGTATGGGAAACAATTAGTACTTCAAGCGTAACGAATATCATAAGCTATACATGTACAGAGATTGGCAAAAGCCAGTCTCTGGTTTTATTTTAGAGTATGATTGCCCGAACATCCATTACCTTGAAAGGCTTTTATGTCACGTAACCGAATTATTCTCGTCACCATCGGGATCATGTTCAGCCTGTTCCTCGCTTCGATGGAATCGACCGTTGTTGCAACCGCCATGCCGACCATTGTCGGTCAACTGGGCGGGCTGGAACATTACTCGTGGGTCTTTTCGGCGTTCATGCTGGCATCCACCACATCCGTGCCGCTGTACGGAAAACTCTCGGATATTTATGGACGCCGCCGAATCTATGTCATTGCGATGGCGCTCTTTCTGATCGGTTCCGTCATGAGCGGGCTGGCAAACAGCATGACTCAACTCATCGTCGCGCGTGCCTTGCAGGGACTCGGCGCGGGCGGCATCATGCCGCTGGCTTTTATCCTGATCGGCGAGATGTTCAATTTGCAGCAGCGCGCCAGGATGCAGGGATTTTTCTCCGGCGTGTGGGGCTTCTCGTCCATTGTGGGTCCGCTCCTCGGCGGCTTCCTCGTGGATAAATTCTCCTGGCATTGGGTCTTCTACATCAACGTTTTGCCGGGTTTGCTTGCCGCGGCGCTGGTCGCTTTTGGGTGGCGGGAGCAGGCTCAAAGCCACGAAAGACCCGCAGTGGATTACCTCGGCGCGGCCTTGCTGACGTCCAGCGTCGTCTCGTTACTTCTCGGCCTCATTGAATTCGGTTCCTTCAACAGTTGGTCGCTGATCGCGCTTGCCGTCGCATTGTTCATTGCGTTGTTATGGGTCGAGAGCCGCGCCGTTGACCCGATCCTGCCGCTTCCGCTTTTCCGCGACCGATTATTTCTCACGGCCGTTATGCACGGCATCTTCACGGGCTGGGCTTTGTTCGGCAGCATCTCGTTCATTCCGCTCTTCGTTCAATCGGTGATGGGAACCAGCGCAACGCAGGCCGGCATCACGATCACGCCGATGCTGTTGGGATGGGTGACCGCAAGCATCATCGGTATGCGCTTGATCATGACGGTTGGTCATCGCAAGTTGGGGCTGGTCGGCACATCCGTGTTCGTAACAGGCGCATTCCTGATGACGCTCATCGGCGCGGGGTCGAGCCAGATCATGATGATGGTCTTTGTCACCATGATGGGCGTTGGCATGGGGCTTTCCATCCCGTCGTTTTTAGTGGCGGTGCAGACTACCGTGGAACGACGCCATCTCGGCACGGCCACTTCGATGCTTCAATTCAGCCGTTCGATTGGCGGGACTCTGGGCGTGAGCGTGATGGGCGCTGCTTTGAGCATTCGTCTCGCCTCGAACTTGAACGCATCGGGGCTGGACCCGAAACTGGTGACTCAATTACTGGATCCTTTACCAGGCTCGGAGATCGTTGTCGACGCGGGTGTGCGCCTCGCGATGGCAAACGCAATTCACCTTGTCTTTGTAGTCGCATTCGCCTCCGCCGCGCTTGGATTGGTGACGGTTTTCTTCACACCACACCAGGAACTGATGGAAAAATCACCCGAAAACGAACCTTCCCCGGTGAGCATGGATTGATCACAAAAAGCGATATTGTCATATCGTGCCGCGGAGCAAGCGATGCACTGACGGTTCGTCTCTCGCTCACCGTGTCGAAGCGTCCGCGCGTTGAGTGTGGTGCATCGCAAGTTGTATCGGGATGAGCAGTAGAGTAGAATTGAAGGTGAAAAGCGATATACGAGCATCTTGGTAACTGGCGGGATGCTTTTTTTTATTCTCACATTTTTGAAAGTTGATAATATAATTCAACAAAAAACAGCTTTGGTACATAAATTGCATAAGATGCGTTGAAGTGGCTTGAAGGTATCAAGATCAAAGTGGATTTTAAATTGGATTCGGAGTGTTTATGATTTAGCCGAATATAATATGACCATTTTTATCTGCTGGATCAATACACGGATTAGGTTAGAGGTAAAACTTGATAATATTGTTATAAAGTTGTTATATTGACGGTTCCTTAAATTAAGCTGGTCTGACCAAATCAAATGTCATCCATCCCTGTCAGTAAAACCAAGATCGTCCTTCCTCGCCGCCGTGCGGAAATACTCACGCGCAAACGGCTGTTGGAAACTTTGTTTGAGTCTCTTGATAAAAAGTTGATCCTGGTCTCTGCGCCCGCTGGTTATGGAAAGACTTCCCTGCTCATTGACCTTGCAGATCAAAGTGAATTACCGTGCTGCTGGCTGGCTCTCGATGAGATGGACCGCGAGCCGCAGCGTTTCATTGCGTATTTGATCGCGGCGATGGCGGAACGTTTTCCTGATTTCGGAAGCCAGTCCGCATCCATGCTCGCCAGTTTAACCTCGCTTGAGCAGGATATGGAGAGGCTGCTAGTCACGCTGGTCAATGAGACCTATGAACAGATCCATGAGCATTTTATTCTGATACTTGATGATTTTCACCTGGTGGATGATGTTCAGCCTGTTCAAGCCTTCTTAAATAGATTTATACAACTGGTGGATGAAAACTGTCATGTGATCATCTCCTCACGGGTTCTGACGAGTCTGCCTGACCTTCCTTTGATGGTAGCGCGCGAACAGGTCAGTGGTTTAAGTTTTTCCGATCTTGCTTTTCACCCGGATGAGATCCAGGCATTACTTGCGCAGAACAATAACCTGCGAATTTCAGACGATGATGCCAGGCAGATGATCGAAAAAACCGAAGGCTGGATCACCGGCTTGCAGTTTACTGGCGCGGGTGCATTGTCTGGAGCTTTAATAAGATCTGCGTCGAATACGGGCGTTGGTCTATCTGACTTTCTCGGTCAACAGGTTCTTGATCGCCAGCCTCCAGACCTGCGTGATTTCCTGTTACGGACAGCCATGCTGGAAGAGTTCGATGCGTCCCTTTGCCAGGCTGTCCTGGCTCCGTTGTATGCAGAGCCGCAGAATTGGCAAAGTTTTATCAATGCAATTGTACAAAATATTCTTTTTGTTTTGCCAGTGGGCGCGGATGGAAAGTGGCTGCGCTATCATCATCTCTTTCGCGACTTTCTAAGAACACGCTTTGAGCAGGAGCGCCCTGAAGAGATCAAGCCGATCTTATCCCGCATGGGGCGAGCCTATGAAAACCTGGGTGAATGGGAGAAGGCACATTATATTTATAAACAATTGGGGAATAATGACGTTCTTGCGGAGATGATTGAGCGCGCATCCACGCCTATGTTGAAACGCGCCATGCTTACATTGGAATCATGGCTTAATGATTTGCATCCACCCATGTTGCAAACGCGCCCCGGCTTGCTTTCCATTCGAGGTGCTATTATATATATGAAGGGAAACTTGCATGAGGGACTGAGTTTGCTGGATCAAGCTGAGCGGGCTTTTCGTTTGGAAAAGAACGTATCAGGTTTGACCTTGACCCTGGTGAGGAGGGGAATAGTGTATCGCTTTCTCGGCGATTATGATGCGTCATTGCGCGATGCGGATGAAGTCATTGAATTGACGGAAGCCAGGGATGATCTGCAAATGCGTTATGCTGAAGCGTTGAGAGTCAAAGGCCTGGCTTTATATCGTTTGGGACAGGCGCGCCAGGCAGTCGAGGTTCTGGAACACGCGCTAAACTTGTATGTTCATCTGAATGATACATCCAGCATACCGATACTGCTCATGGAAACTGGCATGGTATATCAGGCGACCGGAAATTATGCAGAAGCAGGGACTGTGTATGAGAAAGCCCTTCAAATCTGGCGCAAGGAAGGAAATCTTTCCTGGCAGGCTAATTTGCTGAATAATCTTGGCGTTCTTCGCCAGCTTCAGGGTGAGTACGAGAAAGCCGCCCTGGCTTTTGAGGAAGGCTTGGTATGCGCTCAACACAGTGGCTACACTCGCATGGAAGCCCTGATCGCCATTGGTTTGGGAGATTTATCCGCTGAATTGGAAGATTTTAGTATTGCTCAACTTAATTATCGCCATGCGGAAGAAATCGTTCGTAAGATGGATGATCGTTTCCTCCTGTTTTATCTGACCATGGCACAAGCTATTTTGGCGCTCTTGCAAAAGAAGGCCACAGAAGCGCGTCAATTCATAAGCAACGCGTCTGGGCTGATTCAATCGAGCGATTCGCTTTACGAGAAGGGCTTGCTAAACTTTGTCCTTGGTCGTCTCTCCCTTATGGAAGGAAACCCGCCTCAGGCGATTAATCAATTGGAAGTAGCAGAGTGTTGTTTCTCGGAGGATGGGCGCAAGATGGAAAGCGCCGCCAACCGTATCTGGCTAACGGCAGCTCATTATCAAACAAAAAATTATACAATTGCCAGACAAATGACAACGAATATTTCTGGTGGCCGCGCTCAGGTTGCGCATGGAATACTCATAGCCGTGCATCAAGCGCAGAGTTGGCTGAATGGTCTGGAAGGAGACGTCGAGGTGGGGCGTGTGGTTGGAGATCTGCTGACGCGCGCTGGCCGCATGGCTGGAAAAATGCCAGAGATCAGACGGCATTTGCATCGCATGTCGCATGTTGTACAGATACCCAATTCCCATTTAATTATCCGCGCATTTGGGCTGGCGTCCATCAGTGTCGGCGGGAAGTTGCTAACTCTTTCAGATTGGCAAACCCAGTCGGTCCGTGACCTGTTCTTTTACTTTCTGACCCGGCAGAAACCTCTCACCAGGGAACAGGTCGGCGAGATTCTCTGGCCCGATTTACATGATCCTCAAAAAATAAAATTGCGATTTAAAAATGAGATCTATCGTTTGCGCAGGGCAGTCGGTCAGGATGTCATTACATACGAAAATATATTCTATATGTTCAATCGCACTTTGGACTTTGAGTACGATGTCGAAGCCTTTGAATCGTTTCTGTCGCGGGCCAAATCAACGACAAATCCTGCAGAGCAGATCGAGTTTTATCAAAAAGCAGTTGATCTTGTGCGCGGACCTTTTCTGGAGGACATCTATGTCGATTGGGCAATGTTTGAACGTGAACGTCTAAGCCAGACTTACCTGTCAGCGCTCTTATCTCTGGCTGAACTTTTCCAGAAAAATGCCCAGCCAGAACGGGCGCTTGCTGCTTGTCAGCGCGCCCTGGATTATGATCCTGCGTTTGAGTCGGCGTTTTCACTGTCCATGCAGATCTATCACCGCATGGGTGACCGCGCCTCCGTCATACGAATATATCAAACTTGTCAGGAAACCATGCAGCGCCAGTTTGGTTTGCCTCCCTCGAAAGAGACGAAAGAACTTTATCATCGTCTGATCGCATAGGACCTATTTCGTCATTGCAGGTGTCCCGACGCCTGTCCTGACGGTTCGACTCGCTCATCTGCACTGGCGTGCGGCGCAAGTGTCAGGCAAAGGTCAAGAGCGCCCTACCAAGGAACTGTCCTTCGACTGTGGGCTTCGCGACACCTGCCCTCCCACTCGCTCCGCTCACCTGCACTGCAATGCACGCAGTGCGGCGCAAGTGTCGGGGGCTGTAGTGGCGGGCGGTGCCAGGGAGAACAAGAGCGCTCAGCCCTTCGCTCAGGACGAAGGATCCTCCTCGCTGAGCGGAGTGAGGACAGCACTATCGTCCGAACGCAGCGGTCCCTGAGCTTGTCGAAGGGTCGAAGCGCGCGCCACAAGTTTCACCCGCTTTGAACAGCGGCGTTTTTCCTGTGGCAATACTCGCAAAGACGAATATACGGTAAAACAGCCCTGTCAGGGCTGTTTTTTCTTTAATTTTGAAGCCTGTTTTGAAGCCTGGGTGGGTGTAATATATAGCGAAAATGTTATCTCAACCACCCATAAGAAAAGGATGTTTCCCATGAAAAATCAACTTACCCTCCTCGCTTTATCCGCTCAGAAGATCAACCGCCAGCACCTGCAATTGGTCTTTGTACTCGTCTCCCTGGCCATGCTTGTACTCGGCACTGGCGCCCCAGCCGACGGCGGCGGTGTTGGTCAATAAGTGATTTTGCTATTGGCCTTGGCGGCCGGGCTTTTGGCTGGGTTGGCTTGGGCACGCTGGCGCGGACAAACATATCAGGCGCCTGAACTCGGGTATCTTTGGCTGGCATTCGCCGCCTTCCTGCCGCAGTTTGTGGTTATTTACCTGCCGGTCACTCGCGGAGCCTTTCCAAAATGGCTGGTTGTTGGTTGCCTGCTGACTTCTCAAATCCTGCTTTTTGGATTTGCATGGCTCAACCGCCGCATTCCGGGCATGTCCATTCTGATCTGCGGGATTGTGCTTAACCTGGCAGTCATGGCATCTAACAGCGGATTCATGCCGATCAGCCCACAGACGGCAAGCCGTCTGATGCCCGAAGAACGGCTTTTAGATATTCAACCCGGAAGCCGCATCGGCGCGAAGGACATTCTCCTTCATCCAGAGCAGACCCGCCTCGAGTGGCTCGCGGATCGTTTCCTGCCACCGGCCTGGTCCCCGTATCAAGTGGCATTCAGCCTCGGCGACGTCTTGATCGCCTTTGGCGCGTTCTGGCTGCTTGCCAAACCAGGATCATCCATTCAACTTAAGAAAAGAGGTATACCGCTATGATCGCTCCAATGACATACCAAAGCATTTTACCGATGAATCTCACTTCACGATCGAACATTTCCTCCGGAGTCAGCAAGATATTTTCCGCGGCAGTTGTCAACGGACAATTTCGCTCCACACTGCTTCAGGATCCTCAAACAGCCATCCAAAGCGGCTATTTGGGTGAAACATTCTCCCTCAGCAAAGAGGAAAAGGATCTGATCATTTCCATTCGCGCCAATTCCCTGGCTGACCTGGCCAAGCAGGTTAATCGCTCATTAAGTAATAATTATTGATCCGCGAAGGGCCAGTAGAGCAAACCCTCAGTTGTTTACACCCTGGACAACTCAACGCAAGCCGCACGATAACAGTGCGGCTTGAAATACATTATTTCTGAAAAAAAATGATCACAGATCTTTTTTTACAAAACCTGCCCGATTCCGCTCAAAGACTGGATGCAATATTTCATGCTTTTAATGATCTATTGTTTATTCTGGATTCCGATGGAACCATTCTGGATTACAAAGCCGGTGATCCGTCACACTTGTACACTGCCCCGGAAAATTTCCTGGGACGAAAAATGCAGAATATCCTGCCCCCGGAAGCAGGCGGAAAGTTCGAAGATGTTTTAAACAGGTCTGGCGATGGAAGCAGCCCCATTACTTTAGAGTACTTTATTCCCACTGCATTTGGCACCTGCTGGTATGAATCACGCCTGGTTTCGCTTTCAAATGGACAAAGTGTCATGCTTGTGCGTGATGTTACGAAATACAAAATGTCGGAGATACAAATAAAACGGCAGTTTGACCAATTGGCCGCCCTGCGGGCGATTGACCTGGCCATCACCTCCGATCTGGATCTAACCCCGACATTGATAGTCATCCTCGACCAGGTCCGCGCGCAGCTGGAGATTGACGCCGCCTGCATTCTATTATTTGACCCGCAGGCGCAGCTTCTCGAATTTGCCGCTGGGGCGGGCTTTAAAACCTCGGCGTTGAAATATACCCGTCTGCACGTTGGGGAGGCGTATGCAGGGATGGCAGTTTTGGAAATGAAGGCGGTTCACATCCCCAATTTGAAATCCCGCCAGACAGCCTTTCTGAGATCTCCATTTTTGGCCCAGGAAAATTTTGTCGCTTATTATGCCATGCCCTTGATCGCAAAAGGCCAGATAGTAGGTGTGCTTGAAATATTTCATCGCGCTTTGCTCGATGCCGATCAGGGCTGGCTGAATTACATGGAGATGCTTGCCGGTCAGGCGGCCATCGCGATTGATAATGCCACGTTATTCAAGAATTTACAGTTATCCAACGCCGAGTTGACCCTGGCTTACGATAAGACCATCGAGGGCTGGTCGCGCGCCCTTGACCTGCGCGATAAAGAGACCGAGGGACATTCCCGCCGGGTGACTGCGCTGACCTTCAAATTGGCGAGCCAAATTGGCGTCACACAGCCCGACCTTACCCATATGTGCCGCGGTGCAATGCTGCACGATATTGGCAAAGTCGCTATTCCGGATAACATCCTGCTCAAACCTGGACCGTTAACCGATGAAGAATGGACGACTATGCGCCGCCATCCCCTGATTGCTGTCGAGCTTCTTTCATCCATTGAGCATCTTGTACCCGCGCTGGATATCCCCCGCTCGCATCACGAAAAATGGAATGGGACGGGCTACCCGGATCACCTCGCCGGTGAAGACATCCCTCTGGCCGCCCGCCTCTTCGCTGTTGTGGATGTGTACGATGCCCTTACCTCAGATCGCCCTTATCGCAGTGCCTGGTCTCGGACGGAGACAATGAAATATATCCGCGAACAATCCGGCATCCACTTTGACCCGCAGGTGGTACCGGCCTTCATCGAAATGATGAACGGCCAGGGTTAAATTCAACATATTTCTTAAATTCAGGGGCGAAGGGGATAGGGTACGCTTCAACTTCCCGGGCGGCTGTGAGTGAAGTTAAAGCGTGCCTGGATATGTTTAGTTATATCCCTCGTGTTGCAGAGGCTTGAAAGTTTCGTACCTAAAGGTGGTTATTAGAATGTATTTGGGGGTGAGCATGGTTGGATTACAAAATCGAATTTTATGGAGTTGATACCCATAAAATTTGACAAATTTATGGGGTTCGGATATGCTGATTCTCATGTTCAAACGAGCCTATGAGCCCCTGGATTCCTATCTTTTGCCGAACAAGGTTTTGGTGATTTATGGTCAGCGCAGGGTTGGAAAGACAACACTTTTACAAAATTATCTCAAAAATACAGACCTGAAATATAAACTTGACTCAGGCGATAATATCCGTACACAGCAGATTTTAAGTTCGCAGGATTTCAGCCAGATATTGCCCTATGTTGAAGGATATCAGCTTCTTGCAATTGATGAGGCGCAAAATATTCCCAATATTGGCATGGGATTAAAGATCATCGTGGATCAGGTTGCAGATATAAAAGTGATTGTGACGGGTTCCTCCTCTTTTGAACTTGCCGGGCAGGTGGGCGAGCCGCTTACGGGTAGAAAATCCACGCTCAGTTTGTATCCGCTGGCGCAATCTGAAATGTTATCAGCGTATAACAAATTTGAATTGCATGAAAAATTGGCGGAATTTCTGGTGTTCGGCACTTATCCTGAAGTGATCCAGGCGGAGAATTTCAATAGCCGCGTGAATACACTGACAGAGATCGCAAACTCCTACCTGCTTAAAGATATTCTGGCATTTGACCGGGTAAAGAACTCGCGCACCTTGCTTGATTTATTGAAACTATTGGCGTTTCAAGTCGGAAGTGAAGTTTCCGTCAACGAACTGGCCACCCAATTAAGCGCAGATGTAAAAACCCTCCAGCGTTACCTTGACCTGCTTGAAAAGGCATTTGTCATTGTTCGCGTGGGCGGGTTCAGCCGCAATCTGCGGAACGAAGTGGTTAACAAGGCGAAATATTATTTTCTTGATAACGGCATTCGTAACGCGCTCATCGCCCAGTTCAATGGACTTGACCAGCGCAACGACGTTGGCACATTGTGGGAAAATTTTATGTTTATGGAGCGTTTGAAATATCGCACCTACCTTCCGCTTTATGCCAACATGTATTTCTGGCGCACCTACGACAAACAGGAAATTGACTTTGTCGAAGAATACGGCGGCAATTTATATGGGTACGAATTCAAGTGGTCTGGCGGGAAAGCCGCTCACGTGCCAAAAAGATGGACGGAAGCGTATCCCGATGCGGAGTTTAAGGCGATCCATTTTGATAATTATCAAGAGTTTGTGATGGAATGATGCGGGGGTTTTTGAGAATGGATTCGGGGGTAACCATGGCGGGTTGATTTTACTTTCCCAGCTTAGGGTAAGAGGGGTGAAGAGGATAGGGTGCGCTTCAACTTCCTGGGCGGCGGGGACCCTTCGACAAGCTCAGGACGACGCTGCGCAGTAGTACTCTCACAAGGAAGACAATCTCAGAATTTAGCGAGCTGGCGGCGCAGTGTGGGTGAAGTTTTTGCGGGTTATAATTAGAGCATGTATCGTGTCTTACCTTCCGCCATCCCCGCCGGACTCAAGCCTTATTTTCAGGAATACAATATTGCGCGGCTTAATCTTGAGCGCGACGCAAACCTGATCATTCAACGTACGCTTGAGTTTGGAACATGGGACGAACTCCGCTGGTTGTTTGAGACCTATCGCAGTAAGCGCATTCGTCTGTTCCTGCGTCAATACGGCGAGCGGCAGTTGAAACCTGTCACATTCAACTATTGGCGGAAATTACTCAATATCCGCAGGTGGAAAAAGTCGCCGTTTGTGGTGGGAAGGGGAGAGTTGTGGGATCATTAGTCCTTAAACACCCTCACTGGAACGCCCTGACTCCAGCGACGCAGGATGCCTTTCATCTGCTTGAAAAGTCCGCTTTTATAAAGCGCTTTTATCTGGCGGGTGGAACTGGACTTGCCCTTCATTTTGGGCATCGTTTTTCGGTGGATTTGGATTTTTTTACAGATGACGAATCTGCTCTGGGGTTTGACGAGCGTTCCGCTTTCCGTTCCATTCTGGATGATCCAACGCTCGAAATAACGTATGATAAAGACTCCACCTTTGTGGCTGTTTGGCGCGGTGTTGGGGTCAGTTTCTTTCGTTTGAATGCGTACCCATTGGTGCGACCCACTTTTTCATTGAGTCATGTGCGCCTTGCCAGTGTGGAGGAAATCGGTGCGATGAAACTCGCCGCCATTATGAATCGCGGCACGCGCAAGGATATGGTGGACTTGTATTTTATTTTGCAAGCAGCTTCTCTTGATGAACTTTTTCAGGTTGCCGCCGTGAAATATGCAAAAATGCGCTCATTTCCCATCAATGCGCTGCGTGCGTTGTCCTATTTTGACGATGCGGAATCCCTGCCCATGCCGCAAATGATTGATAAGACCCCCTGGTCGAAGATGAAAAAATTTCTTGAAAAAATAGCAGTCGAAGCGGGACGGAAACGGTTGGAGGATTTGTGGGAGGGTAAATAAAACACCCCCGGCTATTCTCTTGTGAGAAAGACAGCCTCATGTGGCTGCCTTTGTTGTTTATTCATATTCAAACATTATTGATGGGGAATCACAAGCGAAAACATTGAAAGGGAACTTACGAAGTTAAGAACTTCGCCCCTGCGGGGTTATTCAGTGGCGACCCCGCAAAGCCTGTACTGAGCCTGCCGAAGTGAAGACAGTTTCAGAATTGGGCGACCTGGCAATACAGGTAATATTTCATTAAGCTGCTACCCATTACCCATATCGGGCGGGATTTCCTGTTCCTTCTTCCCAATGTAAATCAGTGATTCCAAATCTTCCAAATCGTCCGGGGTGTAACGTTTAACCACAGCGCGCACTGCATCCAATTCGGTGTCTGAAGCCCAACCTAACATGCGCGAAACATCCGCCCAGTCCTGCGCCCGCTGCGCGGTCAATTTCAAAAGGATGAGGTATGGTAATTCAATTACAGGGTACCCAGCAGAATCATGTCCAGGATGTCCCAACGCTTCTTTGAGCCATGTGTAAGCGCCAAAAATAATATCTACTTCCACGCCTTCAGGGGAAGTCATTAAATAGCCTGGAATCGCTAATTGTGAAACGATGCGATAGCCTGCCCCTTCCAGTTTTTTTACGACAACCTCGCCATCATTTTTATGCACGAGAATATCCAAATCTTTTGTCATGCGCTCCGGCATATAGGCGCGGGTGGCGACGCCGCCGATGACCGCCCAATCAATTCCTTTTAGAATAGGACGCAAGTCGGGCCATGGATTCATCGTCGTTCTCCTTCGCATAAAATTGTGACTGCTTCCCGTGCCGGGTTTTACCCGTCTTAAGACCATATCAATCATAAAGCGCCGCTTTTGACGCGGAGTGAGGTTGCCATCCGGCGCGATCCTTGCGATGGTTGGAGGCACGGATAAATCACTCATTTGCCTATCTTACTACAATATCGGCTTTACAGTGCTCAACTCACGCAGTCGTATACTTACACCACATCGTGCGCCAGGGCAGGTGTTGAGACCTATTTAAGGTGAGTTATCAATGAGGGTACATCACCAAAAACATTAACAAAATTCGAATTCCCCATCCATCCTCCCATGCTATAATCCCTTTCTTGAAAGGGAACTTATGCTTAAGAACTTCGTAAAACTATTCAGCGGCGACCCTAATAAAAGGACAATCGAACAGTATGGCGCTCTCGTGATGCAGGTCAATGCGCTCGAGGCGGAATTCGAGGCTTTGAGCGATGAGGCTTTGCGCGCCAAGACGGATGAGTTTAAGGCGCGTTTCCCTCACCCCAGCCCCTCTACCCTAGCGGGCACGCGTCCCACTGGGAGAGGGATTCTGGGTGAGGGAGGGGAAGAAGAACTCAAAAAGTTCGAGCAGGACATCTTGGATGAAATCATGCCCGAGGCTTTCGCGCTCGTGCGTGAGGCTTCCAAGCGTACGCTCGGGCTGCGTCATTATGACGTGCAGATCATCGGCGGCGCGGCATTACATCACAGCCGAATTGCGGAGATGCGCACAGGCGAGGGCAAGACTCTCGTCTCAACCCTGCCCCTTTATCTAAACGCGCTGACCGGACACGGCGTGCACCTGATTACGGTCAACGATTATCTGGCGCGGCGTGATGCGCGTTGGATGGCTCCCATTTTCCACGCGCTGGGTATTTCGGTGGGCGTTCTGCAAATGGCCGCGGCTACTGAGAACGGCAAGAAGGCCTTCATTGTGGATTTCGAACGCGAGTCGCCGCATGAAGACCAGCGTCACTTGCGTTTGGTGGACCGACGCGTTGCGTATGAAGCAGATGTCACCTATGGCACGAACTCTGAATTTGGTTTTGATTATCTGCGCGATAACATGGCCATGCGGCTTGATGCGCGCGTGCAGCGCGGTCATTACTACGCCATTGTGGACGAAGTGGATAACGTACTGATCGATGAAGCGCGTACGCCGCTCATCATTTCTGGTCCCTCTTCGGGTGACCTTGAATATTATGGCATTATGGGGAACATCGTAAAACAGTTGAAGCCCGAAGATTATGAGGTCAGTGAAAAGGATCGCAATGTCTCTTTGACAGAAGTCGGAATCAGCCATGTGGAAGTTCTTTTGGGACAACCGCTGCTTGATCCCGACCGGCCCGAAGATCTCACGCCGGAGCAGGCGCGTCTGACGGGCTTCCTCGAACAGTCCCTGCGCGCGCAATATCTTTTTCATCGCAATAAGGATTATCTCGTGCAGGGCGGCAAGGTCGTCATCGTGGATGAGTTCACGGGGCGTCTCATGCCCGGGCGAAGGTGGAGCGATGGTTTGCATCAGGCGGTGGAAGCCAAAGAGGGCGTGAAGGTCGAGCCTGAGAATGTGACCTACGCCACGATCACATTACAAAATTATTTTCGCATGTATCAAAAACTGGCGGGCATGACCGGCACCGCGCTGACCGAAGCGGAAGAGTTCAATAAGATTTATAAACTCGAAGTTGCGCCCGTCCCGCCGAATTTGGAATATCAGTCCTATGGCAAAACCGCCGCGCTGACGGAGATCAAAACAAAAGATGAAGATGGTTACACCTATTCATACTTTGCGCGCCGCGATGAATCCTCTCCCACTGGGAGAGGGCAGGGTGAGGGATTAACTCCGCTATTTTACAGGCGAAAAGATTATCCCGATGTGATCTATCGCACGGTTGAATCCAAACTGCGCGCGATCGTGACGGAGATCATCCGTTTTCACGCGCTCGGCCGCCCGATGCTGGTGGGTACGACTTCAGTTGAATCATCTGACCGGCTTTCGAATCGACTCAAGGCTGAGCCTGTTCGCCGCTTAATGCAGTTGACTCTTGTCCGTGATGCTTACCTGCGCGCCAATAATCTGGAAGAGGATGGCCGCCTCATTGCGGATCTTGTCCCCTTCAACGAGCCAATTGAAAAGATCAACGCCGACGCATTGCGGAAATTCATCCAACCACATGGGGTGACGAATATCAGTTTGGATGATAACGAAAATATAAAAACCCTGCTCAAACTCTTGCGCTTACCTGATGAAGCAAAAGATCGCCTGAAGTCGTTACTACAGGGTGGAGTCTCTCACCAGGTATTGAACGCGCGCAAACACACCGAAGAATCGCAGATCATCGCGGGCGCGGGCGCCTTCGGCGCCGTGACGATTGCCACGAACATGGCAGGCCGTGGCGTGGATATTAAACTCGGCGGTGAGATCGCTGAAGAAGTCATCTCGGCGGTGCATCGTGTTCTGCGAAAGGCGGGCTACGAAGATCCATTCGACATGACTCTCGAAGAACGCCGTCAGGCTTTGCTCAAGGTTGATTCCTCTCAATTTGGCATTTACGATGCGGAAGTTAAACTCTTCCTGCAATATTTCGATGATATGGAAAGTGTGAAGGAATTGGGCGGATTACATGTCATCGGCTCGGAGCGGCACGAAGCCCGCCGTATTGATAACCAGCTGCGCGGACGCGCCGCCCGTCAGGGTGACCCGGGTTCTTCGCGCTTTTATCTCTCGCTGCAGGATGACCTCATGCGTTTGTTCGGCGGCGAGCAAGTCAGCGGGATGATGGAACGCCTCAAGGTGGACGACTCGCTTCCCCTGGAAGTGCGCCTTGTCAGCAATATTATTGAAAGTTCACAGACCCGCGTGGAAGGCGCGAACTTCGATGTCCGCAAGCATTTGCTCGAGTATGACGATGTGCTCAACAAACAACGTTTGCAGATTTACAGTCAACGTGACCGCATCTTCGTCAAGGAAGATTTGAGCGATGACATAGCGGACATGTTACAAAATGAGGTCGCCAAGCGTGTGGAACTTGGCTTCGCCGATGAAGAAGGCCCATGGAAGTTGATCGCGTGGCTGGAACAAGTCCAGCCGCCGTTTGAAGCAATAGATGGATTATTTCCATCTTACGGGTTCAAATTAATTCTTGATGAAATTACGACTGCTCAAGCCGCCGTCCTCGGCGGCGGGGACGCCGCCAAGAGCAGTATATTAAACATTATCTCCCGCGCCATTCAAGCGGAGGGAGATCATAACCTTCGTGCGATTGAATCGTTGATCGAGAAAACACGCGAGGCTTTTGAAGCGCAGACCAGCGAACGTGATGACACCCTCGATGCATATTTTGAAGGTTTGCGCGATAGAGAAGACGCGCCCCGCGCGCAGAAGATCCTTGAAGAGATCAGCGCGCTCGTGCATTTGCCATTGAAACTTAATAATGAAATTATGCGTGCCTTGGGCGATGACCCGGAGAGCGTGAAGGAAGATATTCAAGAATTGGTCGCGGGACAGCTCACAGCATTAAACGCAACCCGTCTCATGGGCGCGATCCAGAACCGCGTGGGCGAACAGCTGCCGTGGCCGAATCCGCTCCCTTCTGATTGGGGCGATCTTGCAGATGCTGTTTTGCAAACCGCACGCGATGGGCTGACTCGTAAACGTGAGCGGCTGAATGCGCAGATCGAACGCGACATGGATATTTTGCTCCAACGCGAGTCCGCAGACACGGATGCGGGCAAACTGCGTTTGTTGCTGACCCTCTCCCAGGGCGCGCGTGCCTCGTTTGACCAGAAAACACACAAGCAGGTTAAGCAATTGTTCATGCGCTTCTCCTATGTTTTTCTGGCCGCGCAATTGCTGGACGGCCGCGAAGCGCAGGATGTGGTTGAAGATATCATGAATCATCTTGAGACCGCGGAGGAGACTTTGCGCGTTACATGGGGCCAGAGCGAGTTTGCCCGCTTGAACCAGAACGCCACACGCTTTGCCGATTTTGGGCCAGCGGCTCGAATCGCTTTCGGGGAAAGTCGCCTCAACGAGCCGGTGGCAACCATCCCTGAGTCTGACCGCGCAGTTCTGGTCGACTCGATCGGGAAATATGTCCTCAATGAAGTTCATCGTCAATTGTTGTTGGGCGCGTTCAGCGAGTTGTGGGTGGAATATCTCACGAAGGTTGAAGCCTTACGGGTCTCGATTGGACTCGAGGCATACGCTCAACGTGACCCACTGGTACAATATAAAGGGCGTGCATCTGAGATGTTCCAGCAGTTGCTTGAGGATGTGCGTGGTTTGGTGATCGGCCGTGCATTTGCGGCAAGACCGCGCAGGGTGGAGATCGCTCCGGTCGAGACTTCTGAAAGCGCCGCTGCTTTGCCAGGCACTACGCGAACAGAAGTACAGATTGGCGGTATGCCTGGCGGCAAAAAGAAAAGAAAGCGTCACTAAATAATTGGAATGACGTCATTGCGAGTGGCGCGAGGCGCCACGAAGCAATCTCCTACACGACATGGGATTGCTTCCCTTCGACAGGCTCAGGACAGGCGTTGGGGAAAAACAGCCTCCTCGCTCCCGTAAGATCATCGGGACGATGTGAGCGGAGTGAGGACAGCACCACCGTCCGAACTCAGTCGAAGCGCGGGAACTTGGCAAATTTAAATTATTTATGCAACGCTGTCCTTCGACTACGCCGCACAAAGAACAAATGCGCGCGGTTCCGCTCAGGACGGATTAATAATGTAAACCCCACCACATAGTATCAAGGATATCAAAGGCGCTCCTTTATGTCTTTCGCAAGGTGTGGTGTGTACCCTCACCCCCGTCCCCTCTCCCACTGGGAGAGGGGTGCAGGGATGAGGGGTATCTCACCAAAGGAGTATCCCATGCAAGATCTATTTAAGTCCCGTGACGTATTGAAAGTGGGAAAGAAGCAATATGTCATCTTCCGCCTCGACGCGTTGGAGAAGGCTGGTTTAACAAAACTCAGCAAATTGCCTTACTCAATCCGCATCGTGCTCGAAGCCGCCCTTCGTCAATGCAATGACAAGGAAATTACCCAGGATGATGTAAAGAATATTGCATCATGGACGCCGAAGGGCGCGCGCCCCGGTATTCCGTTTCTGCCCGCGCGCGTCATCATGCAGGATTTCACAGGCGTGCCTGCGGTTGTGGATCTGGCCGCGATGCGCTCTGCAGTGGCCCGCTTGGGCGGCGACCCGAAGAAGATCAATCCGCTTGTACCCGTTGACCTCGTGATTGACCATTCGGTGCAGGTTGATTTCTTTGCCACCTCCGATGCGCTCAATCGCAACACCGAAGTTGAATTCCAACGCAACCGCGAACGTTATGAATTTTTGAAATGGGGACAAAAGGCATTCAGCAATTTCCGGGTTGTACCGCCGATGACGGGCATTGTGCATCAAGTCAATCTTGAATATCTCGCTGAAGTCGTCATGACCAAACAGACCTCCGGGAATTCGGAGGTCCTGGCCTTCCCCGACGCCCTCGTCGGCACAGACTCACACACGACCATGATCAATGGACTCGGAGTGGTGGGCTGGGGCGTGGGCGGCATCGAAGCCGAAGCCGTCATGCTTGGCCAGCCGATGGATATGCTTCTCCCCGATGTGATCGGTTTCAAACTTTATGGCAAGCTCAGAGAAGGTGTCACGGCCACCGATCTTGTGCTGACTGTGACTCAAATGCTGCGCAGGAAAGGCGTAGTTGATAAATTCGTCGAGTTCTTTGGCGAAGGTCTAAGCACGATGTCATTGACTGATCGCGCCACGATTGGAAACATGGCTCCTGAATATGGCGCCACGATGGGATATTTCCCTGTGGATGCAGAGACGCTTCGCTACATGCGCCTAACGGGTCGCTCCGAAGAGACGCTTGCCCTGACCGAAGCATATATGCGCGCGCAGGGACTCTTCCATGAACCTGGTATGCCTGAGCCGGAATATACCAACACGCTCGAACTGGACCTCGGATCTGTTGTGCCCTCTTTGGCAGGGCCCAAGCGTCCGCAGGATCGTGTGGCCCTATCCGATATGAAAGATGTTTTCGAGAAGGCGCTCACCGCTCCGGTAAAAGATCGCGGTTATGAACTCGCCGGCGAGGAATTGAATCGCGAAGCCATCTTCGGCACGAACGGCGGCTCACAAACGATGAGGCATGGCGCTATTGTGATTGCCGCGATTACCTCCTGCACCAATACATCCAACCCCTCTGTGATGATCGCCGCGGGACTTGTCGCAAAGAAGGCAGTTGAAAAAGGTTTGCAGGTGAAGCCTTATGTCAAAACTTCGCTTGCCCCGGGTTCACTGGTTGTGACTGAATATCTTAAGAACGCAGGCTTGATCGAACCTCTTTCCAAACTTGGGTTCAATGTGATTGCCTACGGCTGCACAACTTGTATCGGTAACTCCGGTCCATTGCCCGGTGAAGTTGCCAAAGCTGTGACAGGTTCTGATCTGGTTGCGGCGGCTGTCATTTCGGGCAATCGTAACTTTGAAGGCCGCGTACATCCGCTCGTGAAAGCAAACTATCTTGCATCTCCACCTTTGGTTGTTGCATACGCCCTGGCTGGCACAGTGGATATTGATATGAATAACGAGCCGCTTGGCACAGACAAAAACAATCAGCCTGTATATCTCAAAGATTTGTGGCCCAGCCAACAGGAGATCAGCGAAGCGATTGAGAGGAATGTCAAGGCTGAGATGTTCAAATCCAAATATGCGGACGTGTTTTCCGGCTCCGATATGTGGAAAGAGATCAAAGTTAAAGAAGGTGACTTGTTCGAGTGGAGTGAAGAGTCGACCTACATTCATCATCCGCCCTTCTTCCAGTCTGTCACGCTGGACGTCCCGCATGTACAGGATATTAAGGACGCGCGGGCGCTGGGACTTTTCCGCGATTCGATCACAACAGATCATATTTCGCCTGCCGGCAATATCGCCGCTGACAGTCCAGCCGGGAAATACTTGCAGGAGCGCGGCGTTCAGCCAAAGGATTTCAATTCCTATGGTTCGCGCCGCGGCAATGACCTGGTGATGGCGCGCGGCACCTTCGCGAATATCCGCTTGAAGAATGTGATGGTTGCTCCGAAGGAAGGTAATTGGACGAAATTCTTTGACGATGGACAATTGACCACTGACCATCGTCCATCGTCCATCGTCCATGGCCGGGAGATGTCCATCTTTGATGCTGCCATGAAGTATAAAGAGGCTGGAATTCCAACGATTGTATTGGCAGGAAAAGAATATGGCACAGGCTCCAGCCGTGACTGGGCCGCGAAAGGTCCGATGCTGCAGGGTGTTAAAGCTGTCATCGCTGAGTCATTCGAACGCATTCACCGTTCGAACCTTGTGGGCATGGGCGTGCTTCCCCTGAGATTCACCCAGGGACAAAACGCCGAGTCCCTCGGTCTGGATGGAAGCGAAGTGTTCACCATCGAAGGTCTGAGTGATAAGATCAAACCCCAAAGCGAAGTCACAGCCAATGCGAAGAAATCCGACCCTTCGATGGGAGTGAAAAAAGTTGTTGAGTTCAAAGCAACTGTGTTGTTGAATACCGATGTTGAGGTAAATTATTTCCGCAACGGCGGGATTTTGCATACGGTGCTGAGAAATTTAGTGAAGTAGGTAAGAACTAAAGTGACAGTCACCTACGCGCGGCGGGTGACTGTCACTTTAGTTACAAAACTTTTTACTACTTTTTCTTTTCCATATCCTTGCAGATATGCTCCAGAAATGCAGGCGAAGGTTGCGGCATAGCTGCGGGAATTTGCAGTCCTATTTCATGCTTTCAGCGATGGCAACCAGATCGGTCAATTGAATAGGCGGGATTGTTTCGCCGCCCAGAAAATCGACAGCAAAGGATATGCCATCTTTCTGCCAACTCAGTGAATAGTAATCTGCCGCCCCATCCCATCTTGGTGTTGTTGTTCCCGGCGGCTCATAAATCCATGCTCCATGAACAAATTCTCCAACCATATCCCCGATCGGTGCCGGTGTTGCATAAGAAGGCAAGGCCGGGTCACGTGGAAAATCTCCGCGCTGTTGATAAATATAAATTACACCTGATCCACTCGTATTATTGGCCGGAGAAGCATATTTCAAAGCAACTCTCTGAGACTGAGGATCGTAGGAAGCACCCTGGAAGGTATAACCTTCTGGAATATAGGATGGTTCAAGAACATCAAAATCAGCTAATTTCTCAGCCTCGGCCACTGTAAGCGAGAATGTCAACGGCTCGGGAGTTGGCTTTGCTACTGTAATGTTGTTGCTCACTTTGGGCTGCCACACGACTCCATACTTGATCGCTCCATCCGTTGTTAATTGAATCGACTCTGCTGAAGGATCATTCAACATTTTTTCAATATCAAAAAGATATATATCCTGATCTTTCCTGCCTGCGATTATCATACTTACATATTTCCCGTCGGGCGACCAACTAACATCACCTGATAAGGAACTGCCATTTGTAACAGGCTTGCCCAATTGGTGAATTTCTGTACCATCTTCGTTCATGAGAAAGAAAGATACAGTGCCACTGCCATCCCCACAGTAGACACTGACAAAGGAAAGTTTTTTATCCGGAGAGATAAAGTGACTGGTTTCTTGCAGGGTTGAGTCACTAGGGGTTTTACAAATTTCAGAAAATTTCCATGGGGAGAATGGTATTGGAGCGCCTTCAAATGCAAACCATGTCAAAGCATCCTGACTCTCAACCACATATGTCCTATCAAAGATCGCAACGATGGGCGAATTGGATGTAACAAGTATGGGATTAGAACCAATGTAACTTGTGAAATCTCCTGTTGTATAAAATCTTGTAAGATTCCACAGGCCCCACGTTGATTGTTTGCTATTCAAACCCAGAGCAATAAACTGTTCTGAAGTCTCCCAATGGATTTGATAGTGCCTTCTATCGCGGTCGCCTTGGAAGAAGGGTCCATCGATGTAGTTGGTGCCATTATTATTAACGATTCGGAGTCGACCTTCAAATTGTTGGTCCCGAAAAACGATTTTCTTTCCATCAGGCGACCAATCAAGAAACGTATACAAACCTTGTTCTGCCAGGACGATCTTGTTGCTCCCATCTGCATTCATAATCATCAGATTTCCAACATCATTAAGTAAATTTTTGCTGGATGTGTAAACGATTCTTTGTCCATCGGGTGACCATGCAAAATCACCATCGAAGCCAGGGGAATCTGTCAGTCTTGATACATTGCTTCCATCAGTGTTCATAATATAAATATCAGTGTCTCCGCTCCTGTTGCTGGTAAATGCGATTCGCGTGCCGTCTGGTAGCCAGGCAGGAGACTCGTCGGTGGCAGGATTGTTTGTCAGGTTTGTGACTCCACTGCCATCGGCTTTCATCGTAAAAATTTCCCTGTTCCCTCCATCCTGCATCGAGACAAAGGCGATCAGCCCACTTGGTTGCGTTGACTGAGTTATGTCAACTGTTTGTGTTGCGCCTGCAGGTACGGATGAGTTGCGTATTTTCCCAAGTGCGGAATTTAACAAAACTACCAGCACAAGCAATGCTGCGATCCCCGCAACAACTTTCAGTCCTGCATTGATTCGGTTTGTCATCATGATCCTCCGTGATCGTGATTGAATCGTTGTCATCACATTCGTGGAAGGACCGTCGTGGGCATCCCATCTTGCCTGAAAGTTTTTTTGTAAACGCGCTTCGAGTGCATTAAACTCGTCTGCTTCGGCGCGGCAGGAGTCGCACTCGCGCAAGTGCGCGGCGAGCAGGGCGCGCTGATTCTCGCGGAGCAATCCGTCCGCGGCGGCGCGCAGATAACGTTGGGCTTGTTTATGGTTGATGCCTGTCATCTTGGCTCTTCTTTCAGTTGGGCGCGTAATTTTTCGCGCGCATGGTTTAGGCGGGAGTGGACTGTCCCGGGTGGGATGTTTAACATCGCGGCGATGTCAGCTATCGGCAGGTCATGATAGTAGCGCAGCACGATTGGGATACGGTGTTTTTCGTCGAGAGTTCTGATCGCATTCCAAAGTTCCGCATCCGCTTGATTCTGCATCGCCGTTGTTTCGGGATGCTCAACCTCGCCGCGCAGGTGAAACAGACTCTGCAGAATCTGCTGCAAGCGGCTGCGGGTTTTTCCGCGCTGCAAACGGGAACGGCACACATTGATGGTGATGCTGAACAGCCAGGTCTTGAAAGCCGCATCCTCGCGGAACGATGAAATGGCGCGCAAAGCGGCTAGGAAGGTCTCCTGCGTGCCGTCTTCCGCTTCGTCGGGGTCTTCGAGAATGGAGAGCGCCAGACGGTACACGTCCCTTTGATAGGTATGCACCATTTTTTCGATGGCGAGTGAATCTCCCTCCCGGCATTGTTCAAGCCAGTGGCTGTCCATGACGGTCATTCTAATTGATTAGACACTGCTTGGGGCGAAAACCTTCATTTTTACCTAACATCCGTTGGTTGAGTAGGCGGTGCTCGTCCGCCGTATCGAAGCCAACACGTCACAAAAAACTTTAAATTGGATTCAAACTGGTGGTTTCGATACGCCGCTCACTATCGTTCGTGGCTACTCAACCACCGAGTATATCCAAGAGCGGAACGTGACACTTCGACACCTGACACTTTGACACTCCCTGATTAAAACTCGGTTATACTTTCGCACGCAACGACCGACCATATCCGTAATTTCTGTGTCATCGCCCATGTCGACCACGGCAAATCCACGCTGGCAGACCATCTGCTTCAATTAACAGGCGCCATCTCCGAGCGCGACATGACCGAGCAGGTTCTTAATGTAACTTTTTTATATCCAATATTGCAGATATGGATCCAATTGATTCCATCGCTTCCGAATAATGTGCAAAAAGAAAGCGCATTACACTCGGATACCCTGTAATAATAACTTTATTCGAGTTAATTGCTGGATCAGACAAGCGCGCAACAAGTTCGTCAGCGCTGCCTTCTTCGGTTTCGTGAATCAATATTGTTACAGATTCCTGCTGTGAATTTATAAAATAACGCTTTGTAAAATATTGCTCATTATTATTGGAGTCATTCGTTTTAAAACCCATGGAATATAGCTTATTAAGAAAGTAGTCTGGAGACCAGTTTGTGACAACGATTGGATATCCCAATGAAAGGGCGTACTGAATAGCCTCATTTCTTTCAGCATCCTCCTCAAGCACAAATTTCCTCCAATCTCCGCCTATTAATACAAAGCCATATCCAAACAAGGGGCGTGGTCCTTCAAAAGTGGGAAAGGCAGCCCCCGGGCCAAGTGTTACATCAAATTGCATTCCTTCAGTGTCCGGGTAATCATAAGAGCGAAGTTCAAAGCCCGGGCCATAGGCCGTGCCCTCGCGTGTGACCCGCAGCCCAAGCATCCAGGGGGCGAGCAGTAAAAGGACTAGCGTCAGATTGGCTGCCTGTTTTACCCATCCCTGCCCAACCCGATTCCATAGCATTGTAAAACCCTGCATAAAACATAATATAAAAACAGGCAGTGCTGTGATGATAAACTTTGGAACGCCGGATTTGAGCCAGGGAAGTATTCCTAAAAAACCAACCAGTATTACCAGAGTGAGCGGGTTACGGCGGCGGGCAAACTCAATGAAACCCAGCAGGGTTAGCAGCCCGAAAGCGGGTGTGAACATGGGCGAAAGCGGTAAAACAGAGTACATTAGTACCTCCTTCATTGAGGTGCTGGAATCTGTGCTCTTTACACCGGATTGATTGATTACGAACAATACCGTTTCAAATTTTTTGGTGAAATCACTAAATCTATAGCCGCTGATGGAGATCATAAGAATTGAAGATGTCAGGGCTAAACCACCCCATAGTACACCCAATCCAATTCGTTTTTTTAGGGGTGTTGATAATAGGGCGGGAGCATCTGGTTGAAGCAGGATTAAGTCAACAATGATTACCACCGCGTATGTAGCTGTATTCCATCGGAATGAAACTCCAAATCCAAATAGGAACAGGGACACAACAATATATGCGATCTGCTTTTTGTCGTTAAACTCCAGCCAATTTGCATTCCGGGACGCATGTCTCAGGATCAAATGCGCGGCTAGTAAAAGGCACATGGCGATCAATGTAGGTGAATACACCAGACCTAAAAAAAACAGTTCGGGAACTGCAAGTAAAATGCTGATGGTTATCAACCATTTCGGATGTGTAATGTTTTGACGCCTGGTCCAGTCAAACACGAGCATTAGAATTAGCATGACCATGAGAATGGCGGCAAGATTGGTTGCAAACAGGGACGTAAAACGAAGCAGTACTTCATTGGAAGGTAAAAACCCCAGCATCTTATCCATCATTCCCTGATAGGGTGTGTAAGCTGATTGGATATCCTTGTTGCGCCCCATAACATGATATGCCATTGAAGTTGCATCATCCCCTTCAATATATACAAAGGTCATTGATTGAATATAAACAAGGCCGAAGATGACAATTAATAGAACTATCCACAAATTATTTTGGCCATATATTTTCCTGGTGCCTATCATTTTTTATATCCCTTTCGTGTATCACTTTATACCATAACAGTTTCGTGGGCACAACGAGCGAATCGACTAATACGGCCTAAAATAATATTAGACACCTGAATATTTACTAGAAGCAACCCCAAAGCGGTTCACCAGATTTTATGAGATTTGGTTTGTAATTTTCTTTCGCGGCTAGTAATATATATTCCTTTGGTGTTGTGATATGAAGAAAGCTGTGTGTTTATTTAATCGGTTATACTTTCCCCCGCTTTAATGGTACTACGGTAAACTTTTATCAACAAACACTGCAATATTTGCATCATAGTTTCTTCAAAGAGAGAATATCCAAAAAGCAGTATGACCGACCATATCCGTAACTTCTGTATCATTGCCCACGTTGACCATGGCAAATCCACGCTGGCAGACCGCCTGCTTCAATTAACAGGTGCGATCTCCGAGCGCGACATGACCGAGCAGGCCCTCGACAGCATGGACCTCGAACGCGAAAAAGGCGTCACCATCAAGTCCTCTGCTGTGCGCATGTATTACACCGCGCAGGACAATCAACGCTATGAGATGAACCTGATCGACACGCCCGGACACGTGGACTTCGGCTACGAAGTCAGCCGCGCGCTCAAAGCCTGTGAGGGTGCGATCCTTGTAGTGGATGCAACTCAGGGAATCGAAGCTCAGACTCTCGCCAACCTTTATCAGGCGCTCGATGCCGACCTGACAATTGTCCCTGTTATCAACAAGATTGATCTCCCCTCAGCCCGTCCCGACGAAGTGGCTGAGGATGTAGGCGCCCTGCTTGGGGTTGATCCTGATTCGGTCATCCGCATTTCGGCAAAAGAAGGCTTGAACGTGGAACAAGTCCTCGAAGAGATTGTCAAACACATCCCGCCTCCCGAGGATGTGGATGATAAACCCGTCCGCGCGCTGATCTTTGACGCGCATTATGATTCATATAAAGGCGTGATCGCGTACGTCCGCATCATGGACGGCAGGATCAAATCCACGGATGTGCTGCGCATGTTGGCAACCAAATTGGATCTGCGCCCTGTTGAAATTGGCATCTTTGTGCCGGGGATGCAGCCTGTTCAAACACTTGGCTCCGGTGAAGTGGGTTACATCGCCACTGGATTCAAGACCGTGCACGAATGCCGCGTGGGCGACACGATCACACTCGCGTCCGCGCCTGCGCTTGAACCTTTGCCCGGGTATCACGTACCCAAGCCGATGGTCTTCGCAGGCATCTACCCCGTTGAAGCGGATGATTACACGGCACTGCGCGAGTCGCTGGATAAACTGCAATTGAACGATGCTTCATTGACATTCCAACCTGAAACCTCGCAGGCATTGGGATTTGGATTCCGCGCAGGCTTCCTCGGCTTGTTCCACATGGAAATTATTCAGGAACGCATCGAACGCGAATACGACCTGAACGTGCTCTTCACTGCGCCTTCGGTGGAATACGAAATTTTGATGATCAGCGACAAAGTTGTGACCGTTGACTCGCCCGCCGAGTTGCCCGACCCAAGCAAGATCGTCGAAGTGCGCGAACCGTGGATGAATATCGAGATCATCACGCCCACCGATTATTATGGTCCCATTATGGAACTGGTTATCAAGCGCCGCGGCATCTTCAAACAGCAGGAATATCCCGCGCCTCATCGTGTGCAGCTTGATTTTGAAATTCCGCTCTCTGAAATTATTATTGACTTCTTCGACCTGTTGAAGTCACGCACCAAAGGCTATGCCTCGCTCGATTATCAATTCCTCGAATATCGCGCTGACAAATTGCAGAAACTGGAAATCCTTGTCAACGGCGAACCTGTGGATGCGCTCGCGGCGATTGTCCACGAGAAGGATGCGTTCCACAAGGGACAGCGCCTCATCACCAAGCTCAAGGAACTGATCCCGCGCCAGTTGTTTGATGTGGCTGTGCAAGCCGCATCCGGTGGACGCATCATTTCGCGCGCGAATGTCAAAGCCACACGCAAGGATGTCCTCGCCAAATGCTACGGCGGCGATATTTCGCGTAAGAAGAAATTGCTCGAGAAACAGAAGAAGGGCAAGAAGCGCATGAAGATGGTTGGTAATGTGGAAATCCCGCAGGATGCGTTCATGGCGGTTCTCAAACTTGACGACGATTAATAAACGTTCAACGTTTAACGTTGAACGTTCCAATAAAAACCCATGACTAAATTTCTAAAAGACTCCAAACGCTGGCTCCCAGGCACCCTGATCAGTGTCGCTTTGATCGCGGCGATTTTATATTTCGTAGACTTCGGCACAATGCTGGATTCGATCCGCGCGGCAGATTACCGCCTGCTCGCAATTGCGGTTGTTTTATCCTTTATTTGGTTGATCATACGAGCGAAGGTCTGGCAAACCTTATTGCGGGACAAACCAACTTATAAGGATGTGCTGTTTACGGCGGGGGAAGGATATTTGCTCAACAACTTTTTACCATTTCGCCTCGGGGAAATTGGGCGTGCTTTCCTGCTCAGCCGAAAATCGGGAATTCAATTTGGCGAAATTTTGCCCACCATTTTTATCGAACGCACAGTTGATCTGGCTTTCTCCGCCGCGATCTTCCTGGCGGCACTGCCGTTCGTGGTTGGCACCGCAGGTTCGGAGCGCATCGGCATTATTGTGGGTGTGATCGTGCTCATTGGGCTTGTGATGATGTATGTCCTTGCCCGTAACAACCAATGGGCATTGGATCTATTTCACAAACTCAGCGCGCGCTGGCCTGCCGTTCAAAAATTTGGCGGCAGTTTCCTTGAGTCGTTTTTTGCAGGGCTGGGTGTGCTGACGGATGGATGGTTGTTTTTACGCTTCCTGTTTTGGATGACCCTCGATTGGGCGATTGCCCTGGTTGCTTATTATTTGATGATACTTGCATACTTCCCACAGGCACAATGGATTTGGGGACTTTTCATCCTTGGCGCGGCGGCATTTGGCGGCGCGGTCCCATCCTTGCCCGGGGCTGTTGGTACCTTCGAGGGAGCAGTTGCTGGCGCCTTGACATTGTTAACGAACGATCAATCCACGGCATTGGCGGTGGCATTGACTGCGCGTTTTTATAATTACCTGAACAGCGGCGTGATCGGCGGCCTCGGTTTATTGCGTGAGGGTCAAAAGCTTTCGGGTGTTTATCGCCAATTGATAAATTTTAGGAATATCGAGAAGGCTGAAGAGAAAAAGTAAATGTTCCCCCTCTATGACACCCTGCGCTCGCGCAGATCCCCAATTGTCAATTGGATGTTGATCCTCTTAAATGGGATGGCGTTCTACTACGAATTAAAGCTTGGTGCAGCGGGACTCAATCGCTTCATCCATACCTGGGGGCTGATCCCGTTTCAATTGACATCCAACCCCGCTGAAACATGGATCACGATCTTCACCAGCATGTTCCTGCATGGCGGCTGGTTCCATATCTTGAGCAACATGTGGGTTCTTGCCATCTTTGGGGATAATATCGAGGACCGAATGGGCGGCGGACGATACCTGGCCTTTTATTTGTTGAGCGGTACCGCCGCCGCATTGATGCAGGTGTTTCTCTCCCCCGCAAGCAATCAACCGATGGTCGGAGCAAGCGGCGCAATTGCGGGCGTGCTTGGCGCATATTTAATCCTTTTCCCTCGGGCACGGATAGCAAGCCTCGTCCCCATCTTCTTCATTTTTACAGTCATTGAAATACCCGCTGTGATCTTTCTTGGCTTTTGGTTCGTTTCGCAATTATTTTCAGGCTGGCTCGCTTTGTATGGCGCAGATATGAGCGGAATTGCCTGGTGGGCGCATATCGGCGGGTTTGTTTTCGGGATGTTCGCTGTCAGGCTGTTTGTGCGCAGGCAGTATTAATCAGTATGTATACCAAGCACGGTCATAAATTGCGGTTTTCTGCGGCGCGATTCGCGGGGCTAAAGCCGCCTGCTCAGTACTATGGATTCCATGTACTGAGGCAGGGACGCTACGCAGTCCCGCCGAATCACCATTGAACAAAACCGCAATTGGTTATCGAGCTTGTCGAGATATTGCCTCCGCGTGCAATATAGAATC